>Ga0209607_1000662_pt1 | contig 30115 bp, 17 predicted proteins | sample AD_UKC117_MetaG_FD_184413 | JGI IMG/M metagenome (GOLD analysis project Ga0209607, IMG submission 184413) | Active sludge microbial communities of municipal wastewater-treating anaerobic digesters from Hong Kong - AD_UKC117_MetaG (SPAdes)... | ecosystem: Engineered > Bioreactor > Anaerobic >... | reverse complement strand
AGATAATAATGCAGTAAAAACTTATGAAGCTTATTTTTATTCACGATTGAAATATAAAATGAGTGAACACTATTCAGCGAGAATGTTGACATGGGATGTGACTTCATATAAAAATGCCTATCCCGAGTCAAAACTTGCAGCAGTCCGTAGTTCAGTAAAAGCAGATAATACAGGAGTTGTGGATTTAGAAGCACTTGCAAAAAATTATTCCGATACCAGAAACCGACTTTATCAGTCTCTGAAATCCAACTTCCCGGAAGGCGAAGAAGATCGTATTCATAAGGAAGTTTCAGCCGAGGAATATGAATTGGAAAACAGATTGGACAAAACACTCATTCGTACCTATCATAACACCCTGGTTAAGGAAGGGTTCAAAGATTGATCCGATTAATATTTTTAAATTAAAGTGAATTGCTGATTAAACAGAATGGCAATTTATTTGGTATTTCCTGAATTTTTCTTCGTCTAAAAAACTAATGATACTTTTGTATTCATTTAAGAATGGAATGTATTAGAACACATTCTTAATTTTTTTGATAAGATAATAAATTTACATTTTAGTTTTTAAGAATGAAAAAGAGATACCTGGCACTTATCGTGTTAATCTGCTCCTGTACTACACAGAAAAATTTGAACAAAGCAACATTACAGAGTGATAATCTGGTACCTGACGGAAAACTTTTCAATGCTGTGTTTCAGCAACAGGCTGCAGAGTACAGAGCACTATGCTTTCAGGCATATAATATTGCAACACTTAGGCTGAACGAAATTTTGAAAGATACTTCGTCCACTATGCCTAAAGCAATTGTGACAGATATTGACGAAACAATTCTTGACAACAGTAAATATGCCGTACATCAGGGTTTGATGGGAAAAGATTACGACACACAGTCATGGGTTCAATGGACATCACTTGCTGATGCTGATACTTTGGCAGGTGCATTAACATTTTTTAAATATGCAGCTTCCAGAGGTGTTGAAGTGTTTTACATTACCAACCGTGCTGCTGTTGAAAGAACAGGCACATTGAAGAATTTGCAAAAATTCGGTTTCCCGTATGCTGATGAATCACATTTGATCACCAAACAGGATCATTCCAGTAAAGAGGAAAGGAGAATGATGGTAGCAAAAACACACAATATTGTTTTATTGGTTGGAGATAATCTTTCCGACTTCAGTGCTCTGTTCGACAAAAAATCAGTTACCGAAAGAGAATTAAACACCCAAAAAAGTGCTGCTCTGTTCGGAAGTAAGTTTATTGTTTTGCCAAATTCGGGTTATGGCGATTGGGAAGGTGTTTTGTATAACTATAAATATGGCAATTACACCATTCAGCAAAGAGATTCTATTATCAAAAGTGTACTGAAGACTTACTGATTGTTTGCAGGCATAATCATTGATTTTTATTTCTGATAAAACTCAATGATTATTTTCCACCCTGCCCAGAAAAATATCAGGCTGCCGATAATTGAAATCAGTATGTTCATGATAGCAGCAGTTGCCTGATGATTTCTTAATAACATAAATGTTTCGGAGGTGAAGGCTGAAAAAGTGCTGAAGCCGCCACAGAAACCCGTAATGAGTAGAAGCCTTGTTTGATCACTGATGCGCGATACTTCAAACGCCAGGGCAACTAACGCACCAATGATAAATGCACTCAGCAAATTGCTGATGAGTGTACCATAAGGAAAAGTAGTTCCAAAAAATCTTATAGATAGATTACCGATGCCAAAGCGCGTAATACTGCCTAAACCACCTCCTACAAAAACCAGAATGTATTGCATGTGTTTGTGTTTGGTGCAAAGTAAAAGTAAAAATACATCACGTTTGACTGTTGCCTGCGTTTCTTATACCTTTGATTCAAAATTCAGTTTGCTTAATGAGCCATTTAAAAATTTATCAGTCATCAGCGGGTTCCGGAAAAACTTACACACTTGTAAAAGAATATTTGTTGCTGGTGCTGAAAAAGCCTTCATTACTTCGAAGCACTTTGGCAGTAACTTTTACCAACGATGCCACAGGCGAAATGAAGGAAAGAGTTGTGAAGGCACTATGGGAATTGTCTGTTGGCAAGAATGAAACTTTAAAAAAAGATATTGAAGCTTCAATAGGAAATTCTGTTGATATCAGAAAGGTGGCAGGAAATGTATTAACACACATACTGCATCATTATACTGAACTTTCCATACAAACAATTGACAGTTTCTTTCTGAACATCACCAAATCTGTAGCCTATGAAGCAGGACTTCCCGGACGATATAATGTTGATTTGAACCGTGACGCTGCTATTGATTTTATTACATCGGAATTGTTGCTTTCTGCAGGTGACGATAAAGAGTTGACCAACTGGCTGCTCGATTTTGCATATTACAGAATGGATGAAAAGAAAGGCTGGGATATGCAAAACGATATAAGAAATATCAGTAAAGATTTGTTCGATGATAAAATTCAGAATAGTTTACATCAATTATCTGTTGATGCAGAACAAATTAAACCAATTCATGCAATTGTAAATAATTATAAAAGTCAGTTGCAAAAAATGGCTGCCGGTATTATTGACATATTTGAATCGGCTGGAATAACTGAAAATGATATATATCAGAAATCAAGGGGTTTTATAAAAGTGGTAAAAGCATTTTGTGCATACGAAATGCCAAAAAAAATGATTTTTAATTCCTATTTCATGCAAGCTTGTGAGGAAGGAAAAATGTTTGGTGATCATATTAATGATGCTGAATTAAGAAAAGATGTTCAGGAAAGACTGAAGGAAATCCGAAACTATTTTGAGGAGGGTAAGAAAAACTACTTAACTGCTGAGGTTATTCTGAAAAATATTTATCTGAAAGGCCTGCTTCAATTTTTGAACCGGCAATTGTCTGTTTACAGAAAAGAAAATCAGGTAGTGCTGATAAGTGATGTGGGAAGTATTTTGAGGAATTTTATTTCAGGTGATGACACACCTTTTATATATGAGAAGGCAGGAAATGTTTATCGTAATTTTTTGATTGATGAGTTTCAGGATACATCAGAAACGCAATGGAACAATATGCTGCCTTTGCTGATCAACAGCCTTTCGCAGAACAATCAGGTACTGACTGTAGGAGATGTTAAGCAATCTATTTACAGGTGGAGAGGTGGTGATATGAAGTTGTTGATGACGGAAGTTAAGGAAAAGTTGAAATCACATGCTGCTAAAACAGATGTGTTGAATCTGAGTTCAAATTATCGCTCAGCTGAAGCAATTATAAACTTTAATAACATTTTGTTTAGTTCGGCTCCGGAAATATTTATAAGGAATGGCGAATTAAATCCACTTATTGAAAAAGCTTTTAAAAAAGAGCAGGTTATTCAAAAAGTAGAAAGAAATGACATGAAGGGTTATGTACGGATTGAAAAGTTAAATAAAGATGAGGAGCTGCCTGATTATGTATATCCGGAGTATTGCAACGAACAGCAAAAAATCTTCTTAGGAAGAACTTTGCAATACATAGAGCAACAATTAGCTAAAGGTTACAGTTATGGTGACATTGCTATATTGGTCAGAGAGAATAAAAAAGGAAGTTTGCTTGCGGATTTTCTTGTGCTCAACGGAATCACACAAATCAATTCGCGAGACTCTTTGTTAGTTACCGGTGCTCCACAGATTCGTTTTTTAATAAGTGCTTTCTCATACATCACTGATGTAACAAATGAAGTTGCCGAGAAACATATACGCTGGTATGCATGCAAAATGCTTGGTTTTAAGAGTGAAAAACTTGATAAGATTTTCTTCGATAAAGTAAAACGGTTTCAGCAGATGGCACTGACTGAAGCCGGGGCTTCGCTGATTCATCTGTTCGGGTTAGACCGTAGTCCTGATGGATATATTCAGCGTTTTGAAGATTTACTTCTCGAGAAAAGTGGTAAAGGCTTGTGGGATATTCAGCTTTTTCTGAACTGGTGGAATGCAGAAAAAGAAAGAATGAGAATTTCTGTTCAAATGCCTTCCGATAATACTTCAGTTACCATAATGACCATTCACGGATCTAAGGGATTGCAGTTTCCAATAGTAATTTTGCCATTTGCGGAATTTGAATTAACTAAGAGTCAAGGACGCATTTGGGTTGAAACATCTACACAACCTTTTGATAAACTTGGTTTGGTTCCGGTAAACGTAAACAAAACACTGGAGGAAACTTATCTTAATGAATCATACAGGGAGGAACGTTTCGAGAAGCAGCTGGATGAACTCAATGCATTTTATGTAGCCTGTACCCGTGCAGAAGAAAAATTGTTTTTGCTGCTCGGGGAAAAGGATTCAGGTGCATTTAACAAAGTGGGAGATATCGTAAGATTTGCCCTGGGAAATGAAAATTTTCTACAACCGGTTATGGAACGTAAATCAGAAAAACTTTTTACGTTAGGTGAAGATACCAAGAAGCCTTTGCGCACCAAAAAGGTGAGTGATGATCCCGATAAATTTGAAGTTGATTCATTGAAGGAGTATCTGATTAATGAGAGAGGAGTACATAAAGGCTTTAAGATAAGAAAACATGTTTCAGAAGATGATCAGCGTACTTTTGGAATAAGACTTCATGATATGATGTCATCTTATTATTCAGCGGATGACAGTAAAAGGATTATACAGGAGATTGAATCTCTTCCGCTGAATGATGTTAAGAAGCACCAATTGCGTGACGATGTGCAAAGAGCAATGAATTTAATTGAAGAAAGGCAATGGACCAGCTCAGAGTACAGGATACTGAACGAAACAGAAATTTGTGATTCCGAAGGAAACATTATCAGGCCCGACAGAATGATGATTAAAGATAAAAAAGCCGTTGTGCTGGATTATAAAACCGGACAGCCATTGAATGAACATCAGCAGCAGATGCTGGGATATAAAGATGTGTTGGAGAAAACAGGCTTTACTTCGGTAGAAGCATTTTTATATTATGCTGAATCAGGAGAAATGTTAGCTGTGGGTTGATCAGCGTGCTGAGAAACGTACTGTTGATTGTGGCTGATACTTGTTTTTTTGTGGTTGATAATTTTCTGTCTGATATTTTTCAGTGCGATGGCGATTGTGAATCCTGTTGTCAGAAATCATCCACGTATAAGTAATCTCATTGGTTTCCTGATGATGCACAAAAACAAAATCGCAAATGCCGAAAAAATCTTTGTAGGCAAAAGGTATTTGTGGTACAAAAAATGGTTTGTTGTGATAGCTCAGGCACCGTATCTCAGGTTCAACACAGTTGAGCACAGGAAATTTTTTAAAAATATTTTTTCCCAGCATGTCACTGAGTGTAAATAACGAATCACAACTTTGAAGAATGATTCCATTCTTATCAAAAGTGATGATCTGACTTACACTATCCGATTTCATTTAATAGCTTTTTATTTTTTGGTAGTACGTTTCATTCATTAAGTCAGCAGCTATCATATAAAACATTTCATTCACCATGAAGTTGCTTCGTGCCGATGTGAAGAAGGTGCGGTAGCAGTCAAAGTCTGAAAAATAACTGCTTGTGTCTATGTTCAGGTTCTCATCAATTTTATTGCATGCCAGATATACAGGGGTGGAAGGCATGTGTTTTTTATAATGCTCCATCCAGGCATCAAAGTCACTGAAGCTGGAAGGATTGTTAATGTCAATAACATGAATCAGTGCATCAGTTCCCAGATAAAAAGATTTGAAAGATTTTAGTTGCGATGCAGCTCCCGGAACTGTCCATAAAATAAGATTGATATTCTTATTGTGGAAGTTCAATTCTTTCTTTTCAATCCTGAGTTGTTCGTCAGACGAATAAGAATAAGAAAACCTGTCGTTGGTGAAACGGTTTACCAAAGCTGACTTACCGCAGCCACTGTATCCCGTAACAAGAATTTTTTTGTTATTCATAATTCGAACTTTATTCTTTTATAGTATTTTTAATGGAAAAAGTTACAGCCTGTATTGAGAATTTATCACTCTTCCCGGTATTGATGTGTGTTTCCGTCTGTTGTTTTGATGGTTTTCCAGTTCCCGTTTTCGTCCTGTTGTTGTATTTCATACTTTTCAACACCCTCTTTCCATCCCTGATAGGGAGTCCATTCGAGTCGCGAACCATTCATATCATCCAGTGAACCTTTTAGCAGAATCGTTGTAGATGCAGGCGTCAAACCTGTATTCACATTACAGATATTTTCAACTTCTATTTTGTATGAATAGGTGTGATTGATTACATCAGTATTGCGATCGGTATAAGAAAAAGTATTGTTGTCCACTTTATCAATAAAGGTGTATTCATTGGGGTTGGAATCATCTGCACGATAAATAAGATAATACGCAACCAGAAAACTCATGGTATCCGGTTCTTCCCATTCAGTAAGTACATATTCGTTCTTGACAACAGTAGTACGTTTGATTTTTGGTTGCAGGTTTACAGCAGGAGGTTGTGGTGTGGCACTGTCATTATTACTTTCTGAACTGAAACTTGTGCCCTGAAATGCTGCTTCTACTTTATACTGGTATGGTATAGCACAGTAAGCTGCAGTGTCAACATACATCAGGTTGGGAGTTTCTCCAATCAGATCATAGTTTAATCCATCGTCACTTCGGTAAACATAATATACGTCAACAGCACGTCCTACATAATTGTTCCATTCAAGATTAACCTTGCCAACACCCGGTGTTGCTTTCAGATAAACTGAAGTATGTGCCTTTGAACTGTCAAGCGTAAATGAATTATCACAAGTATTGATGGTTTTTAATTTATAAGAATATGATTGCAAATTCGGCAGAACTGATGAGTCTATATAAACGGATGTCGGACCCATGGAAGTGTTGTTCGAATTGTTTAATACGCTGATAAGGTTGTAATGGATTTTATCGTCAGAACGATAAAGCTCGTATTGTTTCAGATTAAGCGCTGCGGAGTTGTTCCACGTAATGCGAATGGATGATGAGTCAAGTACTGTGATATAACTGATATCAGCAGGAGTAATGGGAGCACTGTTGAATGCTGTAATAGCATTTGTTTTTGTGATACTGTCGGAGCACAGATTGTCATTTGTGACAACCAGTTTGGGTGAATAATGTCCCGGATTGTCGTACTGAAAGGTTGGAGCGTAAACAATAGATTGCAATCCATTGTCACTGTACCACTGATATGTTGCATTCTGCAAATTGCTGCAATTGTTAGTAAATGAAACACTGAGCGGAGCGCATCCTGTGGAAGGGTTAATGCTGAAATCGGCTGTTGGCTGAGCAACTACCCTTACGAGATTATTTTTTGTCACACTGTCAGCGCAGGCGGCATTGGATGCAATCATGGTAACTGAATAGATGCCTGCATTCTGATACTTATGTGTGGGTGAGCATTTATTTGAAACAGTTCCGTCACCAAAATACCATTGGTATTGTGTGGCACCTGTAGTAGTGTTTAAGAAGCTTACAGTTTGCGAACTACACAGAACAGTATCACTTGCAGTGAAATGTAATAACGGTGCAGCATAAACTTTTATGGAATCAGCTTGAGTAAAAACAGACTGACATCCATTGTTATCTGTTATTACCAACGAAACCTGATAGGTACCTGCATTGGCAAATGTATGGACAGGCGATTGCAGTGTTGATGAATCACCATCGCTGAAACTCCAGAAATAACTTGCAGCCTGTTGTGATGAATCGGTAAAAGAAACCGTTAAGGGTGCACAACCACTGCTGATGTTTCCCGAGAACCATGCACGCGGTCCCGGTACTATAATAGAGTCATTCAAAATATGAGTGGCTGTACATCCTGCCGAATCTGTAATTGTCAACGAGACCTGATAGTGGCCACCTGTTGTGTAAATATGTGTTGGATGTTGTTGTGAAGAAGTAGATCCGTCACCAAAATTCCAGAGGTAACTTGCTGCATTCTGAGAAAGGTTGTTGAACTGTGCAGTTACAGGTGCGCATCCTGATGTTATACTGTAATTGAAATTGCATACAGGTTCAGTTATTTGCACCATAGTGAGTGCTGATGTATCCGAACATCCGAATGAATCGGTTGCTATTAATAATGGTGTAAAGTTCCCTGTCTGTGTATAGGTGTGTGTTACAGCACTTGCAGTATCAGTTGTGCCATCGCCAAAATTCCATTGCCACTGACTTGCATTGATGCATTGACTGGTAAACGATACAGGCAGAGGATTGCAGCCACTAGTGTCAGAAATTTGAGCAACAGCTTCAGGGAAAATTAAATTGTCTTTTTCAATCTGCTTCACACATCCGTTCACATCTTCTGCAACAAGAATAATTTTTCCGGTTGGAATGGTGTGGAAGGTATGAACAGCATTTCTTACAGTGGATGAATCACCATCTCCCCAATACCATTTCCATTTGAATACTTCATTGCTTGAGTCAGCAACTGTTACGGTAACAGGCAAACAGCCATTGGTACGACTATAACTGAAGTCGGCATAAAAGTTTGGAATATGCACGGCATTGTTTATTGTTTTAGTTGACGAGCAACCATTTTTGTATGCAGTTAGAGTTACTGCATAATTTACCGGTGCAATCTGATTGTTGTAATAATAATAATTACTGCAGTTGGTTTGTGTGGAAGTAGCTCCATTTCCCAAATCCCACAGATAATAAGTGCTGCCTGATGAAAGATTTGTAAAATCATAATGTACCCAGTTGCAGTTGGAAGTAGGTGCTCCCATACTGAAATCTGCAACCGGTTTGTTGATTTCAATGGGTGCAGCTGCATTAAACGTCTGATGACAACCATTGATATCCGTTACTTCAACACTTACAGGATAAAATCCTTCTTCAGAATAACTGTGCGACACCGTACTGCCCGTTGCCGAAGTGCTGTCGCCAAAATTCCACTGATATGAAGTATAGTTGGAATTGGGTAAACTGAATGATAAAACTTCATTGGCGCAAGCTCTCGATTTATTTACCATCACAGGCTGACTACCGGTATAAGAATAGAAAGAAGTACTGTAAACAGAAGTACAACCAATGGAGTCGGTGAGTTGCAGAGAAATAATGTAGTTGTTGGAATTTGTAAAAGTATGTGTAGGCGAGATGGCTGTACTTGTTGTCTGATCACCAAAATCCCAGAGATAAGTGGCAGCATTCTGATTTTGTGGTATGGCAATAATGTTGACACCTGCACAGGTTGAAACCGTTTGCAAACTGAAAGAAGCATTGCTGCCTGCAACTTTCACAGCATGCGATGTGTAAATGGTGTCTGGTATTCCGTAGATATCCACACTGATGAGCATTACATCATAAATGCCCGGCATGGTATAAGTATGTGACGGATTAAGTTGTGTGGAAGTATTGCCATCACCAAAATCCCAGTAGCTGGATGCTACATTGATTAGCGGATTGTGAAAGTTGATGGAAAGAGGTGCACAACCATCATAGTTCATGGTATAAGTGGTTGAATCGGTAGTTTCATCAAACATTGTTCCGCCTGCACCAAAATCAGTTGGCGGATAGCTGTAAGTGGTAGTACAACTGTCATTTGAAATAGTCAGTGTAATGGTAAATGGTCCGTTCGTGGTATAAGTATGAACAGGATTTTCAAGCGTGGAAGTATCGCCATCACCAAAAGACCAAAGCCACGAAGTTGCACCCACCGTATTGGCATAAAACTGCACATCCATAGGAAGAATGGAATCAGTTGTAGTTGCTGAAGGTGTTGCTCCCAACGAAGTAAAACTCATTGCATACTGATGTACGGTACTTGCCTGACATCCATCTGCTGTTGTAATGGTAAGCGATACATTATAGTTGCCTGTTTGAGAATAAGTATGAGTTGGATTTTGAACGGTGGATGTTTGTCCGTCACCAAAGTTCCACAACCATGAAACTGCGTTTACAGAACTGTCAGTAAAATATCCTATAAATGGAGGACACAATGTTTGTGTATAAGTAAAATCGGCAATACCACCACCTACCTGATAGGTTGCAAAATCAGATATCAGTTGCGAACAATTGCCACCACTGCTTTGCGTTTGCAGCGATACGGTATAAGTTCCCGGTGAAGTATATGTATGTGTTGGATTTTGTTGGGTAGAAGTTGTGCCATCGCCAAAATTCCATAACCACGATGTAGCGCTTGAAGAATCACTCAGGCTGATTGTCAGTGGTGCACAGCCTGAAATGGGTTGAGATGTGCTGAAATTATTTACGGTGCCTCCGGGATGAATGTAATTCACTTTAGTCAGTGAGTCTTTACATCCTGATGCATCGGTACCATAAAGTGTAACACTGTATGAACCTTGTTGCTGATAAGTATAAGTGGGACTGAATGCAGTTGATGTATCACCATTTCCAAATTTCCACAACCAGACAGAAGCATTGAGACTAAGATTGGTGAAGTTTACAGTAAGTGGATTACATCCTGTAGTTTTATCAGCTGAGAAATCAATATCAGGTCCACTTACAGTAATTCCATAAGCAAAACTGTACTCAGTGCTGCAACCGTTGGCAGCAGTTATATTTAATGTCGGATAATAACTCCCTGAATGTTGGTAGGTGTAGGTAAAAGTTGATCCGTTTCCAGTGCCACCATCATTGCTGTTCCACTGATAAGATGCTCCGTTGGTCACTTGCGGACTGAAAGTAACGGTTAATGGTTTACATCCATTGGTAATGTTTGCAGTAAAATTTGCAACAGGCGATGCAAGCACCTGAATGCTAACCGGTGTTGCACTATTGCTGCATCCGTTGGGATAATTTGCAGTAAGTGAAGGCTGATAGGTACCGGCAAAATTGTATAATGTGGCAACAGAAGTCAGTGTAGAAGTAAGTCCGTTTTTTAAATCCCATTGTAATGAAACAGCACCGGGTGCAGCAGCATTGAGCACTACTGAAAAAGGTGTACATCCCGAAAGTGATGAAGCTGTAATAACAGGAACCGGATTGCTTAAAACAGTAATAGAATTATTAAGTGTTTTTGTTCCCGTACACCCCGAAGCAGATGTTGAGGTAACAGTAACTGTATAACTTCCGGGAGCAGTGTAATGATGTGATACATTATTACCGCTGCCTGTAGTGCCATCACCAAAATCCCATACCAAAGCACCTGCAGGATTAGATGTTCCCGTAAACTGAAAAGATTTATTGGCGTCACATGTTGCAATCGTATCAACGGTGGCCGTGATAACAGGTAATGCATGAATAGTGATATAATTATTTTTTGTGAGTGTGGCTGTGCATGCCGAACCTCCTTTGTAAAGTATTAAAGCAACAGAAAAACTTCCTGCCAATGAATAGCTGTGCGATGGATTATTCACTTTGGAAGTAACACCATCACCAAAGTCCCATTCGCAGCTGTCATAACCTGCACTTTGATTGCTGAATGATATAAGTTCATTCATGCAGGCAGAAGTTTTTGAAGCAGAAAACTGAACGGTTGGTTTGTTGGAAACCTGAATCAGATTAGAAAGAATAACAGAGTCGGCACCTGAAGCATTTTGTGCAACCAGTTTAACGGTATAGTTTCCTGCATTATTAAATGTAATTACCGGACTGGGCAGGGTTGACGACATACCGTTTCCAAAATCCCACCGGTATGATGTAGCGTTCTGACTGTTATTGATAAAGTTTACAATCAATGGAGCACAGCCCTGCATTTGATTAGCACTGAACGATGCCACAGGTTGTTGTGCATATACATTATGCGTATGTAACAACAGAATTATTACACTACAACCAATGACTTTCCTGAAATGATTTGTGGTTAACACTGTATGCCCAATTTCAATTTGTTTTGAGCATATTTACGCAGAAGGGTAAAAAAAGTTATAAATCTTACAAATCATTGTAAAGTGGCTGTATTTCAGTATTTTTGATTTTGTTGATAAACATCAGTTTGATTTTGAAACTATAATGCTGTTATTATGGTTTAAGTTATATATTTTTAACTCTGATATTAAAAGACCACATTTATGAGTACTACACAGGAAAAATCCGCTTCAGTTAAGGGGGGAGAGTTTATTATTAAAGAATCATCAGCAGAGAATACATTTATTCCTGAAGAGTTTAATGAGGAACATCTCATGATACAACAAACTGCACACGATTTTCTGAAGCAGGAAGTTCAAACATGTCTCGACAGAATTGATGCCATGGAACCGGGGCTGATGCCTTCATTGATGGACAAATCCGGACAATTAGGATTATTAGGTGTTTCTGTTCCTGAAGAGTATGGCGGATTCGGAAAAGATTTTATTACTGCAACATTACTCACCGAAACGCTGGGTGCAGGCCATTCTTTTTCTGTTGCATTTGCAGCGCATACAGGTATTGGCACGTTGCCGATTTTATATTTCGGAACTCCTGAACAAAAACAAAAGTATTTACCTAAGCTGGCTACAGGTGAGTGGAAAGCTTCTTACTGTCTTACCGAGCCAGGTTCAGGATCGGATGCATTGGCAGCAAAAACCAAGGCAGTACTTTCATCAGATGGAAAACATTACATCCTCAACGGTCAAAAAATGTGGATTACCAATGCAGGATTTGCAGATGTATTCACCGTATTTGCTCAGGTCGATGGAGATAAGTTCACCGGATTTATTGTAGAAAAAAATTATCCCGGACTTACCCTTGGTGAGGAAGAACATAAAATGGGAATAAAAGGTTCCAGCACACGTCAGGTGTTTTTTAGCGATTGCAAAGTGCCGGTAGAAAATGTTTTGGGTGAAATAGGTAAAGGCCATCTTATTGCGTTTAATATTTTAAATATCGGAAGATTGAAATTATGTGCTGCTGCTCTTGGTGGTGCCAAGGAAGTAAGTTCACTCTCTGTTTCTTATGCCAACACACGCGAACAGTTTAAATTGCCTATCTCAAAATTCGGAGCAATCAGATATAAATTAGCACAACAGGCAATTCGCATTTATGCCTGCGAAAGTGCATTGTACCGGACATCATTTATGATTGATGAACTCGAGAAGCAAAAATTGAGCGAAGGAGTGGAACATTCAAAAGCATTGCTTGAAGCTGCCGAAGAGTATGCAGTGGAATGTGCCATGCTTAAAGTGGATGGCTCCGAAACTTTGGATTATGTAGTGGATGAAGGAGTACAGATTTATGGAGGTTATGGTTTCAGTGCTGATTTTCCAATGGACAGAGCTTATCGCGATTCGCGAATCAACAGAATTTTTGAAGGCACCAATGAGATTAACCGTCTCCTTACTGTTGACATGATTCTGAAACGCGCCATGAAAGGAAAGATTGATTTGATGACTCCTGCCATGAATGTGCAGAAGGAGTTGATGGGTATTCCTGATTTTGGAGAGCCGGATACAACACTCTTTGCCGAAGAGAAAAAATATATTTCTAATTTCAAAAAAGCATTACTTGTGGTTGCAGGTGCTGCAGTTCAAAAACTGATGATGACACTTGCCAAAGAGCAGGAAATTCTGATGAACATTGCTGATATGGCAACTGCAATTTATGTTGGCGAATCTATTTTGCTTCGTACAGAAAAATTGGTTGGCATAAAAGGCGAACAGGCATGCGCTTCACAACTGGATATGATGCGTATTTATATTCATGATGCTGCCGATAAAATTAACATTGCCGGAAAGGAAGCTATTTATGCTTTTGCCGAAGGTGATGAACAACGTATGTTACTGATGGGACTAAAAAGATTTTCTAAAGTGCAGCCTTACAATACCAAGGAAGCGAGAAGAAGAATTGCAGCACAGTTGATTCAGGAAAATAAATATTGTTTCTAAATTTTACTTCTAAGGGAGTAGCACGATAACAGGCTTTTACTGATTAAACTTTTGATGGATGAAGAAGAAAATATTTCTTGCCATCGGTTTGTTGTTATTAATTGGATTTTTTGCCAACAGAGATATTATTGTTTATGGATTCAGGCAACTACAAGGACAGCTTGCAATTATCAGAAACACTGAACCTGTTGACAGGATACTTCAAAATCCATCTGTTGCTGATACCATCAAACAAAAACTCAGACTGATTGAAAGTGTACGCAAGTATGCAATTGATTCCCTCGGTTTAAAGAGTACCAAGAACTATCAGACATTTTACGACCAGCAAGGCAAGCCTTTGTTATGGGTGTTGAATGCAGCGCCACCATTCAGCATGGAGTCTTATAAATGGAAATATCCTTTTTTGGGTAAGTTGTCTTATAAAGGATTTTTTAACAAACAAATCGGATTAAAAGAAGAACAACAGTTTATCAGCAAAGGATATGATACTGATTTGTCACCGGTGTCGGCATGGAGCACACTGGGTTGGTTCAGCGACCCTGTGCTGTCGGGTATGTTAAAACGTTCAGAAGGTTCGTTGGCCGAACTTATCATTCATGAGATGACACATGCTACGTTATATGTAAAAGGTGATGTAGAGTTCAATGAAAACCTTGCCACCTTTATTGGAGAAAAGGGTGCAGAGAAATTTATCTCTGAAATCATACCCGATAAACTGAATGATTATAAATTCAGGCTGGAGGACAACAAACTTTACAGCAGTTATGTGGTCAACTCCGTGAAGCAACTTGATTCACTTTATAAGGACACACATTTCTTGTCGCTCACAAGCGAAAAAAAATATACTGAGAAGTACAGACTGATAGCTTCCATATTGGCAGAGATGAATAAACTGCCTTATCACATGCCTGAGAGATATCGTTGGGATTTCAGTAAGGAGAAACTTCCCGGCAATACCTGGTTTTTATCATTCAGCGATTATCACAAAGCACAACCCATGCTGCAGCAGATTTACAACGACAGTTGTAATAAAGATGTTAAAACACTGATTGAATATTTCAAAAAGAAATATGGCAAGTAACTACAATGCTGCCAGTGCATTCAGAATATCATTCTCTGTAACCACCTGCATGTTTAACGGTAATTGCTGATTGGCGCTTACAGTAAACGTCTGCTGATCCATTACAAAATCATTGTTTTGTTTTTGTCCGAATGCAATGAGTGTTACACTCTCACCCAATGGAAGTGATGTGGTTGTTAAATTTTCAATTCGCATTACACCTTTAAAGTTGGCGAAGGAAACATACACCTGAATATTCTGAGTATTTGTTCCAGGAACAGTAAGTGTAAGAGATGTGTTGGTTGCAGGAAATATTTTTGCCGGACTGAACCATCCTGTTGTTGCAGGAGTGGTTGTGTAGTAAGTTGATGAAGCAACTACCGATGAAAGAGTATCAGTAAATCCCGGAATAAAATCTGAAATATTACTTGTCCAGTTGTTGCTGCCATTTGAATCATAACCGTAATACGACTGCATGCTGTTATTTGTAGAGGGTAATGCAGCTGTTTCAAGCCAGTATTTTCGTCCTGATTTTAAAAACACTTCAGTGCCGTTTTTAAATGGTCTCACTCTTACTTCAGCACTTGTTTCAAGCACATTTCCTGATGCTACCGAAGGTATTCTTCGCAAAATCATGTCCTTGATGGAATACAGTTCTATCACCTTAAGTTGAAAAGGATAGGTAACAGCGCCACCACCGGTAAATTCAAACATGTCAGCACCTACACAAATTTTAGTTCCTTTTTTGCACACCAGCGGACAGTTTCCTGTTGAGTCAATGGTGTATTCCTGTTCTTCTTCCTCATGGTTGCTGTAAAATGAATCCATGTCCTTGTAATCGTCCTGCGGAACGCGATCTTTCTTACATGAAAGTATAACGGTTGACAGCAATGCCACCAGACATCCTGCAACAACAATAATTTGTTTTTTCATTGTTTGTTTTATTAAAATGATTTTTATTAAGTGCCTTTAACAGCCGGACATTTTTCTTTTTTTCTGCTCTTGCCGCATTGTCCCGGGTAATAATAAATACCAAGGTGTAAATGATTTTCTTTCCATTTAAAATCATAACGGTCTTCTATAAACGGTCTCCAGCATCCTCTGTTGCGCACCAACCCTGCACCTGCCTGAGGCGAAAGGTTGTGTTTTTTACGCTGTTCAGGTGCATAATCATCAGCATTCAGCCAGTTGTGATAATATGCACCGGCAAGCGGATAAAAAGTATAACTTCTTAACGCAAACAAATCATATTGCAATGCACCGCCTGCAAACAAATCATGATAGCGGTTGAAGGATGGGAAATAGGATATTTCGGGTACAGCATATAAATTGCCGATAACAGGAATTCTCACTCTTACTTCAGCACCAAAGCCCTCTGCCTGAAAATTATAAATTACACCTGCTCCATAACCCCAGGGTTGTTTTATTTTTCTGCGTTGGGCATAAGCACTCACAGAAAAAATAATCAGAAAAAATAGCGCTGCTGTTGTTTTGACTTTCATTGGTATTTCCGGTATGAAATGCTAATTTCTGCATTTACTTTAAGTCAATAACGGCAGGAAAAAATATTTATTACTTTGTTTTAAACGTGATGTAATAACAGAACAGTTAATCCAATAACTGCTGCACATTCAGAATAAAACTGAATAAAACGCTTTAAATTATTTGTTGATAGTACGACTCAGCAACATCACATCTGAAATGGTTTTTTTCAGACGGCTGATGGCTTTTATGCGTGTGGTACGTATTTCTACCAATGGAATGGAAAGTGGAATTTCCTTGATGCGAATATTCTTGTCTTTTGAAGCACGGATACAAAATTCGCTTGGCCACACTGCATGTCGTGTTACACATCCGTTGGTGATATGGTCGAGTTTTGATTTTTTAAAAGTCTTCAGCCCATGTGTTTCTGTCAGTTTCAAACCGCAGGTAATGCGCAGACCGAAATTATAAAGTGACGTAAACAGTTTGCGTTTAAAAGGTCGCTGATCCATTTCGCCCGCAAGTTTTTTGGAACCAATAATCAAATCGTACTCCGAAAGCAATTCATTTGATTTTTTCAGGAAAATCATATCCAGATAATCCACTTCCAAAATGGTTACATTGTCAAATTTAGCTCTGTTGATACCATTTATCAGAGCCTGCCCATAATCTGCCGCACCATCATCAATCTCAGCCACCACACAACTGAGTTCTGAAGCAAGTTTTCGTATGATGTCTTTGGTGTTATCTACACTTCCGTTTTCGGTAATGATAATTTCAAACTCTCGGAAATAATTTTTCAAGTCTTCCGAAAGATCACGGATTCTTTTCTCAAGAATTTCTTCTTCGTTAAATACCGGTATTACTATGGAGCAATTGTCAGTCATTTGTTCTAAATTTATCAGCCAGGAGTTTTCCATCCATAATGGCATCCTGCATACTTGAATATTCCCATCTGCCATAGCGGCCAATCTGATAAATACCGTCTTTCTCCAACGTTGTTATCAGTTGTTCTACAATGGGTGGGCGTTTGGGTTCGTAAATACAATAAGCAACCGGAATTTTTATGGAATGAACGAATACGATTTCGTCAATCTGAAAAATTGGCATTCGCTTAATTTCTTCAACTACTTTTTGTTCTATCTGATCAATGCTCAGGCTGTGATTGCGGCTTCCCACTTCTACAGCAATAATCTGTTCATCATTAGGTGTAGCTTTCTTAAAATAATTCTTCGGATAGCTTATACGATAAAAAGACAATTCTTTATCCGGAAAATACATCCAGTGCGTATCAGGAACTTTTCCTTTGATAACAATGTTAACTGTATAAACAGAGGTATAAACCAATTCATCAGCCAGCGGTTTTAAGTCATCTCTGTCACTGTTTCTGATAATGGATTGCAGCGGAACTGTTGATGCCAGGCGATTATATTTCACCACTGTGCCATCAGACATTTCAATGGTTTTATTTCTCGTATTAAAAAATTTAGCAGTAGTATTGAGTTTGATATTCCCCAACTGCTGCGCAAAAATATCAGCCAAATCCTGAATACCTTTTTTCACCGGATAGTAGAAATCAACATTATAACCAAAGCTGTCAGTGTTTTCTTCAAAGGCGTTTTGTTTGATTTTGTCCTTATCAACAGTTATCAGATGCGACATAAATTCGCAAGTCATATCTGCCGGATCGGTGTCCCATATTTTTCTGTTGTATGGCAACAAATAATGGTTTGCAATACCGCTTCCGAAACATTTCAGTGCATAATCGCGGTAGGAGCCTTTGCGTGTTTCAAGTTCTTCTTCGCGGGTCAGGTGTTTTACCTCATTCAATCCTTCCAGACATTCGCGTTTGGTTTTTTCACTCAGATTTAAAAGGTTCAGTTCGAAAGGGTAGGGGATGATGACCTTATCGTAATAAATGTGAGCTTTACGCTTATGAGTTTCAACCTCCAGTCCAAGTTTGTCGAATACCAGTTCGCGTACATACGGATTGCGCAAATGCAGCAGGTGAGGGGCAAGATCAAATTTGCAGCCTTTATAGTCAATGGTGCGTACCAGTCCGCCAACAATGTCGTTCGACTCGTAAACAGGTAAATTTTTATCGTAATGGTAGGCAAAACTCAAACCTGCAAGGCCAGCGCCTATGACCACCGTATCGTGCTGAATCATCAGAAAAATCGGATAAGGGCGCAAAAGTAGCTAAAATAGCCCTAATCACAAAGGAAGAAAATGCTTTAATTTGATATTCAACAGAAGGCTGTTTTTCGGAGAATATGGGTCTCGTGCAGAAGCAAAATTGCTTATCGTAAATCTACCACTTCTACGCCCGGATGTTTTTTGACATCAAACATAAACTGTGCATCTGATACAGCAGCATCAGGTGTGTACTTGGTAATAGTGTAAGTCATTATGCTGCCATTATTATTGAACACCTTAGCCCCTGCAATGGTTTTATCGGTTTTATTGATTTGTAATTGTATTTTGAAGTAAGGTTTGGTCTTATCCAAAGGCGTAAGGTCAATGGTTTGTACAGCTTTGCCACCCATAGTTTTCTCATCTACAAAGCGGGAATTAAATCCTTTCTCATAAATAGTGAAAATATTGGAAGGAGAGATAGCATCATCTTTTGAAGCCCCATCATTTATCTGCACTTCATTGGCATCTTTCAGATACGTCCATGATGTTTTTCCGTCAGAAATAATTTGCTGACCGGTTAATGTTAAATTGTATTTGTTGCCACTTAAAATCATTGACCCGGCCTGATTTTGTGTGGTATTTGATTTCTGATCAACAATATTAACTTTAAATGTTGCGGACAATGATTTTAAACTTTTGTATTTGGCTGAAACGGCTTTAAGTATTTCCTGCGACTTGGCATCTTTCTGTGCATTTGAAACAAAAAAAGATAAGCAAAGAAACAAGGTTGCAAAAGTTCTGTACATGATTATTTTTTTAGTCATTACCATAAAAACAATGCCATTAACGTCTCCCTAGGTGAACGGCTAATGAAATGCAAAAGTAAAGATTCTGATTAATTTATTTCATGCTCGAAAGCAGGTTCTCCAGATCTGTTGGGTCTTTGAACTTCACTTCACGTGCTTTGCTGCCTTCAAACGGTCCGATAATTCCGGCTGCTTCCAGCTGATCAATCAGTCGCCCTGCGCGGTTGTAACCCAATTTCAATCTGCGCTGCAGCAATGATGCAGAACCTTGCTGATGTTGCACAACCATACGTGCTGCATCATCAAAAAGCGGATCGCGGTCAGCCAAATCTACTTCGCCATTGCCACCTTCGTTATCACCCACAAATTCAGGAAGTAAAAATGCATCCGGATATCCACGCTGCGAACCTATAAAGTCAGTAATTTTTTCAACTTCAGGAGTATCTACAAAAGCACATTGCAGACGTATTAAATCAGCACCCAGTGAAAGTAGCATATCTCCACGACCTATCAGTTGGTCTGCCCCGCCACTGTCGAGAATGGTGCGGCTGTCAATTTTTGATGTAACTCTGAACGCAATACGTGCAGGGAAATTGGCTTTGATGGTACCGGTGATAATATTAACTGACGGACGTTGTGTGGCAATAATTAAGTGAATACCGATGGCTCGCGCAAGTTGTGCAAGTCGTGCAATGGGTGCTTCCACTTCCTTGCCTGCTGTCATAATCAGGTCGGCAAACTCATCCACCACCAAAACAATAAATGGCAGAAAACGATGTCCTTTGTTTGGATTTAATCTGCGTGCAACAAACTTGGCATTGTATTCACGGATATTTCGCACCTGTGCTTCTTTAAGAAGTTCATAACGCTGATCCATTTCAATACATAGCGAGTTAAGCGTATTCACTACTTTCTTGGTATCGGTAATGATGGCTTCTTCCTCACCCGGAAGTTTTGCCAGAAAATGTCTTTCAATTGTTTTGAAAAGTGTAAGCTCAACTTTCTTGGGATCAACAAGAACAAATTTTATCTGTGATGGATGTTTTTTATAAAGTAATGAAACGAGAATAGCATTTAAGCCAACGGATTTTCCCTGACCTGTTGCCCCTGCCATCAATAAGTGTGGCATTTTTGCAAGGTCGGTTACATACACTTCGTTTGAAATGGTTTTACCTAATCCTATCGGTAAATCCATCTCTGAATTTACAAACTTGTCAGAAGCAAGTACAGATTTCATGGCTACCATTTCCTGATTTTTATTCGGTACCTCAATGCCGATAGTACCTTTACCCGGAATAGGTGCTATGATACGTATTCCAAGTGCTGAAAGACTTAATGCAATATCATCTTCCAGATTTTTGATTTTTGAAATACGAACTCCTGCCTGAGGAACAATTTCAAATAAGGTGACAGTAGGACCAACCGTAGCTTTTATTTTTTCAATAGCAATGTTGTAATGTCCCAGCGTTTCAACAATTCGGTTTTTGTTACTCTCCAGTTCTGCTTTCAGTTCATCAGGTGTGAGTTTGGATTTGCTCTGATAGTTTTCAAGTAAATCAATGGACGGAAACTGATAACCTGATAAATCAAGTGTAGGATCGTATTCTCCCAATGCCGACATATCAGGTATTTCATCATTTACAGTTGTTTCACTGCTGACTTCTTCAACCGGTGTTTCAATTGACAATGGGATGGAATCATCTTCAGCTTCAACTTCTGCTTCATCAGTGTTGTCTATTTCGAGTTCAAGTGAATTGTCATTGGAGTCAGTTTCCTGTTCTGCCGGTGTATCCATCAAATCCTGAATAGCTTTTTCCATATCCGGTTCAGGAGTCAGGTCTATTGGTTGCGATACCTGTTCTGTCTCCGGTTCTTCCTCTGTAATATCAGCTACTGTATTTTTGAAAGTGTTACTTTCAACATTTGCATCAGCAATCATGATATCTTCGTGCTTGTCATCTTTAATACCGGGCTGTGGGAGTTTTAGTTTGAACTTGAATGTTACCATGCTAAATGCCAGTAGTGTGAAACCAAGAAACAGTCCTGTACCTGCATTTCCCATCATGAGTTGCATCCATTGTGAAATTTCAAAACCAAACGAACCACCCATAAACAACAAGGTACTTGCATTTTTAAACAGATAACCCATGGCTACAGAAACAAATACCAAGAGGAAAACTGAAATGCGTATTGTACGTCCGAATGGAAGCAAAGAATGTTTGAATACTAACTTAAAACCTGTAAGAAAAGAAATGAGGACGAAAAGAAAACTGCTTATTCCAAAACCATTATAGAAAAATGAATTGGCAGAAAGTGCTCCTGTTTTTCCAAGCCAGTTTTCTGCTTTCAAATCTTTATTAGATATAAATGACCACCATCCGGATTGCACCTTGTCGAAGTCTGCACGCCAGGTGAAGAGATAGGATATAAAAGCAATTATTAAGAAAATACTTATTAATATCAGTAATAAACCTGCAATCTGATGAACCTGCTCATCAAAAATCCACTGAAATCTCTTTTTTGAAGCTTTGGGTTTCTTACTCCTTTTAACTTCTGCTTTTGATTCCGTATTTGCACTTTCAAAAGTGTTTGCTTCTGCAACAACAGTATTGCGTTTGCCCATTATACCTGATGTTAATCGTAAATTATTATTTCAGCTAAAGTAGGTCAGAATGAAGTTTGTATTATTCTTCATCGAACAACAAAATGAACATTTTATTGTGGATAAAAACGCATGTTATAAAAATTCAATAATTTATATGTGACAGCTCACCACCATAATTTTGTAATAACAAATTTTACTACTGAACAACTCTTAAATAGACAAATGCTTAAGACTAATCAAATTCATAAGACATAACAAAATAACATAAACCAATATGCTGTACAATCCACACACTTTTTTAAAGAGAGTTATTATCAGATCATTAATAACTCTGTCATCCATTTTCATTCTTGTGAATACTTCACAAGCACAATGTCCTCCATTGGGAAATTTCTCAGGAATGTCAGGCGATTTTAAGGCTTGTCCGGGCATGTCGCTTACCTACACCATTAATCCTGTTGCCAACGCAGCAAGTTATACGTGGAATCTTCCTTCAGGTGCAACCATCAGCGGGCAAAATCCATATAATACTACTGCCACTACTGTAACTGTTGATTACGGGCCATCATTCAGTGCACCCGGCAACTTGTGTGTGAATGCCAACGATACCTGCGGTAATTTTGTAACCTATTGCAAAGGACTTACAGCAGCAGGAGCACCATCAATCCCTTCGTATATTTCAGGGTCTATTTATGCCTGCCCCGGTGAAACATTTATCTACAGTGTTTCGGGTCAGCCGAACCGAACTTATGACTGGTCAGTTCCTGTTAATGCAACAATATTAAGTGGGCAAGGCAGCAACTCTGTAACCGTTCAGTTTAATGCAGGATTTAGCGGAGGAAGTATTTGCGTACGTGCAAATAATGGTTGTGCCTATAGTTCATTCCGATGTATGAATTTGTACGCCTCAAAACCATCAACTCCTTTGGCAATTTCAGGACCTGTTCAATTATGCGGTGGTCAAACAGCAACTTTTTCTACCGGTATCAGCGGAAATGCACCTGTAAGTTCTTTTACTTGGTCAGCTCCTGCAGGTAGTGTAATAGTAGGCCAGGGCGATAGTATTGTGCAGATTACCATGCCTGTGAATTACAACTCCGGAAATATTTCTGTTGTAGCCAACAATAATTGTGGATCAAGTGGACAAAGAGTTTTACAGGTTCGCGAAGTGCCTAATGTTCCTTCTCCAATTTCCGGATTGGCCAATGGAATCTGCAGCGGAACCACTTCTTATTCTGTGCAGACTGACACTACAGCCGTAAGTTACAACTGGACACTGACAGGACCCGGTTCTATTGTCAATGGTCAAGGTACAAGAACAATTGACATAACCTATCCGTTGAATTTTACATCTGGTAAAATTTGTGTAACAGTTACCAATTCATGTGCTACAAGTGGACCACGTTGTTTGAATACTTCAAATGAAATTATTATTACGGGACAACCTCAGAATTTCGAGACTTGCAGCAGCACCGAAGCATACTTTACTGTAAATGCATCAGGATTAGGATTGCAATATCAGTGGAGGAAAAACGGAGTTGATTTAACTGACGGAGGAAAAATTTCAGGAGCTCTTACAGACTCACTGGTTATCACAGGTGCTGATAGTTTGGATGCAGCAAATTATGATGTGGTAGTGTCTCATCAGTGTAACTCACTGGTGACATCTGCTTCTGCAACATTGACAATTAAAGAAGTTCCTGCAACTCCCGGAACAATATCAGGAGTGATGCCTGCAACCTGCCCCGGTACAACAGGTGTTGTTTATTCTGTGCCATTGCAACCGGATGCAACAGGTTATGTTTGGGGATATAGCAATGGTGTACAAATTCTGAGTGGACAAGGAACTAATTCTGTAACTCTTGAATTTGATTCAACCACCAACTCAGGTTATTCTGTATATGTTTTTGCTACCAATGAATGTGGCTCAAGTCTTGATTCATCCAGATCATGGACACGTTATTCTATTTCATATCCTGTAATCAGCGGCCCGGCCAGAGTATGTGATAAACTCAGTGGTGTTGGATACAGTTCTCAGGTGATTGCCGGAGCAAATACGTATGACTGGACAGTACCTGCAGGTGCTACTTTGGTCAGCGGTCAGGGAACAAATTCTATTATTGTTGATTTTGGTACATTATACACCGGTGGTGATATTACAGTTACCGCATCAAATATTTGTTTCACTACTCCGGTTAAAAAATTAACTACAGTAATAGATGTACCCGGAGTGCCATCGTCATTGACAGGTTCTTATTATGGAGCATGCAATACACAACTGAGTTATACAGCAGGAAATTCAAATTATGCAACCAGTTATACATGGACATTACCTCCTAACAGTTCTATTGCATCAGGTGCAGGAACCAATGCGATTACAATAGATTATCTTAATCCCGGCAGCGGAACGCACAGCCTTTGTGTTGCAGGAACCAACTATTGCCGTACAGGTAATACCCGTTGTATTCCAATCAAAGCTGTACCTAACAAGCCTGATGCGATTACTGCAAATCCATCAGTATTTTGTGCCGGACAAACGGGAGTACAGTTTTCAACAGCAGGTGGTTTTGGAGCAACTTCTTATCAGTGGACTGTGCCATCAGGAACAGTAATTGCATCAGGTCAGGGCTCCAACAGCATTACTGCTGATATGGGAAGTAACAATGGAATTGTTGGTGTGAAAGGAGTAAATTCATGTGGTAACAGTGGTACGAGGACGTTTAATGTAGTAATGAATTGCAGAGAAGCAGGGGAAGTTATGCAGGACAATGTTCAGGCGTTAAGTTTGTACCCGAATCCTGCCGATGAAGAAGTTAGATTGAGTTTCCAATCAGCAGATGCGGGAAATTATTCCATCAAAGTGTATGATATTTTAGGTAAGAATATTTTAAACGAAGGAGGAATTTCAAAAGCAGGACGCAATGAGCATCTTATCAATATTAAATCGCTTTCAAAAGGTATTTACGTTGTAGCTTTTGAGAATAATGATTATTCAGGCAGAGTAAAACTTGAAGTGGAATAACATTAGGTGTCATATAATATAAGAAAAGTTGCTTTCGGGTAGCTTTTCTTTTTTAACGAAAGGTTATGATAAATGGAATGATAAAAAAAATATTTGGCGCAGTCGGGTTAACCGTAGGCAGAAAAATTGCTGTTGATTACAAGTTGTGGCTCTATAAAAAACTGTATTCGGAAGAAAGCATCCGCAAAAAGCGGTTTTATAATATTGGGGCGGGTGCATTTTATCATCCCTGCTGGACAAACATTGACCATTTAAGCAGATGGTATGAAATGAATATCGCCAACACGTTTAAAGGAATCGATTACGATTTGTTTTCCCTTGAGTCTATTCCGGTTGAATCAGACGCGGCAGAAATTATTTATACAAGCCACACCATTGAGCATGTGAATAACGAAGCTGTTCAGAACTTGTTTAATGAGAGTTTCAGGATGCTGAAAAAAGGTGGTATCATCCGCATCGTTACTCCCGACATTGATCTGTCATACAGAGCGTATAAAGAAAATGACAGAGATTTTTACTATTGGATTGATTGGTACAGCAGCGATAAAGATTACAAGCGCGTAAACATCAGGCAGCCGCTAAATAAAGAAACTACCGCGCAGATTTTTCTTGAAGATTTTGCATCGCAGGCATCTGAAATTCCACTGCATGGCAGCGAAAAAAGATTAAGCGATGAGGAGATAAAAAAGTTATTTGAAGAAAAGTCATTTGAAGAGGCGCTTGACTATTGCATTTCGTTTTGCCGTGTTGACGTGCAGAAGCAATATCCGGAAAATCATTTAAACTGGTTCACGGAAAAAAAGTTGAGGCAAATGCTTGAAAATGCGGGCTTCAAAATTATTTATCGCTCGGCTTACGGACAAAGCCATTCGCCTGCACTCCGCGATTTAAACTTTTTTGACTGCACAATGCCTCCTGTGTCCATGTATATGGAAGCAAAGAAGTGATGATATAAACAATTAATCCTGAAGCTGATTAAGTTTTACTTTCAGGTATTTGCCGGTGATGGAATTCTCACATTCAACAAGTCCTTCCGGTGTTCCCGCAAAAACTATCTTTCCTCCCTCATCACCGCCATCAGGACCTAAATCAATAACCCAGTCGGCACATTTTATTACATCCTGATTATGCTCGATAACCAAGATAGAATTTCCGTTTCTTATTAATGCCGTAAATGCATCTAATAATTTCCTGATGTCGTGAAAGTGCAAACCTGTTGTAGGTTCATCAAATACAAAAAGTGTATTGGTGGTTGCATTACCAATTCCAAGATAAGAAGCTAATTTAATCCGCTGAGCTTCGCCACCACTCAGGGTGCTGGATGCCTGCCCTAAGGCAATGTAACCAAGACCTACATCAGCAAGGGGCTGCAACCGTGCAATTATTTTTTTTGTGTAATGCAAATAGCGCTCATCCGTTTCTTCTGCAAAAAAAGCAATGGCATCAGCCACCGTCATTGTAAGTATATCGTAAACGTTTTTATCGCGATAAGTAATACCAAGAATTTCATGCTTAAATCGTTTCCCCTGACAGGCTTCACACTTCAGCTGAATGTCGGCCATAAACTGCATTTCTATTGTTACCACACCTTCCCCCTGACACATTTCGCAACGGCCTCCTTCAACATTAAATGAAAACAGAGCAGGTTTCATCATGCGCTGACGCGCAAATGGTGTTTCCGACATCAGGTTTCTAATTTCATCATAAGCTTTTACATACGTCACAGGATTACTTCTTGATGATTTTCCTATTGGATTCTGGTCTATCAGTTCAATACCATGTAAAGAAGTGTAATCGCCATTCAGTCTGTCATATTTTCCTGATTCATCATCATAACCTCCCAAAACTTTTTTTACTGCAGGGTAAACAATTTTTTTAATCAGAGATGTTTTACCTGAACCACTCACTCCGGTTACTGCGGTAAATATTCCAAGCGGAATTTTCACATCTATATTTTTCAGATTGTTTTCTCTTGCACCGGTTATTTCAATATGCTGTGTCCATTTTCGTCTACGGCTTGGCACGTGAATATATTCTTTGCCTGTAAGATAGCGGGCAGTAATGCTTTCATCGTTATGCTGCAACTGATCAAAATCTCCCTGAAAAACAACCCTGCCTCCGTTGGTTCCTGCCATCGGTCCCATATCAATCAGTTCATCGGCACTGCGCATAATTTCCTCATCGTGCTCTACAACAATCAATGTGTTTCCTGCTTTTTGCAGCGATTTCAATACGCCAATCAGCCTTTCGGTATCCCTTGGATGCAATCCAATACTTGGCTCATCTAAAATATACATGCTGCCAACCAGACTGCTTCCTAATGATGTGGCCAGGTTGATGCGCTGTGACTCTCCTCCTGAGAGTGTGTTTGACAAACGGTTAAGAGTAAGATAGCCTAAACCTACATCAGACAAATATTGTAAACGGTTGGTAATTTCAACGAGTAATCTTCCTGCAACTTTTTGCTCATAACTGTTTAGCTCAAGCGACTTGAAAAACGGAAGACTCTTGCTTACCGGCATCAACACAATATCAGTAATGGAATGATTGTTGATTTTTACATAATTGGCATCTTTTCTCAGTCGTGTTCCTCTGCATTCAGGGCATACAGTTTTTCCGCGATAACGGCTCAGCATCACTCGATATTGAATTTTATAAGTCTGAGATTCTACATGATGAAAAAATTCGCGGATACCTTTTACCTGTTTGTTACCATCCCACAAAAGTTTTTTATCTACTTCGTTTAATTCATAATAAGGGCGGTGAACAGGAAAATTATTTTTATAAGCTTTAAGAATAAACTTCTGTTGCCACTCCGACATTTTCTCTCCGCGCCAGCAGGCTACGGCACCATCATAAACCGATAAAGATTTATTGGGAATAACAAGGTTTTCATCTATGCCGATTACATTTCCAAAACCCTCGCAGTTTTTGCAAGCACCATAAGGATTGTTGAAACTGAAAAGATGTACGCTTGGTTCTTCAAACTTAATTCCGTCTTCTTCAAATAAATTGCTGAATGTGTGATTGATATTTCCATCATCATTCAGTTCAGTTAATGTGCAATAACCTTGTCCTTCGTTAAAAGCAGTTTGCGCAGAGTCAGCATATCTCGACCTTAATTCATCAGTCCATTCCTCCGGTATGATAAGTCTGTCAATCAGAATTTCAATCTCAGGAAATGAAGGTTGATTTTCTTCACTGTCAGATATTTTTTTACGTCCACGTTTTTTAGGTGCCGGGTTTTCAGTTTCAGGAGGCAATGCTGCAATGGCATCATCAATCTTTATCAGTTCTCCCTGCTGAATGATTCTGCTGAATCCTTTTTGTTGTAATGCAGTCAGCTCATCACTGAGTTTACGTCCCTGATGCGGGTGTAATTTTGCCAGTATGTAAAATTTTTTTCCGGCAGTCTGTTGAAGCAGAAAATCCACCACATCTGTTACGGAATGTTTTTTCACAAGATTTCCGCTGATGGGCGAATACGTTTTTCCAATACGTGCAAAAAGCAATTTCAGATAATCGTAAATTTCAGTTGATGTGCCCACTGTACTGCGCGGATTTCTTGAATTTACTTTCTGTTCAATTGCAATTGCCGGAGCAATGCCTTTAATATACTCCACTTCAGGTTTGTCTAATCGCCCCATAAACTGGCGGGCATAACTCGACAAACTTTCCACATATCGCCTCTGACCTTCGGCATAAAGTGTGTCGAATGCCAGTGATGATTTTCCTGAGCCTGATAATCCTGTTATGACTGTAAAACTGTTGCGCCTGATGGCCACATCTACTTTTTTGAGATTGTGAACAGCAGCACCTTTTATGATTATATATTTTTTGGGATCGAGTGATTCTATCGGATGCATAATTGACTGCGCAAAAGTATAAGCATAGTAATAATGATTATGCCGTTGTTTTGTTTTGTTGAAAAATAAAATTTCAAAGCGAATGAACCTCTTAGCGTATCAGAGTTACTGTTCCTCGTTTATATGCTGTTTGATTGTCAACATAATTCCGGTAAGTAATCACATAAAAATACACACCCTGAGGAGCTTTGTCACCCTGATATCTGCCATCCCAACCATCCTGAGTACCTGATGTTTCAAATACAATATTTCCCCACCGGTTAAAAATTTTGAGGTTGTAGGTTTTTATAAATCCTGACAGTGGCAACCAGGTGTCATTCAGTCCGTCATTATTTGGAGTAAATGCATTTGGAGAATAAACGGTAGCTTGTTGTATCAGCGAAACTTCGTTGCTGGTGGAGGTTAATCCAAGCGAATCACTGTTAGCCGCAACATAATAATCAAATACGCCATCATCCTGAGGTATATTATCATCTGTAAATTCAAATTCAGTTGACGGCAATGTCGCAATGGCGGCATAGGTTCCTCCATTGTGATTTTTTCGATAAAGCACATAACTGCTTACGCCTCCGGCCCATTCTGTGTATGGAGTCCATTGCAATTTGTGTTGAAGCGGAATGCTGGTGCCGGTTAGCAAAATGCTGCACGACTCATTACTTACCGGACTGATGTTATTGCAGAAATTTTGTTTGGTAATTCTGTAGCAAAAAGATTTTTCGGCAACAGGCTGATTCATATCTTCGAGCGAATCACCATTAATCCCATTCAGTGTCAGATAAGGTTCGTAACTAAATCCGTTTTCGTTTTGTTTTTTCTCAATATAAAAAACAGAGTTGATATTATCAGCAGCATTTGTCAGTTGAATAACAATACTGCTGCCGCTGATGTGAGAGCTATAAAGTGTCAATGGTTCAACGTTAAGCTGGTTGTCGGAGCAGATGGTATCTGAACTGCTTCCGTATTCGCCACAACGATTTACACCCCGTATGTAATAACAATAATTATTTACAGTACTGTTTACAGCTGAGTTGTCTGTAAAACTTTTCTTTGTAGTATCCACGCTTCCCACTGAAGTGAAGTTGCTTCCGTTTACACTGCGGAAAATTTCAAACCGGTCTATGAATCGCGGCATATCAAATGTATCTCTGAAATTGAGTTTAATGGAAGAGTTGAGTGTGTCCACTGCCAGACAATACAGCACAGGAGGAGGAATAGAAGGTTGAGGAAGAACATAAATCAGCAAACTGTCAGTCGAAGAAAAATGTGTAGGACATCCATTGTCTTCTACCTTGTAGGTAACGTGATATGGTTGCGTACGTCCGTGATTGCAAGTGGTGTACCAGCAGAAAGAACTGGTAACAGTTCCATTTCCCGAAGCAGTTGATGTAATAGCAAAAGGCGGAGTGATGCCACTTCCCGAAAAAA
>Ga0209607_1000659_pt1 | contig 30196 bp, 26 predicted proteins | sample AD_UKC117_MetaG_FD_184413 | JGI IMG/M metagenome (GOLD analysis project Ga0209607, IMG submission 184413) | Active sludge microbial communities of municipal wastewater-treating anaerobic digesters from Hong Kong - AD_UKC117_MetaG (SPAdes)... | ecosystem: Engineered > Bioreactor > Anaerobic >... | reverse complement strand
CCACTGGCAGTTCGGCACCGACTTGGCCCGGGTCAAACTCAAGCGCCTCTATCCTCCCTTGAAATCTTCTGAAACCCCGGTGGACCTAGAAACCTCTGAACCTGTCAAAACTTCTGTGTCAGCCCAGTAGTACCCCATGAGTCGATCAACTGGCAAAGCCGTTGATCTCTGACCACGCCCTAAGGGCGTGGTTTTCTACGTTGTTAATAAACAGAATAATAACAAAAACTTTAACCCAATTTAGACGTTTATCTAGCTCGTGAAAATCGGTGTTCAATATGCCCTGCTGCAGAAGTTCACATCGGCGCAACCCCGAATCGATCAACATAAAACGGTGCGCCAGGTGTTTGATCCTGGCGTTCGTGGCTGAACGTCAGTAGATCGATTCATCAGCATTAAGCTGCACGAACATGTCCACGGTGATGGTTCCAGCATGGTGGAACCGGAGAACAACAGGAAAGTGTTGTCCGTCCTGCAGTGGTTTTTTCAGACCGACCAACATCAGATGCGATTTACCTGGCTCCAGGCGGACGGTTTTTCCTGCGGGAATTTCAAGAGCGTCGACTGAATGTATTTTCAGCGCGCCATGGTCCTGAATTGCACGGTACAGCTCAACCCGTGCAGCCACCTCTGTTGTGGCGGAAAGCAACTGATCCGACTTGTGGCCCTTGTTTCTTAGCGCCAGATAACCCCTGCCGTCGGCGCTCCCGTGAGTAGGCGTAGCCCAAGGATGAGTAATCGTTATATCGCTCAGTTTATAGCCATGAGCGTTCACCCAAACCGGCCAACTCATCAATAAAAACACGACGAGAAAGGAAAACCGTTGCAAGTTCCATTTTCTGGAACCGATAGAGGCGCGCTGGAGCATAGAGTTTCTCAACGATTGCACTCCGCAGGAACAACTCGGCAACTCTGCTCCTGACGGCCGCATTCATCCAGCGCCATTGCCTCGGCGACGGCTGGGGTATCGCCCTGACCTGCTCCAAAACTTGTTGGACCCAAGGCAAGCGTACCGCACTGTCCCGGCCCAAACTCCAGGATGACTTGGCAATCGGCGACAGCGCAGTCCGCTAATGCCCGTTGCCGCGCCCGCTCTGGCTTAATGACCCGCCAGCGTAAAACCCAGTCCTGAGTACTGGGCGCGTAGGCCACCGCCCCATAACTGTCTCCTCCATTTGTATTGATCGGGGCTGGTGTATTGATGCTCGCGCAGCCCCCAAGAACCCAGATCGGCGCCCAAAACAACCACATGCCCCGTGATGGTCGCTTTTTCATGGTTTAAGGCCCGTACTGCCACGTCCGGCTTTGCCGTAACCATCGTCGGGTACTGCGCGAATAACCCCCGGCTTTGCCGATTGGACACCGTCACCACCCTTACCGCTGCCGCTACCGCCGCTGCCTGCACCACCGCCGCCATGATGGGCATAAGCTGCGGGTAAGGTGAGCGGATTATGCGGCAATGGCATGAGCAGAGCGAAAGCCAAAATGATTCCTGCTACCCGACAGGGCGCCGCAATGCTAGAGCGGCAGTTCGTCCGAAAGGATAGATGCGATGAAATTAGCGAGCGGAGGTTAAACATGGGTATTGAGTTCCAGAATGATCAATAGCAGCGGGGATGGCGTTCGAAATTGCCAAAGGGGTCAGCAAAGCGCGTATCGCAGAGAAATTCCCAGTCCGTCAGGCTCTTGAGAAATTCGATAACATCCTGCTTTTCCTGAGGAGTCAGAGAGAAGCCCACAATCAGTTCGCTCCTAAAGGGACTCCGGGCGCCGTCCCCTGCCAATGGTCCTTCGCTGATCAACCGTCCACCACGGGCGTAGTGATCGATCACTTCTTCCAGAGTAGCGATAGATCCGTCATGCATGTAAGGCGCGGTGAGTTCAATATTGCGCAAAGTCGGGGCGCGAAACCGTCCCATGTCCGCAGGTCGTTGGGTAAATTCCCACAGTCCCCGATTGTCTAGTGGATAGTCACCTGTACCGCCGATATTGTAGAGACCATTATTATGAAACTCTGCTTGGGAGATCGTTGTGCCGGAATGACTCACAGACTGGGTGAAATTGAAACCGCCGTGACAGTGAAAGCACTCCATGCGTTCGGAAAAAAACAACTCCTGCCCGCGTCGCGCGGCTTCGCTCATGGCGTCGCGATTGCCCTGAAAAGTCGCCTGGTCAAAAGGTGAGTTGCCCGAAATCAGGATGGATTCAAAAGCGGCGATAGCCTTGGCGACCTGGCCCGCATTGAAGGGGTCGGTTTCACCCGGATAGGCTTCGGCAAATAGTTTTTGATACAGAGCGTCATGGCGAAAACGATCCAGAATCTCCATTTCGTGATCACTCCAACCGAGTTCCACCGGAAATTCGCCGAATATCGGGATCAACGCTTGCACATGAAGTTTAGTGAGGACTGGGTTAGCCCAATTGAACGCGGCATTGTAGACCACGTTGGTCAAACTCATGGCGTTGCGTGGATGCGCCTCGCCGGTAGCGCCGATCGCGGTAACGCGGCCATCGCTGAATGCCCGCGCCGGCTGATGGCAAGAAGCACAGGCCATGGTCTGATTGATCGACATTCGCGGGTCGTAGAACAAATGGCGTCCCAATTCCACCTTAGCCTCGGAAAGTCGGTTTTTCTTAAACATCCGAGGTTTTGGAAAACCCTTTGGCAAGGACCACACGTAGGTGGAACGAGCAGGATTGGCTCGCGCCGCTGCGGGCGACTGGTGATCCTGAGCGACCGCAGCGCTGCCCCCAACCGCCAGCGCCAGACCTAGCGCTAGGATACCGCCCAACCTCCAGTTCATGGTTTATGCACGCGGAACAGCCGCTGGGGGACCACTTTGGGATATTGCTCGGGCGTTGCTCCCGCCCCGGCGACATAGGTGAAGTCCAGATTCAGGCGCGGTATGATGGCGATACACTCGGGATCGGCGTTGCCAGACATGCAACCTGATGCTGTATCGGGGGTGTTGAACGCTACATCGGATGCCTCCAGCGCCGCGCCCATATCCATGACAATGCGATCTTGATCGGCGTCGAAGTTATCCAGGCAGAACTCGGCGACGTTCGGATAACCGCAGGCGGCGGTAGGGGGCGAGTTAGGATCAGGGCCAGGACATTCGGTGCTGCCCAGATGTATGACGAAAGCTACAGCGTTATCGCCGTCGCCGGGCGCGCCCATGCCATCGACCCGGATAAACTTGCGTCCGCCGCGCCAGTTCCACAGCATCCCGGAATTGTTCAGAGGCGAAGGCGCCGTGGCGTCATTGACATGGTTCAGCGCGTAGGGTACGCCGACCTTGAAACAGATGCCGGTGTAGTTTTCGTTAGATACGGCGCCCACCAGCTCAGCGTTGCTCGGCAACGCCCCGCTGCCGCAATCCCGGCGCAGATCCAACAAGGCGACGTTTTCATATTGCCAGACCCCGTCCTGATCCAGATCGAGCGTCCGCCGCGCGCCATCGGCCTTGACCAACTCCACATCGTGGACGTAGAAGCGCCAGTCCGTTACCTGGTAGGTTCCAGGTTGGCCGATGCCGACGTTTTCATAGGTCGCCCCACAAACGAAGTCCTGACCGTTAACCTGGCCCTGGAACTGGATCGCTGCGCGGCGCACTGCCGACGAACTGTCGTCATCGTCATCGCCGCCGCAGCCTGCCGCCAGCGCTCCAATGACGCCGACCATCAGAGCGTTGCGCAGCGCAGGTAATGAACGCCGGTTGCGTGGATCAATCATGCAGGGATTCTCCTGAGTCAATTCACCATGAAATGGATTCGCCAAGCACGCCGCCTGGGGTCATCTTTTTATGCTAAATCGCTGGGAGCAGTATGAGAATGCGACAAATTGTCGCATCCACGGAACCGGGAAAACCGCTACAATTCAAATTGGCGATCAATGAAGCGATAATTAATGAAGATGACCCGGCGAGACGGGCTGATAATGGTCGGGACTATGACCGGGTTTTTCTTGTTGGGCAGCTTGGCAAGCCTGCTTTATCCCCGCTTGAAACAGGAGCTACAGCCTGTTCCTACTCATGCTATCGTTTTAAACGCTGATCCTGCCTGCAATCCGGTGGGCAAAACATGTCTGGTGAAGGATACGGCATTGACCGTGACGCTTGGCCTGGGAGATCGCATCCAACCCTTGACTGCATTTCCGGTGCAGGTTGACCTTGGCGGAGAAGACGCCTCTAAGGCTGAAAAAGTCACAGTGTCTTTCGCCATGCAGGACATGGATATGGGCTTTAACCGTTTCGATCTACGTCGACAGGCGGAAAAGACCTGGCGGGGACAGGCGATTTTGCCGGTTTGTTCAGCAGGACGGCGGGATTGGCGGGTCACGGTCGCTGTGATCGGTGAAACGCCTTATGTCGGGGAGTTTCACCTGCTAACCGACTTTTAATGACGAATTTCTCGCTGGCGCGAACCGACAGAACCGGTTATCGGATTGATGCGAGAAGTGACCGCTATAATGCGCCGCCTGCTTGCGCAAATTCAGTGTATGTCGTCGGGCGCCGGGCGGGGTCAATGGTCAAGCCGAGCTGTCGGGCAATCTGCGATAACGAAAAGATACCGCGCACTGCCTGGACGCCGGTTTCGGGATCGGTGTCCACGACCAGCGCATGTTGGCGATTGACTTGCCGCAAGGTGGCGATGATATCTCCTATCCGTGCTTGTAATACATCCTGTATCTGGAGAACTTGTATTTTTGGTCTGAGCGTCATGATGTCGGCAACCCGTAAATCGTCCCAACTTCCGCCTGCTTTCGTCAGAATCCGGTGGGGCCGGTCGCTTTCCAGGTCGCGGCTGGTGAGTACGCCGATGATCTGCTGGTCCGCATTACGCACCAGTAGCATTCGCACCCGCCGCTTGATCATGATTTCCAATGCTTTCTTAAGCAATGTGGTTCGTTCAACGGTACAGGCGGTCACTTGGCCAAGATCGGTCATGACGCATTGGGCGGGATCGTCGAGAGTCACAGCAATAGGCCATTGCTGTTGGGGGTGGAAGTATTGAGCGCCGGTTTCCAAACGATGCAAGGGAAGGGGTCGGTAAATATCAGGCATCCGGGTCATCTCCAGGATAGCAACGGTCGCTGCCATTGCATGAAACAGTCAGCGCATCCTATGCAATCATGGATTAATGAGGAATGCGGCATATTGTCACACTCGCCAATTATCAACGGTCGTTGTTGCCGCATGAACGGAACTGAATAAATGGAAGATTTGAGACGGCTCTTGTTGTTGCGCATCCTGGTGGTGCTGGGACCGGGCATCATGTTGTTATGGCTGCGGTTCGGTTTGACGCCGCCCGCGCCGATGCCAGGATGGCCGGTAGCGCTGTTTCTCGGGTGGGCGCTGCTGGCGTTCGTCGCGTTGCACCGCAGTGCCCGGCGCGAGAAGCCAGTGACTGCCTGGGAACTGTTCGCCTACCTGCAATTCGATGCGCTAGCGCTGGCCTTGCTGTTATTTTTCAGCGGTGGCGCGAGCAATCCGTTCGTTTCACTGTTATTGTTGCCACTGGTCATCGCCGCCGCCTTATTGCCCGCTGGGCAGGTCTGGGCGACTGCCGCCGTTACTGTAGTGATCTACACCGCATTGATGTTTTACCATTTACCGCTGCCCGGCGCGCTCAGCGGTCATGGCTCCGGCTTTGAGACCCATCTGTGGGGAATGTGGCTGGTGTTTGTCATCAGCGCCTTGCTGATTGCCGGTTTCGTCGCGCGACTGGCGATGGCCCTGCGAAACCGGGATCGTCAGGTGGCGCAACTGCGTGAACGCGCGTTGCGCGATGAGCAAATCCTGACCCTGGGCATGTTCGCGGCGGGCGCGGCTCATGAACTGGGCACCCCGTTATCGACCATCGCCATACTGGCGCGGGAACTGGAACTGTTGCATGGCGAGGAAGACCTGCCGCTCAGGGAGGATTTACGCACCCTGCGTCAGCAAGTGGAAGTGTGCAAATCCATTCTTGGCGATTTGCTGCGCAGCGCCGATCTGGCGTCTGACCGCGAGGCCGCGCAGACGCTGGATGTGCTGCTGGAACGCACTCGCAACCGCTGGCAGTTGCTCCGTCCCCAGGTGCCGCTGCGGGTCAGTTGCGCCGGTGCGCCCCCGCTCCCCGCTATCACCGCGCCGCAGACCATCGGCCAGACCTTGATCAGTTTGCTCAATAATGCGGCTGACGCCTGCCCTACCGGGGTGGACTTGACCGGGCGCTGGAATCAGCAGCGCGTTATCATCGAAATCCGCGACCAGGGACCGGGTCTGTCGGAAGAGGCGGAAGACCGCGCTGGCGAAGCCTTTTTCTCCACTAAGAACGGCGGCGCTGGCATTGGGTTACTGTTGGCGAATGCGGCGCTGGAGCGCCTGGGAGGACAGGTGAGTTTACTAAACCATCCACAAGGTGGAATCTGCACTCGTATTGACCTGCCGGTGCGAATGGGCATCGCCTGATGGAGCCGATAGAATCCCGGACCACGCCGTCTGAGCCTGCCTGCCTGCTGCTAGTGGACGATGACGCCACATTTTGCCGGGTGTTGGGACTGGCGCTAAGGCGACGGGGCTTTACCGTGGCAACGGCTCACGATTGTGCAGCGGCCCTGCAATTGGCGCAAGGGACGACGCCGGACTATGCGGTGGTCGATCTCAACCTGGCCGGCGATTCAGGTCTCAGCCTCATTCCGCAACTGCTGGCGCTGGATTCCATGACCCGCGTCGTGGTGCTCACCGGCTACGCCAGCATCGCTACCGCTGTGGAAGCTATTAAACTTGGTGCCGTGAATTACCTGGCGAAACCGGCGGACGCCGATCAGGTTTTAGCCGCCTTCGCATCGACCCGTGGCAATCCTGCCGCTTCGGTCAACCTGCGTCCTCTGAGTGTGAATCGCCTGGAATGGGAGCATATTCAGCGGGTGCTATGTGAAAACGACGGCAATATCTCGGCGACCGCCCGGCAACTGGGGATGCACCGCCGCACCTTGCAACGCAAGCTGGCCAAGCGGCCTGTCAAGTTCTAGCGACCCACAATCAGGTTTTCAGCAACGAACGAATGACCGACGAAGTCGTGACCTTGCCCTCGCCACGATACGCTTCATGATTGGCTTCAATATCGTTAAGCTTGTACAGATAGTTCACCATCATGCCCGCGGACTGAGCCAGGCCCTTGGTCGAGGTATCACCTGACCAGTTGAGCCGCTCAATGCGGGCGCCATTAGCCAGATGAAAGCGGGCCACCGGGTCCAGAACGGTGAGGCTATCGCGCTTCTCCTTGACCAGATAACGCGCGCATAACCGCATTAGCGGGTGCTTGAGCGCCTTGACCAGCTCCGGTTTTTGCGACCAGTCCGGGGTTTGCAGGAGGGTTTTCAGAGAAGCCGGCTCCTTGCCGGTTCCCGCCGCGCTGGCCAGCGCCTTGCGTTCCGTGGCGGTCAACCATTCCGCTTCCACATCCTGGTCCGAGTCGCTCAACTTGCGATCCAGCCAGCGCTGGAACCCGGGAATGGGTGATAGAGTCGCAAAGGTCTTGAGGTTTTTGAACTCACTGGCCAGTTCATCCACCACCCGCTTAATCAGGAAATTGCCGAAGCTGATCCCGCTCAGGCCATCGTGGGCGTTGGAGATTGAATAGAAAATGGCGGTGTCCGTAATGTGTGGATCGAGCACTGGCGCAGTCTCATCCAGCAAGGTTTGCACATTGTCGGCAATGCCATTCACCAGCGCGACCTGGACGATGATCAGCGGTTCACTGGCCATGCGCGGATGAAAGAAGGCGAAGCAGCGCCGATCGGAACTGAGCCGGTTTTTCAGATCACCCCAGCCGGTGATCGGATGCACGGCTTCATAGGCAATCATTTTCTCCAGCAACGAGGCCGGCGAATCCCAGGTAATACGCCGCAGTTCCAGGAACCCGACATCAAACCAGGAGGTCAGCAACGACAATAAATCCCGTTCCAGCGCGGCCAGCGCCAGGTCATCCCGGCTCCAGCTCAACAATTCTTCGCGCAGATCGACCAGAAACAGGAATCCCTCGGGCAGAGCGTTGAGCTGCGCCAGCAACCGCACTCTCGGCGGTTGCAACGCCTGACGCAACGCCCGCTCCGCTTTAGCGCGCTCCCTGCTGTCATCCCCGGCCTGTTGCACGGCGGCGACGGCTTTGTCGACCGCCTTGCGGTCAATATCGAATTCAGTCGCCAGAATTTGCAGAAACCGCTGTCGGCCTTGGGCATTTAGCGACAGATAAGCGCGCCCCAGATTAGCAGCCCGCGCCCGGGCGGATACCTCGCCGCCCCGCGCCTCCAGACAGTCCCGCATCTGGACTCTCAGCGCTTCCGCGTCCTTTTCGGGAAGGCTGGGGCCAGGGGCGGCTGAAAACAGCCCTTCGCGCCAGTCGGCCATTTCCCGCCAGGCTTCACGGAGATTGTACATGGTGCGGTTCAGCAGGCTGGCGCGGGTGATTTCAGCTTCACGGAGGGTTAGTTCGGTCATGACAAAAGCACCAAAGGGTCAGAGTCAACCGTAGTCGTTTTATGGTTTGAGTATAGGCATTTGTTCTAACAAGAGCAGGGGATTTTCAAGCCCCCGTTGAACTTAACCCGCTATGATCACACTATCTTCAAGTAAAATTTCTACCTCAGCCAATGCAATTTCCCCCAAACCCAGGGTGTGCGCCTCTGGCAACGCGGCCAATGCAATATTTGGATCCGCATGCAGGCCGATTCCCAGTCTTTCACAAGCCTGATCGGCCAGGCGGACAATGACCAGCAACATATTGTCGCTATCGTAAGGCTCCTTATGATGATCGCGGACCACAACGCAGTATTCATTGGGCAGGTTCCAGCGCTTCATGAGCACATAACCTTGGGCATTATGCATGTTGCTATCCAACAATTCTTCCACCAGATTTTTCTGCATTTGAGCGCCGGTCAGCTGTTTTGTAGCCGACAGCTCGTCGATCACGCGCAGAATCGCCAATTGGCCGATGTTATGCAGCAAACCGGCCATGAACGCATCATCGGCCTGTTGTTTACAGCCGCTGTGATAGGCCAGCCATTGACTGCTCAGGGCCGAAGCAAAAGCGTGCTGCCAGAGTTTCTCCATGTAATGGCTCAATAGTGGACTGCGGGTAAGATAGAGGCTGCGTTGCGAAACCGCCATCGCCAGCATGGCCACCTTGCGGATGCCGAGACGAATAATTGCCTTCTGAATGGTGTTAATTCGCTGCAATCCCTTGTAGAACGATGAATTGGCGACGCGCAGGATTTGGCTGGCCAACGCCTGGTCGCCGATAATCATTTTTTCAAGGTCAGCGACCCGGACGTTGCCATCGTGCAAGGCTTTTTGCAATTTCATCGCGACCGCCGGGAAAGCCGGCAATTGCAGCGTATCCGTGATCAGCGCTTGGATGATCATGTCTTGCAGTGAATGCTGGGCCATGTGTTCATTCTCACCCATCAATGCGTGTGCTGCTGTTTCGCTGTTGATTGATTTTCATGTAATTCCTACCAGGCGCTTGATTTCCGCCAGCGGTCGAGGCTTTTCAAGACGCGGCAAATAACGGAACGCTTCGGTCAGGGTGGTTTCGCCCCGGGCCGCCTTGGCCAAACCATCCTCCAGCAGGGTCACCATGCCCGCTTCCTCCAGGCAAATCCGGCGAATGTCATGAGCCGTGCTTTTCTGGAGCATAGCGTCCTTGACGGCGATATTCAGAATAAGCAACTCAAAAATCCCGATGCGGCCTCGGTAGCCGGTGTGCCGGCAGGCCGGACAACCTTTTCCCTGCTGGAAATTGGTTCCCTTCAGATCATGATACTTGTAGCCTAAGCGTTGCAGTTCACCGGAGTTGGGCTGATAGAGTTCGGCGCAATGGGGACAAACCCGGCGCAACAACCGCTGGGCTAGCACGGCGACTACAGTCGAGGCAATCAGGAAGGTTTCAATATTCATATTCATCAGCCGCAACAAAGCACCAGTGCTGTCTTCGGTATGGAAGGTCGTGAGCACCTTGTGGCCGGTCAGCGCCGCCTGGATCGCGGCTTCCGCCGAGAAGCGGTCACGAATTTCACCCAGAACAATCACGTCCGGATCCTGACGCATGATATGCGGCAGGGTTGTCTCAAAGGTCAGATCGATTTTTGGATTGAGCGAACATTGCGCGATGCCTTCAATGACGAATTCTACCGGGTCTTCCGCGGTGGTCACGCAACGATCAATGCTATTCAGATAATTCACGGCGCTGTAGAGCGTGGTGGTTTTGCCGGTGCCGGTGGGGCCGGTGATGAGGATAATACCGCTGGGCAACTCAAGCGCATCCTCATAGAAATGATTCAGGGTACGCGGAAACATATTAAGCTGATCCAATGGCACCAACTGGGTCTTGCGCAGTAGACGCAGAACGATTTTTTCACCGTAGACCGTGATATAGATGGAAACCCGGACATCAATATTTCGCCCGGTATTCGGATCTTCGAAAGTAATATGGCCGTCCTGGTGACGCCGCCGTTCGGCAATATCCGCTCTGCTCAGAATCTTGATGCGATTAATGAACGCCGAGGCCAGTTTCTTATTAATGGTTTTGTAACCGCCCAGGACGCCATCGCAGCGAAACCGGATGCGCAGATCATTCTTCATCGGTTCGATGTGAATGTCGCTGACCTGGGTCTGGACCGCATCCAGCAACATGGTATTGACCAGTTCAATGACCTGGCTAGTATCATCAGTTTGAATCGTCGGTCTTGTCGATACTTGGTAATGCCGCTGATACGCTTCGATCGTTTCGCGAATAATCCGCTTGCTGGCAATCAATGGCGTCAGGTCAGATCCGAAAAGCCGCTCGGCTTCCCGACGGGCGCGTTGGTCGAGAGGGTCGGCAAAAGCGACCAGAACCTGGTTATCCTTGACGTGCAGCGGCAGAAAATGACGTTGCAGAAACCAGTTGGGATTGGCTTTCTCCATCAACTTGCGGTCGACGTCGCTCAAGTCGGGCTTGACCTGGGGGAACCCCAGTTGATCAGCCAATACATCAATCAGCTTGTTTTCCTCGATAAAGTGGTTTTCCAGGAGGATATCGCCCAGTTTCTTGCCTTTTCCAGACTCTCGCTGCAACGCCAGAGCGGCTCGCAGATCCTGTTCCCGCAGGAAACCCAGCTCCACCAGCAAAGCGCCAATTCGCACCAAAATCCGATGCTTGCGCAGTGTATTGCGCTGTTGCTCCAGGCTGACATAACCAATTTCATTGAGAACGCCAAGCAAGGGTTTTTCCGTGGAAAGTTTGGCGCGCACCCGCATCGCGTAGGCCAACTGCTGATCGGTAATGATTCCGTCTTCAACCAGAAATTTGGCGATTTCCAAACCGGTATCGTTGGCGGAAAGCGGTTTATTGGGCGCTGATTCCAGGCGAACAGTAGGCAGAGTTGCCTGGGAATCGACGGACGCGGTTTCCAGGCGAACGGTGGGCGATTCACCGGAATTAACCTTATGCTGCGGGGTCGCTGGGTCAGTCGCCTGCGGCAACGTCCCCGTGGGTAGATCAGGCGAAGCAGGGCGTTGCGTTGGCGAAGACATGGACGACCTCATAAATGAAATGTGAAGGTGTGTTTGTATTTCAGCATAATTACTAATGTTTGGCGAATCCGGCATCGCTGTTCTTATCCCGAATTGGACTCTAAGTAACCGTTCAGTCCCCCCCTTTAGCAAAGGGGGGTGAGGGGGGATTTTGGCCCTGTCGCTCGTGCGTAATCTCCCCCGGCCCCTTTTTCCAAAGGGGGGAGGTGAACGCTTACGAGTCTAATACAATAATATTGGACTTGATTAAAGCTTATAAGGATCAATAAACCGGCAGGTCTGCTTACAGCAAAAACCGGGCTAGTAACCTACAATTAGACAAGGTTTGGGAACCGAATCCCCGGTTTCCCGTTGTTTGTCCGGACTTATGGAGATTGACGATGTCCACGCTTGCGGTTCGCGTCTCGGAGGATCCCCATCGCCCACTCGGGCATGCTATTGTGACAATTGATGGCCTGCCACATACTCTTGAGACCTTCGTATTCGCCCTTAACCGCCATGGTTTTGCCGCTAATCATCTTGGGACAGACGGTTGGCAAGGCGCGGAATGTTGGCTGCAACCGGAAGAGGCTTGGTACGACGGTGACTCTCTGAAATTCGTGATCAATCCCGATCTGGCGTTTCAGTTGGAAAACATGCCTTACCAGCTAGCGGTGCGCGGTGAGGGATTGAATGAAACCGTTGCTGTGACTTTCGTCTGGCCTTTGGAATTGGCGATCGAAGAAGACATGGCAACCACGACTCGACGGCTCGTAGTAAGCGGCGCTCGCGTGGGTTCCCGTCCTAAACTGCGTCCAAAAACTGTGTCAGAATCTGCGTTGCCGGAAATGCGAAACGTCGATCTGCCTATCCCCGATCTACCGATCCCCGAGCTAGGTTGCGGCCTGGAGTATGTGGACGATGATGAAACGACTCGTCCAGTTCCCCCCTTGTCCTCGCCCCCAGAAGGAGAGGAACTGCCGACCCGCATAAAAGCGCATGAATCCAAACGGTCTTCCTTGGATCCTGATGCGATCAGGGACGCCACACCCACCCGGCGAGTGGATGGGCGAATTGTCTCAACACCTTTAGGCAGCGAGGAACGGGTTTTTGGCAAGCCAACCGGCGCGCCGGAAGTACTGGTGAAGGAATTTCGCCCGTCTCAGTCGCCACCGTCACCCGCTACGCCTTTGCCGCCCTCCACGCCAGCGCCCTCTCCCCTGCCAGTCGCGCCACCGCCGGGTACAGCAGATGGGAGCAGGAAGCCACGCGGTAAAACCGGATGGCTGTTCCCTGGCTTGGCCGCCGCAGCGGTGCTGGCGGCGGTGGGCGTAACCGGATGGTGGTGGTTTGGTCAGCGTGACGCCACCGCGCCGGCCTTCGCGATCCAACCTGCGGAGCATTCCGTAGATATCCAGAGGGAACCTTTGAAACTGACGCCTGCGCCAGAGCCTACGCCTGCGCCGGAACCCACGCCTGCGCCGGAACCCACGCCTGCGCCGGAACCCACGCCTGCGCCGGAACCTGTGCCGACGGCAAAGCCACGCCCCGATTCCAAACATAGTCTGGAGGAAGAATTAAGCTCACAATTCGATTCGACCACACAAGAGTTGGAGCAGCGGTTACGTCGAAAAACGCCTTGAGAGTGTGAGAAAATCAGGCTTCAGGAAATTACTGCCCACTACTCGCTGTTCCCCGTTCCAGGAGTCCTTATCTTTATGAATCGTTTGCTCATTGGCCGTCTGCTGTTACTGCTCAATCTGATCGTTGGAACGCTGGCCATGGCTGCTGACGTCAACACGCAACCGGTCGGCATGGTCACGGGTTCCAAGACCGGCACCTACATTCAATTTGGCAATGATATTGCCGGAGTTGCGAAAACAGTGGGTCTGGATATTCTGGTGAAGGACTCCAAGGGTTCCATCGACAATATCCGGCGCATGAACAGCAAGGAAAATGCCGCGCTGGGGATTGTGCAATCCGATGTGCTGGGTTTCCTGAGTCGCTCCGAAAATCCGGAAATGCGCCAACTCGCCGGGCGGTTGCGTTTGATTTTTCCTTTTTACAATGAAGAAATCCACTTGTTTGCCAACAAGTCCATTCAATCTTTTGGCGATCTCCAGGGTAAGCGAGTCGTCGTCGGTGAGGAAGGTAGTGGGAACTGGTTGACCGCCATCAACCTTTTACAGTTGACCGGAGTCAAGCCGGCGGAATTGCTGCAAATTGCGCCGTTGTCGGGGGTGACCGCCGTTCTCAAGGGCGAGGCGGATGCGATGTTTTACGTAGCCGGCAAGCCGGTCAGTCTGTTCACCAAAGTAGGTAATCTGATTAATAAACCGGAATTTGCAGCGATGCTGGCGAATGTCCATTTCGTACCGCTTGATGATCCCAAAATGTTGCGTGAATATGTGGCCACCCGGATTGGGCCGTCGGATTACGAATGGTTGGATCGTGAAACGCCAACGATTGCGGTGAAAGCGGTGCTGATGAGCTTTGACTTTTCCGGCAAGCACAGCGCCTACTTCGCGCAACGCTGCCAACAATTGGCGAAGCTGGGCCAAGCGATCCGCGCCAATCTCGACGCGCTGCAGCAAACTGGTCATCCTAAGTGGAAGGAAGTCAATCTCAATGAGAAAGTTGGGATCTGGTCGCTGGACTCCTGTTCGCGGGATTCGGCCAAAAGCGGCGACTCGAAGATTGATCTCACTCGCGAATTGGAAAAAATATTGCTGAATCGGCAAGAATGGCCGTACCGAATGACTCCGGCAGCCTGAACCCTGTTTTTATGACTTGAGGGAGAAAATTGATGCGATTCACTGCGATGGTTTTGACGCTGATGCTCATGATTGGAACGAATATGACGCTGGCCCAGGATAAACCGCCGGATGCGCGCCTGGAATTTTCCAGCACCTCGTTCGGCCTCTTATTGGGTTACAGCCAGGGCAAAGGAACCTTGCTTTTCCAGGAACGGCAATACCCCTTCTCGGTTTCCGGCCTGAAGGTCGCCACTTTAGGGGTTAGCCGGGTCAACGCTCTCGGCCAGGTTTATGGATTGCAGGAGATTACTGATTTTTCTGGAAACTATGCCGTAGTCGAGGGGGGACTGACCCTGGTTCATGGTGGAGGCAGCGCCCTGTTGCGCAACGGCAAGGGCGTCATGCTCTACTTACAGAATCTGCAATATGGTCTCGATCTAACCTTGGGCGGCGGCGGATTCTCGATTACGCTGGATGAACCGGAGTCCGTCGCCGAACCTTCTCCGGCAATGATGGAGAAAGCTTCTGCGCCATAGATGGCGCCACGGATATCAATTTCTCAAAGTCCGCGAGGCGCGGCAACCCATGATCGAGCAAATTCTTCTCAGCAGTGGTTCGTTTGACCGAGTACGGGAAATGGGTGGTTTCGGCCAACCGCTGCATACGCTTTACCCACAAATCCAGGCAGTGCTGGCTAACGAACTGGGACCTGACGCCGCGCATTTTTTAGCGGAACCGGTAGTGGATCGCGCTCATGATCGGATTGACTGGTATACCGAGGGTGATCCTGAGTGTAAGCCCATCGTGTTAAGCGATTTGCCCGAAGAGCAGCGCCCGCCGATTCTGGCTCAGGTCCAGGCGCAACTGCAACGCGGGCAGGAACTGGCGGAGCGTTACACAACTTCCGGCGATCCTCAGCGAATGCAACTGGGGGCGATGCTTAAGGCTGCCCTTGGATCATCGCCAACGGAAACCGACATCTTTTTACTTGGGGATCGTCCGATGTTGGCGCACTGGGGTTTTACCACCGACCGCCCTTGGGAAATGGGCGGAACGGGCCGCCGTTCGCCTAGGCCGCCGCTACCCGCTGAAACCTTCCAGGCTGTAGCCATGCCGGACATTGCGATACCTGAACTGGCGTCCAGCGCCGCACCGCCGCCGATTTCCGAACCCCGAAAGCCGTCTGAAGAACCGATGCTAGAGCCCGATGACGAGCCACCGCCTTCACTCCTCAAATCGAATCCCTCTCCAGCCGCGCCACAATCGGATGAGCCGCGTTATATCGCAACTCATTCTCGATATTTCTGGGGCCTGGCCGTGCTGGCCATATTGCTTGCCCTGGGAATTTTTCTCTGGGTTTCGAACCAAACTCCCACGCCGCCGCTGATCGACGAATCGGCGCAAGCAGTGCCGGACGTCCCCCCTGATGCTGCGATGAAGCAGGCCGGGCAAACAGAACAGATGTTGCGCGCCTCCACGTTGCCCACGGTTGCAGCACTGGGCAATGACCGTGTTATCGCTGCGGAATCAACTTCTCGGTTGCCCACGGTTGCAGCACTGGGCAATGACCGTGTTATCGCTGCGGAATCAACTTCTCGGGACGAAGCGCAAACCGCGCCCGAGACCTCCCTTTCAGAAACTGACGTCAAGCCACCCGTTTCAATGAAAGAAGTTGTAACTGCCCTGAAACCAAACAGCGTGTCAGATCAGGAACCTGTGACTACGCCTGTTCCGTCCAATCCTGAAGCTCGGTCTGGCGTGGCTACGCTTCTGCCAAACAACGCCAATCGTCCGTTAGACGGGAGCCGAGCGCCTGCGAGCGCCGCATCGCTGCCTCCAGCGCCGGTAGCATCCCCAGTGCGGACCCTGGAAGAAGAGTTGCAAGGTTCTCGGCCTGCCGTAAGCGCCGTAGGAGTCACTGGAACTCCTTTAAGTGTCCCAATGCCCCAACCGTCCGTCGAATTGGCGCAGTCCGACCCCACGCCCGAGGAGCGTCAGGAGTTTACTAACCGTCTGTCCGCCACTGGCGCGGCGACTGGCGAAATTACCGCGACGCTGCTGTGGAACGGTAATGCCGATCTGGATCTGGTCGTGTTGTGTCCGTCGGGTGAAATGATGGACTACCAGAATCCTCGGGAATGTGGCGGCGCCTTGGATGTGGATGCCAACACCGCCCGTGACAGTTTGAGCAATCGTCCAGTGGAAAATGCGTTCTGGCCAGCGGGCCGGGCAACGCCAGGCGTGTATCGGATTATTGTCCGTTACGCGCCGCGCAAGGATGAACAGCAACCTCGGCCAACACCCTTTCAAGTCCGATTGATTCGCAATAACCAGGAGAAAGTCTTCAAGGGTATAGCCCAACCCCGCAAGGCAACGCCGGTTACGAACTTTATCGTGGAGCGTTGATCTGCATAACTCGCCCACGAGATCGAAGCGGCATACCTTGCGTTGCGCTAGCACGCTATTTGATATGGATATCACCTGTTTTTGATTGCATTCGCGCTTTAAGATCCTGCCAAAGATTCAGGCGCTCCGGACTCCCTATCGACTTGCCGCTACCAATGGATTTAGCGAGCCACAGGCCAGCGCCATTGAAGCTGTAAACAGGCAATAAATCCTTGCGCTGGGTGGCCGGCAGGATGTGCGGATTCAGATTATCCAGCACCGAGGGCGTGGTCTGCGGCGAAGAAAAATATGTGAGCACCATGTGTGCTTGATTATATTGCAATGCCTTGACATAAGTGATGCGCAGTTTTTCTTCCGGAACGCCTATTTCCAGCAGAGTGAAATATTTGGCGATGGAAAAATCCTCGCAATCGCCGCCATTCACAGCTATGAATTCCAGTGGCGTGGCCCAATAGTCCTCGGCGCCCCATTTTTTCAGGTCATCAACGAATTCCAGCTGATTAAAGAAATCATTGACGACTTTGAGTTTCTCTTCTTCCGGCAGATTCTTCGACGCTGTAATGAGCTGTTGCCAGCTCCTGATTCGCTCGCCGGCGGGTGCGCCGTATTTTTTTTCAATGCGCGCAAACAGTTCCGGCCCGATTTCCAGCGCCGCCGAAGCCAGGGTAAACATGGAACAGGACAGCAGGGCTACCCATAATTGCTTTGGCAGTATTAGCAATGCGTTAATCTTTCTGATTTTTATGAGTTTTAATTTTTAAGTTTCAAGAGAAAACAGAGTTATTTACGAAGATTAATAATCGCTCCAGGGAGACCAATTTCTTTCACCACATCGAAGTCGCTTTTGGTCTGAACGTCTTCGGCGATAACGAAAATATCGAGTAATTCGCCGACTTCCTTGATGGCCTCGACCAGGGCTTTTTTGCCGTTTTCCGTGCTGATGCCGACCGTCAGCTCGCGAGTCAGACGGATGTAGTCGGGTTTCAGGGACTTGAGGGCTTCCACGGAAATGAATTGCGCGTCGTAGCGTTTGAGCATAATGCGCGCCCCATGTTGGCGAACAAAGTCGGTGAAGTTTTTGAACAGTTCGATGTCCTTGGCCGCGGCGTAGGCAGTGACGCTAAAGACCAACTGGTTGGCCAGTAGGGCGTTCTGGCGCAGGAAATCGATGAGCCAGAAACGGAAGTCGGCGTTTTTCAGGGTCGTCATAGACAGGTTGACGATGATGCCGTGGATTAGCGAGCCTTCGATAATATGTTCAGTGACCTTGCGGGTTACGCCTTGGTCGAGTTCGACGATTTTGTTGAATTTTTCGGCGATGGCGACGAAAACGCCGATGGGGATGGGTTGATCGGCCTCGTCGCGGGCTTGGGTAAAAGCTTCTTCCATGATAATGCCGCCGCTGTGTAAGTCTTCGACCGGACCGACATAGGACACTTGGTAGCGCTGGCGGTCGATGATGTCGAACACCAGATCGCGCCATTCCTCGTCGCTTTTGCCCTGTTCATTGCTAGGGCGGATGAAGTAGCTGTTAGCGCCGATGAGTGTGGCCTGTTCGTAGGCGTCGTTGGCGGCGGCCAGGATGCCAGTGGGGCTGCCCTGGGGGTTGAGCGGCGCGATGCCGATGTGGACGATGTCGGTGTGCCGATATTGCGCGCCGAGTTCGTTAATCTGGTGCTGGAGCGCGTGGGCGGCCGGTTCTACGTCGGGTGCGCGCAGGCCGGGCATCAGGAGGGCGAACTCTGAGCCGTAGAAGCGGTAGGCGCGGGCTGTGGGGTGTTGTGCCCTGGCGCATTCCTTGAGAGTGGCCGAGAACGCTTGCAGGAGGCGGTCGGTCGCGGCATTGCCCCGGTTTCTGGCCAGTTCGGCGAACTCGTTAATTTTTAGGTAGAAGAGGTAGCCGTCTTCCTGGGTGGCGAGGAGTTGCTCCATGTCAGTTTCCAGGCTGCCTTTTTTGTGCAGGCCGGTCAGTTCGTCGAGCAGCAAGTTGTGGCTGAGCGTTTCCAGTTTCTGATGCAGGTTGTCGATGACGCCCTGGATTTTGTCGGCCATGAAGTTCATGGAGCGGGCGACGTTGCGTACTTCGTGGGTCCAGGGCAGTTTTTCAATTCGGGCAAATCTTCCCGAGGCGATGGTTTTGGCGAGCTGGTCGATTTTTTTGAGCGGTTGCAGGGTGAAGCGCAGCACCAGAAACAGGAGCGCTACAGACAGGAGGAAGGCGGCGAAGGAGTAGTAGAAACTGTTTTTGATTTGTTGATAAAGCTTGAGGTAGGCATAGCCGGGATTGCTGGTGACGTAAACGATGCCGGCGATATTCCAGCCCGAGTTGATTTCGCTCATGGCCGTCGCGGTTTCAATGGGCAGCAGTTCGATAAATATTCTGGGCACCTGCTCGAAAATTTTGCTGTCGTTCAGTAAGACCAAGGCGTTGCCGTCGATATCGGTGAGTTTGATTTCCTGGTAATAGCCCATGTCATAGATAGCTTTGATCATGGTTTCCAGGATTGGGTCGTGGGGGTCGGCGATGTGCGGACTGAGGGACAGGCCGAGGGAAGTAGCGGTATTCTGGGCGTGGACCTTGGCTTCAGTTTGCAGATAGTCGCGAATTTTATTGACGCTGGCGATGAAATTGCCGCTGAAGATCAGCAGGAACAGCACCGAGATCAAGAGCAGTAGTTGCCTGGATAATGACATGCCATGCGGTCCTGTGCGGAAAACAAAAATCCCCTCTCCCGGTAGGAGAGGAGAGAGGAGCCCCTTGGAGGAAGGGTTGGTGTGAGGAGAACTGAACGATTACGCCAGATTTACTTGATCGACACCGTGATCGACGTGCTGCTGGCGTTGTTGGAGGTATCGACGGCTTCGGCGCGGAGGGTATGGCTGCCCGACATCTTGTTGGTGTTCCAACGATAGGTCGTGGAGCTGCTATTAGTCGCACTGACCAGTTCATTGTCGATGTAGAGCCTTAGCATGCTGATCCCACCTTCATCCGTAGCGATGACGCTGATCGCGACGTTCTTGCTGACTTGATCGCCATTTTTGGGGTCGGCGATCGTGACTACCGGGGCGGTGGTGTCTGCTGGCGGCGGAGCGATGGGTTCCTGCGCCTGGATGGTCGCGGAGTCCATGTTGGAGTAGCCGGAATTGCCGACGCTGTTGTAGGCGTAGGCCCGGTAGGCATATTGTCCTTCGCTAAGACCAGTGTTAGTAAAACTGGTCACATTCTGACCCAGAGCGGCAATTTCGGTCCATGTTCCGCCATTCATCGACCGTTGTAGTTTGTAGCCAGTTTCGTCGGTAGCGGCATCGTTCCAGGTCACCTGGATCGAGTCTGCCGTCGCCGTACTTGCCGCCAGGTTGCTCGGCGTCGCCGGCACCGTTGGCATGTTCGCCGGAGTCCGGAAACTGGCGGCGATCGGCGACGTTTCGGTCATCGAGCGGGCGGTGTCGTTAAAGCCTGGAACGCCGATGGGCTGGCCATTGTAGAGAACATCCGGATTAGAGAAGTAGGGGATGCGTGGTTCGCCGCTGCAATTATAGGACATGATGTCGCGAAATAGGCCGCAGATGCGGTAGCCGTAGGAGTCGGGGTAAGCGCCTGGTGAACTGGAACTGTCAGGATCATGTGCATTGCCTTGATTATGTCCGAGTTCATGGGCAAAACTGTCGTAGCTGCCCAAGCAGTTATAAACGGAATCGTCATGTAGTACGGCAAAGGCATAGGGTGCAAAGGCCGTGGAAATCCAGGACGAGTTCATGGTGTAAGCGATGCCACAGTAGTTGCTATCGGCGCTAATCAGCACCACCTGATCGGCGGCATATTGGTCACGCAAGCTATGGACATCGTCGATATAGCCATCGGTCGTGCTTCTCAGACGGGACAAGGCATCTGACATATTGCCGGTTTCGGTATAGGCGACCTCGCCCATATAGACCAGGTTCAACTGCATGTCGATCTGGCTGTTCAGATAAGCCTGATTGGCCCGGGTCACTGCATTCATGATCTTGGTTTCGATGCCCGTGGCGCCTCCGGCATTATTGCGCGCTTGGGGCGAGTACACGACTGCAATATCGATCACCTGGCCGGTGCTGGTCGTGATATCGCCGCTGGTAGTAACCGAGTCGGTGGAAGCAGATTTATCGCCTTCTTCGGCAGGGATTAACGCTTCTTGCGGTTCGAACTGCGCGGGTATTTTGTTCGGATCGAGTTCGCGCACGGCGTGGGTGTTGCCGTTTACGTAAACGATTTCGAAGAAGCGATCTTGTGTTCTGACTGTGCCCATGAGGACATTGCCTTTGGCCGCTAGCACGACTTCGCTGTTTTTCTCGCCATCGATATGGCCCACCCAGGCCAAACCGCCTCGCAAGTTCTCGACAACGGTCCGTTTGAAAGCTAAGGGGAATAGGTTTGCTGCCAAGACCGAGCTACCTTGAAAGTTCTCGACAACGCGATCGCGAACAGCGGTCAGGTGGGTGTCGTCGAACAGATTGAGGTTGAGCGTTTCTGCATCAAGAGCGCTCATCCTGACTTTCGCATGGCGGGCACGACCATTGCGCACCTTGAGTGGTTTGTCGGGAATCTTGCCGGCATCCACGGCGTCTGGTTCTTCCAGAAGATCCTGGGGGGCCTTCGCCGAAGGTCCGGCGGCGGTGGGCGGCAGGCGGGTAATCTGGTCGTACATATAGTTCTGCCAGGGTCCAGCCGCTATCAGGGCGACGACGATGCCGGCTATCGCGCCGCCAGCGATGGCGTAGTAACCGGCGCGGGGATTGTGCTGGGCCGCCGCGCCGCGTTGAAACCAGCGATAAAGGGCAAGTCCTAGCCAGGACAGACCCATGCACAGAACCACGACCAAGGCAACCAGCAGCCAGTCCGGCAGGTTGTATAACCGAAACAAAAGATCAGAGGTTTGCCCGGCGCCAGCCTGCGCAAGAGCTGGTCCGCTGGCTAGTAAAAAGAGTGTCCCCAGGCCCACGCCCAGAGAAGGTTTCAATAATCTATTAGTGCTCATCAATTTTCTCCGCAAGAGACTCTATTCTGCAATTTTGAGTTGACAATGTTTCTTCTTAGAGTATCGAAAATAATGAGGCAGGAATTGAGCCAGCTTAAGCCAGCATTTGGATAGAAGGGTCTTACATGAAAACGGCGCCATCAGGCGCCATCATTTCACAAAGCATGACAAGAAATTAATGACTCAGCCCCGAACTACCTTCCGACGACGAATCGCGTTCATAGCCAAGAGTCCTAGACCAAGCAAGCCTAGACTAGCCGGTTCGGGAATAGGGTCTGGGTCTGGGTCTGGGTCTGAGTCTGGGTTGGGGGGCGTGTTCGCTGTTACGTTCCGCCCATAGATGGATAGATGAGAGAATGCATTAGTATCGCTTTGACTTTGGCAATCAGCCTGTGGACCAGTGTTACCTGTACATTTATAATTAATTTCAAATGACCCGGTGCCATAACCAAGAATCGGATCACTGTTTAGCTGCGCCGAAAGTGTTTCGTCACTAAAGAGGTATTGTGCATAACCGCTACCTTGGCTTGTAACGATATTCAGATCCATAGTAACGGGAATATAGCCAATATTTATAGTCTTCGGATCAAACAGCGTATATGTCCAATTTAGTTTAAAAGTATTGTATCCATTTACGAGGTCTTGGACTCCGTCTGACAGGGTAAAAGCGATATTTCCAATATCCTCTAGGACGGTATCGTTATTAGTATCAGCTTTTATAGTAATTGCAGAACCCGCTGTATAGCCAGTACCGAAATCCCACTTTGCAAGGCTGAATGACCAAGGATCGCCGCTAAAACCATAAAGACCGAATGGGTCATTCCAAGGATCGTTTCCTGAGGTAGGCCCATAGCAGGCATCTGCTGGATTTTCGACTGCTGGAGTAGAATCGTCATACACACCAAACTTGACGTCATTCACCGCGCACGGAGGAGCTGGTGTCGTAGAAGGCACCGCCAAAGCACCTTGACTCCAAGCCAAACTCATACCGCTTAAGACCAGCACTCCGGCGAGCTTTGTAAATTTAGTATTCATTAGATTACCTCAGCCAAATCATTCAAGTGTTGAAATTTATGCTTTTTCCGTTCCAAAAAAAATTAATAATATTATCAATACCTTAAATAACAACTATAGAGATATTCAGTCTAAGTGTAAAAAATTCTGACAGTAAACATCCAGTCCTTGGAGAAGACAATCTAAATAAATCATTATATTAAATAAGACTCTTTAAGCATTTAGGGAATCGGGGCTGTAAAAAAATTCGACACCTACTTAGACAGTCTGCTCTGAGTTTAAGTCTTTAAGTAGCAACTATGCAAATTTAAGTAATTGTTTTTGTGATATTTTTTGTCTTCGTTCAGGCTATGACCTACCCCGAATCCCGCTAATGCTCAAGCGGGATAGTTGAAAAATTTTACAGCGTCATTGGTTAATGCGCCAAACTATCGAGCCGGACTGGCGATGCCCTAGTCGAGGTTCTTAACAGCGCCATTTTCCTATGATGTAACATACTCTATGAAAGCTATCGAACTTTTCCGCACCAAAGACGCTTACGGTGCTGGCTTTATCGAAATCATCATCGGGTGACTGATATCAGATAATCTAGGCAATGGACGAACGTACTCTCAAATATCAAAGTCGGAAAATTACCCGAAGAAAACCTTGAGCGCACCGCCCACCTCATGGAAAGCCTCGACCGGGGCGAACGACCGGAACCTTACTTCGCCATCGGCTTTGCCAGCATAGCTCAGTTCCTTCAGGCAGAATGGCTCTGGTCCTATGAGACCCAGTTTTCCAACCGCAAATTCTCGACTCGCGCAAATTCGCGGATATCGTTAGTGACCAGGATCAGTTCAGCGGCAACGGCATGCGCCGCAATCCAGCAGTCGTTATTGCCGATAGGCGTACCCATGCCTTCGAGCACAGCGCGAATCTGACCATACGCCATTCCGGCTTCGACCGGCAGAGATTGTACCGGCAATACCGAAACCAGTTGCGCCAACGCCGCCAAATTGCGTTCCGGTTGCTGGCTGCGTAATGCCCCCCGCCATAATTCTCCATGGCTGATGACCGAAATACCCGCTTGCCCGGACGGCAAGTCCGCCAACCGCTGCGCCACGGCAACCGGGCGTTGCTTAATCAGATAAATACAACTATCGGAATCCAGCAGATAAACGAGATTTTTCACAATGCCTCTCGCTGCTGAGGAAGCGTGTCCTGTCGGCCATCCGCCATGAAATCCGCGGAAAAGGCTTCGAGAATCTCCAGAATTTCAGCCGCGCCGCGTCGCTTCTCACGCAATACCAACTCATCGCCTCGACGGAAAATTTCCACCTCCGAAGCATTAAAACGGAATTCTCTGGGTAAACGAACCGCTTGACTATTGCCAGACTTGAAAATACGGGCAGTACTCATGAAGGATCTCCATAAAATATATACGAGTAAGTATATACTTTATCATTGATCAACAAAAGACCATCCGATTTGGCCGCATCTGCCCGGCCTAGTCAGCGTAACCCAACAAGGGTTTCCATCCTCATCCTCTCCCATAAGCGAGAAATTCACCACGCCCCTGGAAAATCGTACTGCCGCCACGCTTCGTACAGCGCAATCGCTACGGTATTCGACAGATTCAAACTGCGTCCTGCGGTCAGCATGGGAATGCGCAAACGCTGCTCTTCGGGGAGAGATTCCAGGATTTCCGTGGGTAGACCGCGCGTTTCCGGGCCGAACAGCAAGGCATCGCCGGGCCGGTAAACCATCTTGTGGTAAGCACGGTCGCTCCGGGTCGTAAAGGCCAGCAGGCGCGGCGAACCCAGCGCCGCCAGGCACTCGGCCAAATCGGGATATTCGCGCACTCGCGCCCATTCATGATAATCCAGCCCCGCCCGACGTAACCGGCGATCCTCCAGCCGGAAGCCCAGCGGCTGAATCAGATGGAGCCTGGCCCCAGTATTAGCGCACAAGCGGATAATATTGCCGGTATTGGGCGGAATTTCCGGCTCAAACAGAATGACCTCGAACATGGGGCGATTTCTCAAGAAAACAGCAAAACAGAACATAGAAAATAGCCGGCAGAAATCAGCAATTTTCTATTCCTAACGCCTGTTTTCTGTCAACCTGTTACTCCATTCGTAATTCCTTGATCTTGCGAGTCAGGGTGTTGCGTCCCCAGCCCAGCAAACGAGCCGCGTCCTGACGATGTCCTCCGGTTTGCTCCAGCGCCACGCGAATCAACACCCGTTCAAAATTGGGCAGAGCAGTGTCCAATAAAGCCTGCGCACCACGCGCCAGCGTCTGGCTCGCCCACAGCCGCAACGCGGTTTCCCAATTATACCCATCGGTTGCAGAAGGTGTTTTTTCACGCAGATCAACGGGCAGGTCTTCCAGGTGGATTTCTCGTCCCGAGGCCATCACCGTCAGCCAGCGACACAGATTCTCCAATTGTCGGACATTGCCCGGCCAGTCCAGTCGGCCTAAATAGCTCTCGGTTTCCGGTCGTAATAACTTGGACTCAACGCCCAATTCGCGCGCCGCCTGCGCCAGGAAATGCCGGCTCAGTAGCGGAATATCCTCGCGCCGCCGATTCAGCGACGGCAGTTGAATACGGATTACATTCAGGCGGTGGAACAAATCCTCGCGGAATAATCCATCACGCACCCGTTGCTCCAGATTCTGGTGAGTCGCGGCAATGACCCGCACATCAACCCGGGTCGGCGTGTGGCCGCCCACCCGGTAAAATTCGCCCTCGGCCAGCACCCGCAACAAGCGAGTCTGCAATTCCGCGGGCATGTCACCGATCTCGTCGAGGAACAGGGTGCCGCCATTCGCCTGTTCAAACCGCCCCTGGCGAGCCGCTTGCGCGCCGGTGAACGCGCCGCGTTCATGGCCGAATAATTCGGATTCCAACAGATCGCGGGGGATAGCGGCGGTATTGATTGCGATAAACGGTTGATCCGCGCGCGGACTGTGGCGGTGCAACGCTCGGGCGACCAATTCCTTACCGGTGCCCGATTCGCCGGTAATCAATACCGTAATGTTGGAGCGCGACAACCGACCAATCGCACGAAAAACTTCCTGCATCGCCGGCGCTTCGCCAATAATCTCCGGCGGGGGTTCCGCCGGTTCATTGGGTCTGCTCTGCTGGCGATGGGTTAAACAGGCCCGACGCACCAGCGCTACCGCGTCGTCTACGTCAAATGGTTTGGGCAAATACTCGAACGCGCCGCCCTGATAGGCGGAAACCGCACTGTCCAGATCGGAATGCGCGGTCATGATGATCACTGGCAAATCCGGCAGGCGCTCGCGCAGGGAAGACAGCAACTCCAGACCGCTCATGCCCGGCATCCGGATATCGGCGATCACTGCATCCGGTTTGCCCTGGCGCAAGGCTTCAATCACCCCGGTTGCGCTCTCGAAGGTGTTCACCATCATTTCTTCACGCTGCAAGGCTTTTTCCAGCACCCAGCGAATCGCGTGGTCATCGTCAATGACCCATATATGTTCTTTCCTGCTCATCCGGTTTTTTCCAGGGGCAGCAACAGGGTAAATAGCGTCTCACCCGGCCGGCTGACGCATTCGATCAGTCCTCCATGCTGGTTAACGATGCTCTGGGCAATGGATAAACCCAGGCCGGTGCCGTCAGGCCGACCGCTGATCATCGGATAGAAAATCTGTTCCTGTTGTTCAGGCGGAATGCCCGGGCCATCGTCGATAATGTCCAGACGGACGACCAGCCTGTGGCGCTTAGCGCCGATCGTGTACTGGCGCTGAACGCGAGTGCGCAGGGTAATCACGCCCTGCTCACATCCACTCAGGGCCTGTGCGGCGTTGCGCACCACATTGAGTACGGCTTGAATCAGCCGGTCCGCATCGCCCCACAGCGACGGGATGCTCGGATCATAGTCCCGCTCGATACGAATGCCCGGATCGGCTTCCACTTGCACGAGTCCACAGACTCGCTCCAGGATTTCATGAATGCTGACCTCGCCGTGATTGGGCAACTGGTTTGGACCCAGCAGCCGATCCACCAGATTGCGCAGCCGGTCCGCTTCGCCAATAATGATGCCGGTATATTCCCGCAACGCCGGATCGGGCAATTCCCGCTCCAGCAATTGCGCCGCGCCGCGCAAGCCGCCCAGGGGATTTTTGATCTCGTGCGCCAGATTACGCACTAGGGCGCGTGTCGTATGATGTTGGGCCAGAATGTGTTCCTCGCGGCTGATGCGTAATCGCCAGTCTACCTGACGCAGCTCCAGCAACAGTTCGCGTGTGGGATCGCGTTCCAGTAAGGGCGCGGCGGTACAGTCCACGGTGACCACGCGGTCTGGCAGGAAGGTCAGTTGCAACTCCCGTTCAATGTAGGGATGGCCGCTCTCCAGACAGTGCTGTAACCCGGTGATAAAGGCTTCGGCGCCAACGATGAGTTCCGATAAGGCGAGATTGCAGGCCTTGCGAAAGCTGAGTTCAAACAGCGTTTCGGCTGCCGGATTCATGAACAGCAAGCGTAAGCGTTGATCCAGCACCAGCACCGCGATGCTTAAACCTTCCACCACCCGGCGATAGTAGTAGTCTTTTAACACCTTGCTCGGTCTCCCGGTGAGTATCGAATAGGTTAAGCAATAATCGAACCAGTTAACTTAATGTGCTAGTTTGGCGCAAAAAACGCGCAGGCTAGGCGCTATGATAGATCATTCGTTTGATACTATGCACTAAATTAGTGCGTTGTGCTTGGCGTTTGAGGGGAACGGTTCGGCCGTTGACGGCAGAAATCGAAGCCGGGTTAGAAGCAGTGCATCCGACACTCGGTAAGACGTTGATGACAAAGTCACGAATCTGGCGATCTTTTTGCGTATTTCGCAGGATGACGGCAGGCCATTTCACGGGAAGACGGTGGGTTGTTTCACCGATGGGCAGCGACGCAGGCTAAGAAGCTGTCTAAAAAATAAGTCATTGATTAATATGAATGTTGATATGGCTTCCAGCCGGTTTTTGGCCGATCTAGCCGGTCGAAGGCTGGCTCCATGTAAAATTTTCAGAAAAATCAATGAGGAATTTTTCGACAGTCTCTAACAGTCGTGGAGTAGGGATGCCCGGATCTCCGGGCATCTGATGCTATCTTATCGACTGCCGTGCGACAGCCGCCGTGGAATTTTACCGACTGCTCCAACCGTTGGGAGATGACATTGGTTCAGGCTCACGGGGGTATTCAGGTGGGGGCGTCGCCGGCTCGGGCGCACGTTGGTCGTCGGGTGGTAAGGGGTCAGGGACACGCTGATAATCAGGCTCGTACCCGTAATCAGGCTCGTACCCGTAATCAGGCTCGTATTCATAATAGGGGTAGGGCGGTGGCCAAGGACTGTAATAGAGCGGCGACGACAGCCAAAACCAGGGCCAACCCCAGCCGTAATAATAGTAATAACGGCGGTGATCGGACCAGGGTCTGCCATAATGGGGCGGTGGCGCATGCCGCCAACCGCCAGGAGGCTTGGGGCGCGACGACCAGGGCCTACCCACGTCGCCGTGGGGTGGGAAGGGTCGCCCGCCCGGTCTCCCATCGCCGTGGGGTGGGAAGGGTCGCCCGTCCGGTCTCCCATCGCCGTGGGGTGGGAAGGGTCGCCCGCCCGGTCTCCCATCGCCGTGGGGTGGGAAGGGTCGCCCGTCCGGTCCACCAGAATGTCTCTGAGCCGTGGCGGGTTGCAGGGCGAGCACGCCACTCGCCAGGACTGCAACGATCACTGCGACTGCACCGCGCCGCATCGCGCGGTGTCCCCGTCCCGCCGAAGCGGGAGGATGCTGGTTCTCTTGCATGCTCATCGCGATCTCCTTCGACCGTGGTGGAAGCGCGTCCCATCGACACCTAGCGATGGCCTTATACCGTTTCTCAATAAGTTATCTTGCAATGTCACTCAACGTAGTGGGAAATAGTATTAGGATAATGACAATCCCTGAACCTACCATGAACTGCCTCGAGACCTCGTCGAACGAAAACCTTGTGACGGAACTGTTCGTTAACTCCCCGCACGGATTTTTGTAACAGAGTCATCGCGGATCGGTTCTTTGTGCTTGTCGAAGCGCATCGCGTAAATTAAGAAATAGCCTCGTCTCAGGCGCAAGGATTTGCCATAGTGCAAAAAATATTTGATTTATGTAACATACTATATAAGTTTATTGGCTATTCATGGACTCCTCGCGAGGAATGCAAAAATGTCGACGCAATTAACCGGTAGTGTTCCAGACATGGTTTTTTATACTACAGAATTCATACCGATTAATAAATAGACCAACAACAATGTCATGCATTTTGTCCAGCTTGGAGAAACAAATGGTCTTTCTCACTAATCGTTTAATGCGTGTCCGCAGGGTGAGGTGCTTCCGTTCAATTTTCTGAGTATTTGCCTTACCAACCGTATGCTGTTCAGAGGGCAAGTGGCGTTCATAGGCTCCCCAGTCATCCGTGTAAAATCGGGTAATTCCAAAAGGTTCTAGAAGCTCTTTAAGCTTTAAAAACACTTCGTCTTTGTGAGCACCGAGGGTATAAGCGAGAACTTTTCCCGTATTGTGATCGATCGCATGCCACAGCCAACGCGGATGTTCTTTGGGTAGTCCTGTAGAAAGTAGTGATTAATTTATGGTATGATTTTAGTGTTAACAAATAGAGTCAGTAAAGAGCGATGATTTGTCCTAATTATCATTCCGTCAATGTTGTAAAAAACGGCAGCATCCACAACGGCAAGCCCACGTTTTCTTGCAAAGATTGCAGTCGACAATTTGTCGAAAATCCAGAGAATAGAATTTCGCAAGATAAAAAGGATTTAATCGACAAACTGTTATTAGAACGGATTCCTATTGCCGGTATTGCACGGGTCGTTGGGGTTTCAGAACGTTGGCTACAAGGCGATGTCAATCGAAAATATCAAGGAGTCCCTCAGCAAGTCGCTGTTAAAAAAAAGCCCAAAGGTCGGCTCGTGATTCAGTGTGACGAACTGTGGTCTTTTGTAGGAAATAAGAATAACAAACAATGGGTTTGGTTAGCGATTGATCAAGGCACAAGCGAGATCGTCGGCGTTTTTGTCGGTAATCGAAGCCAAAAAGGCGCTCAAGGACTGTGGGACTCCCTACCGCCGGTTTATCGCCAATGCGCCGTCGCTTATACCGATTTTTGGGAAGCGTATGAGGTGATATTCCCAACCAAACGTCACAAAGCCGTAGGCAAAGAAAGGGGTCGGACTTACAAAATTGAAAGATTCAATGGTACTTTAAGACAAAGAATTTCTCGTCTCGTTAGAAAGACGCTCTCTTTTTCGAAGAAACTGGAAAACCATATTGGAGCTATTTTGTATTTTATCCATCATTACTCATCAGTCATAAGTTCTCTCCCTGAAAAGCCTTGACGGCCGCTCCTCAAGAGCAGCATGAATTCCCCTCAGCGGTCCGCGCCTGAACAACCCGGTCGCCCGAGGAGAATCCATGCTGATTTATG
>Ga0209607_1000656_pt1 | contig 30257 bp, 29 predicted proteins | sample AD_UKC117_MetaG_FD_184413 | JGI IMG/M metagenome (GOLD analysis project Ga0209607, IMG submission 184413) | Active sludge microbial communities of municipal wastewater-treating anaerobic digesters from Hong Kong - AD_UKC117_MetaG (SPAdes)... | ecosystem: Engineered > Bioreactor > Anaerobic >... | reverse complement strand
GCACTACTCGGTGCCGTGGCTGGGTGGCGAGACCGAGCATGGCGTTTTCACTCAGAGCCTGCTGTGGTCGGGGTACGAAGCTACATGGCCAACCAATGGACCAGATAAAATCGGCGGTTTCTTCGCACCGATGCATGCTTGGGGCTTGCCGGCGATCAACACCTTGATCCTGCTGAGCAGTGGCGTGACTATTACTTGGGCGCATTGGGGTTTGGTGGAGGGGAATCGTGCAAAACTCATCAAAGGTCTCGCTGCTACTGTTGCGCTCGGTGTGTTGTTCCTGGTCTTACAGGCTGTTGAGTATCATGAGGCCTATCAGGAGTTGCACCTAACGTTAGGCAGCGGCATTTATGGGTCTACCTTCTTTATGCTGACTGGGTTTCATGGTCTGCACGTCACCATTGGCGCCATTATCCTGGCAGTGATTCTGTTTCGCAGCATGGCCGGCCACTTTTCACCACACAAGCACTTTGCCTTTGAGGCGGCGGCGTGGTACTGGCATTTTGTAGACGTGGTCTGGCTAGGGTTGTTTATTTTCGTTTACTGGATGTGAGCGGCTGGAGCCGGCTCGCGTTGAATCACACCGTGTGGCGTAATGAATCCGGTGGCGTAGGCAATCATCAACAAGATGAATAGGCCAACTGACAAAGCGATCCGCACGGTGAGTGCCTTGACGGTGCGAGGGTTGTGTCCCTGGTCGCGGATCAGGAAGAATAGCCCAGAACCGAGGCTGGCGAGGATAAGCAGCAGCATGACAGCGACAATGATCTTGATCAGCATGGGGGAATTCCAGGGGTTAATGACCACTGGAAGTATAACCCAATCGGTCTGGCGTTGAAGGATACCGATGCCAAGCTGATGGATGGCAAGCCTCGAAAGCAAGGCAGTGCTTGGAAATTTTATCCGGGTTGGCCATTAACCCTCGCGGTGTTGTTATTGCTACCCATGCTGTTGTCGCTGGGTTTTTGGCAACTGGATCGGTCATGGCAAAAGACAGAATTGCAAACGGCCTTTGCCAAACAATCCCAACAACTGCCAGTACCCCTTGATAATCTCAATCCTGCTGATTCCAGCAATTACTATCGCCAGGTGATTGCGGTTGGCCACTATGACAATTCACGCCAACTATTGCTGGACAACCAGTTACTTAAGGGCCAACCGGGTTACCATGTGCTGACGCCGCTAAGGCTGGCTGGTGGTGAGGCGATGCTGGTCAACCGGGGTTGGATTCCGTTGGGCAGCTCGCGGCAGGTTTTGCCAGATATTGCCGTCACTACCGGACCCGTTACAGTCAATGGCCGCCTTGCCCAACCAGCGAATCCCGGCATCCATCTGGGTGAGGCGGGTGGTGCTGACCGGAACTGGCCACGGGTTATCCAATATGTCGATTACGCACCACTTTCCGCAATTCTGGGTTATCCCCTAAAATCTGCCATCATTTTGTTGGACCCAGAAGCTCCTCAGGGCTACTGGCGCGATTGGCAGCCGGGCTTTGGCGGTTTTGGTCCCGAACGTCACCAGGGCTATGCGGTACAATGGTTCGCCTTGTCAGCTGCGCTGGTTATTTTGTACATCGTCGCTAGTATTCGTCGGAAAATCCCTTCTGCATTAGAATGACTCAATTCGTAAGTCTAAAAAGCAGGATGCCTGTCCCACTTAATATTTAATGATGATGAGCGCACAGACTCTTCCTTTCAAGTTATCGGCTATTCCCCTACAGTGGCGGCAACGATTGATTTTGTTGTTCGTCATCGCTTGCTTCGTGCTGCCCCTCGCCACGGCTTGGTTATTGCTCGCTGACAATTGGCGGCCCAGTAGCTCAGCGCAACATGGTGAGTTGTTGAATCCCGCTCGTCCACTCCCAGATTTGCGTTTTATTCCGATCGATGAACGGTCGTGGAATCAGACGGCGCTACAAGGACATTGGCTCATGGTCTATGTCGGTACAGCAGCGCAGTGCAATGCGTCTTGCCGCACAAGTCTGTATGACATGCGGCAGGTGCGGCTGGCCCTGGGTAAGGAACTGGTGCGGGTGAAAACCGTATTGCTGTTGGATGGAATGCCTAATGCTGAGCTGCGCCAATGGCTGGCTACAGAACATGCCGATATGTTAACAGGTGTAGCGGATGCTGAAATCCGTAACGCGTTCCTCCAGGCGTTCGTTGAGGCAGAGCAGGGCGGCGACTGGATTTATCTGGTTGACCCGCTTGGCAATCTGTTGATGCGCTACCCAACCACAGCCAAGCCTGGCGGAATGTTGAAGGATTTGAAGCGGCTGCTGCGCTTATCCAAGATTGGATGAAAAGAAATTTATGCATAGCAAATGGTTTTACCGCCTGACTTGGGCGGCTTTGGCACTAACCTTTATTGTGGTGCTGCTGGGTGCCTACGTGCGGCTGTCGGATGCTGGATTGGGTTGTCCCGATTGGCCGGGTTGCTATGGGCATTTGGATGTGCCTGGCGAGGCTCACCAAATTATCAAGGCCAATGAAGCTTACCCTGATCGTCCGCTGGAGGCGCACAAGGCGTGGAAAGAGATGATCCACCGTTATTTCGCCGGAACGCTGGGTTTATTGGTTCTGGGGATAGCGGTGCTGGCTTGGCGGAATCGTCATCAGCCCGGTCAACCGGTCCTTCTGCCCTCACTGCTGGTGGGGCTGGTGGTTTTCCAGGCGCTACTGGGTATGTGGACCGTAACGTGGCAATTGAAACCAGTGGTGGTTATGGGCCATCTGCTCGGCGGCCTGGCGACCTTGAGCCTGTTGGCGTGGCTGGCCCTGCGTCAAGGCCGATACGGTGGCGATATGGTGATTGCTCATGCCCGGTCATTGCGCATTTACGCTGCCCTGGGACTGATTTTGCTGGTGGGCCAGATTGCCCTGGGCGGCTGGACCAGCGCTAATTACGCTGCCCTGGCCTGCCCGGATTTCCCGACCTGTCAAACTCAGTGGTGGCCACCGACTGATTTCAGAGAAGCGTTCACTTTGTGGCGAGGATTGGGGATTTCTTACGAAGGTGGTGTGTTGAGCAACGATGCCCGGGTGACTATTCACCTCGTACATCGTCTCGGTGCCATAGTGGTCTTGCTCTATTTGAGTTGGCTGGTCTGGCGGTTGATCGTGACTGAGAGCCGGATGTTACAGCGGGCTGGCATCGCTATCGGCGTTTTGCTGGCTTTTCAGCTCAGTCTAGGTATTGCCAATGTTGTGATGCAATTGCCGTTGCCGGTCGCGGTCGCTCATAATGGCGGCGCGGCGCTACTATTGCTGGCGCTGGTGATGCTGAACCATCTTGTTCGACCGGAAACCGTGACATGACGACGACCATCCAGACCTTGCATGCCCGATTCCGCCGCCACTGGCGGGAATATCTGGAACTGACCAAGCCTAAAGTGGTGGCTCTGATCACTTTTACTGCGATGGTCGGTATGTTGCTGGCAACACCCGGCATGGTACCGTGGCCGATTCTGTTATTTGGTTCGCTAGGGATTGCCTTGATGGCCGGTTCCGCCGCCGCTATTAATCACCTGGTTGATCGGCGGGTCGATGCAATGATGGCACGCACTTGCCGCCGGCCGTTGCCGAGTGGACAACTGGACACCTGGCAGGTATTGACGTTTGCTTTGCTCATCGGCGTACTAGGCTTTGCTTTATTACTGGCGTTCACTAACCCGCTGACTGCTGTGCTGACCTTCGCTTCATTGATCGGCTATGCAGTGATCTATACCTTGTTCCTCAAGCGGGCTACTCCGCAGAACATTGTCATCGGTGGCGCTGCCGGTGCAGCCCCGCCCTTGCTGGGTTGGACAGCAGTTACCGGTCAGGTAGATCCTGGCGCGTTGCTGCTGTTTCTGATCATCTACATTTGGACACCACCCCATTTTTGGGCACTGGCTATTCACCGCCGCCATGATTACGCGAATGCGGATATTCCCATGCTGCCGGTTACTCATGGCGTGGCTTTCACCCGTTTACATATTCTTCTATACACTATCCTGTTGTTTTTGATAACTTTACTGCCATTTCTGACCGGTATGAGCGGTTGGATTTATCTAATCGGCGCGGTTGGATTTGGTCTACATTTTTTGAGTTACGCGGTGCGTTTGTATGCTACGGAGGATGATACCTTAGCCATGCCAACCTTCGGATTTTCGATCGTTTATCTGTTTGGGTTGTTTGCTGCGCTCATGCTCGATCACTACGCATTGCGGCTGTTTGGTATGCTTTGAGGCGATTTTTGAATTTGTTTTCAGGAGCTAATTGGATATTTTGCTTGATTGCTCCAAATCTCGTAATGCCTGAAGCAGTTTGAGTTAGTTGGCAGGTTGCCAGTTCGGTTGAATGCCATGGAGTGTTTCAATCGCTTTCTGGCGTGATTGTCCAGTGTTCCGCTCCATGGCGCTGCCAGAAATCATGATATCAATCATGGCAGTTGCTGTTTCAGTTCGTCATATCCAGCAAGACGGACGTTCTATCTTTCTTTCGGCATGGCTCCCTGGTCCCAGATGTGGAGTAGGGTGTTTCTTCTGCTTGAAGGGTGTCTGGATGAGCAGCAGGGTAGCTTTAATGATATATGAAAATCCGATGCGCTAGGCGTAATATGTCTTATCCTTGTCTTTGCTAGCTCCTAGGGCTTTGAAATTTGGAGGGCGGTCCATGCGGCACTTCATTCGCCATCCCTCTGACATCCCCATCGAATACCGGATCACTCATTCTGAATCCAGCCAGAAAAACCGCTTGAAGGATATCAGTCTGGGTGGGCTTTGCTTTCAAGCTCACGATGCTCTTGCACGAGGTTGTGTCATTCAAATCATAATCCCGGTTCGGGAACCTCCATTCAAGGCAACGGGGACCATCGTTTGGTGTCGCCAAACGAATGGCCATTACCATGTAGGTGTTCGGTTTGCGGACGAGAACACGGAATTTTCCGTGCGCATGGTTGAACAGGTCTGCCAAATCTATCATTATCAGCAGGAAGTACTGAAAAAAGAGGGCCGCTTTCTCTCTGGAGAGGAAGCGGCCGCCGAATGGGTCTCAAAGTACGCTCAGAATTTCCCATCGTAGCCTATTGCTGGTGCAACGCTGGCTGAATCTCAAGCTGTCTATCAGCAAAAAGATGGTAAGTCCCTGATGTCCCACATGCTGAGGGTTGCTTCCTATTCCTAGTGCAGCTTACTAAAGAATTACATATTTTTATTATGTGATTAATAGGTGTTGTAACGCGGAGGGCGTTTCTCCAGAAAGGCTTGCATCCCTTCTTGACCATCTGGGTGGCCAGCACATGCTACCAGTCCGCGTCGTTCACGTTCCAATTGTGTTTCCCAGGACGTATGGAACGAATCGGTTAGAAGCGTTTTGACTTGTTCAAAGGTATGTAGCGACTTTTCAGCAAGGGTGTGCGCCATACCCAGGGCAGTTTCGAGCAGTAGCCTATTGGAAACAACTTGCGTTACCAATCCCCAGCTCAACGCTTGTTCGGCAGTGATCGGTTCATCAAAGGCAGCAATTTCCAGGGCGCGAGCCAATCCGACCAGGCGAGGCAGAGTAAACGTACCGCCGGCGTCAATACAGAGAGCATTGCTGGTAAAGCCTTGCTTTAGCTGCGCTGAATCGGCCATGATCCGGAAGTCACAAGATAGCGCCAAGGAAAAACCACCTCCCGCGGCGATCCCGTTAATAGCGGCGATCACTGGTTTATGCAGCCGGCGGATTTCCGTCACACAGACGTGGACGTGAGTGGCCAATTCGTAGAAAGCTGCCGCAGGTCCGTGGGGATGCGCTTGTACGAACTTGATATCGCCGCCGGCGGAGAAGGCCGTACCGTTGCCAGTGATGACGAGACCGCGAATGGCTGGATCAGCTCCCAGATCTAGCAATGCCCGGGTAAGCGCTTGTGCAGTACTAATATTTAAAGCATTGTAGGATTCTGGGCGATTCAGGGTGAGTTGAGCTATCGGCCCATGGATAGCAGTGAGAACGACCTCGCTCATGCGGTTTTCTCCAGGGTGAAGTTTACTTTAGGCGGGTAGCACCCGGGCCAATACCATCTTGAGGTATTCGGTTTCGAGAATCGCCGGAGGCACCGGGTGATCGGGTCCCTGCCGGCCTTGCTCCAGGATGACCAGATTACGGTCCAAATGCCGTGCAGCTTGCAGCAAAGTCTGGATCAGCAGATCCCGCGATAGTAACTGGGAACAGGAGCAGGAGACGAGCAGTCCGTCGCGTTCCAGCACCTGCATCGCCATCTCATTGATCCGCCGGTAAGCCAGCGCGCCTTCCTTAAAGTCCTTGCGGCGCTTGATAAAGGCCGGTGGATCGACGATTACGACGTCGAAGCGCTCACGGGCCTCACGCAACGCCTTTAACACCTCGAAGGCATCGCCCTGCTGGATCTGCACTTGATCGCTGATCCCGTTGAGGGCCGCGTTGGCAGCAGCCAACGCGAGCGCTGGCGCGGAACTGTCCACCACGCGCGCTTCACGTGCCCCGCGCGCTGCAGCGCGAATGCCCCAGGCTCCAACATAACTGAACATATCCAGCACACGCCGGTCGCGGATATAGCGGTCCAGGCGGGCGCGGTTGTCCCGTTGGTCATAGAACCAGCCAGTCTTCTGCCCAGTGCGCGGCGCAATCTGGAAACGCAGGCTGTCTTCCTCAACGGTGACGAACTCGGGAACCTTACCAGCAGCTTCGGCGACATAACGCTCCAATCCTTCTAGTTCCCGCATTGGACTGTCGTTGCGCCATAACACGGCGCCTGGTTTCAGTACTTTTTGCAAAGCCGCGAGTATGTCATCCTTGAGCCGTTCCATACCGGCAGTGGTGATCTGCACGACACATAAATCACCGTAACGATCCACGATTAAGCCCGGCAGACCGTCGCCCTCGCCATACACCAGCCGGTAGAAGGGTCGTTCATAGACGCGCTCGCGCAAACTCAGCGCTACATTCAGGCGATGCACCAGCAGCGAAGGGCTTAACGGATGTTCAATATCACGGCTCACCAGCCGGGCGCAGAGTAAGACATGAGGATTAATATAGCCGGTACCCATGAATTGGCCATTGCTGGCTTGGATCGTCACCGGTTGGCCCGGCTGAAAATTGCGCAGCGGTGTTGCGTCCACATCGATCTCGTTGCTGTAGATCCAGAGGTGACCGGCGCGCAACCGGCGATCTTCATTCTTGCGCAGACGCAAGGGGGCAAATTCGGTGGAGGAGACAGGATTTGTGGGCATGGGAGCAGGATATTCCAGAAGATGAGGCGTGGAAGCGATGGATGGCGAAAACAACAAACGGTTCCATCGCCGAGCGAATTGTCAGAAGCTACCTGCTAGCTTAACGCAAACTGTGAGTTTCCCGATGCCTAAGATGCGTACCAGTTTCCAAGGTCTGGTCCGGCTGCTGGCGAAAAGCTTGTATCCGGAACCGGAGGTGTTTATTCGTGAATTGCTGCAAAACGCCCATGACAGCATTCAGTTACGCCGGATTCATACTCCGGATCTGGCCGGTGAGATCCATGTCGACGTAGACGAAACTGCCCGGACTTTGCGTTTTGCCGATAACGGTAGCGGCATGGATCAGCGGGATATCGAAGATTTTCTCAGCGTGATTGGCAGCACTGGTACGGGTAGCCGTGTTCAGGAATTGGCAGCGCGAGATGTGGTAGTTGCCACCATTGGCCAATTCGGTATCGGTTTGCTGTCGGCGTTTACTGTAGCGGAGCAGGTCGAAGTTCTGACTCGCAAGCCGGGCGCGGCGCACGCTTGGCGCTGGGTCAACCACGGTGGCGAAGATTACCAGCTGAAGGCTATACCGGCGACCGCGCAATTGCCCGGCACGCAGGTTACAGTCACTTTAGCGCCTGACCGGACCAATTTCCTCGACGGGCGCCTGATTCGCCAGACGGTGCGTCGCTACGCCGACTTTCTGCCGTTCCCAATTCTGCTAAATGGCTTCGGACCCATTAATGCTGTCCATGCGCCCTGGCATCAGTTGAATTGGAACGATCCCGTAGAGCGGGAACGGTCACTGGCGGCCTTTCTCAGCCAGCGCTACGGCGACCCGCCCTTACTGGTTATCCCGATTGATTTAGCGCAACCGCGTGCATTGGGTGGTTTATTCATCCCGAGCCGCTACACGCCTGGCAGCCTGACGGGTGGTGTTGTGGACTTGTTTCAAGCGCGGATGGCGATTCGCCTGAATGACAACGAATTACTGCCAGAATGGGCGGGTTTTGTGCGTGGCGTGGTGGATGCTCCTGATCTGCAACCGACCGCCGCTCGCGATAACGTGCTACATGATGCGGCCTGGGGTGCCTTGCGCGTGGCGCTGGGGGAACAGATTGTCGCCAGTCTACGCGATCTTGCGAACCATGATCAGCCACGCTTTCTGCAACTCTGTGACTGGCAGCATGATGCGATCAAGGGCATGGCGGCGCGGCATGCGGGATTCGGCGCAGCAGTGCTAGACTATCTACCGTTTGCCACGCATCAAGGGCAGTTGACCTTACCCGGCATTCTGGCCCGCCAGCCAGTCGCCGGGCATGGCAAGCGGCCGCTCTACTTTTTCACTCACGAGACCGACACCAATCAATTCGATACGCTCTGTCAAGCGCGTGGAGTACTGGCTGTCAATGCGGGCCGGCCCTTTGACGAAACGCTGCTGCGCCGCTACGCCAGTCAACACGCTGAAACTGTTGAATTAAAGCCATTAGACCGGTTAGACGATCCGGATTGGTACGAACAGTTGGCGGTAACAGAACAGGTTGCTTACCGGCGACTAGAACGGGCGCTGGATTGGGTTCTGGCGGAATGGAAAGTATCGGTGCGAACGCAAGTGCGCCGGTTTCAACCAGACAGTCTGAGTGCAGTATTGCTGGCCGGTCAGCGCGTCACAGCGTTTGATGCCATGGAGCGGGCATTGGAAAAACCGTTCGCGCTGGACGGACTGGCAGAACTGGCGGGCGAGGTACGTGACCAGCTGCGTCAGTACCCATTGACCTTGTTTCTGAACGCAGAACACCCGCTGGTGCAGCGCTTGGGTGCATTGGCTGAGCCGGACCATCCTCGCTATCATTCAATTCTGACCGGGTTGTATTACAGTGCTCTGCTCAATACCCAGCATCGGCTGACCCCGATGGTTGCCCGGTGCTTCCATGCGGACTTGCAAGCCCTGCTGTGTGAGCATTTAGAGCTATGGCTCCAACAGGAACCGTCTGATCCGTAAGCCGGACGGCTGACATACCGGTTAAAAGCTATTGGAATCCTCAGTGCTTCTCTGACGAGCCATTTTTACAGGCAAGGTGCTGCGAGCCGTTTGATAACCCAAATCATGGAGCCGGTTTTTCGGATTGGGTGTCATGTGGTTAATAAAATGCTGAAAGATGATATCCATTGGTTTTCACACGTCTCGACGTCCGGCGAAAGCGTGTGCCAATGTACCGCCGTCCACGTATCCCAATTCTCCACCCAATGGTACTCCGTGGGCGATGCGCGTGGCGCGGATGCCGCGCTCGCGGGCCAATTCGGCAATGTAATAAGCCGTGGCTTCACCTTCCACGGTTGGATTGGTGGCGAGAATAATTTCGCGGATTTCACCTTCATCCAGCCGGGTTTCTAGAATCTCTAATCCTAGTTCTGCTGGACCGATGCCATCCAATGGCGACAAGTGGCCCATTAGTACGAAGTATCGACCCTGAAAACTGGTTGACTGCTCTACTGCCAGCACATCAGCCGGTGTTTCGATCACGCACAACAGAGCAGGATCACGGTTCGGATGGGTGCACAGGGCACAAATTTCTGTCTCGCTCAGATCGCGGCAGAGCCGGCAGTGGCCAATCCGGTCCAGGGCTATTCGCAGCGCTTCAATCAACTTTCCGGCGCCTTCGCGATCTCGTTCCAGTAGATGCAGCGCCATGCGCTGGGCAGATTTCGGTCCTACCCCCGGCAAGCAGCGCAGCGCCGCCATCAATTGATTCAGCAGCGGCGAGGCCATCATAAAGCGAGCCGCCGGTCAGAAGGGTAGCTTGAGATCACCCATCATCCCCGGCGGCAGGCCCATGCCGGAGGTGAGACCAGACATCTTGTCTTGGACGGTGCGCTCGACTTTATGCACTGCATCGTTGAAGGCGGCAGCGACCAAATCCTCCAGCATGTCCTTATCGTCGCCCACCAGGCTATCATCAATGTGTATCCGTCGAACCTCATGGCGGCCAGTAATTACGATACGGACCAACCCGCCGCCTGATTCGCCATTGATTTCCATTTCTGCAATTTCTGCCTGCGCCTTTTGCAGGTTTTCCTGCATCTTCTGTGCTTGTTTCATCAGGTTTCCCAAACCGCCTTTCATCATTTTTCCTCCATAGATTAACTATCGCTTTCGTCAAGCGGGTGGATCGCGGTAATCCGCGCATCGAACATTTCTTGCATATCCCGCACATGCGGATCTTGTTGAGTCTGCTCAGCCGCTGCCTGGCGCCGTTCCGCCTGCTGTTGATCTTGATGACGCGCTGGCGTCTCGGTGGTGCGGCCAAACTGGAACGTCAGATTAATTGGTTCGCCAAAGTGCTGTTCCAGCGCGGTTTTCAATCGATCTGTGATATAGGAATTAAGTAATGGCTTAAAATTAGGCTCTAGCCTAAGTTGAAAGTGATGACCATTGTGTGCCACCAATTGGCAGTTTGACGCTAAGTCCCTCTCTCTGTGATTCAAATCCAGTTGCTTTATCAATAATTCCCACTTCGAAGCCGAGGATGCGGGTATTGATGGAGGTGTTGATGGAGGTATTGATGGACTAGAGGTAATAGTAGGCTTTTCAATTGCTCGTATTGGCGTAGTAACCGGAATTGGTGTTGCCGCCTCCAACGTCGCTGGCCGGAAACACAGCATCCGTAACAATACCATCTCGAAACCACCTCGTGGGTCGGGTGCCAAGGGCAGATCACGCCGGCCAAGCAACGCGATCTGGTAAAATAACTGTACGTCCTCAGGCAGCAGTATTTCTGCGAATCGCCGTACCTCTTCGGGGTCAGCGGCTTCATCATCTATTGGCGCATTTGGCACGGCTTGGGCCAGAGCGACCCGCTGCAACAGTGACAGTAGTTCGGCCAGCACCATTGAATAATCGGGTGTGTGTTCATCTAACACTGCAATCTGTTGAAGTAAGCCTGGAGCATTGTTGGTGGCCAGCATCTCGAGTAACTGGGTGACTTGCCGCCGGTCGATGCTGCCGAGCATGGTGCTGACCGTTGCCGTTTCCACTTGGCCGCCGCCGAAGGCGATCGCTTGATCCAGCAGGCTCAAGGCGTCACGCATACTACCGTCACCAGCGCGGGCAATAAGTTGCAGCGCTGCTGTTTCGTGTGGGATAACCTCCTGCACCAGTATATGGTCAAGATATCGAGCGATCATGTTGGCTGGCAGGCGTTTAAGGCTGAATTGGAGGCAACGCGATAGGATTGTGACGGGTAGTTTCTGCGGGTCGGTCGTCGCCAGCAGGAATTTCACATGCGGAGGGGGTTCTTCCAGAGTTTTCAACAGGGCGTTGAAGCTGTGATTGGAAAACATATGGACTTCATCGATCAGGTACACTTTGAAGCGCCCTCGACTAGGCGCGTATTGCACGTTTTCCAATAGCTCCCGGGTCTCGTCGACCTTGGTGCGGGAAGCAGCATCGACTTCAATCAGATCTACGAAGCGGCCCGTGTCAATCTCCTGGCAAGCGCTGCACTTACCGCAAGGCTTAGAAGAAACGCCAACTTCGCAATTTAACGACTTGGCAAGGATCCGGGCAATGGTGGTCTTACCCACTCCTCGCGTGCCGGTAAATAGAAAGGCGTGGTGTAACCGTTGCCGGTCGAGCGCGTTGGTTAAGGCGCGAACGGCATGCTCCTGACCAACAAGTTCATGAAAAGTGCGTGGCCGCCACTTGCGGGCTAGAACCTGGTAATTCATACCAACTCCCTGTGGCGTGAAAAAGCTATAATTCCTTGGTTTTTAAGCTTTAACCGTTCGCTTTTCACCTTTCACCTTAGAGAAGGGCGACGACCCCTAACCGCCACACCCCGGCGCCCGAGGCTACTGCTGCCGCTGCTCCCTTCCAGGCCTGACGGGATTCACAGTTTGTCGTCGCGGGGGGACCGATAGGGGCCGCCATTGAAACAGGCCGGTAACTTTAACATTAGGCGCCGCTACAATCTACGCCCTCATGCTGTAATAACCAGCGTTTGATCCCGAGTAGGTCGCCAGTAACTTCGCCTGCGTAACCGCCCAATCCCTGCCGCCCCACCACTCGGTGGCAAGGAATCAGGATTGGGAGAGGGTTGCTCCGGCAGGCGCCGCCGATAGGGCGCGCTGCGGTATCAAGTTGCTGTGCCAGCTCGCTGTAGGTCAGTGCCGTTCCCAGAGGAATGGTTTGCAATGCTGCCCATACCCGTTGCTGAAACGCTGTTCCTTGCGGCGCCCGCAGGATCGTGAAAGGTGAACGGGGATTATGGAAATAAGCCTTTAATTCTTCAGCGGCTTGTGCGGCTGCGGTATTTGCCGGTGATTTTTCAACAATGCCAACAGGCAGATAATCCAGTGTGTCAACGGCCATGCCATTCATTCGAATACCAATAACACAACCAAACGGTGCGGCAATAATGGCTTGATAGGTATTGGTCAGTGTCATTTCAGGTGCTGTTAGGCCAGTCAGCGTGGAACATAACTGAGCCAGTCGCGACTGGCATCGCCGTAGACGATGAAGTGGGGATTGAGCAACGAGTCACGGGTGTTGTAGCGTAGAGGCCGGCCGGTCTCTGCTGAGACCACTTGACCGCCAGCAACTTCAACAATAGCCTGGGCTGCAGCGGTATCCCATTCCGAGGTTGGTCCCATGCGGGGGTAGACGTCCGCTGCACCCTCTGCAACTTGGCATAATTTGAGTGAACTGCCGATGGTGACCAGTTGATGAGAACCAAGAGCGGCAACGAATTTTTGCAAACCCGGCCCACCATGCGATTTGCTGCCTACCACCCGCACAGGCTGGTTGTGTTTTAACGGCTTAACCGTAATTGGTTGCGGTAGCCGGCCCGGCTCATCACGGAACGCGCCGTAGTGGCGGGCGGCGAAGTAGCATAACCCGGTTACCGGCACCCGTACTACACCCAGTATTGGTTCATGATTTTCAATCAGCGCGATGTTGACGGTGAATTCGCCGTTATGCTTCACAAATTCTTTGGTACCGTCCAGCGGGTCCACCAGCCAGTAGCGGTGCCATTGGAGACGCTCAGTAAACGGAATGGCGGCTGATTCTTCGGATAGTACTGGAATCTCGGGTGTCAGCGCGCGCAAGCCAGCCACAATAGTTCGATGGGATGCTAAGTCGGCCGCTGTCAATGGGCTGCTGTCTTCCTTGGCAGTCACCTTGAACGACGTCGCATAAATCTCCAAAATCCGCTCGCTCGCTTCCAGCGCCAGCGCTCGGACCGATTCCAGCCAGGCTACCTCGTCATTATGCATATAGCCTCCCCGCACCTTTGCTTTCAATCTTTAGCCTTTAGCGCAACTTCTCCTTGATACGCGCTGCCTTGCCTTCCAGTCCGCGCAGGTAATACAGCTTGGCGCGGCGTACATCACCCCGGCGTTTAACGCTAATATCGGCAATTATCGGGCTGTGTGTCTGAAACACCCGTTCTACACCTTCGCCGTGGGAGACCTTGCGCACCGTGAAGGCTGAATTCAAGCCACGATTACGCTTTGCAATCACGATGCCTTCGAAAGCCTGCAGGCGCTCACGGTTACCTTCTTTGACCTTAACCCGTACTACTACCGTGTCGCCGGGATTAAATGAGGGAATTTCACGGGTCATCTGCTCCCGTTCGAATGCTTCAACCAATTTACTCATAGCACTAAGCTCCACGTTGCTCGGGGAAATTGCTGACAGTGTCAGTATTTTCCTTATTCTCTTGATATTTTTCAGTGAATTCGACCAGCAATTGCTGATCATAGGCGGTTAGTTTCTGCCGCGCTAGCAGCTCGGGCCGCCGTAACCAGGTTCGTCCCAGTGCCTCGCGCCGCCGCCAGCGGGCGATGGCGGTATGATCTCCGCTCAATAATACCGGAGGTACGCATCTCCCATCGATTTCCTCCGGCCGGGTGTAGTGCGGGCAGTCGAGCAGGCCGTCCATGAACGAATCTTGCTCAGCTGATTCATTGTCATTTAGAACCCCTGGCAATAACCGGACGACTGCGTCGATTACAACCAGCGCTGCCAGCTCGCCACCACTCAACACATAGTCACCAATGGACCATTCTTCGTCCACTTCGGTATCGACAAGCCGCTCGTCGATACCTTCATAACGTCCAGCTAGCAGAATTAAACGCGGCTCACCAGCTAGTTGCCGTACTCCATCTTGAGTCAGCGGCCGGCCCTGAGGGCTGAGATAAAGTGTTTTTCCCGAAGGTTCCACCGCCAAGCGCGCCCGCCGCAGAGTATCGCGCAACGGCTGCACTTTCATGACCATCCCGGGTCCTCCGCCGTAGGGCCGGTCATCCACAGTTCGATGCCGGTCCTTGGCATCATCGCGCGGATTCCAGGTTACGGCTTCAAGCAAATGGCGTTCGACCGCTCGACCCGTCACCCCAAAACGCAGCAAGGTTTCAACCATTTCCGGAAATAAGGTCACTACATCCACGCGCATGACAGCATTCCTGACTCTCCGTCTTTTGAGGGAGAGGGGTAAGGGGGATGACGGGAGTGCGGGGAGTTTAAAAGTCCGGATCCCAATCCACTCTCAATAATCCTTGTCCAAGATCAACTTCGACAACGACCTGACCCTTTACAAACGGCAACAACCGTTCCCGCTCGCCTTTCACGACCAAGACATCATTAGCGCCGGTAGCGAACACCCGGCTGACCGTGCCTAACTTGGCTCCTTCCAGCGTCACTACGCACAATCCTTCCAAATCGGTCCAGTAGTACTCACCCGGCGCAGGTGGCGGCAATTGTTCGCGGCGCACAGCAATGGTGCTTTGAATCAGGGTTGCCGCTTGATCACGGTCATCATAACCAGCGAACTTCAACACCACTCCCGCGCCGTGGGCGCGGCCATCTTCGATAGTGGAAGACTGCCATTTACCTTGCTGGTTCAGAAAAACCGGGTTATAGCTGACAATACCATGACGTGGTTCAGTATGAGAAAAAACCCGCACCCAGCCCTGTACGCCAAATAGACCGGAAACCCGGCCCAGCACCACCCAATTGTCGCTCATTATGGCGGAATGAATTCACAGTTCCATCTTACTGGGCTGCTGCCGCTGATTGTTGACGGGCCTGTTCCTTAATCAGGCTGACCACGCGTTCCGAGGGCTGTGCACCGGTATTCAGCCAGTACTGCAGCCGCTCCTGGTTCATGCTTAACCGTTGTTCCTTACCGCTAGAGACCGGGTTAAAAAAGCCGAGCCGCTCGATACAGCGACCATCACGCCGGTTGCGGCTGTCAGTCACGACAATAGTGTAGAAGGGGCGTTTTTTGGCGCCGCCACGGGACAGGCGAATACTAACCATGCGCTGTGCATACCTCTTGCGAATTCTGATGGCCATGCGAAAAGGCCGCCGGTAGGGGCAGCCAAATGAAACGAAGAATGATAGCGGAAATTCCGGGTGTTTGAAACTTTCTGGAAATGACCACTTCAGATCAGTTTGACAAGATTGGATCAAGAGGCTGGCCATTATCACTTGGCACTTAGTTTGATTTAAAGAATAAAGCAAATATAAATAGTTAGTTGTCTATGGAAATGGAGTAAATCGTCTATGAGTTATTATCGCCTGTCAATGATAGCGCTGTGGAGCAGGTTGCTCGCTATCGTTCTTGCCTTGGCGGCCTTCACCTCATGGGCTGGGACGTCTGCTATCGAACGGTTATTGCCGGAAGATCGTGCAGTGATCAATCAGGGCCATGCTGTCGAAGTCATTATCGAGTTTGATCAAACTGAAGCAGCCAGTTTAGCCGCGGAACGCCAGCGGCGAGCCGGGTTACGTTACGATGACGCGGTTAGCCTGGCTGAGCGTGCGCGAAGTTATCGCCGGCAAAAAGATCAAGTCCTGGCGGCCTTGGCGGCGGAACCATTGATAGTGCAGAACAATTACGACTATCTGCCGATGCTGGCGGTGCGCTTGCGTTCGCCGGTGACGCTGAAAGCTTTATTGCGCCAACCTGAGGTCAAGGCCGTGCATTCTAACGTCAAATTGCGCTATATGCTGGCGCAAAGCCTGCCACTCATCCAGCAGCCGGAAACAGCTGCCCAGGGTGGCACCGGCGCCGGTGCTACGGTCGCTGTGCTGGATACAGGTGTGGATTATACCCGGGTTGCTTTCGGTAGTTGCACCGCGCCCGGTGGATCATGCCGGGTGATTCATGCGCAGGATTTTGCGCCTGACGATGGCGCGCAAGATGATGACGGCCATGGCACTAATGTCGCTGGTATTGTGCTAGGCGTTGCGCCCGGTGCCCGGATTGCCGCTCTCGATGTTTTCAGAAACGATGGATTCGCTTATTCCAGTGACATCATCGAAGCTATCAATTGGGTGATCGCCAACCGCGATATCTACAATATCGTGGCGATCAATCTAAGTTTGGGCGGCAACCGGTATGATGTGCCTTGTCCCTCTGACGTTTTTGCCACTCCGATTGCCAATGCCCGGGTGGCTGGCATTTTAACAACTATTGCTTCGGGCAATGAAGGTGACAAAAACGCCATCGATAGTCCAGCCTGTGTCCCAGCAGCGATTTCAGTCGGTGCAGTTTATGATGCCAGTCAAGGCGATATCTCCTGGAGTAATTGCACGGATCGCAATATCCAAGCTGACCAGGTGGCTTGCTTCTCCAATAGCGCTGATTTCCTGACTTTGCTAGCTCCGGGAGCGCTGATTACGGCGGCGGGCGCAACCATGGGCGGCACATCTCAGGCTACACCGCATGTGGCTGGCGCGATTGCTGTGCTACGTGCAGCCTATCCCAGTGAATCGCTGGATGCCATTATCGCCCGGCTTAGTAACAACGGTGTTCTTGTCACGGATACCAATGGTGTTGTCAAGCCGCGTATTGACCTGCTCAGCGCTTATACTGCCAATCGTGCAGCTTATGCGCTGATGGTGAACAAGGCAGGGACCGGTAGCGGTACAGTAAGCAGCACGCCAGCAGGTATTGATTGCGGCAGTCAGTGCCGCGCCAGTTTTGCGGCGGGAACCGCCGTGCATTTGATCGCGGCCCCGAATGCCGGATCAACCTTCACTGGCTGGAGCGGTGCTTGTTCGGGGACAAGCGCCTGCACAGTCATTATGGATGCCGCATACAGCGTGACGGGGACCTTTAACACAGCTAGTAATCTCTCGCTGGGCGAAGCATTGGACAATACCACACTAAATTGGCGCACGACCGGTGCTGCCGGTTGGCAAGCTGTGCAGCTAAACAACCGTGATGCAGCGCGTAGCGGTGTGATCAGTGACAACCAGGTTTCGGAATTGCACACATCCATTACTGGGCCAGGAACTTTGACCTTTCAATGGCGGGTTTCCTCAGAACCTGGGTACGATTACCTGGAATTTCAGATCGATGGTGTATTGCAGTTTCGGATCAGCGGCGCATCGGAACGGCAAACCCGGACGATTACCATCGGTGCGGGTACGCACGAGGTGCGATGGGTTTACCGTAAAGATAGCGCGATTTCTGTGGGTGAGGATGCCGGTTGGGTGGATGCTGTGATCTTTACTCCGACTCAAAGCAGTCTGCCCAATCTGACCGTAACCCAAGCCGGTAGCCCAGCCAACGGAACACCAGGGGGGATGATCGAAGTGTCTGCTACGGTCGCTAATCAAGGCGATGCTACGGCAGGCAGTTTTTCGTTGGCTTTTTTACTATCGGATGATCCGGTGATCACATTCAGTGATACCACAACTGGTTGGGGATGTTCTTTTGATAGCTTGGCAGGTGGCGCTGCCAAAACCTGCAGCGGTGAAATTAGCATTCCCGCGACCCTAGAGCCTGGCGTCTATTATTTGGGCGCGTATGCTGACTTGAACGGTGAAGTGACTGAAAGTGATGAAACCAATAATGGACAAGCCGCTGATAATCAGATAGTTATTGCTAGCAGTGTTTCCTCGCTGATCGTGACCCGGGTTGGTTCAGGGGCCGGTAAGGTCAGTAGCAATCCGGCAGGTATCGACTGCGGCAGTCAGTGCAATATGAATTTTGCTACTGGCACCGTGGTAACCCTCACGGCGATTCCCAATTTCGGCTCCACTTTTGCTGGTTGGAGCGGCGGCTGTACCGGTACGAGAAGGCGTTGCCGGATGGCATTAAATGCTGCCCGGAACGTCACTGCAACCTTTAACGCCACTGCGGGCCTCAAAGCCTTCCCGCCGAACGGTATCTTGCCTCGTGACTGAATGATGCCCGTCACCTTTAATGCGGCGTGAACCCTTGCCGGCGATTAGGCCAGGAGCGTGCGATTTGTAAGACTACCCTGAAGTCATAGTGGAGACCTGCCCTACGGCTTCAGGGTTGGAAAACTGCCTGATGGCAACCGGCTTTGCAAGCCACGCATCATCTTCATCATGCCGCCACCTTTCATTTTTTTCATCATCTTTTGTGCTTGGCTAAACTGCTTGAGCAGACGGTTGACATCTTGAATCTGCGTACCTGAACCGGCAGCAATGCGGCGCTTGCGTGAGCCTTTGATGATATCTGGGAGCCGGCGCTCACCCGGTGTCATGGAATTAATGATCGCGATTAGCCGTTTGGCTTCTTTATCGGTTGCCTGCTCTTTGATTGCAGCTGGGGCGGTGTTAAAGCCCGGTATTTTTTCCAGCAAGCCGGCGATGCCGCCCATATTCATCATTTGTTCCATCTGTTCCCGGAAGTCCTCCAGGTCAAAGCCTTTACCTTTCTGAACCTTTTGGGCCAGCTTAAGCGCTTTTTCCTTGTCGACCTTGCGCTCCATTTCCTCAACTAAACTCAGCACATCGCCCATGCCAAGAATGCGAGAAGCCACCCGGTCGGGGAAAAATGGCTCCAGTGCAGCAGTTTTTTCCCCAACCCCGAGGAACTTGATCGGCTGGCCGGTGATCTGGCGGATCGATAATGCCGCCCCACCTCGGGCATCGCCGTCGGTCTTAGTCAATACCACCCCGGTCAGCGGCAGGGTGGCATTAAATGCCTGAGCAGTATTAGCTGCATCCTGGCCAGTCATGCTATCGACCACGAACAGGGTTTCAATCGGCTCCAGCACGGTATGCAGCCGTTGGATTTCCGCCATCATCTCCTCATCGACATGCAGGCGGCCTGCGGTATCGACAATCAGAGCATCTACACCCTGCAGGCGAGCGTGTTCCAATGCTTGGCGGGCGATGGCTTCCGGTTTCTGCGCAGAGTCGCTGGGAAAAAATTCGGCGCCGACCTCACCGGCTAGCTTCCGCAACTGCTCGATTGCCGCTGGCCGGTACACGTCGCAACTGACCACCAGCGTCTTTTTATGCTGATGCTCTTTGATCCAGCGGGCCAGCTTGGCGACACTGGTGGTTTTCCCGGAGCCTTGCAAACCGGCCATGAGCACCACGGCTGGCGGTTGTGTCCGTAAATTCAATTCAGCGTTGGCTTCGCCCATGATGTGAATCAGTTCCTCATGGACGATCTTGATCAGCACCTGGCCAGGTGTCAGGCTGAGGAGAACCTCCTCACCAACCGCCCTCGCGCGTACTCGATCGATAAACTCACGCACGACCTGTAGCGCTACATCGGCTTCCAGCAGTGCCATGCGTACTTCGCGCAAAGCGTCTTTGATGTTGTCTTCAGTCAGGCGGCCTTGGCCGCGCAGGTTCTTAACAGTGCGCAGGAGTCGTTCGCTGAGATTTTCAAACATGCTGGTTCAACCTTCGTAAGCAGTAGTATGAAGTAATTATAAAGGAATCAATTGGAGAACGTGCTTCTAAGCGAAGGTCGTTCCATGTCATCATTAACGCTTCCACGTTGGAACGTGGGGACACCTATCCATGGAATCATCATGAACGCGTTGATTGGCGGCCTCGCTGCTCTGTTCTATTTTCTCGCCGGTGGCTGGTTAGCTATGCGGCTCGCGCGTGCCAGCGCTGGCCGGTCCGGCGCCAAAGGTGGTCCGCTGGCACTCGGTTGGGGTGCGGCGTTACTGCATGCAATGATCCTGTCGCAGACCGTTTTTCAGCCTGCGGGGTTAAATCTGGGATTTTTCAATGCCCTGTCCTTTACCGGTTGGCTGATCGGTGTCCTGTTGCTGGCGGCGGCGATGGTGCGGCCAGTCGAGAATCTGGGGATCCTGCTACTGCCCTTCAGCGCCATGACATTGGTGCTGGGTTTGCTATTTCCCACTGAACGCATCGTGGCTGACGCCGGGCAATGGCCACTGGAGCTGCATATTCTGATCGCGATTCTTGCTTATTCCCTGCTCGCGTTGGCGGCTGTGCAGGCGGCGCTGCTGGCCGTGCAGGACCGCCGGTTGCGTCAGCGCCAGCCTGGGGGATTCCTCCGTGGCATTCCGCCATTGACCGCTATGGAATCTTTGCTGTTTCAGATGATCGGCGCCGGTTTTATCTTGCTCACCATTACCCTGGTCAGTGGTCTATTCTTTCTACATGACCTGTCCGCCCAGCATCTGGCGCACAAAGCTGTGCTGTCCTTCATCGCCTGGGGTGTTTTCGGTATCTTGCTGTGGGGCCGTTGGCGGTTTGGTTGGCGCGGACGCACTGCAATTCGCTGGACTCTGAGCGGCTTTGCGTTTTTGATGCTGGCCTATTTTGGCAGCAAATTGGTGCTGGAGTTGGTATTGCAACGTTATTAAGTGGATTCGTGACAATTTGCATCGGCTGCTCTTAAAAACGAAACTGACCATCTCAATCGAGGTTTTTGCGACTTGGACGATCTTCATATCGGCGTGCTGGGCATTGTCCTGGTATTGCTTATCGGCTGTTCGGCTTTCTTCTCTAGTTCTGAAACCGGGTTAATGACGCTCAATCGCTACCGCCTGCGCCATCGTGTCAAGGCAGGCGATAAAGCTGCGCAGCGAACCAGTAAATTACTGGAGCGGCCGGATCGGTTAATCGGCATCATTCTGCTCGGTAATAACTTCATCAATGTTCTGGCTTCCTCGCTTGCCACAATTATCGCCATCCATTTTCTGGGCGAGGCTGGTATTGCGGTGTCCACGATTGCTTTGACCCTAGTGCTGCTGGTATTTGGCGAAGTCGCTCCCAAAACCCTGGCCGCTTTGCATCCTGAACGGATCGCTTTTCCCGCCTCGGCGGTACTGGGGCCATTGCTAAAAATTTTCTATCCCTTGGTCTGGTTGACGAATACCATTGCCAACAGCCTGCTACGGCTGTTCCGGGTAGCGATTGAGACGTCAGCCCAGCACCACACGCTCAGCGCCGAAGAATTGCGCACGGTGGTGCTGGAAGCCGGGGTGATGATCCCGAAACGGCATCAGACTATGCTGCTGAGCATTCTGGAACTGGAGGAGATTACCGTCGAGGACATCATGATTCCGCGTAACGAGGTGGCGGGGCTGGATCTGGAGGACGACTGGGAGGCGATCATTACCCATCTGACTCAAAGTCCCTATGGCCGGCTGGTTGCCTATCGTGACACGATAGATCAGGCTGTTGGGTTCCTGCATTTGCGCAGGGTGTTGAATCTGATGGCGCAAAAACCAGACTTTAATCGCGCCGATTTGGAAGGGCTGATTCGGGAACCCTATTTCATTCCGGAAGGTGCTTCGCTGACCCGGCAACTGGTCAATTTTCAGCAATTGCGCCGGCGAGTCGGGCTGGTCGTGGACGAGTACGGTGATGTCATGGGGTTGGTGACGCTGGAAGACATTTTAGAGGAGATTGTCGGCGAGTTCACCACTGATCCGGCTGCAGTTGGCAACCGCAACCTGGTTCCGCGTGCCGATGGCGGCTATGTAGTCAGCGGCCGCACCTCTATTCGCAGTCTGAACCGTATGCTGGACTGGAAACTGCCTACTGACGGACCACGCACGCTTAATGGTTTGATCATGGAGCATTTGGAAGCCATCCCGGAACCGGGTGCCCGGTTGATCTTGGCCAGGCATCCGACTGAAATCGTCGAAATCACCGGAAACCGGGTCAAGACAGCGGTGATCTGGCCAAATCCGGAGCCGATGAAGGAGGGGGAGGGGTGAGCGGGATTGCCTGCCATACCCAATCTTCGATGCCGTTCTCCGGCTGGTACTCTACCACCATCTCGCGCAGCAGCGCCCGCACGATTGGGTAGTCGAAAGCATGTGCGGCGGCATCCAACCGGTTCAACCCGCCCTGAATAACCAGCCACGGCGGATGTCCTTCACAGGCGCGGCGAATCATGGGATGTTCAGTGGGTAAGTCACCTGTGCCGATCAACAGTTCTTCACGTAACTTCTCGCCGCTGCGCAGGCCGGTAAATTGAATTTCGATGTCTCCGTCTGGATGGTCTGCGTCTCTCACAGACAGGCCTGACAACTGGATCATCCGCCGGGCCAATTCCAGAATGCGCACCGGTTCCCCCATATCCAGTAGAAATAGATCGCCACCCTGGGCCAGGGCGCTGGCCTGAATCACCAGTTGAGCTGCTTCGGGGATGGTCATGAAATAGCGTTCTACCTCAGGGTGTGTCACCGTTACCGGTCCGCCTCGACGAATCTGCTCGCGAAACAGTGGCACCACCGAACCGGAGGAATCCAGGACATTGCCGAAGCGCACCATGCACAGCCGGGTCGCATCGCTTCCTTCAGCTAACCCTTGAAGGATCATTTCAGCCAAACGCTTAGTCGCACCCATAACGTTGGTGGGCCGTACTGCCTTGTCACTGGATACTAGCACGAAGGTTTTAACACCAGCGGCGATAGCGGCCTCAGCCGCGTACCAGGTACCAAACACGTTGTTACGCACTCCTTCGATGGGATTGCGTTCAACGATCGGCACATGCTTGTAGGCAGCAGCATGGTAAACCGTTTCAACGTCAAAGCGTTCCATTACCATTTGCAAGCGCCGATGGTGGATGACCGAACCCAATAACGGAATGAGCTCGATATCCGTTGTATCCGCCACAGGAGCGAGGCCGGGGGTGAGAGGGTGAGAATGCTCCATATTGTCTAGCATCACTCGCAATTCCTGCTCGATGATGTATAGCGCGTACTCTGAGCGTTCGAACAATACCAGCCGGCGTGGGCGCAATGGCAGAATCTGCCGGCATAGTTCCGCACCGATCGAACCTCCAGCGCCTGTGACCATGACCGTCTTGCCGTTGACCCGTGCCTGCAGCAAGGTTGGATTGGGCTGGACGGAGTCGCGGCCGAGAATATCCTCGACATCGATCTCGCGGAATTCGTCGATGCGGCGAGCGCCGCTCGTCAATTCCGCCAGCGTTGGCAATGCCAAAACACGCACGGGTAGATTAGCCAAGGACTCCAGAATTTGCCGGCGCCGGCGGTGCGAGGTTGAGGGCAGGGCAAGAAGAATGAGGCCTGCGTCATAGCGGGCAATCAGGCGCGGCAATTTAAACGGTGCCCGCACCTTGAGACCTAGCACCACGCTCCCCCATAGCTGCGGGTTATCGTCCACAAACGCGGCAGGTTCGAATTCGGCGCTGTAGCGTAAGGCATGGACCAATTGCGCGCCGGCCTCGCCTGCTCCATAGATGATTACTGGCGTCCGGGCGGTGGATAAGCGAAATCGCCGGCGCAGGGTGCGGCGCAGCGCCAGCCGGCCGCCGCCAACCAAGGCAATCAGCACCAGCCAGGCAATTAACCATGATGAACGTGGCACGATGCCTTGGCGCATAAACACCCAGACGGCCATCATTAGCAGGAGGCCGGTGCTTGCCCCTAGCACGATAGTGTGCAACAAGCTCTCATCCGCGTAGCGCAGGATCGGGCGGTATAAACCCGCTACAGCAAAGGTCGGAATGAGAATCACGACTGCTAGCGGAAATAACCAGATGACATCTTGCAGCAGGTCCGGCCACCATTCACCGAGACGAATAGCAAACGAGGCCCAGACAGCGGCTAGCACCGCCACGGTGTCGCTGAACATCAGTAGAGCGCGGCGGATGGTAGTGGGAATATTCAAAAAGCTGGATATCACGAAATCAACGCTTTTACGGGCTACTTAGATGAAATCAGTCGTAACAGTAATTTTTGGCATGGTCAGGATAACTATCACGCCATTTCGATGAGCTCACGCAACACGGTGGTGGCATAAGCGCCTCCCAGCAACCGGAATGTAAAAACCACGATGCCCGGTTCTAGAAATTCCAACGTAGAATCCCACACAATCAGCCGCAGTGCTCGCCGTTCCTGCTTCAGACCGGCCGCGGCTAGTCCATCACGGAAAAGGGGCCGCGTTGCAGCCATCACCTCTTCCAGTTCTTTGATTGAGTGGCCGCTGCGTAATTCACCGGCGCCCCACAGTGGCCCTGTCGGATGCAGGTCGAATGTGGCGATTCGCTGGCAGATTGTTTCATCCAATGCATTGGCGGTAAAAATGCTGTGATTGCCAGCCAGCATCAATACCTCGCCCGGTAGCGCCTGGTTCCAGGTTCCCACGGCAACCCGCTGGGCCAGCACCTCATTGAACAGTGCCGAACGTGCGGCGGATAGGTACAGACCGCGTTGATGCCGGTCACGTATTTTGGCTTGGCCGCTCAGCATCGCTTCGGCACGCTCCAGGTTGCTGGCTTCCCGCCCAAAACGCTGCTCGCCGAAATAATTGGGAACGCCAGTAGCGATGACGGCTTGCCACCGGCTGGCTAATTCAGCAGGATCACCATGCAGATCGCGGACGGTAATGCAAAACGTGTTGCCAGATAATGCGCCGCGCCGTAGTTTGCGGGAATGGCGAATAGTTCTCAGTATTGTGAAGTCTGGATGCGGTCCGGCATGCCAATCAGGATCGGGCCTGCCAGGCAAATGCACCGAGAACCATTGTTCGGTAACCGCATGGCGGTCTTTAAGACCGGCATAGCTCACCGCGTTCGGCGGGACATTGGCGCGCATTGCCAGTTGCTTGGCTACCCAATCTGTATTGGCGCCGCGCTTACGCACCCGCAGCCAGGCATGTTCACCGGTGCCATCCAGTGGGAAATCCAATTCTTCACGAACCTGGAAATCTTCGGGGATGGTGCGCAATCGCCCGCGCAGTCCAGGTTGGCCATAAGCGAAAGGGAGTGCATCGAAAGCTGCTACTGATTTCATTCCGGAACTCCGTGCTTAATGATGAAGATCCCAGCCGGCCGGTTGCTGCCGGGCCGGGTGAATCAAAACATCAGGCATTGCGTACCAGCAGTGCCACAGCATGAACGGCGATCCCTTCGCCACGCCCAATGTAGCCTAACCGCTCGGTGGTGGTCGCCTTTATATTGACCTGATCTAGCGTGATACCGAGATCCGCTGCGATCGGTTCGCGCATGGCGGGAATGTACGGTGCCATGCGTGGTGCTTGGGCGATAATCGTCGTATCCACATTGCTGACTGCGAGTTGCCGTTCTTGCAGGAGTAGCCTGACCACTTGCCGCAGCAGTAAGCGGCTGTCAATGTTTTTGAATTCTGCATCAGTGTCGGGAAAGTGCTGGCCAATGTCCCCTAATCCCGCCGCGCCCAGCAATGCATCGCACAGCGCGTGCAGCAATACATCCCCATCGGAATGGGCAATCAAGCCGTGTGTGTGGGGGATACGGATGCCGCCCAAAGTGATGAACTTGCCTGGGCCAAAGGCATGAACGTCAAAACCGTGTCCGATGCGCATACCCATGAAGCCTCTAGGCTGAAGAAGCGGAACGGTGCGCCAAATAAAATTCAGCAAGCGCCAGATCTTCCGGCCGGGTGATCTTTAAATTATCCGCCCGGCCTTCGATCAGGCGGGGCGCAAAACCTGCTGCTTCCATCGCTGTGGCCTCGTCAGTCACTAAAAGCCCGCTTTTCATCGCGGCCTGCAAGGCATCGCGTAAAATTCCCAGCCGGAACATTTGCGGGGTTAATGCATGCCAAAGCTGTGAGCGGTCCACGGTTACCGTGACTCGTTGGCTCGCATTGGCCTGCTTCAGGGTGTCGCGCACCGGAATCGCGAGTAAACCTCCGACCGGATCGCTAGCGAGTCCGGCTAACAGCCGGTCCAGGTCACTCACGGTCAGACAGGGACGAGCGGCATCGTGGACTAGCACCCAATCGTCAGGATGCGCATACTCTGACAACGCATCCAGTCCGTTTAGCACCGAATGGCAGCGCTCAGCACCGCCAGTGACTATTCGCAGCGGTTTGTTAGGAATGATGCCTGCGGCTGCTTCGGGCCACCACTCGTCCCCGGCGCTGATAGCAACCACTAGGCCAGCGAGGCGTGGATAGCGCAGCAAAGTATCTAGGGTATGGGCAATCACCGGTTGACCGGCCAACGGTAGATATTGTTTGGGAATCGCCGATCCCATTCGCTTGCCGGCGCCGGCGGCTGGCACCATCGCCCAATAACGCACTGTGTCCATCATCGCTTTTTTTTCAGAATAGCGCGGATTTCCGGTTCCGCTCAATGAGACGGTGCTGGTGATTTACGGGATGAGGCTCCCGGTTTAGCGGGTGGATTCTCTATTGGTTTCGGTAGAGGCTGTTCAAGGATGCGGTAAAAAGTCTCATCTGGCCGGATCATACCCATTTCGGCGCGTGCCCGTTCTTCGATGGCCATTAATCCGTTTTTTAAATCAGCAACATCTGCTTCCAGAGCGCGATTACGCTCATCCAGTGCGGCATTTTCCTCGGTTTGCGCCTGGATGGTAATACGCAGGGCATAAGTTTGCCGCACCCCGTCTTCAGCCAGCCACAGCAGATACTGCAAGAAAACCAGTGCTGCAATCAGCACCGCGATCAAAATCTGCAGTTTCAATCCTTGTTCGGTTGGATGGGCCATGACAGCGGATGAGCGGTAAAAATAATCGACGCCTCCCTCTGGCCTCATCCGCAACTAAAGCGGCAGGAGAGGAAGGCGCGGTATGGAGGCACGCCACGATCCACCCCCTGACAGGTTCGGGAGCGGATCAGCCAATAGACTGCTGTGTTTAATCGCGGAACACGTTGAACGCTTTCTTGCCTGGATAAACCGCAGCCGAACCCAATTCCTCCTCGATCACCAGCAGCCGGTTGTACTTGGCGATGCGGTCGGAACGGCTGAGTGAACCGGTTTTGATCTGACTCGCGGCAGTGGCCACTGCTAGGTCAGCGATCGTAGTATCCTCGGTCTCACCGGAACGATGGGAAGAGATCGAGGTGTAGCCAGCGTCAGCAGCCATCTGGATCGCTGCCAGGGTCTCGGTCAAGGTGCCGATCTGGTTGACCTTGATCAGGATTGAGTTGGCGATGCCTTCATCGATGCCGCGCTTGAGGATCGAGGTGTTAGTGACGAACAGATCATCGCCGACCAGCTGCACTTTCTTGCCTAAAACCTGGGTCAGATAAGCCCAGCCCGGCCAATCGCTCTCGTCCAGACCGTCCTCAATAGAGACGATAGGATAACGATTGACCCAATCAGCCAGCTTGTCAGAGAATTCGTTGGAAGTGAAAGACTTGCCCTCTGCTTCCAGTACGTATTTGCCGTCTTTGTAGAATTCGGAACTGGCGCAGTCCAGGGCGATGTAAAGATCCTTGCCTGGGGTATAGCCAGCATTGCGAATGGCTTCCATGACTACATCCAGCGCCGCTTCATTAGATGGTAGATTCGGAGCGAAACCGCCTTCGTCGCCGACTGCGGTGTTCATGCCTTGCTTCTTGAGGACGGCCTTTAGCGCATGGAACACTTCTGCGCCCCAGCGCAGTGCTTCGCGGAAACTGGGCGCACCGACTGGCATGATCATGAATTCCTGCATGTCCACGCTGTTGTCGGCATGAGCCCCGCCGTTGAGGATATTCATCATCGGTACTGGCAGATGATACGGGCCGACCGGATTCAGGTACTTGTACAGCGGTACGCCTTTTTCGGCGGCAGAGGCATGAGCGGTTGCCATTGACACGCCGAGAAGCGCGTTGGCGCCGAGCCGGCTTTTGGTGGGGGTGCCGTCCAGGTCAATCATCCGCTGGTCGATGGCGGCCTGATTGCCGACCGCTTCAATACCCAGCAGGGCATCGCGCAACTCACCGTTGACGTTAGCAACGGCCTTCAGGACGCCTTTACCAAGGTAGCGGCTCTTATCACCGTCACGCAGTTCCAGCGCTTCGCGGCTGCCGGTAGACGCACCGGACGGAACGCCCGCTGTGCCTTTGGCGCCGGATTCCAGAACCACGTCCACGCTGACGGTCGGATTGCCGCGTGAGTCCATGATTTCACGGCCACGGATCTCTTTGATTTTCGACATTCTTCAAACTCCTCTGGATGTTGCACTCTTGGGGATAAGGCTGTCATTGACAGTCATTCTAGTCCGGTTTCCAGGAAACCGTGCTGTTTAACCAGGATGTCCAGTGCTTGCAGTGTGGTTAGCAAGGATTCCATCCGGCCCAGCGGCCAAGCATTGAGGCCATCGCTCAGCGCCTGGTCCGGATCAGGATGGGTTTCCATGAAAATCCCGGCAATACCCGCGGCTACAGCGGCCCGCGCCAGCACCGGCACGAATTCCCGCTGGCCGCCGGAGCTATTGCCCTGGCCGCCGGGCAATTGCACCGAATGGGTAGCGTCGAATACGACCGGACAACCGGTAGCACGCATCACCATCAGTCCGCGCATATCAGACACCAGATTGTTATAGCCAAAGGATGCCCCGCGTTCGCAGACCATCAGGTGATCATTGCCAGCCATGCGCGCCTTGGCGACGACATTGCGCATATCCCAGGGCGCCAGGAACTGGCCTTTCTTGATATTCACCGGTTTGCCTTGGCGGGCCACATTCTGGATAAAATCGGTTTGCCGGCACAGAAATGCTGGAGTTTGCAGTACGTCGGCTATCGTCGCAACTTCCTCCAGCGGCGTGTATTCATGCACGTCGGTCAGCACGGGCACGCCGATCTGAGTCTTGATCTTCTCCAGGATTTTTAGCCCTTCTTCCAGGCCGGGGCCGCGATAACTTTGATATGAAGAGCGGTTGGCCTTGTCGAACGAAGATTTGTAAATGAATGGGATACCCAACCGCCCTGTGATATCCTTGAGCTGGCCGGCGGTATCCAGAGCCAGTTGTTCGGATTCGATTACGCAGGGGCCAGCGATCAAGAACAGAGGCCGGTCCAGGCCAGCCTCGAAACCACAGAGTTTCATCATGGCGTGTTAGCCTCCCGCTGACGTTGCTGGTGCTGTTGGATCGCTGCTTCGACGAAACCCTGGAATAGCGGGTGTCCAGTACGCGGTTTGGATGTGAATTCTGGATGAAACTGGCAGCCGAAGAACCAAGGGTGATCGGATAGTTCGATAGTTTCCACCAGCCGGTCATCCAGCGAATGGCCAGATAGTGCCAAGCCAGCAGCTTGCAGCCGTTCCCGGTAGCGGTTGTTGAATTCGTAGCGATGACGGTGGCGTTCAGTGATAACGTCCTTGCCATAGGTAGCGCGAGCGAGGGTACCAGGCATCAACAGGCAGGCTTGGGCGCCGAGCCGCATCGTGCCGCCCATATTGCCACCTTCCTGGCGTTGCTGGAGAGTACCTGTTTCATCGGTCCATTCAGTAATCAGGGCGATGACCGGATGCGGAGTGTCCTTACGGAATTCGGTGCTGTGCGCGTCTTCCAGCCCGGCGACGTGGCGGGCAAACTCGATAACCGCAACCTGCATACCCAGGCAAATGCCTAGATAGGGAATGTGCCGTTCGCGGGCGAAGCGGACTGCGGCGATCTTGCCTTCAATGCCACGTTCGCCGAAACCGCCAGGCACGAGGATAGCATCCATGCGCTCCAGGCTGACGGTTCCTTCCCGTTCGATGCGCTCGGAATCCAAATAATGGATGTTAACCCGGGTATGGGTATGGATACCTGCGTGCAGCAGAGCTTCGTTGAGCGATTTATAGGCGTCAGTCAGATCAACGTACTTGCCAACCATGGCGATGTCCACTGTCCCCATCGCGGTTTCGATGGACTCGACCACCCGCTCCCAGTCAGCGAGCCGGGCAGGGGGGAGGTTTTCCAGCCGTAGCTTGCGGGCCACAATCTCGTCGACACCCTGCGCATGCAGCAGCAGAGGAATGCGGTAGATGGTGTCTGCATCAGGGACATTGATCACCGCCTTGGGTTCAACGTTG
>Ga0209607_1000655_pt1 | contig 30370 bp, 31 predicted proteins | sample AD_UKC117_MetaG_FD_184413 | JGI IMG/M metagenome (GOLD analysis project Ga0209607, IMG submission 184413) | Active sludge microbial communities of municipal wastewater-treating anaerobic digesters from Hong Kong - AD_UKC117_MetaG (SPAdes)... | ecosystem: Engineered > Bioreactor > Anaerobic >... | reverse complement strand
CAAGCCAGATTGAATTGGTGAACGGCAAGGGCTGAGAAATGCCCTTGCCGTTTTGGTTGCGGGCGGCACGGCCGTTACCCCTTCTGCTTCACCGCCAAAATCACCTCCGAAGGAAAGGTGTTCTGGCTGATGAATTCAGCCTGGACGACGGTGAAGCCGGCTGCCTGCACAGGCGCCAGCATGGATACCCGGCGGCAGCCGGCCAGCGACGTGGCGCTGCGCCGGGAGAGAAAATCCCAGAAGTGCTGATACCAGCGCCGCCCCACAGCAAAATTGATGAGCGCCAGACGGCCGTCAGGCCGCAACACGCGCCAAAATTCCCCCAAAACGTGCGGAAAATCAGCCTCCGGCAGCAGGTCGAACATGTAAGTGTTCACCAGCAGATCGAAAGATTCAGCGGCGTAGCTTAGGGCGTAGGCGTCGCCTAAGGCCAGATTGTAGCGCCGGGTTCCCGCGGCAGCCGCCTTGCTGTGCGCTTCCTGCAGCATCGCCGCCGTCAGATCGATGCCTGCGGTCCAGCCAACGGGGTTTTGCTGCAGCAAACGGCAAAAGGTGAGGCCCGTGCCGACGGCCACCTCCAAAACGATTTCCCCGTTGCGCACATTCGCCAGTTCCAGGCAGCGCGTTTGCGCCCGCGATTCGGTCAGTCTGCCCCAAAAATCATAGCCGCCGGCCCGCCGGGTGTATTCCTGAACAATTTGCGCTTTGGTCAACTTGGCTGGGCGTGACGGCGTAATCGCGCGGCTCATGCCACATCCTTTTTGCCATCCGCCGGTTTCTGGCCGATAGCCACGAAAATGGATAGGGCAATGTCGTTGCCGCCAGGCGCGGTGCAGTCGCAGGTTCCGGCGGCGCAGTCGATGGTTACGGCCGTCAAACCGGCGGCTTCGTACCACGCTCTCAAATCCTCGCGGGCAAACCCCAACCAGCGGTCGGCCATGGCCTCGCGCATCCAGGTTTGCGTGTGGGTGTCCAAATCGGTGATGATTAGCTTGCCGCCGGGTTTCAGGATGCGGGCCATTTCTTGAATGGCCGCGAAGGGGTCCGGGGCGTGGTGCAGGTACATGTTGGCAAACACGGCGTCGAAGCTGTGGCTGGCGGCCGGCAGATTTTGTCCCTCCGCCAGACGTAGATCGACGTGGGGATGAGCGGCCAGGTTGCGCCGGGCCACGGCCAGCATCGCTTCGCTTTCGTCGAAGCCCACCAGGGCCGCCGCTTTGCCGACGAGGCCCTGCAACACAAAGCCGGTGCCGGTGCCGACATCGGCCACCACGGCCGTTTCCGGTAAATCCGCCTGGGCAATGGCGGCGTCACGCATCTGCTCCGTAAAAAAACCAGTGCGAAGGGCGTCCCACTCGGCGGCCACTTCGGCAAAGTACACTTTTGCATCGGTCATAGACATTCCTCTTGATCTTTCGGTGAATTTCAGGACAGCGGCGGCTTAACGGCCGTAATCCGGGCGCTAAATACCTGGGCCGGGCCGCTCTGCGTAGCCGAGGCAGCCAGTTCGTTGGCCGGCTGGTTTTTATCGCGCACAGAAATGGCGGTAAACCCGGCCGCCCGCATGGCCGCCACGTAAGCGGCCACGTCTTCAGCGCCGGTGACGCAGCCGGCCCAGCCGGCCATGTCGGCGCGTTGTTCAGGGCTAAACTGTCCCAGAGTTACCACGTCGGAGACGGCCAGGCGGCCGCCCGGTTTGAGCACGCGGAAGGCTTCGCGGAAAACGGCCGTTTTGTCCGGACTAAGATTGATCACACAGTTGGATATGATCACGTCCACCGTGCCCGTGTCCAACGGCAGCGCCTCGATTTGTCCCAGGCGGAATTCCACGTTTTCCAAGCCCACTGTTTGCTGGTTGCGCCGGGCTTTGGCCAGCATCGCCTCCGTCATGTCCACGCCGATTACCCGGCCGGCGGGGCCTACCTGCCGGGCCGCCATGAAGCAGTCAATGCCGCCGCCCGAGCCTAAGTCCAGGACGGTTTGTCCAGGCCACAGTTCGGCCAGCGCCAGGGGATCGCCGCAGCCCAACGACAGGCCGGTAACGTCTGGCGGCAGCCAGGCCGTGTCGGTCTGATACAGGCTGCCGAATGGGTCGTCGTCGCAGCAAGCGCCGGCGTCGCCTGCGCTGCAGCAGGCGGCGGCTACTTCTAATTTAAACTCGTCGGCGATACGGCCGTAGTGGGCCTTGACTTCTTCATGAATTTCTTCAGGGCTTAATTGACTCATTTTACACACCTCATATTGATGTTTGTCTATACATCCGGCCAAAAAAAGAGCCAGATGTCAGGGTTCAACGGCAATATCTGCCAAACTGACGATGGCGTTGCCTTCCATCTTTTCCGGCGCAAATTTGTAGAGCAGCGTGCCGCAGCACATCGCTACCGCATCCTGGTTCAGGGAATAAAATATTTGCTTTCCATCGCGTTTTGTGTGAACCAGGTTGGCTTCGCGCAAAACGCTCAGATGATGGGACACAGTCGGCTGCGTCACGTCGCCGATTTGCGCCACCACGTCGGTGACGCACAGCCATTGGCAGCAAAGCAGGCTCATAATTTTTTGCCGGGTATCGTCGGCAATCGCTTTGGCGAAAATAACAGGATCCATAGATGCCTTACATATAGAAGAATGTCTATATGATAGCCGGGCCTACAATTTTGTCAAGCACTATTTTCCCGATTGGCTGTTGAAGGACGCTTAGGCGGCAGACGAAGGGCAACCAACCCGCTTTTGGCGCGGTTTGACTTAAAAGTAGCCCGCCGATAGAATCCACAAACTATTTTTAGGCCTAAACTGGACAAGGATTGTATGCGAATTGTAGTAGACGCCATGGGCAGCGATAACCATCCTGGCCCGGACGTTGCCGGGGCGGTGCTGGCGGCGCGGGAGTTTGGGGACACGCTTATCCTGGTGGGTGATCAGGCGCAGATTGAAGCCGAATTGGGGAAGCAAGACACAACCAACCTGTCGTTAGAAATCAAACATGCTGCTCAGGCGGTGAGTATGACCGATAAGCCGTCCGAGGTGGTCAAAGGCAAGCCGAATTCGTCGCTGCACGTTGGCTTGGGCCTGGTTAAAGCCGGAGAAGCAGACGCTTTTGTTTCGGCGGGGAATACCGGGGCGGTGCTGGCGGTGGCCATCCTGGGTGGTTTGGGGCGAATTCGCGGCGTCAAGCGCCCGGCGCTGGGGGTAATTTTCCCGACGAAGGAACGGCCGTTACTCATCGACAATGGCGCCAACGCCGACTGCCGCCCGGACTATTTGCTCCAGTTTGGCCTGATGGGCAGCCTGTACGTGGAGCGCGTGTTGGGTATCCAGAATCCGCGCGTCGCTCTGGTTTCTAATGGCGAAGAAGAAGGCAAGGGCAACACGCTCATCAAAGAGAGTATTCCCCTGCTGGCGGCCAGCGGGCTGAATTACGTGGGCAACATCGAGCCGAAAGAATTTATGCGCGGCGCAGCCGACGTGGCGGTGACTGATGGGTTTACCGGCAACATTATGATGAAAACGGCCGAAGCCATCGCCAGCTACATGTCCGACACAATCCGCGATGAGCTGATGGCCGGGCCGCTAACGGCCGTTGGCGGGCTGCTGGCCAAACCGGCGTTCGGGCGAGTGCGCCAGATGCTCAATCCTGACGAAGTGGGGGGCGCGCCATTACTGGGCGTCAATGGGCCGGTGATCATCGGCCACGGCCGTTCCAACGCCTACGCCATCAAACAAGCCGTGGGCCAGGCCAGACGCATGGTGGCTCACGACGTGGTCGCGGCCATTGCCGCCGGCCTGGCGGCGGCCAAATCAACTCCATCTCGTTCTGAGGAAGTGCTATGACAAATTATCTCGATGCGCGCGGACGACCGCGAATCGTTGTGACCGGCCTGGGGATGCTTAGCCCGCTGGGCAATTCGGTGGAAGAAAGTTGGGACAATCTGATCAACGGCCGTTCTGGCGTTGGTCCAATCACCCAGTTCGACGCCAGCCACCTGCCGGTGCAAATTGCCGGCGAGGTAAAAGGATTTAATCCCGGCGATTACATGAACTTTAAAGAAGCGCGACGTATGTCGCGTGCGTCGCAGTTGGCCGTTGGCGCGGCGACGATGGCTCTGGCCGACGCTGGCCTGGCCAATGGCCTGCCAGATCAGGAACGGACTGGCACGTTGATCGGCACAGGCGTTGGCGGGTTTGAGGTGGGCGACCGGGAAACGGCCGTTTTGCGCACCAAGGGCTTCAGCCGCGTCAGCCCGTTTGCTATGACTGCGTTTCTGGCCAACATGCCCAGCCATCACGTCAGCCTGCTGGCCCAGGCCATGGGGCCGATCAGCACCGTGGTGGCCGCCTGCGCCACCGGCACCCAGGCCATTGGCGAAGCGGCTGAATTTATCCGCCGTGGGGCCGCCGACATGGTGATTACCGGCGGCGTGGAAGGGCTGATTCACGAATCGGCCGTGGCCGGTTTTGCCGCCATGCGAGCGATGGCCACCAGTTTCAACGACGCACCGGAAAAAGCCAGCAAACCCTTCGATAAAAACCGTGAAGGGTTTGTGCTGAGCGAAGGCGCGGGCGTGCTGGTTCTGGAACGATTGGACAAAGCCGTCGAACGCGGCGCAAAAATTTATGCCGAGCTGCTGGGCCATGCTTCCTCGTCGGACGCGTTTCATGTGGCGGCCCAAGACCCCGACGCTGCGGGCGCGGTGCGGGCCATGCGCTGGGCCATCGAAGATGCCGGTCTGCAGCCCGATGACATCAACTACATCAATGCCCACGGCACAGGGACGCCGATGAACGATCTGACGGAAACGCTGGCCATCAAGCATCTGTTTGGCGAACCGGCTTATGAGATTCCGATCAGCAGCAACAAGTCGATGATGGGCCATGCAATGGGCGGCACCGGGGCGATAGAGGCTATTTTTTCCATCTACACAATGACCCAGGCGCTCATTCCGCCGACGTGGAATTATGAAACGCCGGACCCGGAGTGTGATCTGGATTATGTGCCGAATGTGCCTCGCCCGGCGGATGTGCGCACCGTTTTATCGAATTCATTTGGGCTGGGCGGGCAGAATGCCTGCCTGGTCTTGGGGAAATATGCTGCCCAGGCCAATGGCCATGGGTCGGCACAGCCAAAATTGTAGATTCTTATGATCATTCTGCGCGACGAGAAACGAATTGCCCGGTTAAATTTGCTGGCGAAAATTGCCAGTTATGGCGGTATGGCCGTTTTGTTGGTGGGTCTGGCGCTGGCTTTTGTGACCCAGGATTTCCAGCGGGTGTTTTTGTGGCAGTTGACGGCGTTGTTTGTCGGCTGGATTGCTTCGCAGGTGGGCATTTACCTGACGCAGCGGTATGTGCGCCGCCCCCGGCCAGACCAGGTGTTGGATGAGGCGGTGCGCAAGGTGGCCAGGAACGGCCGTATGTACCACTTTCTCCTGCCCGCGCCGCATACCCTATTGACGCCTCATGGTATCATTGTGTTTAATCCCCGGCCAAACACCGGAAAAATCAGTGTGGTGGGGGATAAATGGCAGCAAAAGGGCGGTTTTTTACGCCGCTTTTTGGGGCAGGAACCGATTGGTAACCCGACGCAGGAAGTGGAGCGCATGGTGGAGGGATTAGCCAACTTCATTCGCCAACATGCCCCGGAAGTGGAAGAGGTGCCGATTGGCGCGATGATTGTCTTTACGACCAAAGGCGCAACAGAGCTGGATCTGAAGGAATCACGGATTCCGGCCATGCATTACACCAAAGTGAAAGGTTTTTTGCGCCAGCAGAAGCGGGAGCTGCTGCCCCAGGACGTGTATGACGCCGTTCGCCGCGCCTTTGACGAGAAAGCGGTTCATTTGACTGAGGTGGTTTATGAAGGAGATTCAGCCTGACGTTTACTGGCTGGATGGCAAGTCGGTTAATTTGTACCTGGGTGTGGAGGCCGATGGGTTAACATTGGTGGATACCGGCATGCCCAAGAGCGAGGGTATGGTAATGCAGGCCATCTCCACTTTGGGTTTTCAGCCAGCTGATCTCAAGCACATTCTCATTACCCATGCCGATTTGGACCACGCGGGCAGCGTGGCGGCTATTCAGGCGGCGACCGGCGCGGTTGTTTGGGCCAGCGCCGAAACGGCCGTTTATCTGCAAAACGGCCGTTCCCCTGATCATCTGCCCCGGCTTATCCAATTCCTCTCCAACGCGTTCTTCAAGTATAAACCGGCGCCTGCGGCCAGCCTGCAATCCTTTCAGGCGGGTGACGTGCTGCCGGTGTTGGGCGGCCTGGAAGTGCTGGCCACGCCCGGCCACACCCTGGACCACCACTCATTGTTTCGGGTGACGACCGGGCTTTTGTTCGCCGGCGATGCGCTCAATACGCGCGACGGCCGTCTTCAATCCACGCCGCCCCGTATCACCGCCGACAAAAACGCGGCCAGACAATCCGCCTTGCGTTTGTTAGAAAAAGGGCCAACCCTCTTCGCCTGCGGCCATGGTGCGCCGTTGGCGGACCCTGATGGTCAATATCGAACCAGATTAATCGACGAGCTTCGGTAAAGGTAAGGTGTTCCGATGACATTACAACAAAGAGCCGTTTTAGAACGAGAATTAAATGATTTGCGCGCCGATATTCTCCGCCTGGGTAGTTTGGTGGAAACGGCTATCGAGCAGTCCGTCACGGCCCTGGCGCGGCGCGACGTCCGGCTGGCTCAAGATGTGGTCGTCGGTGATCAGGAAATCAACAGCCTGCGCTTTAAGATTGAAGTGGAGAGTCTGCGCATTCTGGCCACGCAGCAGCCGATGGCCATCGATTTGCGGGTGGTTATTGCCGGGATTCATATGGCTGTGGAACTGGAGCGTATTGGCGATCATGCTGCGGGTATTGCCAAATTAGTTTCTCGGCTGGAAGGCGAAGAGCCAATCGATACCCTTTTTAAATTGCCCAAAATGGCCAAACGCGCCAGCCAGATGGTGGAGCAAAGCGTGCGGGCCTACGTTGAACGAAACGCCGACCTGGCCTATGACGTGATTCACCGTGACGATAAACTGGATAAATATTATCGTAAGTTATACCTGGGCGCCTTGGAGCAAATGCAGGAAGATCCGGATTACATCCGGCGGGCTACCTTTTTGCTATGGATTGGTCACAATCTGGAGCGGATGGGCGATCGTGCCATCAACATGGCCGAGCGCGTTATCTTCATGATCACCAGCGAGTTCGTCGAAAACCTGGATGAGATTGACGATATTGACGATCTGGAAGCCTAGGCGAGCCAGTGGCTGCCGGGGGAACGGCCGTGATCCAATAACGGCCGTTTCCTGCCATGTCAAACTCCAGTTTGACAAGGAACAATTATTCACTAGAATTTCATTGGTATTAAGGTACCATAGCCAAGGAGGTGATGAGTCGACCAACAAAACAAAATTCCTTGCACGTCCCAACCTGTCCCCCCACTGAAATGTCGATTTGTAAAGCTCTATAAACCCCATCATCAACGAGTTGTGTAGATGATAGTTAATCTGTTAGGAGGAGAAAACATGAAACGAGCAACTCTTTTGTTAGTGTTATCCTTGTTATTGGCCATGTTCCTGGTAGCCTGCGGTGGCGGCGAAGCCAGCGAACCGGCGGCCACAGAAGCCAACGAATCCAGCGAAACCTCAGAAACGGCTGCCGAAGCCCCTGCCGCCGAAGCCCCCACCTGCGACGACGCCATCGGCTGCGTTGAGGTTGCCCCGGGCGATCCCATCATGCTGGCCTCGGCCCTCGTCATTTCCGGCCCCAACACGGAACTTGGCCTGGACTCCCAGTACGGTGTGGAAATCGCTATCGACCTGCACGGTGACATCATGGGCCATCCGGTTGAACTCCAGCCGGAAGACGACGGTTGCAGCGCCGAAGGTGGGCAGACATCTGCCCAGAAGATCGTCTCCAACCCGCAGATCGTCGCCATGATCGGCACAAGCTGCTCGGGCGCTGGCGTCCCGGCGGCCAAGATCATCTCCGACGCTGGTTATGTGATGGTTTCCCCGTCCAATACCTCGCCGGCGTTGACCGATCCGGCCCTGCACGAAGCTGGCTACCTGCGCACCGCCCACAACGACAAGATTCAGGGCGCGGCTATGGCCGAGTTTGCTTACAATGAACTGGGCATCCGCAAAGCCGCCGCCATTCACGATGGCGACCCCTACACCGAAGGTCTGGCCACCGTGTTCTCCGATTCCTTCAAAGAATTGGGCGGCGAAATCGTTGCTTTTGAAGCGGAAGCGGCCGACGCCACCAATGTCGAACCGCTGTTGACCTCTGTTGCCGCCGCCGGTCCGGAATTCCTTTACTACCCGGTCTTCATTCCCCTGGGTTCGCTCATCACCAATACCGCTGCCGACATCGACGGTCTGTCTGGCGTAGTCCTGGCTGGCGCCGATGGCATCCAGTCGCCGAGCTTCCTGGAGAATACCGTCGGTACATCTGAAGGCATGTACGCTTCTGGTCCCGACCTGAGCTTCAGCAACGCTTTCTACACCGACACCTTCCTGCCTGCTTACCTGGAAAAGGCCGGCACGGAACCCACGGCTCCGTTCCATGCCCATGCGTTTGACGCCACCAACATGGTCTTGATGGCCATTGAAAAGGTTGCCAAAGAAGCTCCTGATGGCACCTTGTTGATTGGCCGCCAGGCTCTCCGTGATGCTTTATATGCCACCTCTGGCATGGAAGGCATCACCGGCACGATCACCTGCGACGAAAATGGTGACTGCGCCGACCCGAAGATTTCGGTGAGCCAGGTCCAAAATGGCGAGTTTGTCCGTATTTGGCCCTAGACTGAAAAATGGCTTGCTTGAATAAAACAGGTAAGCCGCGAAAATGAGCGTAGGGATAGGCTCCGGCAATGCCCGGAGCCTATCTCTATCAAAGTTCAACAGGTACCTTATAACAACACAACAACTTCGGCGGTAAGCCGCACCCCAATGGAGCAAGAGCATATGTCCCAGCGATTCAAGGATATTGATTTCATAGGCGTTTTTTTATGGGTGTTTCGGGCGGTCATCATTGTACTCGTGATTTATGGTACTGTTGCAAAGCTCTTTTTGGGTGTAGGGAACGAGTATACGTTTGAAACCTGGATCGACTTTTTTGTGTCCGGGTTGTCGCAAGGCAGCCTTTATGCTCTGATAGCCCTCGGGTATACGATGGTGTACGGCATTTTGTTTATGATTAATTTCGCGCACGGCGAATTTTTCATGTCGGGGGCAATTACATCGACGGTACTCGTTGCTACTTTTTTGAGTGCGTCCGGGTTTTTGGACGCGCAGCCGTTGGTGAGTTTGCTGCTGATCACGGCCGTTGCCATCATCACCTCAATCAGCGTCGCCTTACTCACAGAGCGCATTGCCTACCGCCCGCTGCGCCGCGCCCCCCGGCTGGTCCCCCTGATTACGGCGATTGGCGCTTCCTTTTTCTGGCAATATTTCTTCCGTGGTCTGTTTGGCTCGGCTCTGATTCCTTTCCCTGTGCCGGAATCGCTGCAAGGCCGTTGGACCATTTTTGGCCTGGAATTCCTCCGCACCCGGGTGGTTGTGATGGTGACCACCGTGATCGCCCTGATACTGCTCAATCTCTTCATTCAGCGCACCAAAACGGGCAAGGCCATCCGGGCCGTGGCGGAAGATAAAGACGTGGCTGCCCTGATGGGTATCAACGTCGATCGGACGATCTCTATCACGTTTGCGATTGGCGCGGCTATGGCCGGCATCGCGGGTGTGCTGTGGGGTCTGGTCTTTCGCCAGGTGCATTTTTACATGGGTTTTGTGCCGGGCATCAAGGCGTTTACGGCCGCAGTGTTTGGCGGCATTGGCAGTATTCCGGGGGCGGCGCTCGGTGGTTTGCTCCTGGGCGTTATTGAAGCCGTTGGCCCGCCGTTATTTCTGGAGGGGCTGGGGATTGCCGGCGCGCATCAGTTAAAAGACGTGATTGCTTTTACCATGCTGGTGTTGGTGTTGATTTTCCGCCCGCAGGGTTTGATCGGCGAAAAATTAGCTGAGAAGAAGGCGTAAAGGAGCGAGCCATGGCCCAATCTGGTAACTTTAGTAAAGCGGTACGCCTTGGTTTGATCACCGGTGTGGTGGCGTTAAGTGTTAGCGCCATTGGCATGGTCGAGACTTTCGACGTGCGCGACATTATCACCGGGGTGCTTACTTTGGGGCAGTTGTTGTTGTTTAGCACGGCGCTGATTTCCGGCTATTTTTCCTGGAAGAAGGGGGAAGGGGTCACGCCGTTGGGGGCGATTTTGCGCGGCTTGGTGGCCGGTCTGTTAACGGCCGTTCCGCCCATCGCCCTTATTCTCCTGACCGTCGTCTGGCCCGACATCCGCAATTCCTTTGTCAACGTCACCCCTAGCCTTATTGAAATACTCACCTTCGGCCAGGAGCCGCTGGTTGGCAGTCTGATCTTGCTGGGGATCATGGGCGTGCTGGGCATGATTGGGGCGGCTTTCGATTTGCTTTCGGAGCGGATTCAGAAGCCACTGTTGTATGGCCTGCTCTGGATGCTGGGCATTGGTTTGCTGTCGGAAATATTGCTGCTGATTTTACGGCCGTATACCCCCCGCAGCTTGCTCAACCTCCTGTTTGGGGCTAAAGGTATTACGCCGGCAACGGCCGTGGTCATTTTTGTCCTCGCCGTAGCCATCAACGCCTGGTGGACCGCGCGCGGCAAAGAAGCTACCGCCCAGCGTCGCGCCGTGATGTCCCCCACCACCGCCAGCCGGCTTCGCCGCCTGAACATTGGCCTACTCGTCGTCTTCATTCTCATTTTGCCCGTCATCATGGGCACCTACCTCACCGAAGTCGCCGACATCGTGGGGACGTTTGTTCTCATGGGCCTCGGCCTGAACATCGTCGTCGGCTTTGCCGGCCTGCTCGACCTGGGCTACGTGGCCTTTTTCGCCATCGGCGCCTACGTCATGGGCCTGCTCACCACGCAGAGCGACCTGGGCATTGCGGGCATTTCCTTTTGGGCCGCCTTGCCGTTTAGCGTGTTAGCCGCCACCCTGGCCGGCATCATCTTGGGCGTGCCTGTCCTGCGCATGCGCGGCGACTATCTGGCCATCGTCACCCTGGGCTTCGGCGAAATTATCCGCGTGCTGGTCGTTTCCGACCTGCTCAAGCCCTATATCGGCGGCGCGCAAGGCATTTTGCAGATCGGCAAACCTGAACTCTTCGGCTTTGTCTTTGTGCAGCCAGAACATTTTTATTACCTGATCCTGGCCGGCTGCTTACTGGCCGTCTTTGTCTCCTGGCGCTTCCGCGATGCGCGCATCGGGCGGCGTTGGATGGCCCTGCGTGAAGATGAAGACGTGGCCGAGGCGATGGGCATCCGTCTGGTCAGCGCCAAACTCATGGCCTTTGCTACTGGCGCGGCTTTTTCGGGATTGGCCGGAGCAATTTTTGCTTCCCGCCTCAGCTCGATTTTTCCGCACAGCTTCAACCTGCTCATTTCCATCAACGTGTTAAGCCTGATCATCGTTGGCGGGTTGGGCAGCCTGCCGGGCGTGGTCGTTGGCGCTCTGGTGTTGGTAGGCCTGCCGGAGCTGCTGCGCGAATTTGCTGAGTATCGCCTGCTGCTCTACGGTGCGCTGCTTATCGTGACGATGCTGCTGCGCCCGGAAGGCTTGTGGCCCTCGCCTATTCGCCGCCGCGAATTACACGAAGCAGAGCTGGAACATGCCCCGGATGATTCAGAAGAAACGCCTTCGCTGGCTTAGAGGATAGCCCCATGACAAACATCCTGGAAACCACACGAGTTGTAAAACGATTTGGCGGCCTGGTCGCCGTCAGCGACCTGACGTTTAGCATTCCGCAAAACGCCATCGTCAGCATTATTGGCCCCAATGGCGCGGGTAAGACTACCTTTTTTAACTGTATTACCGGGTTCTACAACATTGATGAAGGGGATATTGTGTTTAACGGCCGTTCCATCAAAGGCCGCTCCCCCGATCAAATTGCCCGCCTGGGCATTTCGCGCACTTACCAAAACATTCGCCTGTTCAATTCCATGTCCACCATCGAAAACATCCTGGCCGGCATGGAGCCGCAGCTGCACTCCAACTGGATTGGCGCCTTGTTTCATCTCCCTGCTACAGTCAAAGAAGAGCGCGAGGCCGTTCTGGAAGCCAACCGTTTGCTCGATTTTGTCGGTTTACGCGGCAAAGGCGACGACCTGGCGCGCAACCTGCCTTACGGTGACCAACGCCGCCTGGAAATAGCCCGCGCGTTAGCCAGCAAGCCCAAACTCTTGCTGCTAGACGAACCAACCGCCGGCATGAACCCCCGCGAAACCGCCCAGACAACCGAGTTTATCAAGCTGCTGCGTGACGAATTGGGCATCACCATTTTGCTCATCGAGCATGATATGCGCGTGGTCATGGGCATATCGGAACACATCACCGTACTCGACTACGGCAAGAAAATTGCTGAAGGCCTGCCCGCGGACATTCAGAGCAACCCAGAAGTAATCGAGGCGTACCTCGGACGTGGGGCAGCGGCCAGTGCGACCATTGACGTTTCAGCCTAACCGGGAAAAGGAGTCGCCCAGATGGCACTACTCGAAGTAAACAATCTCCACGCCTACTACGGCAACATTCACGCCCTCAAAGGCATTACGCTCCACGTCGAGGAGGGTGAAATAGTTTCCCTGATTGGCGGGAATGGCGCCGGCAAAACCACCACCCTGCGCTCGATCAGCGGGTTGATACCCCCCAAACCAGGCGCGATCACCCTGGGCGGCGAAGACCTGAGCCGCCACAAAGCCCACGAGTTGGTCAGCCGGGGCGTGGCGATGGTGCCGGAAGGGCGCGGTGTCTTTGCCAAGCTCACCGTGTTGGAAAACTTGGAAATGGGCGCTTTCCACCGCACCGATAAGGAAGGCATCGCCAGCGATCTGAAAAGCGTGTATGAGCTATTCCCTCGCCTGGCGGAGCGCAAAAAGCAGTTGGCCGGCACGATGAGCGGCGGCGAGCAACAAATGCTGGCCATGGGCCGGGCAATGATGTCACGCCCAACCCTGTTGCTGCTAGACGAGCCTTCTATGGGGTTGGCTCCCGTGCTGGTGGAGGCGATTTTTGACACCATCACCGAAATCAACAAGACAGGCACCACCGTGCTGCTGGTGGAACAAAACGCCCACATGGCGCTGCAAGTGGCGCATCGTGGCTACGTGCTCCAGACGGGCGCGATTGTGCTGAGCGATTCCGCGCGGGAATTGCAGCGTAACCCGATGGTGCAAAAAGCGTATCTGGGCATCGAATGAGCCAGATGGCCGGCGGCGACAGGTCAGAGGGTGAAGGCTCCCGCCGCCGTTTTCCGGCGACCCCGTGAAGGCGCTACGCCCTGATCTGTTATGAACCAGCAACGGCCGTGCCCTTTTGCTGCACTGTCCTTCCAGTTTGCGTTGGCGCTGGTTTTGGGCCTGGGCATTATTCTGACAGCCTGTCAGCGTGACGACCTTGTTTGTGACGATCCCCTGGGTTGTATTGAAATCGGGAAAAACGAGTCTGTGCCGTTGGCGGCACTGCTGCCGCTGTCTGGAGAGGCCGCATATCTGGGCGAGGAGGCGTTGGGCGGCATCGAGATTGCCGTTGGCCAGCAGAGCGGCGGGATATTAGACCATCCGCTGGAATTGGTGACGGCCGATTCGGTATGCCAGGCCAGCAGCGCCCAGGCAGAGATGACTTCGTTAACGGCCGTTACGCCCAACGTGGTAGGGATTGTCGGCCCCATTTGCACGGCCGTGGCCGAAGCGGCCATGCCCATCGTCAGCCAGGCCGGGTTGGTGATGATCTCGCCGGCCAACACGGCCGTTTCCCTCACCATTCCCCCCGCCGAGGGTGGCCTCTGGCAGCCCGGCTATTTCCGCACCGCGCTGCCCGACACCCGCCAGGCTCAGGTCGCCGCCGAATTTGCCTTACAATCCCTCGACGCCCGGACCGCGGCGGTCATCTTTGCCGACACCCCGCAAGGCCAGGCCCTGATGGATGCCTTCGTGCGCGCCTTTCGGCAGTCTGGCGGCCTCGTGACCTTCCAGAGCAGCGTTCCCAGCGGCGCGACCGATACGTCCGACCTGCTGGTTGGGGCGCTGTCCAGTTCACCAGACGTGTTGTACCTGCCGCTGCTGGAGCCCGAAGGCAATCTGATCGTCAACACCATGTCGCGCATCACCGGGTTTAACGCCACGACACTGCTGGGCGGCGCCGGGTTGTTTGTGCCCAGCTTTCCGGTCGGTGTGGGCTCATCGGCCGTCAACAACATGTACCTTGTCGGCCCGGTGGTGCAGGGGCCAGAGGCCGCCGCGCTCCAGGCCGAATGGCGGGAACGCTTTGGCTCTGCGCCGGACGGACAGGTCTATGGGCAGGCTTACGACGCCGCCAACCTGCTGCTAACGGCCGTGCGGAACGTGGCCCAGGAAGGTCGCAGCGGCGCTTTGTTGATTGGCCGTCAGGCTTTGCGCGAAGCGCTGCAGCAGACGGCCGTTTTCTCCGGCGCAACCGGCGTCCTGACCTGCTCGCCTACCGGCGATTGTGGCGCAGATTCAGCCATCGGCGTCTATCGGCTGTCGATGGCTCAGGTCAATGGCCAGACATGGCCGCCCGAACTGGTATGGACGGTCGGTGAATGAGACGCCCATGCGGCGTTTGCCCCGGCTGTGAGTAAAGGAGGTTTCATGAAAATTCGACTATTTTCGGCCCAAGATGTGCGTCAGGCGCTGCCAATGGCCCAGGCTGTTGACGGGATGAAAGCCGCCTATGCCAGCGTGAGCACCGGGCAGGCCGTCATGCCCCTGCGCTCTCACGTTGGCGTGGCCGAACAGCAGGGCAACACCCTGATCATGCCCGCCTACCTGCCAGACGAGGCCGCGCCCTCGCTGGCGGTCAAGGTTGTCTCGGTGTTTCCGCAAAATGTGCAGCGCGGCGAGCCGGTGATTTATGGCCTGGTGTTGGCGTTGGATGCGGCCACGGGACGGCCGTTAGCCATCATGGAAGGCAGCGCCCTCACGGCCATTCGCACCGGCGCGGCTTCTGGCGCGGCCACCGACATGCTGGCCAGGGAGGAAACGGCCGTTGCCGCGATTTTTGGCAGCGGCGTCCAGGCGCGCACCCAGTTGGAAGCGGTCTGCACGGTGCGGCCTATTCAAGAAGTGCGCATTTTTAGCCTGGCCCACGAGCAAGCCATCACCCTGGCGGCGGAAATGGCCGGACACGGCCCCATCCCGGCCAACGTGCGCGTGGTGGACACGCCCGAAGAGGCCGTGCGCGGCGCGGACGTGATTTGCACTGCCACCACCTCCAACACGCCGGTTTTTGACGGCCGTCACCTGGCCCCCGGCGCACACATCAACGCCGTCGGCGCGTATTTGCCGACTATGCAAGAGGTAGACCCGGTCACAGTGCGGCGGGCGCTGGTAGTGGTGGATTCCAGAACGGCCGTGCTGGCCGAAGCCGGCGATCTCATCATCCCCTTGCAAAGCGGCGACATCACAGAGGGCCACATCCACGCCGAACTAGGCGAGATTATCAGTGGCAGCAAGCCCGGACGGACCAGTCCGCAGCAAATTACCTTTTTCAAATCGGTCGGGCTGGCGGCGCAGGATGCTGTGGCTGCGCGCATTGTGCTGCACAACGCCCTGGCCGCCAATCTAGGAACAGAAGCAACCTTATGAGCGAATTACCCACTTCAGCTGACATTGTCGTGATTGGCGGCGGGGTGATGGGGGCCAGCACGGCCTATCACCTGGCGCTGCGCGGGCAAAAAAATGTGGTGCTGCTGGAAAAGCAGCCCTTTTTCGGCCTGGGAGCCACCGGACGCTGCGCCGGAGGCATCCGTTACCAGTTCAGCACGGAAATTAACGTGCGCCTGTCGCAGATTAGTTTGCCCATGCTGGAGCGCTTTGAGGCGGAGACCGGGCAGGCGATTGATTTGCGCTGGTGCGGCTATCTGTTTTTGCTGACCAACGAGCAGGACGTGGCCGCCTTTCGGCATAACGTCGCCATGCAAAACAGGCTGGGTGTGCCCACGCAGTGGCTGGACGGCGACGAAATCCGGCGGCGCGTGCCGCAGTTGGCCGCTGCTGACGTGCTGGCGGGCACGTTCCATCCCGGCGATGGCCTGGCCGACCCGAATGGGGTGGTGGCCGGTTACATATCGGCGGGGCGTCGCCTGGGGGTGCGGGCGTTGACGGACACGGCCGTTACCGGCGTTGAGACGAGCGGGGGTAAGGTAACGGCCGTGCAGACGGAAAACGGCCGTATCGCCTGCCACACCATCGTCAACGCCGCCGGTCCGTGGGCCGGTGTGATCAGCGACATGGTTGGCGCGCCCTTACCCATCACGCCGCTGCGCCGCCAGATGCTCACCACCACGCCCATGCCCGACATCCCGGCCGATTTTCCCTTCATTATTGATTTTGCCCGCAGCCTCTATTTCCACCGCGAGGGCGACGGCTTGCTGACCGGCATGTCCAATCCTGGCGAAAAGCCCGGTTTCGACGAAAGTGTGGACGAGACCTGGGAAGACATCCATCTGGAAGCAGCCATTGCCCGCCTGCCGCTGCTGGCCCATGCCGGGCGGCTGTCTGGCTGGGCCGGTTTGTACGAGGTAACGCCCGACGCCCATCCCATTTTTGGCGCGGTGCCACAGGTGGAGAATTACTACGTGGTAGGCGGCTTTTCCGGGCATGGTTTTATGCATGGCCCGGTGTCTGGCCTGCTAATGGCGGAGATTGTGCTAGACGGCCGTGCGACCACCCTGGACATTTCGATGCTGGATTATCAGCGCTTCGCCGAAGGCCGGCTGATTCGGGAGTATAACGTGGTGTAGACGTGCGCCCCTAAGATTGGTCCAATCTCAAAGATTGGACCAATCTTGCCCGGCAGCATCGCCTTTCTGTTACAATAAAATTGTGAGGATTCATACATGCCAACAATTTCCATGTTTTATGGCATCATTGTGCGAATGTATTTTGCTCCAGGTGAACATAACCCACCCCATTTCCGCGTCTATTATCAAGATTTTAAAGCCTCGGTGGACATTCGTACTTGTGAAATCATCGAAGGTAATTTGCCGCGTAGACAACAGAAACTGGTGTTTGCATGGGCAGAATTGCATCAAGAAGAGTTGGTAGCAAATTGGGACTTGGTCATGAATGGGGAAACGCCTTTCCCGATTCAGCCTCTCAGATAGATAGGAGATTGCCATGTATCCGTCTGTAGTAAAAGTAATCCCCAACAAGGATTTTACGCTTTCCCTTGTGTTTGATACGGGAGAGGAGGGCATTCTTGATATGAAACCATTTCTTGGATTCGGCGTATTCCAACAAATAAGCGAATATGAGCATTTTCGTCGGGTTCGGGTCTCGTTTGATACGGTTGAGTGGGACAGCGGCGTCGATCTCGATCCTGAATTTGTTTATGATCATTGTCAGGTGCAAACCAGAGCTTGATTGCTGAAACGGCCGTCGTTGCTCTCTCTCGTTACAAGCTGACATTTAAATTCAATAAATAGTCTGCCCGGTTGCTGTGCTTTTCTCGCCGCCAAATTTCCCAGACGTTATACTCCCCATCATGATCAGATTAAAATTTATCGCTCAGATTTTCCTGGCGCTGCTGGTGGCGGCAACGGCCGTTGCCTGCAACAACGCGGGTGAGGAAACGGCCGTTACGCCCCTCCCGCCTACACCCACCAGCCAGCCAGAGCCAACGGCCGTTACCGATACCCGCCCCAACCGCGACTTCATCGTCATCGCCACCGACGCCCCCAACCCGCCCTTCACCGAATTCGACGAGTTTGGCAACGTCGTCGGCTTTAACGAAAGCATCATGAGCAGCATCGCCGCCGAGGGCAGTTTTGAATACGAATTTGTCATCACCCCCTACCAAGGGGTGCTGGAAAGCCTGGCCAACCACGCCAGCCAGGAATTCGACGCCGTGATGCCTCCCGTGCCCATCCCCGATACGCCGCCAGACGGCATCGCCTACACCAATCCCTACCTGGAAGTGGGCCAGGACATGCTCGTGCTGGCCGACGAGAACGAAATCCAGTCCGTCGGCGATTTGCAGCCGGGCGTTAAAGTAGGCGTGGTTCACAACAGCTACGGCGAAGTGACCGCCCTCAAAGAACTGGCCCTGGCCGAAGACGACGTGCAGGCTTTCGACACCACCACCCAGGCGGTGCAGGCGCTCATCGACCAGAACGTGCGCGTGGTTGTCTTGGACAGCTACAGCGGCGAGCATTTTGCCGAAACTTATCCGGAGCAGCTTAAACTGGTGGGCGGCACAGGCCAGGCGGCCTGGATTAGCGGCCGTTCCTTTGGCATTGCCGTGGCCGCCGACAACCGGGAACTGCTGGATCGTCTGAATGAAGCCATCGCCCAGATGAAGGCTGAAAACGTGATCGAACGTATGACGGTGATGTTGATCGCCGAGGAAGGCGACGCGCCGCTGGACCCCGGCGAACCGCGCACCGGCACCCCCGCCAGCGAACTCATCATCGGTGTGGTGGGGCAGTTGACAGACATGGACCCGGCCATGCCGCCGGACCTGATCAACTGGGAAATGAAGATGAACACCATGAGCGGCCTCTACCGTAACACGGCCGATAATCAACTCCAGCCGCTGCTGGCCGCCGGGCCGCCGCAAATCTCGGCGGACAAACTGGAATACACGATTGCTCTGCGGCAGGGATTGCGCTTTCCTGACGGCCGTGAATTCACCTCCGCCGATGTGGTCTGGTCTGTCAACCGTGCCCGGTTTGGCCGGGGCGGCTATCTGCTAAACAACTTCCTGAAGGACAGCGACGAGGATGGCTACGCCGACCCGGACGCGGTGCAGGCCGTGGACCCGTTCACCGTCAAGTTTACTTTGCAAGCGCCGACAGCCTACTTCCCCAGCATCCTGGCTACGCCGCCCTTCTTCCCCATCAGCCAGGACTGCTACGCCGAAACCGAAGACCTGACCAGCACCTGTGGCGGGATTGGGCCGTACACCATCGTCAGTTGGGAGCCGGACAACATCCGCCTGAAGGCCAATCCGGAATGGCCGGGCGAACCGGCCGCCGCCTTTGAAAACATTAAGGTGCGTTTTTATGGCAGTGTGGCCGAGATGCGGGTTTCGCTGGAGCAGTTTGGCTCTATTGACATGGCCTGGACGGGTTTGCCTTACGCCGACTTTGCCAACCTACGCGGCATAGACGCCGACGCCGACGGCCGTGCCGATTTCCGCAGTTGGACCGGCCCGGCAATCTTTAAGAGCTACATCATCTTCGACCAGAAGCAGGAACCATGGACCCGGCGCAGCATCCGCGAGGCGGCGGCGCTGTCGCTGGACCGGGAAGCGCTGGCGGAGACGGTTTTTGGCGGAGAGCGGGCGCCGCTGTACAGTCCGGTCCCCGACGAAGTGCCTGGTTTTATCGCTGCCTTGCCGCAGCGCGACCTGAGCCGGGCGCAGACGCTGCTGCGCTCGGAGGGCTACAGCCCGGAGAAGCCGTTGGAGGTGACGCTGTGGTTTTTGAATGACGGCCGTTACTCCCCCCAGGAGCAAGCCTACGCCGAAGCCATCAAAGCCCAGCTCGAAGAAACGGGCATCTTCAAGGTCACGCTGGAAGGCGCGCCCTGGGAAATCTACCGCGCCCAGATCGATACCTGCGGCTACCCGGCCTATTTGTTGGGTTGGCCGTCGCCCGGCCAGCCGGTGAACTATTTGGATATGACCGCCTGGACTGATTTCTTCCTGGAGAACACCACCGACACCTTCTGTTCCAACTATGAATCCACGCGCATGACCGACCTGGTGGAACAGGCGCGCGGCGAATTAGACGACGCGGCGCGTCTGGCGCTGTACGGCCAGATTCAGCAGTTGTGGGCCAGTGATTTGCCCACGCTGGACATCACCCAGACGCCGCGCCACGCCATCAGCCTGTCCGGTGTGGACAACGTGCAGGTTGATGCCCTGGGCATGCTGCACTATGAGTTATTGACAAAGGGTGGGAGTTAAAAAGGCAACTATACAACTTGTCTGGAATTGCCCCACGGAGACACGGAGAACACGGAGGTTTTACAGATTTAATCTCTGTGGCCTCCGTGCCTCTGTGGTGAATTAAAAAAGGCCGCATTTGCGGCCTTTTTTTAATTGGCTTGTTGTTTTTGTTGTTCTAATCGCTTGGCGCGGGGACCAACGACGCGCTCGTTGCCGGCCAGGATGCGCTTGAAGTTGGGACGCAGCGCCCAGGCGACGGCCGCTGCTGTGACCAATCCGCCAAGCAAATAAGCCGGGGAGGGGTCCAGGCCCATGAAGTAGCGAATGGCAAAAATAACCGGAATCATGATGGCGACGACCATCGAAGCCACGGAGGCCATGCCGACGGTGAGCATGAGGGCGACGCCGACGAGGAAAACAGCGGGGAAGAGGGGCAGCCACACGGCCGTTGCCCACCCCACGTTCGGGCCAGTCCCCGCGCCGCCCTTAAACTTCAGGAAAATCGACCAGTTGTGGCCGACGACGGCCATCACCCCGCCAAACGCGGCAATCCAGGACAGCCAGGCCGGGTCCACCTGACCGCTAAACAGCCAGCGGGCCATCCACACAGACAGCGCCCCTTTCAAAAAATCGCTTAAGGCCGTCAGCAAGCCGATGACCAGCCCAGCGGCGCGGTAGGAATTGGTGCCGCCCATGCGCCCGCTGCCGATGGTGCGGATGTCTTTGCCGGTTTTAGCCTTGACGTACAGCCAGCCAAAGGGTATGGAACCAAGAATATAGCCGAATAATCCGGCGAGTAGTAAATAGACAATGTTCAACGTGATCCTTCCTCTCAGTAAATTGGTCGCCTGGTCGTCGCGCAGCCTGTTGAACCACAAGACTACCCGACGAACCGACTATTCATGTAAAACACACAACGGCCGTCTTCGTTACTCCACCAGCAAAGGGACGGCCTTGTAACGGCCGTCGCCAATCTGAAAAGCCTTCACGACCGGCTGCGCCCGGTTGGCCAGGGATACGATAACGTAGACGGCATCCGGATAATACGCCTGGGCCACATCGGTCGGCGACGGCCGTTCCGGTCCTGCCGGGTGCGAATGGACAATGCCTACCATATCCAGCCCCCTCTCCTCCAGCGAAATCATCACCTGGATCTGGACCGTGGGATCCATTTCATACGCTGTCGGGCTGCGCAAGATATTCTCAACGGCGTAAAAATGCGTCGCGTGGCCTGGCGGCCCGCCTAAAATGCCACAGCCTTCCAGCGGATAGGCCGTTTGTAGATGAGTTAGCATCTGCTCGTAGACAGATTGTTTCATGTGCAGCATCTTACTGTCCCTTGCCTTGGGCGACCTTCGATATTATCACGCTGCGCCAGCAGGGCAAAAAGCCGCCGCGCGGTTGCCAGCCTAATGTGACAAGGTACAATGTTGTCGCCGGCTCCGGTCAATGGTGGCCGCGGCCGTTTGAGACGTGTTGGGCAATGGATTGATGCTGTCTGAATTATTTTTGCACACCAAACTTGTGCCGCCGCCGGCGCGGCCGCAGCTCGTGGCGCGGACGCGGCTGACGGAAAAAATCGCCCAGGCCCCGCTGTTTCCGCTGACGCTCATCAGCGCTCCGGCCGGGTTTGGCAAGACGACGGCCACGGTAACGGCCGTTCAGGCGCTTTCCGAGGCGTCCGGCATACACCTGGCCTGGTTGACTTTGGAAGCCCATGACGATGATCCGGTGCGCTTCTGGTATTATTTTTTGGCGGCGGTGGAAACGGCCGTCCCCCTCGTTCCCTCCCTGGCCGAAACCCTGAACCAACCTCAGCCGCCGCCACTGCCCGCCCTGTTGACCGCTTTGCTCAACCAGCTTGCCGGGCAGCCCGGCGACCTGCTCCTGGTTTTAGACGATCTTCATCACCTCACCGACGCGGAGATTTACGACGGATTGGCGTTCCTCCTAAATCACGCACCGGTTAATCTGCACCTGGTGCTCGTGAGTCGTGTCGATCCGCTGCTGCCCCTGCATCGCTTACGCGCTCGCGGCCAAATTTTGGAAATTCGCGCCGCCGATCTGCGCTTTAACTCAGCCGAGGCGGCTGAGTTTTTGCACCATGTGCTGGCGCTGGACCTTAGCGAAGAAGCCGCCGCGCTGCTCACAGCCCAGACAGAAGGCTGGGCGGCCGGATTGCAGTTGTCGGCGCTGGCCATGCCGGCCACACGCGCCGAACAGCAGGCGTTTATCGGGCGCCTGGCACACAACAACCGCTACATTCTGGAATATCTGACGGAAGAGGTGTTGGCGCAGCAGCCGGTCGCCGTGCGCGCGTTTTTGCAGCAGACGGCCGTTCTGGAGCATTTGTGCGCGCCCCTTTGTGATGCGGTCACCCAGAGGGCGGACAGCCAGGCCATGCTGGCTTACCTGGCGCAGCGCAATTTGTTCATCCAGCCTGTGCACGCGCCGGCAACGGCCGTAGACCTCCCCTGGTTTCGCTATCACCATCTGTTTGCCGCCTTGCTGCAAGGCCACCTGCGCCAGCAGCAGCCAGATCAGGTAGCCGGGCTGCACCGTCGCGCTGCCCTCTGGTTTGCCGAACAGAACGCCATGGAAACGGCCGTGCACCATGCCCTGGCCGCCGCCGATTATGCCCTGGCGGCCAACTTGCTGGAAAGTCACGCCAACGAGATTGTCATGCAGGGCCGCGCCCGCCTGATGGAAGGATGGCTGCGGCGGTTGCCCCCCGAGGCGCTGTTGGCTCTGCCGCGGGCTAACCTGGCCTTTGCCCAGGCGCTGCTGCTGCGCGGCCAGTTTAGCCAGGCCGAGCCTTTCTTGCAGCGCGCCGAGGCGTCGGAATTGGCCGCGGCTGATCCCGCGTTTCGCGGCCAGGTGCATGGGTTGTATGCCTCCCTTTTGGGCACGCAGGGCCAGACCGAAGAAGCTCTGGCATACGCGCGCCGGGCCATCGACAACATGCCGGCAGATGACATCGTGTTGCAGGCGCTGGCGCACTTTGCCCTGGCCAGCGCCCTGCGGGAAACCGGCGACGTGGAAGCGGCGGCCACAGCTTATGATCGCGCTATCCCTTTATGCCATGCAGCCCGGCTTACCCTGTTGGAGATGCTGGCCCGGGCTCATTTTTGCTTCCTTTGCATTCTGCGCGGCAAGCTAAACCGCGCCGCCGCTGCCGCACGTTCCCCCATCACCGCCGGGATGAATCATCCGGCGGTGGCTTCTGCCTATGCCGTCCTGAGCATGATTTATCTGGAATGGGACAGGCTTCAGGAGGCAGAGCAATTTTTGCGGCAGGCTGAGGATCTGGTGCGCGACAGCGGCCATAATGCGGCGGCTGTGCACTGCCAGGTCATACGCGCCCGGCTGCAGATGGCCCGGTCCGATTTTGCCGGCGCGCAGCAGGCGTTGGAAAAGGCGGCCGCGTTGTTTGAGCATGGGGCGCCATCCTGGTTGGAGCCGCTGCTGCGCGATCAGCAGGTGAAGTTCTGGCTGGCGCAGGGGGATGCGGCGTTGGCAACGGCCGTGCTGGCGCTGGCCGATAACCGCCCGTCGGTGTATGCCGAGGAGCAGTTGTGGCTGGCCCAGGCGCGTATTGACCTGTTCCAGGGCACGCCGGCAGCGTTGGCGGCGGCGCGGGCCTTGCTGGATAGGGTGCTGGAAACGGCAGTAACCCATGACCGGCACGGTCTGGCTCTGGAAGCGCGGCTGCTGCGGGCGCTGGTTGGCGCGGCGCGCGGCGAGGCGCAGGCTGCCGTTGAGGATTTGCGCCGCTGCCTGGCGCTGGCTGAACCGGAAGGCTACGTGCGTTTATTTGTGGATGCCGGGCAGCCGATGGCGGCTTTGCTGACGGCCGTTGCCCACCCCTACGCCCAACAATTGCTGGCCCATTTCCCGGAAACGCTGCACCCGGTGGCGGATACGACCGTTGCCCTCTCCCCCTTGCCCGAGCCGCTGACCGAACGAGAGGCGGATGTGCTGCGTCTGATGGCCGCCGGTCTGACCTACCAGCAAATTGCCGACCAACTCATCATCAGTGTGAACACCGTGCGCCATCACGTTAAAGGCTTGTATGCCAAGCTGGCCGTCGGCTCGCGGGCGCAGGCTGTGGCCACAGCCCAGGCGCTCGACCTCCTCTAGCTTCTTCTCCCGCCTACATGGCCAACCACATATTCGTGTGATCCCGCAGACGGCCGTATCGTCTATCCTAAAAGGTGTTGAACGATTTTGATGTCATGAGGAGGCTAAATCATGAATATTTTGGTTACGGCGGCCAGTAAACATGGCAGTACGTTGGAAATTGCGACCGCTATTGGCGCGGAGCTGCGACAGGCCGGGCACGTGGTTGACGTGGTTGACGTCCGGCAAAATCCGGCGCTGGCGGGGTACGACACGGCCGTCATCGGCAGCGCTATCTACATGGGCAGTTGGCTGGCGGAAGCCCACACGTTTATCGAGGCCAACCAGGCGGCGCTGGCGCAGATGCCGGTTTGGCTCTTTAGCAGCGGTCCGCTGGGCGCGGAAAATCCGCAGCCGGAGGGCGACCCCGCGCAGCTGCCCGAACTGCTGGACCTGACCCAAGCGCGCGGTCACCAAATTTTTGTCGGCAGCCTGGACAAGAGTGATCTGGGTATGATGGAAAAGATGATGGTGAAGGCGGTGAAAGCGCCTTATGGCGACTTTCGTGATTGGGAAGTGATTCGTGCCTGGGCGCGGGAAATTGCGGCGGCGTTAACGGCCGTTTCCCCGGCTCAATAAACGGTCGCTGAAGGTGGGAGCAATGGCCGCGCCACAAACTGACAGCGCAATCTATGAAATCCGGGTAGAGCGGCACGTGGGAACGGCCGTGGCCGCTTATTTCCCCGACCTGACTATCGTACACAATCTGGACGGCAGTACCACCCTCTGTGGGGCGCTGCCGGATCAATCAGCCCTGCATGGCGTGCTGGAGCTTGTGCGCAGCCTGGGGTTGACGTTAATTGCTGTTAACCGGCGCAGTAAACGGCCGTCGGACAGCATTGGAGATGACACATGACTCACCCAAACCGACCCGTGTTTGTTTTAACCAGCCTGATAGTGTTGCTGGCTTTAGTCACCGCCGGGCTGGGCGTTTTCTGGCAAGGCAGCGGCGAACCGTTTCCCTTTACCACTCTGCGCGGCGAAACGGTGATGATTAGCGGCCACGGCCTTTACACTTACGATTCTGTCTCCATCGTAGCCCAGGCTGTGGCCCAGGACTGGGTAACGCTGCTTTTGGGCATCCCGCTGCTGTTGCTCGGGCTGTTTCTGACGCAGCGCGGCAGCTTGCGCGGCCGACTGCTGCTGACCGGCACGCTGGGTTATTTTCTTTACACGTATGCGTCTTACGCGTTTGGCGCGGCGTATAACGTGCTGTTTCTGGTGTACGTGGCCTTGTTTAGCCTGAGCTTGTTTGCCTTTGTGCTGGCGGTGATGGGCCTCGACGTGCACAGCCTGGCCGGCCATTTTTCAGACCGCCTGCCGCGGCGGTTGATTGCCGGGTTTCTCTTTGTCGTCGGCGGGTTTTTGCTGCTGGCCTGGCTGGGGCGCATTGTGCCCGGCTTGCTGACCGGCGCGCCACCCGTCGGCCTGGAGGCCAACACGACGCTGTTTATCCAGGTGCTGGACCTGGGGCTGATTGTGCCAGCGGCTTTTCTGGCGGGCGTTTTGCTTTGGCGGCGCAGCTCTTGGGGCTATCTGTTGGCTTCGATCGTGCTGGTTAAAGGCTTTACCCTGTCCATTTCTGTTTCGGCGATGGCTCTGAACATGGTGCTGGCCGGTGTGACGGTTAGCCCGGTGGAAGTGGTTGTGTTTCCGGCGTTGACGCTGGTGGGGGTGGGGTTAACGGCCGTCTTATTCAAAAACCTCAACCCGGCCTCCTCCCGGCCTGCCCACTAAGCCTGCGCCGCCAAAGACGCTAATCCTGGATGCCGCCCTCCGTGAGCGCGCGCGCATCCAGGAGGCGGTCGGCTTCCTCTGGGGTCAGGTAGCCCTTTTCGATGACGACTTCACGTACCGTGCGGTTGTGCTTCATGGCCTCTTTGGCCACTTCCGCCCCTTTCAGGTAGCCGATGACCGGGTTAAGAGCGGTGACGAGAATGGCGTTTTTCGCCAGCCAGCCGGTGGCCTTCTCCGAATTGGCCTGCAAGCTGACCACGCACTTGTCGGTGAAGGCGTTGACGCTGTTGATGATGATGTCCATGCTCTGGAACAGGTTGTAGGCGATGATCGGCATCATGACGTTGAGCTCCAACTGCCCGGCCTGCCCGGCCAGCAGCACCGTCTGGTCGTTGCCCAGCACCTGGAACATGGCCATGTCCAGCATTTCGGCCATCACCGGGTTCACTTTGCCGGGCATGATGGAGGAGCCGGGCTGCACGGCCGTCAGTCGAATTTCGTCCAGGCCGGTGCTGGGACCAGACGAGAGCAGCCGGAAGTCGTTGGCGATGCGGATGAGGTCTTGGGCCAGGGTGCGCAGCGCGCCGCTGAAGTGGACGGGGTCGGCCATGCTTTGCATGCTCTCGAACAGGTTGTTGGACTCGCGCAGTTTCAGGCCGGTGAGCTGGCTGAGGCAATTGACCATACGGCCGTGATACTCCGGGTGGGCGTTCAGGCCGGTGCCGGTGGCGGTGCCGCCAATGCCCAGCCGCCGCAATCCCTTGGCCGCCTGCCGGATTTTCTGCCGGTCGCGCCTGACGGCGCGGGCATATGCGCCAAATTCTTGTCCCAGGCGCACCGGCACCGCGTCTTGCAAATGAGTCCGGCCGCTTTTAACGATGGGGTCGAACTCTTCCGCCTTGGTTTGCAGTGCCTCGCCTAACCTTTTCAGGACATCCAGCAGTTCGTCCAGCCGCCACAGGCAGCCCAGGCGAATGGCCGTGGGGATGGTGTCGTTGGTGGATTGGGCCATGTTGACGTGGTCGTTGGGGTGTACGGGTTTGGCGGCGGCGTCCAGGCCAAAGCCGAGGATTTCGTTGGCGCGGTTGGCGATGACCTCGTTGACGTTCATGTTGTGGCTGGTGCCGGCCCCGGCCTGGATGGGATCGACGACGAATTGGGTCTGGAAACGGCCGTCTAACACCTCATCCGCGGCCTGCATAATCGCCGCAGCAATCTGCTCCCCGGTGACGAGTTGCTCCCCCACCTGCCGGTCGGTAAACAAGCCCAGGTCTCGGTTCACTTCGGCGGCCGCCCGTTTGATGGCCGCCATCGACCAGACAAACGCCGGGTAAGGCTTCAGCCCTGAAATGGGGAAATTTTGCACGGCGCGCTGCGTTTGCGCACCCCAATACGCCCCTGCAGGCACTCGCACCTCGCCTAAAGAATCTTTTTCAAGCCGGTAGTCAGACATATCTACTCCCATAACTCTGCGACAGGGTCGTCCTGCCCGCAGCTAAAATAAAAATAGCCAACCGGATGATACCGGTCAGCTATTTCGTTCAAGTCTAGTGCGTCGCTGGCGGCCCATTGAGCAGCCATACACGCTGTGTGCTTAGTCCAGAGCGTCGTAACCAGGACCTTCGGAATAGAAGTTGTAGTTTGGTTCGATGTCTTCTGTGAGGTCTAACACTTCGCCGCCGGCAAGCTGCTTGGCATTGAGAACCTTCACCTGGTGACCATCGATCTCACCTTCAAATGATTGGCCGTCCGGCAGTAAAGCTTTGGTATTGGTAATCCAAACGCCAGCCGGGGCCTCGTAATCGAAGGGAACTTCTTCTTCCGGGAAGATGGCTTCGTAGGGGCATTCTGGTACACACGCGCCGCAGTCAATGCAGGTGTCGGGATCGATGTACAGCCAGGGCCATTCCTCTTCCGGTTTACCCAAAACCATGCATTCGACCGGGCACACCTCCACACAGGCTGTGTCGCGTAAGCACAATCTGGTAACGATGTGGGTCATAAGATTTCTCCTTTTGGCTTAAAACGATACCGACTTGATGGCGTCGGTTCACTTTAATTATACACACTTACGATTTTGCCGCAGCATAATTGGCGGCGACAGCCTCCCAATCGACAATATTCCACCAGGCGGCGATGTAGTCGGGGCGGCGATTTTGGTAATGGAGGTAGTAGGCGTGTTCCCAAACGTCCAGCCCGAGGATGGGGGTTAGCCCTTCCATGAGGGGGGTGTCCTGGTTGGGGGTGGAGGTGATGGCCAGTTTGCCGGCGCCGTCGACGTAGAGCCAGGCCCAGCCGGAGCCGAATCGGGTGGCGGCAGCTTTGGAGAAGGCCGCTTTAAATTCATCGAAGCTGCCGAAAGCGGCGTTGATGGCGTTGGCCAGGTCGCCGGTGGGTTCGCCGCCGCCGTTGGGGCTCATGATGGCCCAGAAGAGGGAGTGGTTGGCATAACCGCCGCCGTTGTTGCGCACGGCCGTGCGGATGCTTTCTGGTACGCCATCCAGATTGCCGAGTATTTCTTCGATACTTTTAGCGGCCAGGTCGGGGTAGCTTTCTAGAGCGGCATTCAGGTTGTTGGTGTAACCGGCATGGTGTTTCCCGTGGTGGATCTGCATGGTGCGCAAGTCGATGTAGGGTTCCAGGGCATCATGTGCGTAGTTTAGGGCAGGTAATTCAAAAGCCATGATCTTCTCCTTTGGATTTTTAAGAAATGGGTGAACTGAATAACTTGATGATTGGCTGCACGGTGGCAATTGACCGGCTGATCATTGATTGTTACCATTCTCGTGCAAGTCAGTGACTTCATTCTAGCTACACTACAGACCTTTGTCAACAGAGGTTGAGCCGTCCTGACGGCCGTGATTGTCAGGAGAAATTTTAGATAATTTTGTCGGGAGAAGACGGCCGTTTTGCCGCAAACATGATGCAAGAGACCCCTTTGGAAAAACCCCGTATTTCGCCGGTTTTGGTTCTGGCGGTGGGCATTCTGGTCGTCTCGTCAGGCTCGATCCTGGCGCGGCTGGCGCAGGCGGAAGCTGTGCCCTCTTTGGTGATTGCCGCCTATCGCACGGCCGTGGCCGCCCTTGTGCTGCTGCCGCTGATGCTGGTCCGCCACCGTGGGGAGGTGCGCCGCCTGGCCCTGGCCGATTGGCGGCTGGCGCTGTTGTCGGGGGTGCTGCTGGCGGTGCATTTTGCCACCTGGATCAGTTCGCTGGCTTATACCTCGGTGGCCAGCTCGACGGTGCTGGTTTCGACGTCGCCGTTGTGGGTGGCGCTGGCTGCGCCTTTTCTGCTAGGCGAGTCGTTTACCCGGCCGTTGAAGATTGGCATGGGGTTAGCGCTGGTAGGCACGGTGATTATCAGTCTGGGCGACGTGTGGGTGGTGGGCGGCAACGGCCGTCTGGTGTTGAATGTAGGCGCGGCGGCCGGGGGACAACGGCCGTTGCTGGGCAACAGCCTGGCCCTGATCGGAGCCGTCACTGCTGCCGGCTACCTGCTCATCGGCCGCAAACTGCGCGTGCGTCTGTCCCTGATCAGCTACGTGACGCTGGTTTATGGCACGGCCGCCCTCTGCCTGATCCTCGTCGTGTACCTCAGCGGCAGCAGCATGTTTGGCTACAGCCCCCAGGCCTACGTCATCTTCCTGTTGATGGGGTTGGGACCGCAGCTTTTGGGCCATTCGTCGTTTAACTATGCTCTGGCTTACCTGCCCGCCGCCATCGTCGGCGCGGTCAGCTTTGCCGAACCCATTGGCGCGTCTATCCTGGCGCTGCTCATTTTTGGCGAACTGCCTGGGCCGCTGGTTTTGTTAGGCAGCCTGTTTGTCTTTGCTGGTCTGCTGGCAGCCGGGCGGAAAGGATGAACGGGTGAACGGGTGAGGGGGTGTGGGGGTGACGTTTTCACCCGTTCACCCCTCCAACCTCACACCTCCACACTAAGGCTGCGGGGTGGTGGGGATAGCTGCCGGGTCGGCGGGGTAAATTAGCCCGGCGCTGTTGGCCGGGATCCAGCCGCGCGTGTAACCATCTTCCAATTGAATTAGATACCACAAACCATCGGGCGTCTTCGCCACCAGGGCTGCAATGGTGCCCCGGCTGAGGGTGGTGATGGCCTGATAATCAGGTCCGGCGGCGATGCGTAAATCGACTGTTTGCGCTCCGGATACGCCCATGATCACCAGTTCGGGCAATGGGGTGATTGGGCCACGGTTATCTGGCGTGGCGGCCGCGGCAGTTGGCGTTCCTGGTCCCACCGTGACGGTGGGGACGACGGTGCCCGCTCCCGGTGTGGGGATGATCAGTTCTTGCCCCACCGAGATGCTGTTGACGTTGGTCAGGCCATTGGCCGTGGCGATGTCTTGCACGGTGGCATTGTAGCGGCGGGCGATGCTGTTCAGGGTATCGCCGGGCTGCACCACGTAGACGATGGGCGTGCTGGTTACGTCTGGGGTCAGGGAA
>Ga0209607_1000652_pt1 | contig 30485 bp, 25 predicted proteins | sample AD_UKC117_MetaG_FD_184413 | JGI IMG/M metagenome (GOLD analysis project Ga0209607, IMG submission 184413) | Active sludge microbial communities of municipal wastewater-treating anaerobic digesters from Hong Kong - AD_UKC117_MetaG (SPAdes)... | ecosystem: Engineered > Bioreactor > Anaerobic >... | reverse complement strand
GAGATGCAAAAATCCGGGTGTGCGGCGGCAGATCTGAACCTGGTTTACCAGGGGGTGCGTGACGCGCCCGAGGATGCCTGGCCCGCTGTCATCGCGCAGGCCCGGCACCGCCTGACGCGACCTGCGCAGGCCGTGGCCTGATGGGCACGAACGCACGTTCCGGGAGATCTGCTGATGAGCGCCACCGATAAGCGTGCCGTCCAGGCGGTTCACGCCCTGCTGCGGGAACGCTTGGGGAAAGCGTTCCCGCCGGACTACGACGCGATCAAGCCGCCGGCCCTCGGCATCCAGGATGCGCTTCGCCAACGGCTGCCCGAGGTCGATGTGGACCTGCTGCGCCGCGCGCTCGCCAATCACACCCAGCGCGACGGTTACCTTTTGGCGTTGCTTGAGTTCACCTTTACCCGCAGGATGCCCCAGACCCCATTGGGCTGAAACATTGTGGCAGAATCCTCCAGGCTTACCTCAAATAAACCCCATCCTCTCCAATCTTGCCTGGCCCATTCAGCACATAAATCCCGGCGGAATTGCCCCGGACATGGAAGGAAATGCTGCCGTTGGACACGCTGATCCGGTTGCCGGTCACGGCATCGGCGTAATCACCGTTGCGGATATTGCTCACCGTGATGTCCTGATCACCGCCCATGGCAAGACCTGCCACTGCATAGCTTTCGCCATTGTGGTAATCCCGGACAAAACTCATGCCGTTGCCCCATTCATTGACATGACTCATGGGCGCTTTCTGCAAGGCGGGAATTCCGCGGCGGATCAGGTTGAGCCGCCGGATGTGTTGATAAAGCGGATGAGCCTGGGTGGCAGCGATGTTTTCATCTGTCAGATGATCACCAAAATAAGCGCGCCCGGTGGTATCCAGGGTATCGTCATTGCCGATGATGTCCTGCGGCGCGCCTCTCATGAACTCGATTTCCTCGCCGTAATACAGGCAGGGAATGCCGCGAATGGTCCACAGCAGGTTATAAGCCGCTGCCGCCATCCATTGATCGCCTTGGAAGCGGAAGCGGAAATCGTTGTCGGGGCCGACATCGTGGTTTTGCAGGAAGGTGACCAGCCGGGTGGCGTCGCCATACACCCAATCTATTCCCACAATACCGCCGATTCCACCATAGCTTCCTCGGCTCACATTATCCCGGAAGGTGGAAAACAGGGAAAAATCCAGGACCGCGAATCCCGAGTCGCTGCCTGAATCCGGATCCCGGCGATCATGACCCAGCCGGGTATACCACCAGGGCCGAAGATCGCTAGGCGCATTATCGCCGCCGAGATTGCCCCAGCCTGTTCCCTTGACCAGATTCTCGCCGAACACGAACAAACCCGGTTTATGCGCCTTCCAGGCATTGACATACTCCAGCAAGTTCTCGCGCGAAAGATGCTTGACGGTGTCAATACGCAGCGCGTCCACTCCCATGTCCAGATACCGGTTGATCGCATTGATGATGTAGTCCTTGACATTTTGCCGTTCCGTCGCCAGGTCGATGCAATCGCCGGCCATGTGCTTGGTCTGAATCGCCAGGCTTTCCCAATCACCGCCAGCCATGAATCCCTGCTGGTGATACCACTCGGGATCAAGCGTGCTGGCGTCTATCCCAAAGAAACGGTTAGGATCGTAACCGGGACTCGGCACGGTAGCACCGGTGCGCGGATCAGCCAGCGGCACATTTCCTGCCGGGTCCGAGGCTTGCCGCTCCCGGAACCAGGCAGGAGCCAGAGGATTATCGTTATCCTCCCGATTGGGGCTGCGGTAATCGCCGAGATTGCCCTGGTAGGGACCGTTGTCGACCTGGCCCTGTTGCGAGCCTCGGGGTACGTAATATTTGACCGGTAAATGATCGATCCAGACCTGGTTGCGAATGCCATACTGCGAAGAGTGATTGACTACCACATCTTGGATAATCTTGATGCCGCGCGCATGAGCCGCGTTGATGAGGTCTTGGTAAGTGGCATCCGGCGATTCCAGCCGAGGATCGATCCGCGTCCAGTCGTAGCCATGATAACCGTGGTAATCAAGGCCGCTGCGGTTTTCGATGGGGGGTGTGATCCAAATGGCGGTAAAACCGAGATCGCGAATGTAATCGAGTTGCTGGATCAGTCCTCTGAAATCGCCGCGCCAGTGCGGATCTTCGGCTTGTCCAGTGGCAGCATTGAATTTGATCCGGTCGCGGCAGAAATAATTGTTACCGGGATCGCCGTTGTAAAACCGGGTGGTGATCAGGAAATAAATCGTTTCTTCCCGGAAATCGGCTGGCGCGCTGACGGGACCGATGTTGTAGTAGAAACTCTGGCGGGTTTCGTTACCTGCGCCATCGACGGCGAGAAAACGAATCGCCGTGCTGGTTGTTACCGTTACAGGATTTCCCGCCAATCCTGCCGTTGCATCGCCCCGTACGTAGACCGGCGAGGCGGGCGCCGGTGCGGAACCGTCCGTGGTGTAATACGCCACGGACGGCGCGGGCCGGTTATCGCGCAAGGTAAAAACGATATTGATGGGATTTTCGTAGGTTCCGCTGGCAACGCTGGCGGAGACCGTTGGCCGTTCCAAGTCGGCGTTGGGATCGATGGTGTAGTGAAAGGTGCTGATGCCCCCTACGTCGCCCGCTGAGTTCACCCCAAAAGCCATCAGAGTGGTTGACTGAGTCATCTCGATAGGCGTGGTATACACCGGCGATGAAGCGGTTGGCGCCGCGCCGTCGGTAGTGTAATAAATCACGTCATCCCGGTTGCTTCCCTCCAATTCAACCTGCTGCGGAGTTAGATAAATCCGCGCGGGCGGGGAAGCCGTAATCACCGGGATTCGCGGCCGTTCCAGGTTGTCGTCGTACCACTGGTTGTTGGTGTAAAACCAGCCTAGCCGCTCGCGACGGAGGTTTCCCGTCTGCCGTCCCGCCCCATCGTTGAACACCATGCTGGCGGCCTCGGCGGTCTGGAATTCGTAACGGAACCAGCCATTGGCTTCGGCGGTCATCGCGACTCCAGGCCAGGCCGTTTGCGGAATGGGCGGCGTGGTATCCCAATAGTGGATGTCAATAGTATCGCGCCAATCGCTTGGCCGTTTGAAATGGACAACGAGCGGCATGATGATTACCTCGCTGCAATGGATATTCAGCCTGGAGGGGAGCGATGAGGGTCGATCAGCGGCAAGGTATTGCCGTAGATGACGTGCCGGACACCTTCTTGCGCTAGAAAATCGTGCGGAAAACCGGGTTCGATGGCGCTGGCCGCATCCAGACCTTGCAATTGCTCATCGGTCAGCGTGAAGTCCAGGCACGCCAGATTGTCCTGAAGCTGCGAGAGCTTGCGCGCGCCGAGAATCGGAATGATCACTCCCTGCTTTTGCTGCCGGACCCAACTGAGAGCCACTTGCGCGGGCGTGTGACCGAGTTCCTTGGCCAGATCGGCCACTGTGGCAGCGATGCGGAAATTACGCTCGCGCATCAGATCTTGCCCCCAGGGACTGACGCTATAGCGCGCACCGGCGGCGGCGCTCTTGTCCGCCTCCGGGTTGTATTTGCCGGTGAGCAGGCCACCACCCAGCGGACCCCAGGCCGTCACTGCGATATCCAAGGCCCGCGCCATCGGCAACAGGTCGCGCTCGGGCGTGCGCTCGATCAGGCTGTACTGGATTTGCAGACCTGCGAACCGGCTCCAGCCGCGCAGTTCCGCCAGGGTATTGGCGCGGGATACAATCCAGGCGGGGGTGTCCGAGATACCGATATAAAGCACCTTGCCAGCGCGGACCAGATCGTCGAACGCGCGCATGACTTCTTCCACCGGCGTCATGAAATCCCAGGCGTGCAGCCAATACAGATCGATGTAATCGGTGCCGAGCCGTTTCAGGCTGGCGTCGAGCGCCTGCACCATGCTCTTACGGTGATTGCCGCCGCCGTTGGGATCGCCGGGGCGTCCATTCAAGGTGTATTTGGTGGCGAGCACGAAGCGTTCCCGCTCAGCGGCGATAAACTCGCCCACGTACTGTTCGCTGGTGCCGCCGGTGTAATGGTTAGCGGTGTCGATAAAATTGCCGCCCGCCTCCACGAAGGCATCGAACATCCGCCGGCTTTCTTCCCTGGAAGCCCCCCAACCCCATTCCTCGCCGAAGGTCATGGCGCCAAGACACAGTTCCGAAACACGCAGACCGCTATTGCCAAAAAGTTTGTAACGCATAACCACGGCTCCTGGAAAAACGAACGGGCAAGGGAGAGGAAGTGCGGCGGCTTACTTGTGCAACAGCTTAAAGGCGTGATTGACGGAATTGACCCGGAAAAAATGCCGGATCCAGACCATCGCCAGCGGTTCGAGATAGCGGGCGCATTCAATATCGCCAATATCGATGACCGGCCAGCCAAACGTTTTAAGCAAACCGGTCACCGTTGCCTTAGCCGGGTCGTCGTTGCCGCAAATGAACATGTCCGGCGGACCGCCAGGAAAGCTGGGCTTAAACATGTGCCCGCTGCCTACGATGTTGAAGGCTTTGACGACCTGTGAATGGGGTAGCCAGCGTTGAACCTGTTCACCGGCGGAATCGGTATGGCCGATGGCCAGCTTTGGCGGAATGCCGCCGGAGAAATCGAGCGGATTGGTGGTATCGATCACCACCTTGCCTGCTAGATGGTCCGGGCCGGCCAGCCGAATGGCGTTTTCCGCGCCTGTCCAGATCGTGCATAGCACCGCCAGCTCGCCAAAGGCGGCAGCTTCCGCGAAGGTGCCAGCGGATGCCTTGACGCCGGCTTTATTGACCCAAGCCTTGATCTTTTCCTGATCCGGATCGCGCGAACCCATTTTTACGTCATGGCCAAGAGTGGCGAAACCAATCCCAAGAGCTTGGCCAACATCGCCTGTACCGAGAATGCCGATTTTCATCATTTATCGCCTTAAATGATTTGAAGAAGAGGAGGTTGCTGTTGCTAACGGGTGATTCTGAGCAGCCAGCGCACGCGCAAGCCAATAGCCGAAGTTTTATTTTCAATTCCTGAATGATCTCGATTCATTAAAACTGTTAACTCCCTAACGGTAAAACCAGTCCCAATTGCTGTGCAATACTCAAGCTATCTGAATTAAACCAGCGTTCGGTAATTTTTCCGTCGACGATTCGAAACAAGGCCAATCCATTCCAGGAAAGTTCGTTACCACTGGGCGAGACGCCTAGAAACTCTCCTTGCTGGGTGCAGCGCATGGTGCCGCGCACGCCGACCATTTCCCCATCAGCGATCACATCATGCAATTGCACATGGAGATTGCCAAACACCGTGCGCGAGGCGGTAATACCCTGCTTGAGGGTATCGCGGCCTTGTGGATTGCCGAACAAGGTCTCGCCATGATCCTTGAAATCGGAAACCATTATTTCATCCAGTAAATTCACATTGCCTTGACTCATCACTTCTTCATAAAAACGACGAACGATAGTTTTATTCGCTTCTGACATGGCCTGATCTCCTCAAATTTGAGCTATTTTTCTACCGGCACGCTTTTCGAGCATTCGCTTGACGATTATCCTGAACCGCTTGAGATCGTGTCTGCGGAGTTACACAGACGACATCACCCGCAAAAGCTTCGCGCCAGACATATCCGGAAAGACAGGTGTTTGGGCCTGATGGCCCGCCAGCCGGGCTGCGCCGTGCCGCGGCTTGCGAGTTATCGATCTGTGCTTGCTCGCGTACGCCGGGCTTCACACAGACATGGTCATTTGGAACAGCATCTCGCCAGACAAAGCCACGAATGCAGGTATCAGGACCATAGGTACAATCTCTCGGAGGAGCGGTTATTAAAGGCCCTCCTGTGGTTGTTCCAATATCCTCAGCCAAGGATAAATATATAGTGGATGCTAAAGCTAATAGACTCGCTATTGTCATAGTAAATAATCTTTTCATAAATCCTCCATTATGAACCGCATGTTGGATGCGATTATCTTTAACATCCGTTAGCAGCGTCCATCGCAGGGTGCACTGTCTCTTTTCTCAATTTGACCGGTATAAGTATTTATAACCTCATCAAAGCAACCTTTCCCTTGAGTATCGACGCGCCTCAATAACCGTCCATTGTCAAGCCATTTCTGGCATAGAACAACCGAATTATTTTGCGCCACAACGATTGGAGTAAACTTCTCTTCCGCTTGGGCACGGTCAATAAACCACAGGTCAATCCCGGCTTGATCATTGGATTCAAAGGTCTTAAGTCCCACCCACCAGAACATAGGTTTTGCATCTGGTATCTGTACTTTTATTAAGACGTCTCCCGATAAACAAATAATGGTTCCCACCTCAATATTAAGGTTGTTTTTGACACTCCGAAACTCATTATTACTGCACTCATAATTTTTTTGCCACAATCTGTTTTGTTCCAGGGCAATCTGGGTTTTGTCAAAAGGAACGCCAATCTTCCATGATTTGTAATAACCCAACACGGTCGGTATCGCTCCAGCGATGGCAATAATGAGCGTGGGATACATAAATACCCATTGCCACCATTTTATCGGCTTAACATTCTTGGATGAGTTGAAGTCTTTTGACAAAGACTCTTTATTGCCGGAATCTGTAGTCGAAGCATTGGGAGCCATGATCCTATCCTTCCTGGCCACCGCCCAGCTGAATCACGGGAACCACGCCGAGATCCTGTAATTGTCCCATCACATCCATGTTGGCCCAGCGCTCGATAATCTTGCCTTCTGCATTGAAGCGATACGTGGAAATGCCGCGCCAAGCCGATACCTTGCCCGTCGGCGGAATGCCCATGAACGGACCTTGATGCGTGCCGCGCCAGGACAACAGGCATACCACCGTATCGCCTTCGGCAACCATGTCTTCCACCACGGTGCGGCCATCGGGGTAGGCGTTGATCACACCCAGTACACCTGCTTTGATTGCTGCGCTGCCTTCGATGCGGGGGAACAGCGTCTCGCCGTAGTGCACGAAATCGGGCGCCATCAATTCATCCACGGCGGCGACATTGCCCTGATTGATGATTTCGTCGTAGAAACGGACGATGCGGGCCTTGTTTCTCTCTTCAACCGATGTCATTGCTTGAGCTCCTCATTTGGCGGGCGGCGGGATGTCATCCGCCCTGGCCTTGGAAACGCGGAATCCGGCCCAGCTGCTGCAACACGCCAATCTCATCTTCGATGACCCAGCGTTCCGCCATCTTGCCGGCGCTGTTGAAGCGAATGATGGAACTGGCAGTCCAGTTCATCCGCCGGCCCGTCGTCGGCACCCCCATCCATTCCCCGTCGTGAGTGCCGCTGACCTGCACATGGACCATCACCTTGTGCCCTTCAGCGAAAATCCGCTGGATTGTCGCGGTGGCGTCCGGAAAGGCAGCCTTGAAGCGGGGTATTGCCTGCCGGAGCGCATCCCGGCCATACACCAGCGGAAACAGCGCATCGCCGTGCGTGACGAATTCGGGAATCATCAGCTCGTCGATAGCGGTGGGTAAAACTTCCGGATCGCGGCTGCTCAGCGCCTCAAACAAGCGCCGGGTGGCGGCGATGTTCGCCGCAGTGTCCGGCGGCGGCGCGCCGCTGCCCAGGCGGACCGGCGGAATCACGCCAAGCTGAATCATTAATCCCAGCGTGTCCCAGATGCCCCAGCCTTCGGTTTTCTTACCGTCCACGACCCGGTGAATCAGATGTCCGCTCAGATCGAAGGATCGACCGGTTGCCGGTAAACCCCGGAAATCGCCCTGGTGCGTGCCTCGCACGGTGTAGCGGGTGGCAACCTTGTCCCCTTCCGCGTACATGGCTTCGATCTGATAGCGGATATCTGGGAAAGCGCCGTGGATCGTGGCGATCCAGGTCTTGAAGAAATCCAGGCCGCGCACGGCCTCGCCGCTTTCCTGATGAAAAATGAAACCGGCGGCGTACAGCTCGTCGATCACCGCGAGATTGGCCGGATTCCAGCCCGCCTCGATGGCGCGCCGCACGATGGCTTTATTTTGTTCACGTACATTCATCGGGTTCACCACTTGCCTCAGTTATTGCTCGACCCATACCGACACCGAGCCGCCGTTGCAGCGAAACTCCCCCCAACCGTCGTTGCCGGTGGTAATCGTGCCGCCGGCGTTGCCGGTGACGTCCGCAAATATCCGGTCCGGACGGCCGGTGTTCATCCGCTTTGCGCCTCCCGGCCCGTCGCTGAGCACGACCGCAATGGCGCGCGGGTGACCGGCGTCGCCCAGCCGGGTCCAGCCGATGACATCGGGATGATCGAAGTAATCGATTTGCAGGCCATAGGCGTGGTCCCGCCGCACCTGCAATAAGCGGTCGAGTATTTGCCGGTGCCCCTGGCGTCCCGGCGCGCCGTAATAATCCGGGTAGAACAGGCAGGGATAACCTTCCTCCCGCAGCAGAATCAAGGCGTAGGCCAGCGGTTTGAACCAGTCTTCGACGGCGTCCTCGCGGTAGGAATCGTGGTTATCGACAAAGGTGACCGCCAGCGCCGGGTCCTGCCGCACCTGCGTGCCCTCGAAAATACGGGTCATGTCGAAGGAACCCCCGCTTCGCGAGGCGTCGCGAAGGTTGAAATGCAGGCGGAAATCGAACACTGACATGCGCCGTCCGGTTTGCTCGATGAACCAGCCCAGGGTGCCGGAATCCGGTGTCCAGTATTCGCCGACGCCAAACAGCTCGCGCCCGGCAGTGGCGCGGACGTGATCTAGCCACTCGTTGAAAAAGAAGGTGCGGATATGCTTGGCGGCGTCGAAGCGAAACCCATCGACATCGAGAGTTTGCACGATCCAGCCGCCCCAACGGTTCAATTCCGCCCGGACTTCATCGCTGCCCATGTCCAGATCGGCGAACAGCAAGTAATCATAATTGCCGCGTTCCGGGTCCACCGGCGTGTCGAATTGCTTGTCTCGCAGCTTGTAGATGGTGCCGGCTGTGCCGGTGCGCTGGTCGTAATCCACTGCGTCGAAGTGCTGCCAGTTCCAGACAAAACTGGAATACGCTCCGGCGCGGCCCGGAAAGCCGAAATAGGTCCAGACTTCGATTTCACGCGATGGGCCGATTTCGATGTTACGGTTGTCATGTGACACCGGCGTACCCATGACTACTTCGGTGCGATCTGCGCCGGCCTTGTGATTGACCACCACATCGAGATACACCTGGAGGCCTGCGGTGTGCGCCGCCTGAATGGCGGCTTCAAGTTCCTGACGGGTGCCGTACTTGGTGCGGACAGCCCCTTTCTGATCGAATTCGCCGAGATCGAACAGGTCGTAAATGCCATAACCCACATCCTGCGTCCCGCGCTCGGCCTTGCAGGGCGGCGGCAGCCAGAGCGCTGTCACCCCAGTAGCGGCGAGATCAGCAGCGTTGCGGGTCAGCTCGTTCCACAGCGTCCCGCCGGCGGGATAATCCCAATAGAAATACTGCATCAAGGTACGGTTGGCCGCCATCGTCTCAACTCCTGTGCGATTCCCCTCATCCCGAGCAGACGCGGGGTTAACAGAAACTATTGCCGCTGGAAAACCAGCACGCTATTGGCTGGCAGGCGGGCGGAAAACACGCCGCCGGTGGAAGCGATCAGGCCAGGGTTAAGTAACCCATCACCGCCATAATCTTGGGCGTCGCTGTTGAAAACCTCCTGCCATTGCCCATCGGCAATACGCGAATTCTGAATCCGGTAACCGTTAGCGAATGCGTTATTGTTCAGGCTGGCGATCACCAGCAGCTCTTCGCCTGCCTCCCAGCGCCGGAAGGCGAGAATGCGGTTAGCGTCGTGGGTGTGGAGCACGTCGATGGTGCGCGAACACAAGGCAGGCCGGGCGCGGCGCAGGCGGATCAATTCCGAGTAGAACCGAAACAATCTCGCTCCCTCGCCTTCCCTAAGCGCCTGCAAATTCTCGCGCTCGTCGAGAAAACCGGCGTAACGGTATGGCCGCAACGCCCCCACCTCTTCGCCCATGAAAAACATGGGGGTCGCCGGTGCAAGCAACGTCATCGCGGCGGTGAAACGCACGCGCGCCTCGGCATAACGGCGGGTCGTGCCTGTCAGGGGCGCGTAGTTGACGGCGATAACGATGGTCCGCGCCGAATTCTCGGCATTGCCGGCTTCGTCGTGCGACTCGTGATAAACGACATATCGGTTGTTGCTACCGGCGAGAATATTGCCAAACCGCGTCATTTCCAGCGGCCGGCCATCACCGTAGCCAGCCTGCCTGAGAAGCCGCGCCCTTTCCGGATTGTCCTGCGCGTCACCAATCAGATGATGGTAAAAATCGGCATACCAGGTCGCATCGAAATCAAGCCCGCCTTCGCTGGCCGGTCGCATCACCGCGTCCCAGCCACTGTGATCCTCGGCGATCAGGAAAGCGTCCGGTTTGATGAGGCGGATGGTGTTGGCCCACTCGCGCAGGAGTTTCTGACCGAACAGGTTGGCGCTGGAAACGGCTGGCGCTGGCGCCGCGACGTTGAGTGTATTGTCACGGTGGATCGCTTGCGTCAGATCAACACGAAAGCCGTCGAGATGAAATTCGCTGACCAGCGCCGCGACGCTGGAGGTGAACAGCCGGCGGACGGGTCCTTCCCAATAGCGGGGCGCCCAGCCGCTGGAACCATTGTTGACATAGCCGCCGTTCGGATTGGCGTAGTCGCTGGCCCGTCCTTCGTACCAATAATAAATATTGCGCTCGGGCGCGTTGGAATCGTAAGCCCATTCGGCCCGCTCGGCCTCGTGGGCGTAGTGGTTGTAAACGACGTCAAGAATGACGGCGATTCCGTTGCGATGGCATTCGCGCACGAAATGCTTGAATTGATCGCGCCCGCCGCCCGCATATTCGACCGCCAGGTAGTGAGTCGTGCTGTAGCCCCAGCCCGCCCCGCCCTGAAACTCGCTGATCGGCATCAAGCCAATCGCGTTCACCCCGAGATCGCGCAGGTAAGGTATGAGGCGCAAGGCGTCCTCAAGCGTACCGGTTGGCGCCTGACGGTCGAGGCCCAGTCCGCCGGTGTGCAATTCGTAGATCACCAAATCTTCAAGACGGATTGGCACGGGGCGGCCGGGCGAAAACTCACCGGCCCAAAATGCATCCTCGTTCAGCCAGCGGGTTTCCGGCCAGACGGGATTGCCATTCGCATCGAGTTCCCGGAATTCCTCGCAAACCAGCTCAGGATCAACGGTGACCGAGCAGCTTTTCGAGCCGTCGAGTTCCTGACGGCGGCCATTCCATTGGGCATTTAGCGCTTCCGGATTGACACCACCGGAGCCGATCTGGCAACGGGAATAAAGGTCGGTGCGGTAGGCGATCGAGCCATCGTCCTTTTGAATGCGATACATATAAGGCTGATGGCGGAATTGACTGAAATCAGCGAGCCTGGGTTCGTCGGCGGGTGTCTCCCAAATCCCGCCAGCGACCCGCCGCATCGGAATGGGCGGCGGCAAGGGCTGGCCACCGTAAGTGGTGCCGTTGTTGTAGATATAACCCCCATCGCGCTCTCCCAAGACCAATTCGACCGCTTGGGCGTTGGGTGCCCAAACCGAGAAGCGAACAGCCGGATTATCCTGGCCGGCGATAAGCCGTTTGTTCGCACCCAGCCGGCGGCAGTAGGTAAAGTAATAACGCTCGGTCTGTCCGCCGGCCTGTAAATCGAATGTGCGGTAGCGCTCGTGCGAGGCGCTCTGGGCGATTTCGCTAGGAATGCCCCATACATCGGATTGTTGCGATGTATCCACGCGCACGCCCCAGCGGAAGGTCTGGCCGGTCTGGCTGTCATCGAGATGGATCGTAGCCCGGAAGGCGGGGCAACCGTCTTCGGCGGTGAACGCTTCCATCGGCACAGTGGCCCACTGCTCAGACCGCAAACCTTGGGGGTTCCAGTTGCCCGTCAAGCGGGCGTTGACCACAAAAGGCTGCCGCAATCCGGTCAGATATTCGAATCGTATTGGAATCAATGCCATGATAACTATTCCCCTCTAGCCGTTCTGCCGGTTGCCGCGCCGGATAAAGTCAAGCTAGCGGCAGGGGCGGGTTGTCCTGACCGGTAAAGCCCTGGGTGACCTGAAGGATGTTGCCCTCGGGATCGGCAAGCCACACGCTGCGCCAGCCGGGAATGAAATCGTCGAAGCTCAGCGGGCCGAAAGTGATCCGTGCTTCCTCGCCCATCGCCGCCAGGCAGGCGTCCACGTCGTCGACTTGGAACGAGTAATTGCGCACGCCGGGATAGAGCGGTCCCTCGTTGTTCATGTCCGGCGAAGCGGGCCGTTCGCCCTGCGCCGGGAACAGCTCCAGATACACGCCGCTGCCTTGCAGGAATACGATCTGACGGCCATCCGGTAAATCGATGGCGCGGGCGCGCTGAAAACCGAAGTGCTTGCTGTAAAACCGCTCGATGGTGAGCAGGTCGTTGCAGTTCAAGGAAAGGTGATGAAACATCATGAGCGCATCTCCTTACAGTCCGGCCTTGATCAGACCGGCGCATTTTTCGGCGATCATCAGAATCCCGGCGTGACAGTTGCCGGACGGCACTACCGGCATTGCGCTGGCGTCCACCACGCGCAAGCCGTCCACGCTGTGCACGCGCAAGCTAGGGTCCACCACCGCCAAATCGTCCGTTCCCATCTTGCAGGAGCCGGCCTGGTGGTGATACGAGTCGGCCCGCTGCCGCACAAACTCGCGCAGTTGCGCGTCGGTGGCCACTGCTGGACCGGGCAATAATTCCACCGTGACCCAATCGGAGAACGCCCGCGTGGCGAAGATGTCGCGGGCGCGCTTCACAGCGTCCACCAGCCGCTGGGCGTCGTCCTCGGTGCCCAGATAGTTCGGATTGACTCGCGGTTTATCCAGCGGATTGCCGCTGGCCAACCGCACCCAGCCGCGCGAAGTGGGCCGCACCACGCCCGGCAGGATGCTGACCGAGTTGGGGTTTTGCTGGCCGACGATGATGTCGAACGGGACGTGGACGAAGGCGATCTGAATATCCGGTCCGCTTTGCGCCGGATCGGACTTGTAGAACAGCGCCGCTTCCGACAGATTCAGATGGCCCGGCGGCGCCGGTCGCGCGGTTCCCTGAATCACGCCGGTGAGGACATGGTTGTGAAAGTTCTCGCCGACGCCGGGCAGCGCCGCCATGACCGGAATGTTGAATTCGCGCAGATGATCCGGATTGCCGATGCCGGACAGCAGCAACAGCTTGGGCGATTCGATTGCCCCGGCGCAGACCAGCACTTCCCGGTCCGCCCGCACAGTTTGCAGGGTTCCATTCTGGTCGTATTCGACGCCGACGCAGCGCCGTCCCTCGAACAGCAGCCGCGTGGCCTGCGAACTCGCGCTCAACGTCACGTTAGGCCGCGCCAGAGCGGGCAACAGATAGCCCTCCCGTGCGCTCCAGCGTTTGCCGTCGCGGATGTTGACATGATGCCAGCCTGTCCCTTCCATCTGGGGACCGTTGAAATCGTCCGTGGCGGGATAGCCCAGTTCCCGGCAGGCAGCGATAAAAGCTGCCGATGTGGGGTTCGGATCATGCAATCCCGCGTTTAATAAAGGGATGGGGCCGCCCTTCCCGATCCATGGCCCTGTGCCATCTTCCTGATCCTCCAGCTTTTGAAAATAAGGCAGCACGCTTTGGTAGTCCCAGCCGGCACAGCCTTGCGCCGCCCAGCCGTCAAAATCGGAAGCGTGACCTCGAATGTGCATTAGGACGTACAGGTTGCTGGTTCCGCCTGGCAGCTTGCCGCGCGGTTCGTAGATTTCCCGTCCGGCTAGCCCCGGTTGCGGCACGCTGCGATAACCCCAATCCACTTCCGAGCCGAGCAGGGTTGGCCAGGCCGCTGGGGTTTGAATGCGGGTTTCGATGTCCGGCGATGTGCCGGCGGGTCCTGCTTCCAGCACCAATACCCGGACATCGGGGTCCTCGCTGAGCCGGCGGGTCAACACCGAACCGGCTGACCCCGCGCCGACGATGATGAAATCGTAAGCACGCATGGGGATGATTCCTTACGCCGGCGGCGCCTTGGGATTGGTGGGATGATTGAAAGGCGCGAAGGCCGTTTCGTCATGAATGGTCCGCATGTACTTGATCTTGCCGTTTTCCAGACGGAAGAAATTGGCGCCGACCACCTCACGGTCCGGCAGGTAGTTGTAGGCGATGGGCGTGCCAGCCCGGTTGGCCGCATCGCAGCGCCAGACCACCACCGCTTGCTCGCCGTCCGTCACGATATGCTTGGGGATCATCTGAAACTTGCTGTAGCCGTAGCTAATAGCCCCGATCGCGCCCTGCAGCACCTCGATGCCCTCGAAGTGTCCGGCCAGCTGCTCGTCGCCGCTCACGTCGCCGGCAAACAAGGTCAGCCACTCGTCCCAGGCACCGCGCTGGGCGGTCTCGTAATAACGGGCGATGACCTCGCGGGTCGTTCCGGTTGCGTCATCCCGCGCCCAGAACGCATCGTATTGGGCGGTGCCGTCGCCGAAGATCGCCCCCCGGCCTTCAATGACCTTACCGTCCCGCCAGGTCAGCCAGTGGATCACGTCGATATCGAGGCGGCGGCCGGGTTGTCCTGCCCGATGACCGGTGTTGCGCGTCACATCCGCCGAGAAGTTTCCGGCGGTCATCACCGCCACCGGGTCCATGCGGAAGCTGTTGTCCGACAGCTGGCCGACGGTGCTCATGAACGCGATAAATTCATCCAAGTTGTTCTTCCAGCCCGACAACGGGTTGTGACCGGGGACCAGCCAGCGTAAATCCTCGGCCCACATTTGAGCGATTTGCTCACGCTGGCCGGTGGCGAGCGCCGCATAGGCGGCGGCGACTTGTTCTGAAGTGATGATGGCCATGCAATCGTCCTCCTAGTCCGCCAGCCGGCCGGGAATCGGCTTGAGCTGGTAAACCGCCCAGAAGAAGTTATCCACCGCGTGCTGGTCGCTGATGTACACCTGGACCCGATCGATGCGGCCATCGCGGATTCGATAGTGCGTGCAGTTGAGGGCGTTGAGCGTGACCTGCGACGCGGTGCCGGACGCATCCTGCACCGTTGTCGTCCCTTGCCCGCGATGGACCTCCACCACGGTGTCTTCACCGAAGGTATCGACGCCGGTGCTTGGATCGGTCTGGGGGTCCAGCGTGACCTGGATATTTGCCCGCACCAGTTGGGCAAAGAACGCTAAGACTTCCTCAGCGCCATGCTTAGTGCCCGACAGCGGATGACGGCCAGGCAGATTCCAGACCAGATCCGGCGCGAAAATCTCGTTGCGAATGGTGTCCATGTCGTTGCGGTTGAAGCACTCGTACATTCTCTGCACCAGTGCGATGTTGGGATGCGTGTCTGCCATGTTGCTGTCCTCTCAGGTGAGTCCGCGTAAATGAGCTGTCTGGCGATGGAGGGTCTGAATCACAACGGCTTCGAGCCGGGCATGGGCCGGAGCTCATCCACGATGTAGCGCGTGATCGCCAGCCGTCTGCCGCTGCCCGGCGCGCGAGTCAGTTCCCAGCGCTGGTAGGCGTCGAAGCCAATCCATTCGCTGCGCGGCGCAGGCGGGTTCCAGCGGCGGGCCTGCCAGTTGACTACGACATCGAGCAGGTAGCGGCCCTCCCGCCAAGAGAGACCGGTGCGGGTGACGATATGCAGTTCATCGAAAAAGAGCCGGATCACGCCCTCGTACCAGCTGCGGAATTCCTCAGCCCCGCAGACCATTCCCTCCGGAAATTGCATCTCGACCCCGCTGGTGACCAGCGGGACCAATTGTTCCGGGGGCGCATGAATATCGAGCTTGCGATACCAGTCAGCGACGAAGGCTTCGATTTCCGCCCGGCTGAAGGCATTCGCAGTCATTAGGATGTTGTGATCCGGCATAACCCGCCTCCTCTCCATTAATGCGTTGGCCGCGGCACGCTGCCGTCCAACACCAATTCGATCAGAAAGGGTCCGTCGTGGCTCAGCATCGCCTCGATCGCCGGCGCGATCCCAGCCGGTTGCGCGACGCGCCGGCCCGGTACCCCCAGCGCGCCTGCCAGCGCGACAAAATCCAGAGTGGGATCGCCGACATTGAAAGCAGGCGGAAACGCGGACGGATATTGGTCCGGCGACAAGCCCCGCTGATTCCAGTAGTCCAGCAGGTTCAGCTTGAGCAGGCGGTAACCGCCATTGCTGCATACCACGAACTTGGCGCCGATCCGGTAGCGGGCGGCTGTCCACAGTGCCTGAAACGTGTACATAGCGCCGCCATCGCCGCTCAGACCTAGCACCGTTCTTTCCGGATGGGCCAGTTTCACCCCGATGGCGCCGGGCAGACCGACACCGAGCGTGCCGCCCGGCGTCTGGAAAAACGATCCGGCTGCGTGGGGGGGCCGCCAGCGGGTTAATTCCGGAAAATGCGTCAGCGATTCGTCGAACAGGATGGCGTCCCCAGGCAATTGCCGGGCGAGTTCCGCTGCGAAGGCGGCCATCCGTAGCGGCGTCGCGTTCATTTCCGCCTCGTCCCGTGCCCGGGCCTCGGCCAGTTCGCGCTGATTGGCCGCGCCGATCGCGCGGGCGCGCTGGGCCGCTGCTTCCTGTTGCGCCGGCGTCGCCAGATCGGTGACTGCGTCCGCCAGCGCCTTCAGTGTCAATTTCGGATCGCCAAGCAGCCCCAGGGTGATGGGATGGTTCTTGGCAATCTCGTAGAGATCGAGGTCGATGTGGATGATTCTGGCGTCGGCCCGGAACGGATTGCTCAGCAGCGGGAACACTTCCGGGAAGACATAGGTGCCGCACACCACGACAACATCGGCGCTGGCGACGATCTGCTGGCTCGAACGGCCAAACATGTGGCCGGTCAGGCCGCAGTAGAGCGGGTGGGTCCATGCCATGTTAAGTTCCGACGCCATGACACCGTAAACCCGCGCGCCCAGCGTTTCGGCCAATTGGGCAAGTTCCGCCTGCGCCTGCGAGTGCGAAATGCCATCGCCCATTAAGATCAGCGGGTTTTGCGCGCTGCGTAACATGTCGCTGGCGGTGGCAATGGCCGCCGGTTCCGGGACGACGCGGGTTACCGGCGCCACCGCCGGCGCCACCGGCTCGTCGTTGGGCGCGTCGAGGATGTCTTGGGGCACCGAGAGGAAAACCGGTCCGAACGGCGGTGTCGCCGCCATCTTGAGGCAACGCCGCAGCAGACGGAGCAGGCTGCGGGAATCAATAACCCGGGCCGCGTATTTGGTGACCGGGTGGGCCATCGCCACCAGATCGGCCGCCATTTGCGCATCCATCGCGTCGTAGGCAACCCCAGACTCGCCGGCGATGACCACCAGGGGCGAGCGCCGCCGCTTAGCGTGATAGAGACTGCCGATAGCATTGCCGAGACCAACGCTGCAATGCAGTTGAACAACCGCCGGCCGTTGGGTCGCCTGGGCATAGCCGTCGGCGATCCCGACGATAGCTGCCTCCTGCAGCCCCAACAGGTAATCGATCGCTGGGAAACGTGAAATCTCATCCAGTAATCCTTCTTCACTGCTGCCCGGATTGCCGAACATATAATGAATACCATCGGCCTCAAGCTGTTCCAGGAGCTTCTGGTGCCCTGTTTTCTGGGTCATGACATCACCTCTTGCCGTTGGGCTGGAAGTGCGCAGCGCGCACGCTCATTGGCCATCGTTATCACCAGCCGTAACGCCGCAGCCCGTTTTCCAGCACCTCGACCACCATCTGACCGGTGAGGATAGAATCGGGGGTGGAGCGGCCCGTAATGAAGGGATAATCCACGATCACACTGGTGGGTTTGCCGAAGTTGCCGTGATAACCCCCATCCGGTCCGGTTGCGTCCCGGAGGATAAATTCCAGGGGATAGGGTGGCGGTCCCATGTTGAAATTGAGGAAGCGTCCGCGCGCCTCGACGAAACCGGTGCCATCCTTGTAGTCATACTCCAGGCAGTGGCCGGTGACGTGTTTGCCCCAAATGATGCTCCGGCGCTCGTTCATGTCGCGTGCGAAAGCGAGACAGGTGACGCCATAGCACTCGGCAGCGACCGGCTTGCCGGCGCGCAGGAAAGCCATGATCAAGTCATGCACCCGTTGGTTGTTAGCCAGGTCAACGAGAGGCCCGGAGCCGCCGACGATCAGCAGCGCGTCGTACTTCTCAATGCCGCGAACTGCTTCATCGAGAGCGGCGTTGTAGGTTTCCAGCCCCCGCACAAAGGCCGGCGCAGCGAAATAGGGCCGCTCTGGAAACCAAGCGGACAGATTGACCGGATTTTCCAGGCGCTGCCCCTGGACGGTGCCCGGATCGTCGATTTCACGCACCCGCGCCGCCATCGCCGGCGTGGTCACCGGGCGCTGGAGCGGGGGATCGAAATAATCCGGTTCCATGCTGACCGGAATCGCGTTGGGCCGCCGGCCGGCCGGTGTGCAGAAATCGACCTGATAGCCCGCCCGATCGAATACGCCTAGCGGACCCACCAGCTCTTCACCCCAATAACCCCATTCCGACAAGATTATGAGGATGCGCCGTTGGTCCGAAGCGGTTTCGGCCAGGGGAACCGGCTCCGGTTGCGCCCGCGGCTTGATGATCAGATCGGTGATGGTATCGATCAGCGCCTCGGTCGCGTGCCAAGACGGATTGGTGACCAGATCGCCATCCACGACTACTTGTTGTGTGTCCGGGGTGCCGGGCGGGCACGGGGTATAAAGGGCGCCCGCGTTGATCACGTCGGCCAGCACCACCGGATTGCAGATGACCTTACGGCCAGCCAAGATGTCGGGTGATGGCGTCAGCAGCCATAAGGCATGGCAGGGCGCACCCTTGATGATGCGCCGGTTTTGCATCGCCCGCCGGAAAAAGCGCGCGGCGGGCGCTTCCCGCGCAATTTGCGCCGCGTTGCCAGTGTTGATTTCGTGTTCGCTGTAACGTAACCGCACACTGGTGTAGTTGGCCACCATAATGACGGCGGCGTAATCGTCGAGATTGACGTTGTCGAAGTCTATCGAAACGTCCAGCCACTCCAGCGGCGGCACGTTACCTTGATCATCCGGCTCGACGGTGCTGTAAAAGCGCTGTCTTGGCTGACCCCATAATCGCGACATCAAGTGCACCGTGGCGCCATACCTGGCGAACCGTTCCTGGTAAAGCCTGATTTCGCCAGGAATGTATTGGCTTTCCACCAGCACGGCGATCTTTTTGCCTTCCAGAGGCCGCGTGCTCATGGCATCGCCTTTTGCTTTGGGCGGAATTCCACCACTACCGGCGAACCGAGTTCTTCCTTATCAAGTTCGATCTGGAAGTTGTTGGGCGAGAAACTCGGCCGGGGAATGCCGTTCACCGTAATGCCTGCAATCTCGATGGTGCCGGGCGTGTAAAAGTCGGGAAGCACGTTGACCGTGGTGCGGCCAGCCTTCGGCTCCGGCCAGAAGAACAGGCAGAAATTGGCGTCGTTGCCGCCCTTGCCCATCACCGGACGCACGAACGAACGGGTGTAGACGTGCGCTAGATAATTCAGCTCGAAGGCGTGGTAACCTGCGACCGAATGGCCGCCTTTCTGGCCATAAGCCCCTTCGATGACCGGCTTGCCGTCATCGCTGGTGCGGAAAAAGACGCCGCGGTTGTCGTGATCGAGGAAGAACGTATTCCAGAACGCCGCCATTTCCCGGGCCAAGCTCAGGAACCGGGCCTCACCGGAAGCGCCATACAGGATCAGGTAGGCGAGAATGCCCTGTTCCTGCTGCCAGAAATCCTTGGTATTGCCCCAGGTGAATTCGATAGGCAGGCCGGGTTGCGGCTGCCGTTCGACTGCGTCGAAGCAGCCGCCCCGGATCTGATCGAGGCCATGAATCGCCATAGCATCGCCCAGTTTCTTGGCGAGATTGAGGAACTCGGTGGCCAGGGTGGCATGCTGCTGGGCGTCGCTGACGTTGCCACGAGCCTGTTCCTCAGCCACACGCCCGCGGTAATAGCTGGCAACCCGTGTGAGGTTCCAGGCGATCTTCAGGTTATGCCCGACGATGGCGCGATTCTGCTGCCAGCGCCATTGAGGATCGGGTGTCCAGTCGGCGTGGAACCGCTCGTTGACGAAGGGTGATCCGGGATCGGGAAATTTCTCCAGGATCAGCCGCGCCGTGGTGTCCAAGATGCTGCGGCAGGTGTCGAGAAAATCCTCGATCTCATCGCGGCCGGCGCCTCCGCGCGGCAGCGGGTCCAGCGCGATGATGAGATTGACCAGATAGGCGGGAATGTGGTCGCCGATCGAATTCCAGTTCTTGCGCAGCCGGTTATCCCCCAAGGCCTCGGTGTCGGGCCGTAAGGTGGCGTAGTCGATATGGGAAAAATACCCCCCCAGCCCGCCAAAGCCGTTTTCCAGCGAATCCAGGTAGCAGGTCTGGAAGGTGTTGACCGTGCGCTGCATATCCTCCAGCACTTCCCAGTCTTGGGTGATCCGGTAGTACTGCGCCAGTCCGGCCAATGCGTAGATCTGCTCGTAGAGCGGGATGGTGTCCCGATCGTCGGCGTTTTCCGAGGCAACGATGATTTGCGCGCCGCGATCGCGCTTGCGCTTGCCGAAGCTCCAGAAGCAGCGTCGGCTATCGTGACTCAGGCTGCGGAAGGTCTCGCGCTGGAACTGGACCCCCGCCTTGGCGGCCAGGCGATAGCGTTCGTTGCCAGTCAGCAGGTAGGCGGAGGAAAGGCCATAGATCAGGCGGGACAGCGTGGCGCATTCTTGTATCTGATCGTCGCGGGCGGGCTGGCCAAGAATATTGAGATTGGTGCGATACAGTTCGGCGAAATCGTCCAGTTGATAGCTGCGCTTATCGCCGAACAGGTCATCCAGCCACTCGTCGGCCAGACGGGCGATTTGGGTCAGCCACCAGTGGGTTTCCTCGAACAGGTACTTGCCAGGCTGGAAATGCATCAGGATGACAGTGCGGGCATCAAAACGCCTTTGCTCGTCATGCTCGATATAAATTCCCTGAACGACAATCAAGGTATCGGTCTGAATGTATTTGCGGACGGCGTCGTACACGCTGTTTAGATCGAAATTCGCCGGGTCGGGCACGCGGTCGCGATTCAGATCGTCGAGATTACGCAGCACGCTGAAATAGGTCGTCGAACTGGCCTGAATGATGAAACTATCGCCGCTGCGGCAGCGCAAGGTAAAGGATGCACTCGAAGGGTTAACGTTCGTTACCGTTCCCATCAAGGTCATGCTTTGCGAAAAGTATTTCATAGGCACTCCTGAACTACAGACCAACCGGTAGCTATTCGATTTATCGCCTCAAGGTAGATCGATTAATGAGAGATCAATACCCACTGAAACGATTTGTGTTGCGAGCTACTATAGGCCGGAAATCTTCTCCAAAAAATAGGTCTGAAGTTCTATATCGAAGGACATATCGAAGAGTGATACACCGCCTATCTCAGTAAAAATATATAGTAAAATTACAATCATCATGCCATTAATAAAAATTGAACAAAAAATCGAGATAAATGGATAAAAAATCTGTTAATAATAAAGTAATTTATTAATTTAACTTATTGATATTAAATAAAAATATTTTTAGTATCCGGGATTTTTCTGTTTTAAAAATAATAGATAAATATTTTATTGTGTAATGAATATGAGGTATATATTTTTAATAAAAATGGCATTATTGAGATACTTTGAGAATGAACAACGTAATCGATGAATCACTTTAATTCGATAAAAAAAGAAGAATATGGTGAATTAAATGAACGAACTTCTATGACTAAAGTTATAGAACAAAAGCGATATGTTAAATCAACCGGCTCAATGTAAAAATCAAGCCATGAGGAAACATCAGGAAACCGAAACGCCAAATCCATCCTGAAGCGAATGAAGGGAAATCAGATCGAAGGACGCTTCTCTTGCTCCCGGCAAGAGGTACGGCGAAGCAAAATGGTTGGATCGGCCAAACGCTGACATGCGAGGAGGAACCGATGAAAACCAGTGACCCGGACACCATCTTGGTCATCAGTCCGGTCAGTGACCGTGCCGGACCGAAGCGGGCGGAACGAGGTATCGCCGGCACATTGGCGAGCAATGTCGCGCACAGCGTGAGCGTCCCCATGTTAAAGCAAAACATGGAGTCTTTTTTTAATCAAATCAGAGAAATACTAGACAGCGGCGTTGATTGTGCCGGCGCATTCCAGGTTTCGGAAATCGAAGTTTGCGCTCAAATCTCCGGCGAAGGTCAAGTGGCGCTCATGGGCAGCGGCGCAAAAATTGAAGCCCAGGGAGGCATCAAATTCACTCTTTGCCGCATACCGCGATAGCACCCATCGGCTAGTGCTTCAGACGTGGATATAGAGCGCATCAACGCTGCGTGAGGAGAGAAACTAACATGAGAGAGAGAACGGCGATGACAGGCTTTGGGAACCGGGTGACCTATGAGGGCATGGGCGCGCTGGACGAAAAGGCCAGGCAAGCTATCGCGAACGCCCGCAGCAAACGGGTTGACTGGAGCCAGGTTTACGGCAGCTATGCGCAGGCTGCTCAGCACACGGCTTATGCTGCGGCCAATCGAGTGCCGCTTTTTCCAAAGCCGCAGCCGGCGCCTTTAGATCGGGGGTTGAGGATCGACCGGCTGGCAATGGCTCTCGCGGACGGAACGGCAAGAGAGGACGTCATTTCGATGATCGATGAAGACGTTCTGACGAGAACGGGTGTCGACATTCGCGGCAAGTTCTTCGCCAACGGTGAGACTTTCGGCGCTCGTATTCCGGTTTCGGGTTACATGAGTCCTGAGATGACCTTGTTCGTTCTCAAGCTGATGATGAAGGGAGCGAGTGTTGTTCCCATCACGGAGCATGGCGAGGAACCGGTTCCTTACGGTATATCGGTGGTGGCGCCCTTCGCCGATCAGGCGCTGAACGCGCTACAGATCACGGAAGGGATTGCGCGCCTGGGCCGGCAATTCCTCACGCCGGCCCAGCGTGATCGATATAACGCGGCGCGCAACGCCGCGATCAGGCAGCGTGATGAAGCTTCGGCAGCGGGCAGCGGCCCAGCCACACGTTCTGCCGTCCCCCCCGAGCTGGACCCGATTAACGACTACGCCCGTTTCTTAGAAAAGCCGCTGAGCTTGCGCGATCTGGTGCGCGACAGCTATCCGCGTCCCAAGCAAGGCGAGGCGGTCCGGGACGATTTCGCGGCGCGGCTCCAGCCGGATCTGGAGGCGCTCGCGCGATTCACCGGCATGGGCTGGGTTGGCGGCGGCGGCGCGGTCGACGACTTCGGGAACAACACCCGCGATTGGATGCTGCTTGAGGCCTTCATTAAGGGCGGCAAACTTGTAGCAGGCATTTGTTACGGTGCGATCGCGCTCGCTCAGGTGAAGGACTCGCTCACTGGAGCGTACCTCCTGCAAGGCCATTTCGCGACCGGTCACGGCGACGCTGACAACTACACAGAGAATACGGCGACCATGAACCTGGACGGTACCTATCGTGTAGCGATCAGCGGTGCTGCCCCGATCCATCTGAGCGATATGCTGAAGCAAGCGATCGGGACCGGAGAAGGCGGCTACGTCATGGAGCTGGGTCAAGCGCCAATGGCCGTTCTGAGCGGTGGTCAGATCATCACCGGGAACACCGTCGAGGATGGAGACACCGCAGCGGACCTCTTGCTGGCCAGCCAGCTCGGTGGCCTGACGGGCAACTACTTTATCGCCGGCGATGGACGCGGGCGTGTCCTGACGAAGGATGATCCGGCGGTCCAGCACGTTACGCGTTAAGGCGGGCCGGCAGGGCGAATACCCGAAGGATCGAACGAAGGCGCCTCACCCTATGGACCTGCATGAAGAGACGGGTACGGAAGATGATTGATTTCTCCAAACCCGGCAAGATGCATGGCATCGTCATTGGCCCCGGCCTCTTTATCAATCGATACGCATTCGGGGTTTTGGTATGAAAACCGCGCCGGTAACACGGCCTGCCCATCGCTCATGAAATACATTAACTTCGATCTTTGGCTCGACTCTAGGATTGAAGACCGGTATCCCGTGCGCGCGGCCTCACCGATGGGCGAGGTTCGTGAACTCATATCGCTCGACCCCTACCGGCACCGTATTGAGCAATCCCGGAACGAGCTGGCCATGCGCGATGCCAGTCCGGCCAAGCTCATCGATTTCGGCGGCCAGCTCTACCAGTTGCTATTTGGCGGCCAGGTAGCGCTGCTCTTTGAGCAATCGGTGGCGCAATCCCCGCGCGACCGGGAGCAGGGGATCCGGATTCGTTTGCGCATCGAGGCGCCCGAACTCATCGTCTTGCCGTGGGAATTTCTGTATTGGCCGCAGAAGGAATGTTTTCTCGGAACTTCGATAAAATATCCCATTGTCCGGTATCTGGAGATTTTCGAGCCGATAGAAAACCTGGAGGTGGCTTTACCCCTCAAAATGCTGGTTGTGATCCCGGACAGCCCCGATCTCGATGCCGCCCATGAAAAAACAAACCTGCTCCGGATTCTGGCGGGTCTGGACAAGCATGTTCAACTGACCTGCCTCGAAGGCAGAGTCACCACTACCAGAATCAGCGATGCGCTGTTGGAAGAACGTTTTCACCTGCTCCACTTTATCGGCCACGGCGAGTTCGAGAACGGCCAGGCATTCCTGCAGCTGAATACCGAAGACGGAGATCGTGACTACATTGACGACAGTCAGTTCGCCAGTCTTTTGGCGAATCATCCAACATTGAAATTGGTATTTCTAAATTCCTGCAAGGGCGCGGAAACCTCGCTCTCTACACCCATGGCTGGCATGGCCTATCGACTGGTAAAGCAAAGTATTCCGGCGGTGATTGCCATGCAATTTGCCATCTACGACGAAGCTGCCATTGTATTCAGCCAGCAATTTTATCATTCCTTATTTAAAGGCCGCGCCCAGGGCAGAGTGGAATTTGCGGTAAGCCATGCCAGAAACCATTTGCTGATCAAATTTCCCGGAGAGCGCGACATCGGCGCGCCAGTGCTTTTCATGCGCGCCAGCGAAGGCCTGCTGTTCAACATAGTGACTGGTGATCCGATACGGGATTTACTGAGCAATGACGCTTCTCATCGTACTGAATTGGCGATAAAAACTCACGAACAGAATATCAAATTCTGGGAACAGGATAACCAGAAGCATCCCGGCGTAAAATCGAAAACGGCGCTTGATCAGAACATTGCCGAGCTGAATCGGCTCAAGCAGAAAATCAAGTTACGCCGGATTCTCTATGCGATCGCGACCGGCACGTCTCTTTTTGCATTCTTCCTTTCCTGGATTCAACTTTTTGATTTCTTGCCGCCAGCGGTCCGGATTGAAAGCTATGCCATGTGGCTGGCCAGCGCATTTTTCGAACGGCCAGCCGGTCATCCTGTGGCGCTTGTCACCATCGACGGTCAGACTGAGAAGGAGATCGGAAAGCCATTCGGCAGGGATTGGCGCCGTGAACATGCCATCCTGATCGATCGTCTTTCGCAAGCGGGCGCGAAAGTGATCGCCTTCGATTTGTTTTTTGAAGAACCCAGCGCCTACGACCAGGAGTTTGCAGACGCTGTTGCGCGCGCCCGCGATCGCCATGCCACGGTTGTTGCCGGCTTTCGCGCCCTTGGCGATGGACAACCTGAATTGATTCAAATATTCAAGGACGCAGGCGTCAAATCCGGCCTTCTCTGTATTGGCAAGAAGTGGGGCACATCGCAAATCGCCCCATTGGTTATCAAGAAAGCCGGTCAAACACAGATTTTGCATTCTCTGGCTCTGGAAATCAGCGCGGCTTTTCTGGAACAGAAGATTGTCGTCAATCGAAGCATTTCAGAAATCAATTTACTCAACCCGGTTACTCAGCACATTGCGAACACATTTTTTATTTCTGAAGTCAATCCGGTTCAGTGGGAGCAACCGGCTTGCCCCGCTATCGGCAAGCAGGATATATCCGCCAGCAGCATCATTGATGCTTCGTGGCTTGACAGTCCAGGGAATTTACGATCAAAAACTCGCTATGAATTGATTATCAACCACCCAGATCGCAATCAGCTAGACCGTTTTAATAACAAGATCGTATTGATCGGTATCGAGCGAAAAGAGGATCTATTTCCGGTTTTAAAAGGATTGACAGCGGAAGAACATTATGGGATTGAGTTGCATTTCGCCATTATTCAATCGCTTCTGAGTGGCAAAACTATACAGCCTCTCAGCAGTCAATGGCAGTTTTTTACGATGCTCGTTCTTGGATTAATGGGTGGGCTGGCGAGACTCCAAACCCGGCTCCCCTCTCTAATTTTTCGAATAGGAATCTCAATAATACTTTTTCTGGTCTATTTCGCGATTGCAAGCTATATATTCCAAGCTTATCGTATTATTTTAAATACGGTTTACGATATATTGGCTTTTTGGGTTTCCTATTGGACTGCCGGAATCGTGAAAAGGAGAGGGTTTCAATGAGCACCAAAAATACCGTATTCTCGAAAATGAAGACGGCTTTATTTTATATCGTGCTCCATTGTATCCCAGCGGGGTTCTTGATCGGCCTGATCGGTTGCATGGCGCCACTGGTTGGGCACGCCTATCAGGATAATCCAGCAAGGCCGGTTCTTTATGGAATCTTGACCGAAGATCGATCCGCGGACCCGCCGGAATATCGAATAGCCACTGCCAAAGAATGGCGGCAGGTCAGGATTTTACGCGGAAACAGGTATCTGGATATCGCGCCAAATTTGTACTTGGATCGAGGCGATGAAATCTGGACCGGTCCAGAATCTGCTGTAGCAATCCGTTTTCCAAATGGATCGCAATTGTACTTACGATCCGGCAGTCATGTCAGAATCGGCTCGATTTTCGCTTTTGCCGGTGAACTGTTTGTCAGAGTAAAGGGCGCCTTTCAGGTGGACACGGAATTTGTGACCGCAGGAGCCGAGGGCACCGGATGGGTCATGAAAGTCTCTCCAAACGGAAACACCCTTTGCACGGTTTTGGAAGGGCGCGTCCAGGTAGCCTCTAAGCGGAATTATTGGAGACCGCTATTGGTGACCGCCGATAGACAAAATGTGACTCGCCGCAGATCCCGCTATACAAGAATGATGCTGGCGCCGCAACGCGAATTAAATAAGATGAGGTATTGGATTAGCCAAATCGACCGGCTGACTCACGAATCTCAACCCCTCACCAAGGATTATCAAGATGATCGTCCTCCACCTTTCCATTTTTATTTTAACTTCAGTCCTTCTCGCCAAGGAACCGATCGATACCCAAGGCCAGAGCAGCCGCCCCGCAGGCCCGATCCAGAACCGAGTCATGACACTGTTTATTGAAACCGGTGACGGTTCCTTGAACACTTCCAGCATAGCTTGATCGCATCATGAGTCCTGGCAACGCCATCACCCGCGCTGAAATTCAAGCCGAGCTTATCGGGACCCTGTTCCGCTCGGTCCCGATCGCCATTATTCTCCATACCCTCTTTGGCACCCTGCTGGTCTCTCTGCTTTGGAATAAGGCGTCTCATTCCTTGCTGCTGGTTTGGCTGGCTGTGATCTATTGCTTGACATTGGCCCGGTGGGTTTTGATGCATGCCTACCAGCGGTGCCAGCCCGCTTTGGAAACCATGCCGCGTTGGGGAGCGGCCGCCACCGCGTTATCTTGGATTTTCGCTCTGGCCTGGGGAATCGTTCCGGTCTTGTTCCTGGACCCGGCGCAACCGGCGAATCTGGTTATTATCACTGTTATCCTGGTTGGGTTGAACGCTCAGGCCCTGATGGCCGTGGTGTCTTATCCGCCGGCTCATTTTGCTTCAGTGCTGGTATTGCTTTCGCTGACCACGGTCTTGCTGTTGCGAGGAGGGATTCTCGGCGCCGAGATCGCCCTGCTGGTGAGCTTGAATCTGGCGGCAAGCTTGTTCTATGCCAGAAATGTCTACAAAACGCTCAATCATTCCTTACGGCTGCGCTTCGAAAACACCGCCCTGCGCCGCGAGACCGAAGAGAAATCCGCCTTGCTGGAAAGCACCCTGCAACATATCCAGCAGGGGATCAGCCTGGTTGACCGGGAATGCCAGTTGCGGATGTGGAATCGGCATTTTCTAGATCTGCTCGGACTCGGCCAGTATCAAATCGCAGCCGGTCAGAATTTCAACACGGTACTGAGCGCCGCCGATCCGCCCTTAACGCAAATTCAACAGAAACAGACCGAGTATCGGCGTGCAGATGGCGCCATCATTGAAATCCGGCAAAACACCATGCCCGATGGCGGCTGGGTGCTGACCTATACCGATATCAGCGAGCTCAAGCACCGCGAGGAAGCGCTGGATCTGGCCCGCCAGGAAGCCGAACGGGCCAATGCGGCAAAAACCCGCTTTCTGGCAACCGCCAGCCACGATCTACGCCAACCCATTCATGCGCTGGGTCTGTTTTTCGCCAATCTGGTGGAGCGGGTCCGCAATCCGGAAACCGCGCCGCTGATCAAACAGATCGAGGATTCAATCGAGGCCATCGATACCATGCTCAACGCCCTGCTGGACATTTCCAAGCTGGACGCCGGGGTGGTCCATCCTCATGTCGGTCCCGTGATGGTGGCGGGCCTGTTCAAGCGGTTAGCGACCGAATATCAATCTCATGGCGTCAATCCCTTCGGGGTCCTCGTGGAGCGGCGCTTGTTCAAGCGCTCCGAAACCGAGCATCGATCTGCCATCCGGGAAACCAGTAATGTCTTGCGGATGCGTCCCAGCCCGGTCATTGTTCAGAGCGATCCTGCCATGCTGGAGCGGATCCTGAGAAATCTGATTTCCAATGCTCTGCGCTACACCCAAAATGGCCGCGTCCTGGTGGGCGCCCGCCGTCTCGGTGACAAGCTGCGCATCGAGGTCCACGATACCGGCCCCGGCATCCCTAATGATCAACTGGAAAACATCTTCCTGGAATTCCATCAGTTGGGCAATCCGGAGCGGGATCGGCATCAGGGATTGGGATTGGGCCTGGCCATCGTCAAACGGCTGGCTGCTTTGCTGGGGCATCAAATCACGGTTCGCTCCCATCTGGGGCGCGGTTCCTGTTTCTCCATCACGCTGCCCATCGCTCAGGAATCCACGTCCTGCCTTGCCTCCTCGCCAGCGGTCATCGCTGGCCGGGAACTGCAAGATCGCCAGATACTGATACTGGACGACGACAGTGCCGTGCTGGAAGCGATGGAAGGGTTGTTGCAACGGTGGGGTTGCACTGTCATCAAAGCCGCCTCCCTGGAGGAAGCCCAGGAAAAACTGAAAACCAGTTCGCTGCCTCCCGAATTGCTGATCGTGGATTATCGTCTGCGCGGCGATCTCTCCGGTCTCGAAGCCGTGGAAATCCTGCAAAAGAACCTGCGCCGCTATGTGCCCACCCTGGTCATTACCGGCGATACCTCTCCCGACCATCTACGCGAGGCGGAAGCCAGCGGCTATCCTCTGCTGCATAAGCCGGTTCAGCCCGCCAAATTGCGTGGCGTCTTGCGCCACCTGATTCGCCGGCATGAACGCGAATCGCTGAATTAACGCCCCGGATCAGTGGCCGATATCAACCCTCGCCGGGCGGCCTCGATCACTGTTTGGGTGCGGTTGCCGGTATTTAGCGCCCGCATGATGGCGGTTACGTGCAGTTTGACCGTGCCTTCCGCCAAGTTCAGACGCTTGCAAATTCCCTTATTGGACAAACCTTGCCCCATCAGACGCAACACCTCCGCTTGCCGGGGAGTCAGTCCAGCGATGCCCTCCTCCCTGGCAGACTGCTGCGGTGTGGCGATTTGAGCTGACGCGATGGTCAATGCCTCCAGGGCCGCCAGCAGGCCGGGTGGAATATATACCTCGCCTGCCAGCACCAGGCGCAAGGCCGCGATCATCTCATGGCTGCTGCAGGACTTCGGAATATATCCCATTGCGCCTGCCTCCAACGCTTGGCGGACTGCAGCGGGTTCCTCCGAGGCGGATAGGATCACCAGGGGCACGGCGGGTCTTAGCCCATGCAATTCAGGCAGGGCGGATAAGCCATTCAGATCTGGCATGGTCAAATCCAGCAGAATCAAGTCCAGGTCGTGATAATGGGTGGCCAGACGGATTGCTTCCTTGGCGGTGGATGCCTCGATCACCACGGCTGCGCCGTCGAATTGTCTGAGCACATGCAAAAGCGCTTCGCGGAACAGCGTGTGATCGTCAACCAGGAGGATACGCATTGTTTATTACCCACGTTATAGCTAAATCAATAATGGCTGATAGCCGCGAATAATGTCATCAAAGGATTTTGTATGGGTGCCGGATTTTAGAGATGCTGGAAGAATGAGGGGTAGCTGTTGATCACGCGGGACTCAATCGGCGGGTACTCAAATACACGTTTTACTTTAGAAAGGGCGTTCTGCAAATGAAAGAAGGCGGTGGGTCAGTGCGTCGCAGGCGACAGGGCGGTGGCTCCCCGGATCGAAAGAGCAATGTTTATACCATCATCTAACTAAGGGCCTGTCAAAAAATAACCTGTACAAGTTTCATGTGGACGGAAGGATGGTGTAATTCCATTCACCGTGAAAGTCTGCCCTCTCAATTTTGATCTTTTCAAGTTCTTCGTCGGTCACATGGATTCC
>Ga0209607_1000651_pt1 | contig 30486 bp, 25 predicted proteins | sample AD_UKC117_MetaG_FD_184413 | JGI IMG/M metagenome (GOLD analysis project Ga0209607, IMG submission 184413) | Active sludge microbial communities of municipal wastewater-treating anaerobic digesters from Hong Kong - AD_UKC117_MetaG (SPAdes)... | ecosystem: Engineered > Bioreactor > Anaerobic >... | reverse complement strand
GATCAACCAGGGTCGGCGCGAGATCGATAGCCAGCGCCTTGTCAATGCGTATCGCCGAACCTAGGGTCCGCTGCATCAAATCCAGCATGCCCAAAACCAGCCGATTCAAATTGACAGGTTGCGCCAGTAAGGGCTGACGGCGGGCAAACGCCAGCAGCCGCCGACTCAGGTTCACGCCGCGATCCACCGATTTGAGCGCCTGCTGGGCCAGTTCCAGTAACCGGGGTTGCGCCGTCAACTGCTCATGCAGTAATTCCAGATTGCCCATGATAACCGCCAGCAGGTTATTAAAGTCATGGGCAATGCCGCCGGTGAGTTGGCCAATGGCCTGCATCTTTTGCGCCTGGCGAAGCTGGCTTTCCGCGTATTTGCGCTGGGTCAGGTCACGCACGACGACAATAGTGGCCGGTTGGTCATCGAAGCGCACATCCAGCGGCACGGTGCGCGATTCGAACCAGTGTCGTCCCGAGCGAGTGGGCAATTCGTATTCAGCAATTTGAATCCGCTGAGTTTCCAGCGCGCCGTGAATCAGACTGAGAAAGAAATCCGCCATTTCCGGGGAATGTACTTCATTAAGTTGTTTGCCTTTTAGCAAAGCCGCGCCGGTTGTTATCAAGCTGTTCGGCTCCGCAAGAATTTCACAGTAGCGCCCGTTGTTGTCGACGACGAATACCTGATCGGGCAAGGCCCGGGTGATAGCGCGCAGGCGCGCTTCGCTGGCGCGCTGGGCGGTCTCCGCCTGACGGCGCACCTCAATTTCCCGCAACAGAGTGGCATTGACCGCTTCCAGCGCCTCCGCACGATGCCGGGAAATAAGATAGGCGGCAACCAATAAACTCAGGATAGTCAATAACAGACACCAGAACAGGGTATCGGTCAACAAGATGGTCTGGGAGCGTAGTTCGAAAAAGAAGGTTAGGACTACCAGGAGCGTTACCAGTCCCAACGCTGTCACCGATAAACCAGCGGGTAGCCATCGGCGGATGCGCTTCTGTTTCAGCGGTTCAGCAGAGCAATAAACAGATTCTTGAGTTTTAATCATAATTTTCTATAATTACTTGCTGTGAAATCAGCGCTGCATCTAAAAGGAACGGCTAAACCGCCCCGGCTCCAGCCATTAACGCCTTGACATGCGCCGCCGCACTCGCTGCCAGCGCCTGCAAGCTGTATCCCCCCTCCAGCATCGAAACGACTCGTCCCGCGCAATACTCATGGGCAATCGCCAGAATCCCTCTGGTTAACCAGTCATAGTCCTCTTCACAAAAATTCAGCCCTGCCAACGGATCCAGATAATGCGCGTCGAAACCTGCCGAGATCAGAATCAATTGCGGCTGAAACGCGCGCAAAGCCGGTTCAATCTCCTCAATCCAGGCCTGACGCAATTCGGCTGAACCACTGTTGGCGGGCAGAGGGACATTGACAATGTTGCCAATGCCGCGCTCCTCGCGACGGCCCGTACCCGGATAGATATACGCTTGGTGGGTGGAAATGTAGAGATAGCCCCGTTGCGTCTCGAAAGCCGCCTGGGTGCCATTGCCATGATGGACATCAAAATCAATCACCGCTACCCGTTCCAGATCGTGAACCGCTCGCGCATGAGCCGCGCCGATCGCCGCATTGTTAAACAGACAAAAACCCATGGACTGATGCGGCTCGGCATGATGGCCCGGTGGACGGATCGCGCAAAAGGCATTATCAGCTTCTCCCTTCAGCACCGCGTCAATCGCCGCACAAACTGCCCCCGCCGCTCTTAATGCCGCTTCGCCGGATTGTGGACAAATGACCGTGTCGCCATCAATCGCGTAATGTCCATGCCGAGGAACCCGGGCAAAGATGCGTTCGACATGTTTGGGCGCGTGAATCCGGTTCAGTTGCTCCAGACTGGCTTCCGGAGCCTCCCGCCATTCCAGGGTGGCGAAAGGCTCAGTTTTCAACTCATTAAGAATGGCGGTCAGGCGGGCCGGACATTCCGGATGGCCATAACCCGCGTCATGTTCCAGACAAAGCGGATGGGTATAGAGCAGCGTGCTCATGACCGTGACTCCTCATGGGTAGGCGTTTCATGCTGGATGGCGGCGCGGCGCAGCGCCTTCAGCACATCCTCGCGGGCAATCATGCCCACCAATCGACCTTCATCGACTACCGGCAGACTTTTAGCGCGCATCTCCACCAGTTTTTGCAGCAATCGACTGAGCGGCAATTGCGGCTCCACGCTGGCAGGATAGGGGGTCATCACCGTTTCAATGGTTTGCTCCATGATCTCGTCGTAGTGCGGAATTAGAGTATGGAAATCGAAACTGAACGCTTTCAACAGGTCAAACTTGGTCAGAATGCCGATCAGATGCCGTTGCTCATTCACGACAGGCACACCGTTGAAATCATGGATTTCAAACAACGTCTCGGCCTCGCGCAGCTTGGCCTTGGGGCTGATGGCAATGGGTTCAGGGGTCATAGCGTCTTGGACCCGATATTGCAGGAATTCATACATGGTGGTTCAATCCTGGCTGATTTAATGCTGATTCAACAGGGTTAAGCATAATTCAAGGTTCGTAAAGATGCTTGCGGGAAGGAATTTGAAGGAACTGTCAGCATAATAATTTTTCTAATTACTTACATTATGTGCACTAAATATGTGCATTTATAGTAACCTTTTACCCCCTTTCGCCCGCTTGCAGGAGAGGGGTGGGGGAAAAGGCTGAAGCCATTTAATACAAATCGACTTTACTTGTATTTAAATAAGCGCTTGGGTAGCGGGAGGCGCGATATGATGATCAACACGGCGATAAACATGGGTGCTGGCAGTATCAAGGGCGCCATTAAGAGCACGGATGGCAGCGCCCAGCGGATTGCCAGGGAAACCGTTCATCCTCTTGCCTCAGCGTTAGCAACGGCTCCCGTCGGCGATCGGCAGATACAGACCACACCGTCTGCGCCGCAGCAGAATTTATGGGAGAAACCCGCGCTGGAGCAGCAGGAAGCAGCGCTTTATCGGGCGCAAGGCAACGCGCGGATCGTCAGCGCCAACAATGCAGTCGGCCAGGTAATAGATACTTTCGTCTGAAGACCGATCCAGCATCCAGCTATCAGACGGGATTCTTGCGCGGATCGAAAGCATCCCGCACCGCTTCCCCAACGAAGACCAGCAGACTGAGCATTAGCGCCACCACTACGAACCCGGAAATACCCAGCCAGGGTGCCTGCAGATTGTCCTTGCCCTGGCGCAGCAGATCACCCAGCGAAGCTGAACCAGGCGGCAGGCCCAACCCCAGAAAATCCAGCGCCGTCAGGGCGACAATCGAGCCGGACAGAATGAACGGCAGGAAGGTCAGCGTCGCTACCATCGCGTTAGGCAAGACATGCTTGAACATGATCCGTCTATCGCTCATACCCAGAGCGCGGGCGGCGCGCACATAATCAAAATTCCGGGCGCGCAGAAACTCGGCCCGCACCACCCCGACTAGCGAAGTCCAACTAAACAGCATCAGCACCAGCAGCAGGGTCCAAAAGCCGGGTATCACGACGCTGGAGACGATGATCAGAATGAACAACTGCGGCAACCCGCCCCAGATTTCCAGAAAGCGCTGGAAAAACAGATCCATCCGCCCGCCAAAATAACCTTGCACTGCGCCCGCCGCGACCCCGATGATGGAAGAAGTCAGGGTCAATAGCAAACCAAACAGCACCGAGATGCGAAAGCCATAGATCAACCGGGCCAGCACATCACGCCCCTGATCGTCGGTGCCAAGCCAGTTCTCGGTGGAAGGCGGCGCCGGCGCGGGAACCGGCAAATCATAGTTCACGGTGTCATGATGAAAACGGATAGGTGGCCAGAGCATCCAGCCGTCCTGGTGAATCAACTCGATCAGATAGGGATCGCGATAATTAGCAGTGCTGGGAAAGACGCCGCCAAAATCAGTTTCCGCATAATCTTTGAATATCGGGACATAAAACGTCCCCTGGTAACTGATCAACAACGGTCGGTCATTCGCAATGAATTCCGCTCCCAGACTCAATCCGAACAACAGCAGGAACAGCCACAACGACCACCAGCCGCGTCGATTGGCCTGAAATTGCGCCAGCCGGCGCCGGGTCAGGGGAGTGAGATGGAAGTGCTTAAAAATCACGTTATTACAGAAATTTTAAGGATTAAGCGATAAAGCAGTATAGCATGAGGGTTACCGCCTGAGCAGAAAGCATGGTCTGTCCTGACTCTGCGCAAAGCATTTTGAAGAGCGAATTCGATGATTGGAATTTAGGTGAGGGTATGGCAAAAGACACTACGAAAACAGGTAGAAGCATTATCGGCATTCCCTTGGGCGACATTGCTGGCGTCGGTCCGGAAATTGTCGCCATGGCGCTGGCGCAACCCGCGATTTATGAAACCGCGCGGCCATTGGTGATCGGAGAAATCAGCGCCCTGCGACGAGCGCTCAAAGTCACTGGTCTCAATCATCTGGACATTCGTGTAATCACTGAACCTGCCGAGGGCCGCTATCAACCGGGCGGCATCGATCTGATCGATCTGGCCAATATTGACGCCAAATGGGTGCCATTCGGTCGAGCGCAGGCGGAAGCCGGTCGCGCAGCCTATCAGTTCATCGAGAAAGCGGTGACTTTTTGCCAAACCGGACAAGTGGATGCGTTGGCTACTCCTCCGATCAACAAGGAAGCTCTGAAAGCCGCCGGCATCCAGGATATCGGCCATACCGAATTGCTGGGCCGTCTGACTGGGGTTGCCGATCCGCTGACGCTATTCCAGGTGCTTGACCTGAAAGTCTTCTTCCTGAGCCGGCATGTTTCCCTCGCTGAAGCCATCAAACTGATCACTCGTAAACGGGTTCTGGATTATCTGCAGCGCTGCACCGACGCCTTGAAGGCGCTGGGCCTGTCCCGGACCCGACTGGCGGTGGCTGGACTCAATCCCCACTGTGGAGAACATGGTCTGTTTGGCCATGAGGAAATGCAGGTTCTGGAGCCCACCATTACTGAAGCTCGCGCCCTGGGTCTTGATGTCGCCGGTCCCATCGCCGCCGATTCCGTGTTTCATCTCGCCCGCCAGGGCGCATTCGACGCGGTGCTGTCCCTCTATCACGATCAGGGCCATATTGCGACCAAAATGGTGGATTTTTATCGCACTATTGCGATCACCATTGGCCTGCCCTTTATCCGTACTTCGGTGGATCACGGCACCGCTTTCGACCTGGCTGGCTCTGGCCAGGCTAACCCATTAAGTATGGTGGAAGCAATTCGATTGGCGGGAGTCTATGCGCTGGACTATCGGCATCGATCGATAGCTGAGGCCAGCATTGCGACGCATCAGAAAGATGCCAGCAGCCACTCAATCCTGACCGGCGAGTCGCTCCCGAAGTAGCGCCAGCAGCGCCTCGCGGGAGCGGGATAGCGATCCCGCGGAGACTTTCACACCCAGCGCTTCGGCGACTTCCAACAGCAACGGGGGACGCAATCGCGCCTGGCGCAACACATCCCGATCACTCAACACCGTGGCGGTCTCTCCCTGGCGCAGTACGACGCCGTCATAGAAAACGGCAACGTGATCCGCCCACGTGTAAGCAAGCTCCACATCATGCGTCGAGAAGACCAGAGTAGCGCCGGACTCATGCAACTGTTGCAAAGCGCCCAGCAGATGGGTCACGCCATGAGAATCAAGGCCAGCGGTCGGTTCGTCCAGCACCAGAATCTCCGGACGCATCGCCAACACCCCCGCGATCGCCACCCGTTTCTTTTGGCCGAAGCTGAGGGTGTGCGTCGCCCGATCGGCCAGATGCGCGATGCGCAGCGCCTGCAACGCTTCTTGCACCCGCTCGCCCGCTTCGTTGTTGGATAATCCCAGATTCAGCGGTCCAAATGACACATCCTGGCGGACTGTCGCGGCAAATAACTGATCGTCCGGCTCTTGCAGGATCAATCCCACCTGACGCCGCCAGTCGTTGAGCGCTCGGTGACTGTAGCCGACGGGTTGGCCCTCCAGGCGGATTTCTCCCCGGGTCGGTTTGCACAGACCATTGAGGTGCAATAGGAGGGTGGTTTTACCGGATCCATTCGCGCCCAGAATCGCCAGCTTTCGGCCTCGCTCAATACGCAGATCGAGACCGCGCAACGCGGCCACGCCGCCTGGGTAAACATACTCCAACCCATGAACCGCCAGTAAAGGCTCCTTCATGACAGACTGCGCGCCAGCCCACTGCTGACCAGACCAATCAGGCTGATTCCCGCGATCCCCACCGCCAGCCGCCACCGTGATAATTCCCATGGTGGCGACAACACGCACAGTTCGCCGGTATAGCCACGAGCCATCAGACCAATCTCCAGGCGGCGCGCCTGGTCCAGCGCCCGCTGGAACAAATTGCCTCCTAACAAACCCAAGGAGCGCACCGACCGATCCAGGCGCGAATAACCCAGTCGCCCCGCTTGGGCCTGGCGACCGGTTAAAGCCCGTTCGGCAAATACGAAGATCAGTCGGTACATCAACAGGATCAGCTCAATCATTCCAGCGGGGACGCCCACGCGCCGCAACAGGAGCACCTCATCGGTCAGCGGCGTGGTCAAAATCAGAAAAGCCAGGCAGCTCATCGCCGCCAGCGCACGGATGACCGTCGTCAACGCCAACTGCAATCCTTCGAGTGAAAGCGTCAGGTCAATACCAGCAGTGAAATCCATTGAGATCGCTAGAAACGGGATGCCCGCCAACAAAAAGGTCGCGGGCGCAGCCAAAACGCTTAGCAGGGTTTTCCAGGGAATTCCAGCGCCATACACAGTTATCAACGTCGCGCTCGCCAACACGAGCGGCGCGGTGGTCAAAGGCGGCAACACCAAGGTTAACGTCAACAAACCGAGCGCTGGTAACCCCTTTTCCATGGGATGCCAGTCCCGCCAGCGATTGGTCCAGGCATGATGGTCAATCGCCCGCATCAGAGCGTTTCCGCTGACCTTGACGCTGACCGCGTTTGAAGCCCAGATAGTAACCTAATACGCCAGCACCCAGGGCCGCCTGTAGCGCGAACAGCCCACTGGCGACTTCGGGAGGCGGCTCCCAGATAAAATCGAACCAGGGTTGATAATCCGGGCTCAGCGTAGCGACCGCCGCCATCGCCTGTCCATCTGTTCCAGCGAATTCCGCCCCTTCACGGCGACTGCCAACAAGAACTGAGGCTAAGATGAAAGCCACCGCCAGCGCCAATAGCCAGCTGTTTCGCGCTTTCACAGGCGGACCTCCGAAACCAGGGTTTTCGGCAGGAAACGCAGGTTCCGCAATTCGTCGCTACTGTATTCACGAAGAAAATTGACAATTACTACGGTCAGTAACCCCTCGACCACCGCCAAGGGTAACTGGGTCGGTGCGAACACACCGGCAAATTTGAGGAACGATCCCGCAACGCCACTGATTGGATCGGAAAAGGCCAAGGCGAGTTGTCCCGCCGTCGTCAGATAAGTTGCCCAGTCGCCCAACATCGCCGCCAAAAATACACTGAAAGCTAGCGGCGCCTGTAAGCCCTGCGCGGCGCGCAGCACGACGTAGGCGACCCAGGGACCGACAATCGCCATCGAGAATACATTGGCCCCCAGCGTCGTGATTCCGCCATGCGCGAGCAACATGGCCTGAAACGCCAGCACGATGGTTCCCAGCAACGCCATCACCGAGGGGCCGAACAAAATTGCGCCCAATCCGGTACCCGTAGCATGGGAACAACTGCCGGTAACCGACGGCAGTTTGAGCGCCGAAATAACAAAGGCAAAAGCGCCCGACGCCGCTAATAACAATTTGATCTCGGGCTTTTCGCGCATCAGTCGATTGACGCGATAGACGCTGACAGCGACGAACGGCAAGGAAACCGCTGTCCAGGCTGCGGCGTGCAAAGGGGGTAAAAAACCTTCGGTAATATGCATAAATGATCTTCCCCAGGTTTGCGAGCGGCAGGTTCAGGGAAGTCGCCTTGAAGATTCGGTAACCGCGATAGATTTGCGGCCATTCAGGCAGGAGACCGTCCACAACCCCGGAACACCCCGCCCGGAAATACGTGTAACAGCATCATCGGCAGGTCTCCTGGCTCACAGGTCCTCGTCGCTCGCCCAGCCTTCCCAGCCTGACCGGCCAGTGGCGCACGGGGGGCGTGACTCGCTGTTCACAGTTGCGGGGGCAGCTCTGGCTTAGGTCGCCGGTTGGCAACCGCACCAGATTCCCTTTTCATCCCCTTGGGGTCAATACCCCCTGGGAACCGATGTTTTTATGAAATAATGTTAAGCCTGGTTGGCGATCACGTCAACGTAAGGCAATCAAACGATCAAGCAACTCGTCCATCGTGCGGACCCCGGCCTACTTCCCGATCAACCAAATGCAAGGTCACCGATCATCTTGATGTTTTAAGCTAGGCGTTCCCCGAATTTTTCGTTACGCTTTCACCGAATTCAACACTGAAATTCAATCCAATAGCATGATTAAACAGCTGGTTTTTTGAGAAATGCTTCACGCTTAACTGACAAGTCGTCATTTTTTAGCAACTTTTGCATGAATCCGGAACCGGAATCCTTTATGAATGAGAAACGCCTGCTGATTGTTGATGATGAACCTGCATTCGGTGAGTTTGTCCGCCAAGTTGCTCTGTCCCTGGACTACCAGGCCATGGTGACAACGGATGGCAAAGCTTTCCAGGAATGCTATGCCGATTTCCAGCCGACCACGATCATGCTCGATATGGTCATGCCGGACATGGATGGCAATGAATTGCTGCTCTGGCTATTACAACAGGGCTATGCCTCCGATCTCATCATCACCACCGGCTATAATCCGGATTACGCCAGCGATGCCAAGACGCTGGCTGAATTCAATGGATTGCGCACCGTAACTACGTTGGTTAAACCGTTCAGCCTTGCCCGGTTGCGCGCTGTTCTTGGCCGCCGGGAACCCTCATGACCTCGTCTTACTCCTGGTCTTGGTTAACCCACCGGTCTCCGGTCTTATTTGTCAGCGTTCCCAACATCCCCAGAAAAGGCTGTGCATGAATCGCTGCCCCAGAATGCTGAGCGTCCTGTGAAAAAGAGTCCCCTACACCGACAACTACTGTTCTCTCACCTGTCAGTGGCATGGGTTGGCATCAGCCTGTTATTGGCCGCATTGATCTCGACTTACGAATTACGCAACCAGGTCGTCCTGCTGGCCCGTGAGGGCGCGCCTATGGCCCAAGCCTCCCTGCGAGTGCTAGCCGGTGTGCAATACTCGCTGGCCAGTCTTCGCGGTTGGGTCAGCCTGGGTGACACCCATTTTCTGGAGGACTGGCGCACCGCCTGGGAACAAGACATCCTGCCGACTATCGCCATGATCAAGCAATGCCGGCGCATGTTCGAGCAAACCTGCATCCTGGAGCGTTTGCCCGAACTTGAGACGCGCCTGACCGAGTTGCGGAAATCCCAGGAATGGGTAAAGGATATGGCTCATACGCCTAACAATGAACCGGCGCGGCTTATTTACCAAGCGGAGGTCGCGCCCAATGCGACCAAGCTCAAAACATTGCTCACTGCATTACAACACGAGGAAGACGCGCAAGACGATGCGCCGGGCCGGAAGGCGTTGCTGGCGCGGATCATGAAAATCCAGAATGCGGTTTTCAGCGCCCAGTTGCTGCTAAGAGAAATCCTAGGCATCAACGGTTTGCAATACGCCGAAGCGCTTCCGGCCCGATTGGACGCCGTTGAGACCCTGCGTGCGGAAATGAGCGAAAATCGGCTTTTGACCCTCCGCGAGCGACAAATTCTCGATCTTCTTCAACAGAACTGGCAAGTCTTCACCGCACTCGCCATGAAAATGACCGAGCGCCGTCAAGCAGCGGACTGGAACCTGGCCTTGCATCGTATGGCGGTGGAAACCGATCCGCTAGCGGATCAGGTCACGGCGCTGGTTGCGGCGATGGCGGCCGATTCCGAAACCCGTTTGGAGCAAGAGGTTCATGCGGCGCGTCTCACTAGTGTGGTAACAATCTCGATCCTGGTCATGACCGCGTTGGCGATGCTGGCTGTAGCATATCGTATGTCCCGGAAGCGCGCCCGCTCCCTGGCTCGTCCTATCGTGGCGCTGGCGGAAGCAACCCGCCGTTTGGAAGAAGGCTTTGCAACCGAGGATCTACCGATCCGCCGTAATGACGAACTGGGTGAACTCACCCGCGCCTTCAATCACATGCGCGCATCGATGCAACAAACGCAGACCGAACTGCGTGAAGCGAATACGCTCCTCGAACAGCGGGTCATGGAACGCACGACTCAGTTAGCGCTGACCAATGCTTCTCTGACCCAGGAAATCGAATTCCGCAACCAGACGGAAAAAGCCCTGCGCGAAAGCGAGGCACGGGTGCGCGCCATGACCCGAGCCATCCCCGATCTAGTGTTCGTTGTCGATATGGAAGGCCGTTATCGGGAAGTTCTGGCCGCTGGCCGGGAATGGGATGCCCATCGCATTACCCCGATCCGCGGGCGTTTTCCGGCGGAAACGGGCGCCGGAAAACCGCAAAACCGCTGGGAAACGTCCGGGAATCCGATGCAAAACCCTGCACCCGGAATCATTCCCGTGCGCGGTAAGTTGCTCAGTGAGGTCCATAGCCCGGAGATGGCGGAGTTTTTTATCGATATTATTCATCGAGCGTTGAAAACCCGGCAAATTCAGGTCGCTGAATATGAGTTGGCCACCAGCTCAGGACTGCGCTGGTTCGAATCGCGCACAGCACCACTTGATATTCCCCTGATAGATCAACAGATTGCAATTATTAACAACGATCAGATGAATCTGTTTGGGCCACCCCAAACCTCCTCCGCCGAGAAACTGGCTGCTATTGTGGTCGCGCGCGACATCACCAAACGTAAACAGGCTGAAAATCAGCTTCGGCAAGCGCAAAAAATGCAGGCTATCGGTCAATTGACCGGTGGCATCGCGCATGACTTTAATAATCTCCTAGCCGTCATCATGGGTAACCTGGAATTGCTGCATGAGCAACTGGTTGTTCACCCCCGACTGTATGAACTGGCGTTGCAAGCTCTGCGGGCGGTGGATCGAGGCGCAGCGCTAACCCGTCGCTTGCTAGTTTTCGCCCGCCGCCAGCCGTTGCAAGCGCAATCGACCGATCTGAACAAACTGGTGCTTGGCATGATTGAGCTCATCCGCCGCACCTTGGGCGCTACGATCCAGATTGAAACCGCGCTGGCGCCGGATCTGGAGCAAACTTTCGTCGACCCGGACCAGTTTGAAAGCGCTCTGCTCAACCTGGTGATCAACGCCCGCGATGCGATGCCCCAAGCGGGCCGCCTGGTGCTGGAAACGGTCAATGCTATTCTTGACGAAGATTACGCCGCGACGCACCAGGACGTGCGGCCCGGCGCGTATGTGGTGCTGGCGGTCAGCGATTCGGGCGTCGGCATGGCGCCCGAGGTGCTGGAGCGAGCTTTTGAACCATTCTTCACCACCAAGGAGACCAGCAAAGGCAGCGGTCTGGGCTTGAGCATGGTGTATGGCCTGGTCAAGCAGTCCGGCGGCCATGTCACGATTTACAGCGAACCAGGCCGGGGCACCACGGTGCGGCTCTACCTGCCGCGGATTCACGCCGAAACCTTGGCAATGCTTGAACCGCCCAGCGCCGATGCCTCTTTCGAGGGACAGGGCGAAACGATTCTAGTCGTTGAGGACGATGCCGATGTCCGGTTATTCGCTATCAAGGCGCTGCACAGCCTGGGTTACGAGACCTGTCAGGCGGACGACGCCAAGACCGCGTTGGAAATCCTCAATCTGAATCCGCGCATTGCTCTCCTCTTTACCGATATCGTGCTCCCGGGTGATATGGATGGCGTGCATCTCGCCACCGAAGCGACCCGCCGCCGGCCTGGGTTGCCGGTGCTCTTCACTTCCGGCTATACCGAACGTATGTTAGTCAGTGGTGGTGAACTGTCGGAAGGCGTTGAAATATTAGCAAAACCCTATCGAAAAGCTGAATTGGGCAGCAAGCTGCGCGCCTTACTCAGTCGGCGCGGCAAATCCTGATCGGACAGTAATAAAATTCATAACAAAACCTAACTTGACATATTCGGGAACGCCTTTGCCCTTATCAACCATGAAGATGCGCGACTGGCTCGCTACCCGGCTGGAGCAGCTTCACTATTTCCTGCTCCCCTCCACCTGCCTGCTCTGCGGAGCGGCTGGCGCAGCAGGTCGGGATTTGTGCGCCGGTTGCGCTGCTGATCTGCCCCGTAATAGCCACGCCTGCGCGATTTGTGCACTGCCTTTATCGTTGGACAATCAGATTGGCTTGTGTAGCCTATGCTGTGCGCAGCTTCCTGATTATGACCGCGCGTTTGCCCCGTTTTGCTATCGACCGCCCGTGAATTTTCTAATTCGCCGGCTTAAATTCAATGGTCGCTTGAGCCATGCCCGACTGTTGGGCGAATTGTTCGCTGACGCCCGCGCTGAACGTGGCGCTCCCTGGCCGGACTGTATCCTCCCCGTCCCGTTACATCCTCTGCGTTTACGCGAACGCGGTTTCAACCAGGCGCTGGAGCTGGCGCGCGACGCCGCCCGCCGCTTCCAGATTCCTTTACTCGCGCAAGGTCTGCAGCGCATTCGCTATACGACGCCGCAAACCCAGCTCGACGCCCGCACCCGCCAGACTAACCCACGGGGCGCTTTCGTCATGGAACAACCGCTGCCTGGATCGCGGGTTGCCTTGGTTGACGATGTGATGACAACTGCCAGCACCGTTGCCGAATGCGCCCGCGTTCTGCGAGCGGGCGGCGTTGCCGATATTGAGGTCTGGATTATCGCCCGCGCCGGCGGTGAGCGTTGAGCATTCGAATCCTTCATCAATTCTCGCAATTCTTTTACCCCGCTTGCCCTGAAATCCCGTAAAATGCCGCGCCAATTCGCATTCAGGCAGCAGATTGGCGCATGAACAATACCTTATCGGCTTTTGAACAAGCCCTTCGTTCCCATGACGACCTCATCAAGCGTCGCGATCTGGCGATCTGGATCGGGGCCGAGCCTACTTTCACCGACCGCCGCTCCGAAGCTCCGGAGTGGTTATGCAACGCCCTCGGCCCAACCAAGGAGCGATACGCTCAGCAGATGCTGGCGGAAACCCTGCATTTGACGCCGGGCAGCATGGTACTGCGCACCCTGGGCCGACAGTACTCCAGGGAAGACCTGCCGCGCTGGAGCCTGGGACTTTATCGCCGTCGTGATGGGCAACCCGTCTGGTCGGGGCCGCCTGATCCGCTGACCACCGATTCTGCGCTCGCGCCGTCCACCGATCAACTCGAGGATTTCTGGGAGCGGCTGGCGCAACAACTCGGCACGCGGGGCTGGCCCGCATTGTTGTTGACGGTCGAGACCTTTCCCCATTTGCGGGTGGTCTTTCGCCGCGATATGTTGCCTTTGCCGGCCAATCCAGAGCGCGATGCGCGACTGGCCCGGCTCAGCTTGCATAGTCAGCCGATACCGCTTCAGGGTCCCCGGGATGAATTAGCGGAACAGGGTGTTTTCCTGGTAGGGATAGGCGCGTTTCCTCTGGAGCTGGGGGGTGGCGAAACCGCCGCACCCGGTGTGGAACTGCCCGCCTGTCCTGATACGGGACTGTTTCTGAGCTTGCTGGAAGCGATCAGTGAAGCCGCAAACGCCGCCGAACTACCGTCGCTGATTCTGGCCGGCTTTCCTCCCCCGGTCGACGCTTCGGTGGCCTGGACGACCTTGACCCCGGACCCGGCGGTGGTTGAAGCGAATATGGCTCCGGCGCTGGATACCGCCACATTCCTGCAGGAAACCCGAGCCTGTTTCACCGCCGCCGCCGCCGCTGGATTGTCGCCTTATCGCCTGCATTACAACGGTCAGATCACGGATTCCGGCGGCGGCGGGCAAATCACTCTGGGCGGCCCGGCGCCGGATCGCAGTCCGTTTTTGGCGCACCCGCATTTATTACCGGCGCTGATTGCCTATTTCAATCGCCATCCGGCTCTGTCGTTCTACTTCGCTGGCGACTTTATCGGCAGCTCCAGCCAGGCGCCGCGCGCTGACGAGCGCACCGCCGATCTTTTCGAGGAACTCACGCTGGCGCTGGCGCTGTTGGGACGTCAACACAATCCGACTCCGGATATACTGTGGCAAACGCTGTCGCCGTTTCTCGCCGATCCCGCCGGTAATCCGCATCGCGCCGAGATCAACATTGAAAAACTGTGGAATCCCTATCTGCCAGGACGCGGCCAGTTGGGGCTGGTGGAATTCCGCGCCTTTCGCATGCCGCCTACTCCAGAACGATTGACCGCGCTAGCGACGCTGTTGCGCGCCATCGTGGCCATGCTGATTCAGTCGTGGGAACCGCCCCGTTTGATCGATTGGGGGCGGGAGCTTCATGACCGGTTCGCCTTACCCTTCTATCTGCGCACTGATTTATGGGAAGTGCTGGACGAACTGGCCCGCGCTGGTCTAGGACTGAGCCAACCGCTGATCGCTGAGTTGCTGGATGAACACTATTATCTGATGGGTGAGGCGGTATTCGGCGACTGCCATCTGACCATGCGGCGCGCATTAGAATTTTGGCCATTGCTAGGCGATGCGCTTTCTCAAGAACATGGCCATTCACGGTTGGTGGACGCCAGCACCGCGCGTCTGGAAATCAGTCTGCGTGCGCAACCCGGCGCGGCGCGGGACGCATTGAACGAGTGGCGATTGACGTTCAATGGCTATCGACTGCCGATGCGTCGGGAAGATGAACTGGATGGAGAAACTTGGCTGTGTGGGATGCGTTACCGGCGCTTTAAGCCGTGGACTGGTCTGCATCCCGGTCTGGAAGCTCAGGGACCGCTGCAACTGATATTGAGCCATCCTCGACATCCAGGCGCGCTGCGGGTGACTTTGCATGAATGGCGGCCCCAGGGGGGGGGATATGACGGGTTGCCCCACAAGTTTGAAGAGGCCGCCGCCCGCCGCGCCGAGCGCTTTGTTACTGAATATCTGGACGCCAAACCAATAGAGCCACCCTTGGAAGCGCCGCCTGAAGCAATCACGCCCTATACTTTCGATTTACGCTGGTTATAGAAAGAGAATGCATCATGTTTGGGCGTCATGGTCAGTGGGCTTCAATCTGGATCATCCGATTTTATTTCCTGCTCATCATTGGATTTTTACCTGTCAGCGCGGCCCTGGCTGAGGCGGCTGGCGAGGTAGTCAGCACGCTGGGAGCCGTTGAAGTCCTGCGCGAGGGGCGCTGGCAACCGGCTGGCCCTGGCGCAACTTTGAATGCCGGCGAGATTGTGCGCACCGGCGCGGGCAGCCGGGCAGCGATTTTGCTGGCCAGTGGGACGCAGGTCAAGCTGAATGCCCGGAGTCAATTGGAACTCAAACAGATCGCGCCACCGCCGGAAAAAGGCTTCATTTCGACTGCTATCCAGGCGCTGCAAAGTATTCTGCGAGTGTTAAACGGCGAAGTTTGGGTGCGCAACAGCGGCGAGCCGCTGGAAGTGCAAACTGTGGCGGCGACCGCCACTATTCGCGGCACCGAATTCAATCTGGCGGTAGGTTTCGACGATACCGCCCGGTTGACGGTGGTCAATGGCCTGGTGGAATTCAGCAATCCCCAGGGCAGCGTCCTGGTCGCGGCGAATGAGCAGGCTGATGCAAAACTCAGGGAAGCGCCACGTAAAATCGTGCTGCTCAATCCGCTCGATGCGGTGCAATGGTCGCTTTACTATCCCCGCCTGATCGGTGGCGCGGCAGATAACCGCTGGTTGCAGGCCGCGCAACAGCATTTGCTGCGCGGTGAAGTGGCGGCGGCGCGACAGGCCATTGACCGGGCGCTAGCGCTCAATGCTAACGATGCTCTGGCCTATAGCCTGCGTTCCACGGTTGAATTGACGCAAAACCGTAAGGCTGAAGCACGAGCCGACGCTGAAAAAGCGGTGACTGTGAATCCTTCTTCGTCCACGGCGTATCTCAGTCTGAGTTGGGTGCAACAGGCCGAATTCGATCTGGATGGGGCGCTGGCGTCCGCGCGTAAGGCGGTTGAACTCGACCCCCATAATGTCCAGGCGCTGATTGAGGAAAGCGGTCTGCTGTTTGGCATGGGCCGGTTGAAAGACGCGGTAAACATCGCGGAACAGGCGCGGCAAGCTGCTCCTGATAACGCGATGGTCAACACCGTTTGGGGTTTTCTGCAACTGGCGCGCAACCAGGTGAATGCGGCTCGCGCGGCGTTCCAGGCGGCCATCGCCCAGGATTCGACCCTGGGCCTGCCTCATTTGGGGTTGGGATTGGCGCTGTTTCGGGGGAATCAAACCGGAGCGGCGATCGATGAAATGCGCAAGGCGACGCTGCTGGAGCCGCAGGTCGCGCTCTATAACAGCTATCTCGGCAAGGCGTTCTATGAAAACAAGCAGGATCGGCGGGCGCAAAAATATCTGGAAGTCGCTAAACAACTCGACCCGCGCGATCCCACGCCCTATTTGTACGATGCGATTAGGCTGCAAAGCGTTAATCGTCCGGTGGAAGCTGTCGAGAACTTGCAGAAATCCATTGAACTGAATGACGAGCGAAGCGTTTATCGTTCTCGGTTGCTGCTGGATGAAGATCTGGCGGCGCGGTCGGCGACCCTGGGGCGGATTTACAATGAGGTCGGCTTCACGCAACTCGGCTTGTTGGAAGGTTGGCGATCGGTCAGCCTTGATCCAACTAACTATTCGGCTCATCGTCTGCTGGCCGATTCTTATGCCGCTTTACCGGGAATTGAACCGGCCCGGGTTAGCGAGCTACTCCAGGCGCAGCTATTGCAACCGATCAATATCACCCCGGTTTCGCCGCAGCAGGCGGAAACCAAATTGCTGCTTCCCGCCGCAGCTCCACTGACGCCTTCTCTGTTTGAATTCAATCCGCTGTTTGTGCGCGAAAAGCCCACACTTTACTTTTCCGGCGTGGGCGGCAATCAGGAGGCCTGGGGCGATGAGTTGATCGTGTCCGGTTTGACTGACCGCTTCTCCTACAGCCTAGGGCAGTTCCACTATCAGAGCAATGGTTACCGACCCAATAATGATGTGGAAAACAACATCTACAATCTATTCTTCCAGGCGGCGGTGACTCCGGATTTCAGTCTCCAGGCAGAATATCGTTCTCGCGAGACCCTTGCCGGTGATATGGCCCTTTCGTTTAATGATTCATTCAACGCTTCCAAGCGCCGTGACTTTGAGCAGGAAACCGCCCGTGTGGGAGCGCATTATGCGCTGTCGCCGCAAACGCAGATAATTGCTTCCGTCATCTACGCCGATTTACAAGATACTGGCAGTTTTCCAGATCTTAATATCACTATTGGAGTAAATAAAAAAGGCTATTTAGCGGAAACTCAACTCATCCATAAAACCGACCGCTTTAATATCGTCACCGGCATTGGCGGTTACTCAACCGATGAAAGTTTTTTTGGTTTTCCACAGCCCAGCACCACCAGTGAGCAACAAATAGCTTATAGTTATGTGCATCTTGCTTTCCCCGATACTTTTATCTGGACGGTGGGTTTGAGCTACGAATCTTATGAAGGCTCAAGCGCCCATTTGAACGAGCTGAATCCAAAACTGGGCTTGCAGTGGGCAATCAATGACCATATCTCTCTGCGCGCAGCGACATTTAAAGTTGTCACCCGGTCATTCGCAGTTGATCAGACTATTGAACCCACTCAAGTAGCCGGGTTCAATCAGTTGAGTGATTTTGCAGATGCAACGGTATCAAGAAATTATAGCGTTGGTCTCGATGTCCGGTTTAATGGCCAATGGTTCGGCGGCCTGGAGGCGTTGAGGCGAAATAACGAAACACCTTTCGGTACGCTGGATGTGCCGGAATTCTATGAAATGGATGACAATCAGCAGCATTTTTACAGCGCCTATTTATACTGGTCGCCTAATCTGCGCTGGGCGGTTGCTACGTCATGGCTTTATGAAAAGTTTGAAGATAAATGTTTTCGGTGCCAATTATTTAGCTCGATTCCTGTTCAAATGAAAACCTTTTCGCTACCTGTGAAAATTCAATACCTTGCACCTTCAGGTTTCTTTGCGGGATTAGGCATGACTTATGTTAATCAGCATGTACAATTTCTTGACCCGCAATCCTTGACCGCTGCACCTGTGCAAAGCGACAACTTTTTCCTGGTTGATGCCGGATTCGGTTATCGTTTGCCAAAACGGCGTGGCATTATCGCTCTGGAAGCGAGAAACCTGTTCGATAAACAGTTTCATTTCCAGGATTATAGTTTTATAACGGCTGACCAGACGGCTAATCCTCGATTTATTCCGGAACGAACGCTGTTTGGTCGGCTGATTCTCAATTTCTAATTCTGTACGAGGAGAAAATCGGATGAGTCTGACAGGTGTTGAAGTGCCGGTTGAAGCACTAGATAATGTTGAACCGAATACGGTTTTAGTGGTGATCTCGGATGAGCAGGGAAGGGTCAAAGTCGTAAAAATTGATCCTCAATCAGTCGTCGCCGGGGAAGCCTTTTTAAAGGTAGCTGCTGCTGAAAATCAGCCACAAGCCGGATGTTGGGTATTTTATGGCGGTAAATGGGTATGGATAGACCCTTGTCCGAATTGAGTTAAAACCTGATTCATTTGCCGAGTCCAATGGCTCGCCTTCTGACAGCGATACTGGTTGCTGTTATCGCCTTTGGACTCACTCTCCTCCTCGCCAACCTGTCCTTTTTCGCCTTCCTGGAACTGAAAGGACTCGATCTGCTGTTCACCCTGCGTGGCCCGCTGCCTTCGCCGCAAAACATCATCATCGTCGCCATTGACGAACCCTCCATGGCGCAAATTGGCCAGCAATGGCCGTGGCCACGCCGCCTGCACGCCCAGTTAATCCGGCAGCTGAAACAGGCTGGCGCCAAAGTCATCGGCTTAGATATTCTATTTAGCGAACCCTCGGAACCCACCGAAGACCAGGCACTGGCGCAAGCGCTGCGCGAAGCGGGTAACGTTGTGCTGGTCAACACGGTTTCAGTGATCAACGACCCGCAGTTTCGTCATATCCTCCAGGTTGATCCGCTTCCTGCCTTTCGGGAGATCACCGCCGTAGGTAGTCCGTTTATCAATCTGGACGCCGATGGCGTGGTCCGCCGGGTGCGGTTACGGGCATGGGATCAACCGTCTTTTGCCCAGCAAGTGATTCGATATTTTCTGGAATCGAAATCTATTCCCCGGTCTTTACAAGAGGAGGCAATAGGGAGCGAAACTGAACGCGTGATCAATCATTTGGGACCGAAAAGGACGATCAGGACGGTATCCTACTATCAAGCGCTCGACGATGAACACTTGTTGCCACCAGGGATTTTCACTGACCAGATCGTACTGGTCGGTCTTTCGCTGGAAGCCTCTCCAACGCCGGAGCATCTATCAGGCGATCTATTCCTTACGCCATTTTCCTGGGTGCATGGAAAGCCGGTTGCCGGAGTCGAGATACAAGCCACGATCATAAGCAATATGCTGGAAGATCAATTCATCGACGTCCCCAGCCGGTTGGGACAGTGGGTTCTACTGTTGAGTTTTTCACTGGCATCAAGTTTGCTTATTATAAGACTCACGCCAGTCGTTGCCTTGATTGCTATAACGGCTCTGATCGGATTATCCATCATCATTATTGAAGTCATTTTTGCAAATATGAACCTTTGGCTTCCTGTTTTCTCGGTTATTTTGAGCCTCATATTAATTTACAGCGGCCATTTACTGATTCGGACACTGAGAGCCGAACACGAACATCGCCGTTTTTTGGAAGCCATGAATCATGATCTGGAAATCAAAGTGAATGAGCGCACCCAGGAGCTTCACATCGCACACCAGGAATTAATGCATCATCATCAGCAATTGGAAACCGCTTATCAGGATCTGGCGCAGACTCAGCAGCAATTGGTTCATTCAGAGAAGATGGCTTCATTGGGTTTATTAGTAGCCGGTGTCGCCCATGAATTAAATAATCCGATCAGTTATATCAACAGCAATCTCGAATTTATCGAGGACTATACCGAGCGTCTGGTGCGAGTCTGCAAGGTATATTCAAAAGCTAATGTACTGGAAGGCGTTATTGATTCATCGAGCGATAATTGTAGAGAAATACTGCGCTTTGAAACGATTTTTGAAACCTTGCGGGAACTAATTGCCAGTTGCAAAGGGGGTACGGAAAGAGTCAGGAAAATCGTACTGGATTTGCAAATATTTTCACGTACTGACGACATTGATCTTGTATTAGCCGACTTGCACCAAGGCTTGGAATCTACGCTGAATCTACTTGTTAAACAGTACTGTAATCGAATTACTATTCACCGCAATTATGGTTATTTGCCTCTAGTGGAATGTTATCCGGGTCAAATCAATCAAGTATTCATGAATCTACTGCAAAATGCAATTCAAGCCATTCCCGATCATGGAGATGTTTGGATTAAGACCTGCTTCGATAATGACTGGGTGAGTGTGGTGATTAAGGATAATGGCGTAGGCATTCCAAAAGCACATTTAGAAAAAATTTTTGATCCTTTCTTTACTACTAAAAAAATAGGTTCTGGAACAGGATTAGGACTTAGCATCTCCTTTGGTATTATTCAAAAACATGGCGGACGAATCGATGTTACGAATGCAGTAGGCAAAGGTGCTGAATTTACTATTAAATTACCTGTACATCATTAGTTTGAGAGGATCCAATGAAAAACAGGATCATCCAGTCGATTATTCTATGGTTTAACGATCTTCCAATCAAGAAAAAATTTTGTCTCACTCAATTTATTTCGATGAGTATCGTCTTATTCTTGATTATTTTTATTTTAAGCGCTCATGAGTTTTTTTCCTACCGGCAACAGTTGTTGCGTGATGCGCGGGTAATGGCTCATATATTGGGCGAGAACAGCAGCGCTGCTTTGATTTTTGAAGACAAAAAAACCGCTGAGGAGCTTTTACAAAGCTTGCGTTTTAATCCTGCCATTATTTCAGCAACGCTTTATCTTCCTGATAATAAGCTATTTGCATCTTATCACAGAACTCATAATGTTACTGATAACGGTGATTCTCTATCCGATTTATCAGTGTCTAGCCATGATTTTACACCGATATTAAGTCACGATTTTTTCACTGCCAAAGCCTCATCAAAATCATCATTAAAATCACATGCTTATGATTTTGGTTGGCGACAACTTGAGTTGTTTGAACCTTTTCGCTTGCCAAACCAATCCGTTGCTATAATTAATCTACAGGTCAGTTTTGATATGCTTTATAAGCGATTGATGGAATTCATTGGCGTTATTATGTCAATTTCATTGATTGCACTAACAGTAGCTATGTTACTAATAAATCGCTTGCAACGAATAATAACCCAGCCTTTGTTCGAATTAACTGATCTGATGCGTGTTGTGTCGGAAAAACGAAATTATACTCATCGTGCTGGGATGGATCGCCATGATGAGATTGGCTTGCTCGCGCAAGGCGTTGATACAATGCTCGGCGTTATTGAACAGCATCAACAGGGATTGAATCGAGAACTTAGGGAACGTAATAGAGCTGAACATGATCTTTCCGCAGCGAATGTAGAATTGCATCAACGTCATCAGCAACTCGAAGTAGCTTATCAGGAATTAGCGCACGCTCACCAACAACTCATTCACTCAGAGAAAATGGCTTCGCTGGGTCTGTTGATGGCGGGCGTCGCTCATGAGCTGAATAATCCGATTAGCTACGTTTATAGCAACCTGGAATTCATTGAAGAGTATGTTGAACGTTTAGTTAATTTTGCCTGCCAGGCAAAAGCCAATTCTTCCGAAAATCAAATTTACTGCCATATTGATAAACATGAAAATCTTTTCAGTTTTGAGAAAATTTTAAAGACTTTGAGAGAATTAATTGCCAGTTGTCTAGAGGGTACTGAAAGGGTTAAAAAGATTGTATTGGATTTACGGAGCTTTTCAAGGACTGATGATATTGGTTTTATGCCAACCCAGTTGCGGGATGGAATTGAATCTACTTTGAACTTTCTTACGAAGCAATACCGCGATCGAATCAAGATTCACCGTGATTATGATAATTTACCTTTAATTGAATGTCATCCAAGTCAAATCAATCAGGTTTTCATGAATCTGCTTCAGAATGCTATTCAGTCAATTCCAGATAAAGGCGACGTCTGGATTCGAACGGAATCAGATAGCGAATCGGTTAAAATTATTATTAAAGATAATGGAGTTGGTATTTCACAAGATAATTTAAACCGAATATTTGACCCTTTTTTCACTACTAAACCTGTAGGTATGGGCACTGGATTAGGCCTTAGCATTGTTTATGGTATTATCAAAGAGCATGGTGGAGCCATTTATGTCAGGAGTGAAATTGATTATGGTACTGAATTTACTGTTGAATTGCCTGTTCATTTGTTGAGGATATAAATATGAAACGTCATGAATTGTTAATTGTTGATGATGAGAAAGAAATTCTACGGAGTCTCACTCTAACCTTTGAGGATGATTATGAGGTTTTCACCGCACCTAGCGGATCCGAAGCGCTGGATATTCTGGGAAAGCAAGATATTGCAGTGGTGATTGCTGATCAGCGCATGCCAGAAATGACAGGCGTAGAGTTTCTTCAAAAAGTTATTGAAATCAATCCGTACATTATACGCATTATATTAACAGGGTATACTGATACGACTGCGCTTGTGCAAGCAATCAATAGAGGTCATATATATCAATATATTACTAAACCTTGGGAACGTCATGAGCTAAAAATAGTTGTTAAAAGAGCAGTGGAAAATTATGAGTTGGTTATGAAAAATCAACAATTGGTTAAAGATTTAAAAATTGCTAACAAGCGCTTGCAAAACGAGAATACTTTTCTCAAAAAAGAAGTTGTCAAAAATTTACAATTTTCCGATATTATTTGTCAGAGCCTTATAATGAAAGAGGTGATGGGAGTAATTAACAAAGTCATCAATAATTCAATCTCTATTCTATTAACAGGTGAAACAGGTACAGGAAAGACATTAATTGCTCGCTATATTCATCATCATGGACCACGTAAGAATAAACTGTTTATCGAACAGAATTGTGGAACGATTCCTGAAACGCTTTTAGAAAGCGAACTTTTCGGTCATCGAAAAGGAGCTTTTACTGGCGCCACTAATAACCAGCAAGGGTTGTTTGAAATTGCCGAGGGAGGAACTATTTTATTGGATGAAATTAGCGAAATGAGTCCAGAGTTACAAGTAAAATTGTTACAGGTTTTACAGGAAGGCTGGTATCGCCGGTTAGGTGAGGGTGAGTATCGACAGGCTAATGTCAGAATCATTACCGCTACGAATAAGGATATACAAGATGAAGTGCAGAAAGGAAAATTTCGTTCTGATCTTTATTATAGAATTAATGTCTTTCCGATACACATTCCTCCTTTACGAGAACGCATCGATGACATTCCACTATTGGCTGATTATTTTCTGAAAAAATATAGCCATAAGCTTAATAATCAGATTAAAAACTTTAGTGAAGATGCCTTACAAAGACTATGTTGCTATGATTTTCCTGGTAATGTGCGAGAGCTGGAAAATCTGATTGAAAGGGCCTTGATTTTAAGTACTGGAACGCAAATTGGAGTAGGTGAATGGTTACCGGTCTCAATTAATCGACCAGAAGATCTATCAACACTAGAAATCCGGGAACGCAACGAAATTAGGCGTCTTCTTAAGCTTCATGCGGGTAATCTGGGTTTGGTGGCTAGGGATATAAATATGAGCCGCACGACTTTGTGGCGACGTTTGAAAGAGTATGGCCTCGAAGCCTGAAGGTTGGCGCGTTTCAAAATGAAACGTAATGAAATTGCTCTGTTTCAAATTGAAATATTCATTTATTTGTTTTTTGTTATTTACAATTAATAAATATTAGATATGTTTTTGTTTTTTTAAAATCTGATTGATCCCCACTTGGTTAATAAGGATAAAAGACCTCAAAAAGCCCCATGGCCTGGATTTTGCTGATTAAGCGCTGAGCAGTAAATGATTTCCGGTTTGAGTGCAAACCGTTATCTAAGCGCATAATAATACTGATAATTCAAAGGTGAGGCTATGGTCTTTGGAATGTATGCCCGGCAGCTTCGCGAGCGCCATCGCAGAGTCAGCAAACGCTATTCAATACGACAAATTGCTTTGAGAGTCGGTATGGAACCCGCTTATCTCAGCAGGATCGAACGCGGCGATACGCCGCCGCCATCGGAGCAGGCGATTCGGCGCCTGGCGGTGGAATTGGGAGAAGATGCCGATTTTTTGCTGGGGTTGGCGGGCAAGGTTGCGTCGGATGTCTGTGAAATCATTACGAGCAGGCCAATCCTGTTCGCTGAATTGATCCGTTGTCTGAGTGATGTCCCGGATGAACAATTGACGACGTTGGTGATTAAAATTCGCAACAATGAGTGCTGAATTTCCTGATAATCCCTCCGTGCAAACCACACTCCATAGCCTGGGTGTTTAGCAGCTAGGCCGTGGAATCCAGGCTTCTTCGGGATTTCACTGCGCTTTTTCCAGGCTATGGCTTTTTATTCAGGTTGCGTCTTGTCGACCAATCGCAAAAACAACTCCTCCAGTCGATTCGCTTTGTTGCGCAAGCTTAATACCTCGATGCCTCGCGCCGAGAGTTGCTGAAACAGCGCATTAATGCCACGTTCTCTGGCTACATCGACTTCCAAAGTCAGTTCGTCCAGCCAGCGCAGCGGATAACCGGGAACATCGAGTATTTCAGTCAGCGGCTGGTGAAGATTAAGCACGAAGGTTTCCAGATGCAACCGATTCAGCAAGGTCTGCATTCGGGTATTTTCGATAATCCGGCCCCGGTCGATGATCGCAATATGGCGGCACAGGCTTTCCGCCTCTTCCAGATAATGCGTCGTCAGAATAATCGTCACTCCGCGACGATTGATCTCTCGCAGAAACTCCCACATCGAGCGGCGGATTTCGATATCCACCCCGGCGGTTGGTTCGTCCAGAATCAGCAATTTTGGTTCATGCACCAGCGCCCGGGCGATCATTAGCCGCCGCTTCATGCCGCCGGATAGCTCGCGCGCCATCTGCCGGCGCTTGTCCCACAAACCCAGTTGCTTGAGATAGGTCTCAGCGCGCTGGCGGGCCAGTTCACGAGGCAGGCCATAGTAGCCAGCCTGATTAATCACGATCTCGGCGACTGGCTCGAACTGATTGAAATTAAACTCCTGTGGCACCAGGCCAATACAGCGTTTCGCCGCGGACAGTTCGCGGTCAAGATCATGGCCAAACACCTGCGCCGTTCCTTCCGTCTTGCGCACTAGGGAGCAGATGATGCCAATCGTGGTGGATTTGCCAGCGCCGTTCGGACCGAGCAGGGCGAAAAATTCCCCTTCTGCAACATCGAGATCAATGCCGCACAACGCTTCAAAGCCGTTCGCGTAGGTTTTGCGTAAATCACGCAGGGTCAGGGCTGTGGTAGTCATACGATGGAATTCCATCATCAGGGCGGCTAGTCTTCATGAACGATCTGGTGGAAGTGAAACCACGAGGAGGGATCACGCATGGTAGACGAAAACAACGAACCCGACGATATTACTCCATCCGAAGCCCCAATGTTGAATCCAGCACCGCATGTTGACCCGGAAACCACGAAATTGCCGATGGATGGCGTCCGGGTCATCGACCTGGGCACTTTCCTGGCTGGCCCCTACGCGGCGTCGATTCTCGGCGAATTCGGCGCCGAGGTTTTCAAGGTCGAACATCCTATCGCCGGCGATCCGATGCGGCGGTTTGGCACCGCGACCAAACGCCACGACGCGACGCTGGCCTGGCTGAGCGAAGCCCGTAACCGTAAATCAGTCACTATCGACCTGCGCCAGCCGGAAGGCGTGCAACTGTTTTTGCGCCTGATCGAGAAGTCGGATGTGCTCATTGAGAACTTCCGGCCTGGGACCATGGAGGAATGGGGTCTGAGTTGGCAGGAGTTGAGTGAGGCCAATCCGGGCCTGGTTTATCTGCGGGTGTCTGGGTATGGGCAAACGGGACCCTACCGGCGCCGTTCCGGTTTCGCGCATATTGCCCATGCCTTCGGCGGTTTGTCCTATCTGGCTGGATTTCCGGGCGAGACGCCGGTGGTGCCGGGCACCGCGCCGCTGGGTGACTATATATCGAGTATCTATGGCGCAATTGGCATTCTACTGGCCTTGCGGCACCGGGAACTGAGCGGGCGTGGCCAGATTGTCGATATTGGCATCTACGAAGCGGTCTTCCGGCAACTGGATGAAATCGCGGCATCCTATGGCCTGTTCGGCAAGGTGCGCGAACGGGAAGGCTCGGGCAGCTTTGTCGCCGTGCCGCACGGTCATTTCCGCACGAAGGACGATAAATGGATCGCCATTGCCTGCACCACCGACAAGATGTTCGAGCGCCTGGCCGAGGCAATGGAGCAACCGGAACTGGCCTCTTCCAGTCTGTACGGTCCGCAACGCCAGCGGCTAGCGGCGCGCGATGAGGTCAACCGCATCGTCATCGAATGGGTGGGGTCGCTGAATCGCGCCGAGGTGCTGGAGCGGTGTCTGAACTGCGAAGTTCCGGTGGGCAAGGTCAACAGCATCGCCGATATTTTTGAGGATGAGCATTTTCAGGCGCGCGGCAATCTGGCGCGAATCAACGAAGACGGCCTGGGCGAAGTAGTCGTGCCCAACGTCGTGCCCACCCTGTCGGCAACGCCAGGGCGCATCGCCAATTTGGGGCCAACCCTGGGCAATGCGACCTACGAAGTGATGCGGGAATTGTTGGGGCTGACCGCCGATGACATCAAGCGGCTGCGGCAACGGAGGATTATTTGATCATGACCGACCATAACAAGACCGAATTGCCGCTGGCCGGAATTCGGGTCATCGACGTGGCAACCGTGATTGCCGGACCCTACTGCGCCGGCATCCTCGGGGAATTTGGGGCTGAAGTGCTAAAGGTCGAACATCCCATTGGCGGTGATCCCCTGCGTAAATTTGGTACGCCGACGGCGCGCGGCGATACCCTGACCTGGATGAGCGAGGGGCGTAACAAGAAATCGGTGACCGTGGATTTGCACCGCCCGGAAGGTGTGGAAATTTTCAAGAACCTGGTGCGACAATCGGATGTGGTTTGCGAAAATTTCCGTCCTGGCACGTTGGAAAAGTGGGGCATCGGCTGGGAAGCGTTGCGCGAAGTGAATCCCGGCTTGATCATGCTTCGAGTCACGGGTTACGGCCAGACCGGCCCCTATAAGGATCGACCGGGTTTTGCCCGGGTCGCCCACGCCGTGGGCGGCATCGCCTATCTATCCGGAATGCCCAAGGGAACGCCAGTGACGCCGGGGTCGACGACGCTGGGCGATTACCTGACCGGACTCTATGGTTGTCTGGGCGTTCTCATGGCCTTGCGCCATCGCGAAATGACCGGCGAAGGTCAGTATGTGGACGCCGCCTTGTATGAATCGGTGTTCCGTTGTACCGATGAACTCGCGCCGGCTTATAGCATGTTCGGCATGGTGCGGGAGCGGCATGGGCCAACCCACAACGACTTCGCCTGTCCCTATGGGCATTTTCCCACCAAGGACGGCAAGTGGATCGCCATCGCCTGCGCAACCGATAAGCTTTTCGAGCGTCTGGCCAGCGCCATGGGCCGACCAGAACTGGCTTCGTCCAGCCTGTACGGCGATCAAAAGACCCGGCTGGAGAACCGCCACGATGTGAACGAGATTGTCCGAGACTGGTGCGGTTCGCTGAATCGCGAGGACATTCTGCAACGCTGTTTCGCAACGGGCGCGCCGGCGGGACCATTGAACAACATCGCTGATATTTTCGGCGACCGCCAGTTCCACGCCCGCCGCAATCTGACCGCTATTGACGAGCCGGATCTGGGCGAGACCATCATCGTGCCGACGACGATTCCCCGTCTGTCGGAGACGCCGGGAGAAATTCGGCATCTCGGCCCCAAACTGGGCGAACATACGGAAGAAGTGTTGACCGGCCTGCTCGGCATGGACGAACAGCAAATCGCCGAGTTGAAAAGAAAGCGAGTGGTATAACTGATATGAGCGAAGTCAATCTACAGGACTGGATCGGCAAAACCGAACAGGTAAAGGATCGAATCTATCCAACACCCGTTAGAGCACTGGCCCTGACCTTGGATCATCCGCAGCTTGCCGTCGAAGAAGGCGCGCCTTTACCGGAAATCTGGCACTGGTTGTATTTCCTGCCCCTAGTCGCCCAGTCGGAAATCGGCGTCGACGGCCATCCTCGGCGCGGCGGTTTCCTGCCGCCGATTGCTTTGGAAAGGAGAATGTGGGCTAGCGGGCGACTGGTTTTTCACCAGGATGTGCGGATTGGCGAGGAAATCACCAAAACGTCGGAGATTCTCAAGATTTCTGAGAAGGAAGGCAAAGCCGGCAAAATGGTTTTCGTGACGGTCAAGCACTCAATCAGTTCGGCCAGCGGCGTAGCGATTGATGAAGAACAGAATATCGTCTATTTGCCAATGCCCAAAACCTATGCTTCTGCGCCGCCGAATCCCGCACCGGAAGACTTGGCGTGGCAAGAGGAGTATGCGGTCGATCCGGTGCTGCTGTTTCGCTTTTCCGCATTGACCTTCAATGCTCACCGTATTCACTACGACATCAACTATGCCGCCGAAGTGGAAAAATATCCTGGTCTGGTGGTGCATGGCCCCTTGCAGGCGTTGTTGCTGCTGGAGTCAGCGCGCAAAAAAAATCCCGGTCGCAAACCGGCCCACTATGAATTCAGGGCGGTTCGACCGCTTTTTGCGTTCGATCAAGTGCGTCTGGGTGGCCGATCCAGATCCGATGGCGGTCATGATCTCTATGCGATCAACACCGAGGGCAATATGACCATGCAGGCAACCGTATCCTGGAGATGAAGAACATGAGCGAGAGACTGGAGCGTTCGGTATTGCTGGTTCCGGCATCCAATTGGGGCATGATTCAGAAAACGGCGGCTTCAAAGGCGGATGCGGTCTGCATCGATCTGGAAGATGCAGTGACGGTGGATGAAAAAGAGGCCAGCCGGGCGAACGTGGCGCGCGCCTTCAAGGAACTGGATTTCGGCGATAAACTGCGCATGTACCGGATCAATGGTCTGGACACCCACTACGCTTACCGCGATTTGATCGAGGTCGTGGAAGCCGCCGGGGATTGCATTGACTTGATCGTCGTGCCGAAAGTGAACCGTCCGGAAGATGTGTACGTAGTGGAAACCCTGCTCACGCAAATTGAGAGTTACCGGGGGTTTGCGCGGCCCATCGGCATTGAAGCATTGATTGAAACCGCGTCGGGCTGTGTCAATATCCGGGACATCGCCGCTTGCTCTACCCGGCTGGAGGGCTTTATTTACGGTCCCGGCGATTATGCGGCCTCGGTGCGGATGCCGATGGAATCTATCGGCGAACTGGACGAAAACGATGCCGTATATCCCGGCCACCGCTGGCATCACGTCATGCATTCCATCGTTACCGCTGCCCGCGCCTATAACAAGCGCGCTATCGACGGGCCGTTTGCCGGGATCAAAAACCCGGAAGGGTTGGCGCAAGCCTGTAAAATCGCCCGAGCGATGGGCTTCGACGGTAAATGGTGCATTCATCCCAGTCAAATCGACGCGGCGAATCAAACCTTTGTGCCTTCGGAAAAGGAGCTGGCTTGGGCGCAAACGGTCTTGAGTGAGTATGAGCGGGCAAGGCAGGAAGGCCGGGGCGCGCTCAGCGTCAAGGGCAAAATGATCGACGTTGCTTCGCTGCGGATGTGTCAGACCACGGTGGAGCGGGCGCGGCTGGCGGGGTTGTTGAGCTAATTGGATGTTTCACCAACGATGAACGTCAGGGTGCGACACGAGCCGCACCCTGATTGCTATCAAATTAGCCTTTACGCCTCCTATGGGCAACGATGCCTACCAATCCTGGCAGCAACAACCAGAGCGAAGACGGGATCGGTATCGGAGATGGTCCTCCCCCTGCTACCGTCACATTTCCGCCTTGAATACTCGCAGTCAGAGGCAGACCCGACGAGTCGCCCAACGTGTTGATGGAAATCCCAAGCAGACTGGTTCCGGAACTCGACGCTGTGAAATTAATCGAGGCGAGGATAAATGAACTGCTTTGCAGTAAATCGAGATCGGCTGGAAGATCCAATGACAGGTTGAAAAGATTCAAGGTGTTCGGAGCGGTGAGATCCGCGAAGACGAAGTTGAGTCCGAGTCCGAAGAGATCCATCTCACCGGTCGGATCGAGCGTCACGCTATCGATCACTGTATCTCCATTGCTGTCGGTCGTATCGATCGATAAAACGCCAGGATCAAAATTCGGTGGTGTCCCTCAGTTTACGTGATGAGCTAAGCCAGTGACGACGACAACATGTATCCTCATTGTGATTGTGGTGTTAATCACTGACCGGGGATCTTATGAAGTGGGAAACGCTCTACTGCCCCAAT
>Ga0209607_1000646_pt1 | contig 30662 bp, 26 predicted proteins | sample AD_UKC117_MetaG_FD_184413 | JGI IMG/M metagenome (GOLD analysis project Ga0209607, IMG submission 184413) | Active sludge microbial communities of municipal wastewater-treating anaerobic digesters from Hong Kong - AD_UKC117_MetaG (SPAdes)... | ecosystem: Engineered > Bioreactor > Anaerobic >... | reverse complement strand
TATGGATCTGTTCAACCGGTTCAAAGAGAAAGCGAGAAAGTCTGGCATAGAGGTTCTTCTGGGCGGCGAAACGGGGCTAAGGCCCGACGGCTTGATGCTTCCGGCGAAGGTACCGCCCTTCGATTTTTTGATCGCCAGCGTGCACAGGGTAAACGGGAGGCACAAAAGCGAATCCGACTGCTGGAGAGAGTACAGGACTTACATAGAGTGCGGAATAGAAAAAAGAGGCTTTCAGATTCTCGGCCATGTCGAGGGATACCTTCCCCTGACGCCTCTTGGAGCGAACAGCGATACCTTCGATGAAAGGCGCGAGATCGAGCGTTACTACGCCGCGAAGTATCTCACCCTCGACTGGTACGCCTCTATAGCTCCGGCCCTCGTAAAGAGCGGCGTGGCCGTGGAGATTCACGAAATGTCCGCATCGCCCAGGCTTGAGGTGATCGATCTCCTCCGATGCAGGGGCGTGCGGTTCTCTTACGGGACCGATTCGCACGGTCCGTAACAGCTTTTGAAGAGAGAGTTCATAACCAGAGTGTTGAATTGCATCGGATTGAACGAAGCCGACATTTTCAAACCGGAAGAGAGAAAAGGAGGAGCGAGATGCACTCGATAGCGATACTTGGAGCGGGGATGATGGGAAACGTCCACGCGAGGGCCTACAGGGCCATAGATAAAAGAAATCCCCTCTGGATAGTCGATCCAATCGAAAGCAGGGCGAAAGCGATCTCCGAAGAATACGGAGCAACCGTCGCCAGCTTTGAGGAGATTCTGGAAAACAGCAGCGTAGACATTGTGGATATCTGCACGCCGACATTCACGCACAGGGAACTTGCCGTCAGGGCGCTCAGGGCCGGCAAGCACGTCTTCTGCGAAAAGCCCGTGGCGCTAACTCTTGAAGACGCAAGGGCAATGGACAGGGCGGCCAAAAAGAGCGGCAGAAAATTCATGGTGGGCCATGTCGTACGCTTCTTTCCGCAGTATATAAGAGTGAAGGAACTAGCTGCCGCCGGAGACGTGGGTGAAATTGTAATGGCAAGACTTTACAGGGGAGGTTCCTTTCCCTCTCACGGTATAGACAACTGGTTCGCCGATATTGCAAAGAGCGGCGGCGTCTTCGTAGATCTCTCCATACACGATTTCGACTTTCTCAGAAAACTGCTGGGCCCCGTGAAGACCATCGAAGCGAGGTCCGTAACGCTGAGCTCGGAGAGGAAGAAAAACTCTTTCGATCATGGTATGGCGATTCTGAGGTTCGAATCCGGCGCCTTAGCACATATCGAAGGCAGCTGGGCCGAACCGGCCGGGATGCCAGTCAATTTTGGAACGTTCTACGAATTTGTCGGCACTAAGGGAATGATAACCAACAGCTACGAGAGAGAGACGACGCTTCGTCTGCAAACTTCGATCGATGGAAAGCCGAGATACTTGCAGGAGAATCCGGCTTATTTTGATCCGTACACCGAAGAATTGAAGTCTTTCATACTCTCAGTAGAGAAAGACAGGGAAGTCCCCGTTAACGGGCAAGAGGCCATAGAATCGTTGAGAGTCGCGCTGGCGGCCAACATGTCTGCAAAACTGCACAGACCGGTCGAGCTTTCGGAGGTGTTTTGAGATGACGAAAATCGCGATCCTAGGTATTGCACATATGCACGGTTACAGCTATGTGAGAGCCTTGAAGAGAATGAATGATATCGAGATAGTGGGGCTTTACGATGAGGACAGATCTAGGATGAACAAAGCCTGCGAAGACATGGGCATAAAGCCCTGTGAAAAGCCAGAAGAACTCGTCGCTCGGAGCGACGGTGTGATAGTAACGAGCGAGAACTCTACCCACAGGGAGTTCGTCGAGATCGCTGCCGGAGCCGGAAAACACATTCTCTGCGAAAAGCCTATCGCGACAACCATAGAAGACGCGGAGGCGATGATTAAGATTTGCCGCGAGAACAATGTGAAGCTTCAAATAGCCTTCCCGGTCAGGTACAGTGCCTCCGTGAGAAAGGCCAGAGAGATCATCGCGGGCGGTCTGCTGGGCGAAGTGGTGAGTCTGGTGGGAACAAACCACGGGAGAATGCCGGGCGGCTGGTTCATAGACCCGGTGCTGGGCGGTGGCGGTGCCGTTATGGACCACACCGTGCACGTGGTGGATATAGTGAGATGGCTTCTTGACTGCGAATTCACACAGGTGTACACAACTTGCGGTACCCTTATATATGACATACCGGTCGAAGACTGCGGACTTGAGATGTTCAGACTCTCGACTGGCCAGTACATGACACTTGACTGCAGTTGGTCGAGACCGAAGGCCCATCCTTACTGGGGAGACGTAACTCTTCACATAGTCGGAACTGACGGAACGCTCTTCCTGGATGTCTTCAACTCAAAGATCGAGGTCTATTCCAACGAAAAGGGTAGTCGATGGGAAGCTTATGGTGACAACTTTGATTGCCTTTTGATTGAGGATTTTGTTGAGGTTCTTAGGTCAGGGAAGGATCCTTTCACAAGAGGAGAAGATGGACTTGAGGCTCTCAAAGTCGTTGATGCTGCTTACAAGAGCTTCAGAGAAGGCCAAGAGATTCAGATCTGCTGACTGATTCGGATTTCAGTCATGTCGCACTGTTGCCTGGAGTATAATCTAGATGATAAGGTAGAGTTACGAGGTGAGTCATTTGAAGCAGCATTACGATCGTGGAAAACTTGAGCAAGAATTTGACAATCTTCCCGAGGCCTCTCCGATTGCAGATATTGATCCGTTCAAAGGTGATATCATCGCAATGGTTGGTGCGCTCGCACTTGATTATCTTGATCTTGACCCCGGAGATACATTACTTGATATCGGGACCGGCAGAGGAAGGTGGGCCGTGGCCGCCAGTCCTTACTGCAAAAAGGTGATAGGCATTGACATTAGCAGAAGGATGTTAGAAGATGCAAGATCAAATATTGCCAGCGCGGGTGTTGAGAACGTCGAATTCTTTAGGGGTTCCTTCGAGAACCCGTGCGAAGAAGTGAACCTATCAAGAATGAACATAAACAAGGTTGTAGCCATCTACTCTCTTCACCATCTTACAGATCCGATGAAGATGGAAGCGATTTCGAAGCTTACGCAGATTTTAAAGAGGCCCGGTAGGATCGTTGTTGGTGATATTATGTGGTTCGACGATCCTGGAAAGCACAGGGATGCGTGGGACGAAGTTTATTTCGACGACAACGAATTAGATCACCCGGCGAGCATTTCATTTATGAAAGAAGTTTTCCAGCATTCAGGTGCGAACGAAATTGAAGTTGTTCAGATTCATCCGTTGGTGGGCTTGATAAGCACAACCTTTTTGTGAGGATTTTGGTTGAAGCCATGCAGGTTATTATAGGCGTCAGATATAAGGGCAGCTGCAGTTCGTAGAAAGAACCTTACAGGTATCAACCAAACGGAAGAACCGGTATAAGTTTTTTCTGTTAAGCAATCCCAAGCTTCAGTAAGGTCGTAAATCTTCAAGGCCACTTCCAAAGAAGTTGTTTTTGCTTTCAAAGCATTTTGATTATTCTTTGGTGGTCACCTTTGTTCCGAATACACCTGAGCCGGGATCGAATCCCCTATTCCTGGCGATTTCCTCCGCAGTTTTCTGAAGAAGATTCATCATGGGAATGAAAGCAAGGACTTCTTCCAGGCCATCGGAAACGTATATTGATTTCACATTCCCCTCTCTCGAATTCGTCAGGGTAATCAACTCGCATTTGTCGTAAATATCATTGTGGAGTTCCTGCATTAGGTCGTAAGTCTCTCCCTTGGGATTCATGGTGATTACAACGGGCTTGTCTGCAAGCAAGTCGACGGGACCGTGTCTGAAAGAGGCTCCCGAATAGAATATGAGACTAAGCTTGGCAACTTCAGCAAACATTAGCCTGGCCATCTTTCCAACACCTATGCCAAAACCCCTGGCAACGAGAATCCTCTCCCTTTTCTCAGATAACAATGCTGCAAGCCATGATAAATTATGCGACAAAGCTTCGTCCATTCTCGTGGGCAGGTCAGAAAAGTTCAATCTTCTTGCGGTTTTAAAGGCTGAAATCATCAGAGTTAAGACAATGCTGTTCACGAAGGTCTTTGTTGCACCCATAGATCTCTCATTGCCCGCGAAAAGCGGAAATACTCTTTCATCAGGGAAAGCCTTTGCCGCACTGCTTTTTTCGTTGTTGGTTACAAGTGTCATAGAAGGCAGAAGCGCTTTGTTTTCTTCGATGAATCGGATTAGTTCTGCGCTTTCTCCTGACTGACTGATGAGAAAGATTGTAGAGTATCTTTTTAGCAGTTCTTGGGATGAGTAAGTTATGATCTCCGACATCTCGAAGCTTTCTGCGTCGATACCAGAGTATCTTAGAAATGAAGCCGCTACCTCTGAAGCATGAAGAGAAGCTCCCATGCCTGTGAACAGGACTCTTTCAAAGTTTAGAGACTTCGCTTTCTCAAAAACGACATCAGATGCGGAAATAATGCTTCTTACTGCTTCTGATTGTTCAAGCATATCTTCCAGAAATTTTGACAAATCAATCATCCTTTCGTGAGACAAATTCGATGATCTATCGGTCCAGGGGTGCCATTCACTTTAAAGTCTATCATCAAAGATTGGTTTTGACTAATCAGTGAAATCGATGCAATAATAAGGATGGAGGTGAATTTATGGCACTGCTCAGAACTAGCGACGGAACTCAAATCTATTACGAAGTACACGGAGATCAATCTAACCCACCTGTTATCATTCTCAACGGAATTATGATGTCGGTCCCCTCGTGGGCAGGATTTGTTCCCCACTTTTCAAGGCACTTCAGATTGATTCTGATGGATTTCAGAGATCAGGGCCGATCTGAGAGAAAGGATTCACAGTATCACATCTCCATCCACGTTGACGACCTAACCGACCTGATTGATGCTCTTGAGATTTCTAGCGCAAACGTAGTTGGTCTCTCCTATGGAGGCCAGGTGGCAGAAATGCTAGCAATAAAGAGACCGGACAGAGTAAATTCTCTAGTACTCGCCAATACTCCAGCCCGAATTTCTCCATACCTTGCAGAACTTGGCGAAGCGTGGAAAGAAGCTGCAGAACTTAAAGATGGAGAGCGGTTCTTCAAGCTGGCAATACCCTTCATTTATTCAGATTTCTTCTACAATCGTAATCTGCAGTGGCTAAAAGAAAGACAGAAGATGTTCAAATCGACACTCAACAGAGAATGGTTTGAAGGGTTCATAAGGCTTATTTCTTCAAATCCCGATTTCAATGTTTTGCAAGAACTTGACAAGATTCAGTGTCCGACTCTGCTACTTGGTGCCGATCGAGACATCATTACACCGATAGAAGAGATGAAAGCAATTCATGAAAGAGTCAGAAATTCGGAATTTCTTGTCATAAAAGATGCCGGTCACGGAGCTTTCCTCGAAAAACCAGGAGAATTCATGACAGCAATCATCGGGTTCATACTTAAGAATTGTTAGAAAAAAGGACAATTTGGTAGTTATTCATCTTCTTTCGTCGATAATCATCAATAAACTACTTTAATTGAGTTTAGCAACCGGATCGGTTTAGTGTATTGTGAAAGTGAGAGATGATTCATCTTTCATATGTGAGAGATGAATCATGACACGCAAGCCATAAGGGGTGATCTTGGTGAGTTCAGTTCCAATAATTGGAATAGCGGGAATCGGGACATACATACCTGAGACCTTCATGACTCCAGAGGAAATTGCCGATTCAACAGGTATTCCGCAAGAGGTAATCGAACTGAAATTTGGAGTGAAGAGAAGACTTGTTCCAGGTCCCGGTGAAACCACAAGTAATTTGGGAATAAAAGCGGCACGGAAAGCTATTGAGAATGCCGGGATAGATCCCAAAGACATTGATCTGTTAATCTGGAACGGTGCTCAGCATAAAGATTACCCTTGCTGGCTGGCCGGACTGAAGGTTGCTGACGAAATCGGTGCTGTAAACGCCTGGTCTTTCGATATGGAAGCCATGTGTGGATCTATGATGGCCGGCATTGACGTGGCAAAGAGTCTCATGATTGCTAGAGACGATGTCAATACGGTTCTGCTAGTAAGCGGCTATAGAAATGTTGATCTTATGGATCTTTCTGAACCATCAACATCATTCATGCTTGATGTAGGAGCCAGCGGGGCCGCTGTAGTTCTTAAGAAAGGCCATAATGAAAACGTCGTCCTATCTTCGGCCTTTAAGGGTGACGGATCATTTTCAGAGTTATGTGTTGTCCCGGTCGGGGGGACAAAGAAGTGGCCTATGACCCCCGAAGATACGCAGAACTATCATTTCTCCGTCCAGGGAGATACTGCAGAGTTCAAGAAACGCCTCGGAGAGACTACAATGCCTAATTTCTACTGGGTGATTAGAGAGTCACTCAGAAAGAGCGGCTTCTCCGAAAGTGATATCGATTATTTAGCTATTTTGCATTTCAAAAGATCGGCTCATTTTGCAGTTCTTGAAGAGCTCGGGCTAAAGGAAAATCAGAGTACTTACCTTGATTACTACGGCCATCTTGGGCAGAATGATCAGATTCTCTCGATAGAATTAGGTTTGAGGGAGGGAAAGATTAAAGATGGTGACGTGGTTGTAATGGTTGGTGCCGGATTGGGCTTCGTCTGGGCAGCGACGACAGTAAAATGGGGCAAGAATTAGGAGGCGAAAAGGTGAGATTGGAAGGTAAAGTCGTCATCATAACTGGTGGCGCGAGTGGATTGGGTAAAGCGGCAGTCGAAAAGTTTGCCCGTGAAGGAGCGATTGTCTACGCCTGCGATATGGACGTCGAAGGATTGGATAATCTGAAGAAGGAATTTTCCGAGCTTCCGGGCAAGGTAATTCCGAAGAGACTCAACGTGACGGATAGGCCTGCAATAACTGAACTTGTAGGTGAAATCAAGAGCGAATTCGGCCGCATCGATGGGCTTATCAATAATGCTGGAGTGACTAGAGACGCTCTGATTCAGAGAATGTCTGAAGAAGATTGGGACCTGGTTATCAACGTCAATTTGAAAGGTGTTTTCAACATGACACAGGCGGTTGCTCCAGTGATGATAGATCAGGGTTATGGTTCGATCGTCAACACTTCATCGATTGTCGGCGTGTACGGAAATATCGGTCAGTCTAACTACTCCGCTTCAAAGGGAGGAGTTATTGCAATGACTAAGACATGGGCTAAAGAGTTGACAAGAAAGGGCGCAAAGATCAGGGTAAACGCCGTGGCACCGGGTTTCATAAAGACGCCTATGACTGAGAAAATGCCTGAGAAGATATTGGTAGCACTTGAAGAGAAGATCCCTCTTAAGAGAATGGGACTCCCCGAAGAGATTGCGAATGTCTACTTCTTCTTGATTTCCGATGAGTCGAGTTATTTGACCGGTCAGGTAATTGGCGTTGACGGGGGTCTTGTAATTTGAAGGTCTCTCGAAGCGAGAGAACAAGACTACAGATTAAAGAGGCGGCTGAAGAGCTGTTCAGTCGCCTTGGTTTCGAGATGACCTCTGTTGCGAACATTTGCAGGACCTGCGGACTGTCAAATGGAGCATTCTATAGACATTACACTGGTAAGGAACAGGTATTCAAGGAAATCGTCCAGGATATCAAGACCAGGTTCGAGTCCGCCTCTGCTTCGGTCATGGGAAACACTATAGAGGAGAAGCTGTATAACCTTTACAGAAAGGTCTTTGATATTCTTTGGGAATCGCGGAGAAAGTTTATTGCCTTTCATGAGGCTGAATACAGGTTTCCAGATGTGGAAAACTCCGTTGACAAAACCTACAAGGACGCTCTTCTCTCAACTGTGATAAACGACAGGTCTCCACTTTCAATGCCTGAACTGTGGTTTCTCATTGGAAGTTCCAGGTTTGCTGCCATTTACTGGATCATATACAACGACACAAGGGTGCCAGATTCGACTGTGCGATCTCTCGTCGACTTCGCCCTCAATGGTTTTGTTAAGTCTGATGAGTTGGATCGAAGGTCTCTTGATTTCACTCTAGATGAAGTAAGAGCAGACGGTGAAGGAAAGGCTAAAGAGGTCATCCTTATGGCGGCGGAGAAACTAATGGGGGAGAAGGGATATTTCGGTACATCGATATATGATATCACGAGTAAGGCGGGCTACGGTCAGGGTACGTTCTATCTTCATTTTGAAAGCAAGGGGAAGTTACTTCAAGAGCTTGTTTATCAGGCGAACAGGAATCTGAGAAGAACGATGAGAGATGCGGTCTCCGGTGTTGAAGGCAGGTTAAACAAAGAGATTAGGTCCTTTAAGGCGTTTTTACTCTTCATGGATGTTCACAAGGAGCTATATAACATAGTCCGTGAGTCGGAGTTTGTTCAACCTGAGACTGGACGTTTCTACTATGAAAGGCTCTTAACTTCATACATAAGAGCTCTTGAAGAATCTAGATTGAAAGACGAGATTAGATCGATAGACTCACGTGATCTCGGCGTCTTTCTGATGGGCATTGGACACTTCATGGGGCTTGATCTTCTTTTCAAATTGAAGAAAGACCACGAAAAATGGAACGAGTATTTGCTGGAACTGGCTTCTCTTATGGCGAAAGGTTATGGAGGTGCTTTTAGTTGAACTGGAATGATGAATACAGAAAGAAGAAGATATCGATTGATGAAGGTTTGAGAAACATTAAGTCCGGAACAAAGATTGTGACAAGCATGGCGGCAATGGAAGCTCAGGGTCTTCTAAAGAACCTCCACAGAGTTGAGGATGTAGAGAATGTGGCCGTTGCTACTTGTTTGAATATTGGAGAGTATCCGTTCTTCGTTAATAAAGAATATGAAGGCAGATTTCTGAACGAGTCTTGGTTTCATTCGGTGGGTGCTAGGAAGGCAGTCAGCAGCGGCCTTAGGACAGTGACTTACATCCCAAACAATCTTCATACGGCTGGCATTGAGCGTATTATGGCAAACAAACCCGATATATTCTGGGGTGTTGCCTCACCGATGGACAGAAATGGATACATGACCGTTTCATTGTCCACGGTATATGAAAGAGATATGGTAGAGAACGCAAAGATGGTAATTCTGGAAGTAAATGAGAAAGCGCCGAAGACTCATGGAGACACTCACGTTCACATAAGTGAGGTCGATTATGTGATAGAAAACTCTTTTGACATTCCTGAACTGCCGGACACTGAACCCTCGGAGATTGAAATGAGAATCGCAGGACATATTTCTTCGCTTGTTGTAGATGGAGCAACTTTGCAGATTGGAATCGGAGGGATTCCGAACGCCGTCGCAAGACTTATGGAGGATAAGCACGACTTAGGAATTCACACCGAAATGTTTACTGAGTCGATGATTCACCTTTTCGAAAAGGGAGCGATAACAAACAGGAAGAAGAGTCTTTGGCCCGGGAAGTTTATTGCGACTTTTGCACTCGGCACAAAGGAAATGTATTCTTTCATTGAGGACAACCCTGGTGTGCTTCTGCTCAGAGGCAGCTATGTCAACGATCCGTACGTTGTCGCGCAGAACGAAAACATGGTCTCCATAAATACAGCAATCTCTGTCGATCTCACGGGGCAGGTATGTTCGGAAGCAATTGGAACTCGGCACTATAGCGGTACCGGAGGACAACTAGACACTCATAGAGGTGCCTCCATGGCTAAGAATGGAAAGGGAATCATCGCACTTAGATCGACAGCAAAGAAAGGCACCGTTTCTACAATCGTTCCTCTTCTTCCGCTTGGCTCACCCGTTACTGTTCCAAGACAGGATACTGATTATGTTGTGACCGAGTTTGGGATTGCCAGGCTTAAAGGTCTCAACGTATTCCAGAGAGTAGAGGCCTTGCTGAATGTTTCACATCCGGACTTCAGATCAGAGCTAAGAAAACAAGCTCGCGACATTGGATTAATATAGGAGGTTTCTCGATGAAAAAGGTCTTCATTGTTGGTGCTAAGAGAACTGCAATCGGTACTTTTGGAGGAACTCTAAAGGATGTGCCGGCCGTGGATCTTGGAGTGACTGCCTCAAAAGCTGCAATAGAGCAGTCGAAGGTCGATCCTAAGAACATTCAAGAGACAATAATGGGTTGTATTCTAACTGCAAACCAGGGTATGGGACCGGGAAGACAGGTATCGATTGGTGCAGGTGTTCCAATTGAGAGCGTTGGATACTCAGTCAATATGCTTTGTGGTTCAGGAATGAAGTCCACGATGATAGGGGCGCAAGATATTCTCACAGGCGAAGCCGAGCTTGTGCTAACCGGTGGGATGGAGAATATGTCTATTGCCCCATACATGCTAGATAAAGCAAGGTTCGGATATAGAATGGGCAGCGGTACTGTAGTTGATCATATGATACGGGATGGCCTCACGGACGTTTTCAATGACTACCACATGGGAGTAACTGCTGAAAATCTGGCCGAGAAATACGGTATCAGTAGGCTTGAACAGGACGAATTTGCACTTGAAAGCCAGAAGAGAGCCAAGGAAGCGATCGCGACAGGAAGATTCAAAGATGAAATCGTCCCATTTGTGATAAAGGGAAGAAAGGGAGACGTCGTTTTCGATACCGATGAGCACCCAAGAGATACCAGCATGGAAATCCTTGGCAAACTCAGGCCTGCCTTCAAGAAGGATGGTTCCGTAACCGCCGGAAATTCATCTGGAATAAACGACGGTGCCAGTGCTACAGTTCTAGCGAGCGAAGACGCAGTAAAAAAATACGGATTGAAGCCAATAGCAGAAATAGTCGCTTACGCTCAGGCCGGCGTTGACCCCGCCTATATGGGATTCGGTCCCGTTCCAGCGGTCGAAAAGGCACTCAAAAAGGTCTCAATGAACATAAAGGATATGGAGTTGATAGAGCTTAACGAGGCATTCGCTTCTCAGTCTTTGTCAGTACTGAAGGGTCTCATGGAAATCTACGGTGTTTCAAAGGAATGGCTTCTTGAGAGAACTAATGTCAATGGAGGTGCGATTGCTCTTGGTCATCCAATAGGCGCATCGGGAAACAGGATAATAGTTACTCTCCTGTATGAAATGGAGAAGAGAAATCTCGAGTTTGGTCTTGCTTCTCTGTGTATTGGCGGCGGAATGGGAACCGCAGTAGTAGTAAAGAGAGTCTAATCTCTTGCAAATCGTAAATACTGCGTTTCTGTAATGAAGTCTAGATGTACTAGTGCACCAAAAATCGTCATGAACAACCTACGTAGGAGGTGGGAAAGTGAAAAGAGTACTGTTAGTATTATTGGTGGTGGCTGTAACCGCTTTTGTTGCATTTGCCGCCACTCCAATCAAGATTGGTGCCGTCGTACCCCTGGGAGATATCACGGGTGACCAGTCTGCAAAAGCAATGAAGCTTGCCATCGACGAAATCAACGCTGCAGGGGGATTACTTGGTAGACCTCTGGAGCTAATTGTAGTGGATAGCGAGCTGAAGCCCGAAAAGGGAGCTGCAGCAATTGAGAAACTTGCTACAGTAGATAAGGTTGATTTCTTCGTTGGAGGTATGGCATCTTCAGTCCATCTTGCGCAGATCCCAGTAATGAAAAGGTACCAGAAGATCACTATCTGGAGCGGCGCGGCTTCATATCTATGCGAGAATGCAGTTGGACCGGACGCCGACTGGTATTTTCATCTTCATCCATGGGACTACCAGCAGGGTGCCAGCTACGGCCTGGGTTGGACAGAATTAGCTGAGGCTTATCCCGACATCGAAATTTCGAAGATCTTCCTTGCATATGAAGAAGGCGGTTTTGGATCTGCCTCTCACGAATCCTATCTTGTACTTCAATCTCAGGCCAATCAGGGAGAAGGTTCGTGGGCAGCTGTCATGGGAGACTATATGGGAGTCTCCTTCAAGAGTGCGGCGCTTGGTGGAGGCGACTACAGAGCAATGCTTCAGCAGGCTAAGGCCTATGACCCCGACCTCTTTGTCTGGGCAGGTTACGATGCCGATGCTCTTCCAATGCTTCAGCAGGCCAAGGAAATTGGTTTTGCTCCTAAGTTCTTTGTTGGAGCACCTCCAGGTTGGCCGGCACACTTCGGAGATTCTCCTCTAGCAGAAGGCGTGACACTCTACGGAATGTGGGCACCAACAATAAACAAGGTAAGTCCAACTGCAGAGCACTTCTGGAATGCTTACATCGAAAAGTACAATGAAGAACCGGCAACTTATTTCGCACCACTGGGATATACAAACATCTACTTCCTTGCGGAAGGAATCAAAGCCGCGGGAACTCTTGACAAGGCAGAACTGATAAAGGCGCTAGAAGAAGTAGAATACGCTTCACCGATAGGAGAAGTCCTAAAGATGTCTCCAAGCAATGTAATAAAGCATCAGGGATTCACTGGCCAGAAAATACTTCAGTGGCAGGGCGGAGAACAGCAGGTTATTTGGCCGCTTAATCTCAAGACCGCTGAACCGATTTATCCATTTCCTTCTTGGGAAGGAAGATAAGTAGTGTGAGGTCGGGCACTCGTGCCCGACCTTACTATCTAATAAGCTGTAGCTTGGGTGGTGACTGACTTGGAGAGCATCTCGTTCATGAGAAAGCACAGGAATCTCTTTCTCCTGATTGCTGTAATTGTCGTGGTGGCTATTTGGAAGCCTCACGCCGCCATATATGGACTCCAAAGAGGAAGCCTATATTCTTTGGTCGGTTTGCCTCTTTCGTTAACCCTTGGAGTTGTAGGAATTATGAACCTTGCCCACGGCGATTTCCTCTCGCTGGGTATTTATTTTGTCTATCTTTTTGCCACAAACCTAGGAATGGATCCTCTCGTGTCCATTATCCCAGTCTTTTTTCTATTGTTTGGGCTCGGAGTGGTGATCTATAAGTTGACTATTACGAGAGTAATGAAGTCAGGACATTTGAACCAGTTGCTTCTCACATTTGGGATATCGATGATTTTATTGGAAGCAATGAATGTCATCTGGACATCAAGACCTAGAAGTGTCTACGTTGAGTACTCTTCTTCGTCTACAACAATTGCAGGTGTAAGATTCGGCACCTATGAGCTCTTGTATGTTGTTTTTGCTTTCGCAGTGCTAATTGCACTTCAGCTCTTTCTGAAGAAGACGAGACTGGGGCAGGCAACTTTTGCCGTCGGTCAGAATCCACAGGGCGCGAAAATTGTTGGGATCAACACGGGTTTCGTGTATCTCTTTGTGTTTGGAATATCGATTGCTATTCTGGGAATTGCCGCAGGAGTCATGGTACCAAGATTTGCAATCTTTCCTTCTGTGGGTTCGGCATTTACAATGAAGTCTTTCTGTCTAGTTGCAATGGCTGGACTTGGAAATCTTACCGGAATTCTTGTTAGTGGTATTGTTCTTGGAGTTGGGGAAGCTATTGTGCAATCTATACCTGGTTATGCGGGCTGGTCAGACATAGTATTCTTTGGAGTTCTGATAGCTGTCATAATGATCAGATCCCTAAGGAGGCAATCATTATGAAGATCACAAAGTCACTTGTTATTATCATGTTGCTCATCGCGGCTGCTCTTCTTCCCGTTGTGACTGAGGCGTACTTCATAAGTGTTGCCATAACTATCTTGACGTTCATGACGTTGTCGATCAGCTGGGATATGATGCTCAGAACAGGTCAGCTGTCTTTTGGTACGGCTGGTTTTTTCGGACTCGGTGGTTATACGGGTATCATTGCAGTCGCTGACTTCGGTGTGGACCCACTTGTAGGGATTATCCTGGGAGGTCTTTTGGCTGGAGGTGTCTCTCTCTTGCTGGGTATGGCAATTCTGCGATTGCGTGGTTTGTATTTCGCAATAACAACAATGGCTCTCGCAAGCGTATTCATGGTAATCATAAGGAATTTGAACAAGCTTACCGGAGGCCCAAGTGGAAAGATAGTTTATACAACTCTTTTTAACTACGACTCTGTCAAAGTTTATTGGCTCATGTTGGGTATTACAGTGGGTACAATTGTGGTTTCAGAAGTGTTTCAGAGAACTAGAGTTCATTTTGCGATCGATTCTATTAGAGCCGATGAAACAGTAGCTAAGTCTCATGGAGTAAATATCTACAAATATCTGATATTTGTTTTTGTTGTGACTTCGATAATACAAGGAGTAATAGGTTCAACATATGCACTTCAGTATGGATTTGTTTATCCAGAGAGCAGTTTTTCAGCTCATTATCTTCTTCTACCGATAGCCATGGCGTTGGTGGGAGGAATATACTCAACTATTGGCCCAGTCCTTGGCGCGATTATTCTGGGTCTTTCATCTGAGTATCTCAAGTTAATAATGCCCTATGGACATTTGATTATCTACGGTGTAATCATAGTTGTGGTAGTTCTCTTTTTGCCGAACGGTGTGTATGGCGCAATCAAAGATGTTACTGGATTCAGAAAACGCCGTCTGGAGGAACGATAAAATGAGTATACTTAAGCTTGATAAAGTCACAAAACGTTTCGGTGGACTAGTCGCCGTAGATAACGTCTCTATGGAGATCCAGCAGGGTGAAATTCTCGGTTTGATTGGACCAAACGGTGCAGGGAAGACGACTCTAACAAATCTTATATCGGGAGTCCATATGGTGAGCGAGGGGAAAATTATATTCGACGGCATCGATATCACTTTTCTTCCAGCACACAAAAGATGCAACCTTGGGATCGCAAGGACTTTTCAGATTGCTCGACCGTTAAAGAACCTCACAGTAGTTGAAAACATAATGGTCGGAGGACTTTTTGGAAACGGTGAAAAGCTTAAGGAGAGCAAAAAGAGCGCTCTTATGCTTTGTGAAACAATAGGACTTGAAGAGCCCGACCAAACTCTTGATAAGATAACTGTTCTTGATATCAAGAAGATAGAGATCGCAAGAGCAATGGCCACAAAACCGAAGATCCTCTTTCTTGACGAGGTTATGTCGGGATTAAACATGGACGAAACCAGAGAAATGATAGATACCGTAAGAAAGATTAGAGGAACAGGCGTGACGATATGCATAATAGAGCACGTCATGAGCGTAATCAGAGAAATAACGGAGCGAGTTATAGTACTTGATAGGGGTACTATCCTTGCAGAGGGACCTTACAGTGAAGTATCGCAACAGCACAACGTCATAACTGCTTATTTGGGGGAGGATGCCTGATGCTCGAAGTCAAGAATCTATTTGTCTCATACGGGAGGATTCAGGTAATTACGGACTTCTCCTTCAATGTCGGAGCGGAAGCTGTTGGGCTTTTCGGTCCTAACGGTGCAGGAAAGACAACTCTGATCAACTCGATCATTGGTCTCGTAAAGCCAAGGTCGGGTGAGATTCTCTTCGAAGGCGAATCGCTGCTTCCTTATGAAACACACTCCATCGTAAGAAAAGGGATTTCAGTTGTGCCTCAGGATGGTGAGCTGTTCCCAATTATGACTGTTTTAGAGAATCTCAAGATCGGTGCATCCTATATAAAGGAAGCTAGAGACAAAGTAAATGAGAGGCTGGAATTTGTGTTCGAAATTTTCCCAGTACTCAAAGAGCGGGCCTATCAACTGGCTGGAACAATGAGCGGTGGGCAACAGAGAATGCTTGCAGTTGGACGATCTCTTATGGCAGTCCCACGGCTTCTAATTCTAGATGAGCCATCAGTAGGACTTCAGCCCACTTTGGTTACAGAGCTCTTTGAGAAACTCTCAATGATCAAATCCGAGGGAGTTTCCATGATCCTTTCCGAGCAAAACGTTCGACAGGGCCTAAAAGTCATTGATAGGGGCTATGTCATAGAAAATGGAACCCTTGCAATTGAAAGCACTGCTGATGACCTGATGCACAACGAACATGTGAAGCGTTCCTACCTGGGTTTGTAAATAGGAGATTATTTCAGAGGTGAGAGTATATACGATACAGGTTGCTCATAGCTTTCTTGGTGATATGTGCAATTGGAGCAAGTTTCTTTCGGACTGAAAGACTTTTCGCCTATGAAACCAAAGAGATTTCCTCGAACTGTGCTTTGAATGTTAATATGAGAAGTGAGGAACACAGAACACACAAGTCTGACAGGAGGGATCTGGTCATGGAAAGGTCAATAGCCGAACAGTACGTAAGGATAGTTGACAAAAAGATCTTCTATCTTGAAACAGTGGGTGACGATGAGATTCCCGTGGTATTAGTCCATGGTAATTTCGCGTCGAGCAAATGGTTTGAACCTGCTCTCAAGATTCTCCCCAGTGGATTAAAAGGTTATGCAATCGATCTGCCGAATTTCGGGAGATCTGACAGACTTGAAGAGGTGAGTATCGATAATTACGCCAACTACGTGATTAATTTCATACTTGAGATGGAATTAGATGGTGTGGTTCTTGTTGGCCATTCTCTTGGGGGAGCTGTCGCTCAGAGTGCAGTCATAAAGAGGCCTGATCTGATCGATCGAGTCATTTTGGTGGATCCTGCCCCTCCCGATGGTCTAAAGACTCCAGAAGAGGTTTACCCATATCTGGAGATGTACAGAGGAAATAGAGAGCTTCTTAAAAAGGCTCTGATTGGTGTAATGCCGACCCGTGAAGTAGACGAGTTTCTTGAGCAGCTTGTCGACGAGGCTCTGATGATGGATGGAAGATGTTTTGTAGAGAACGCTAGAGCGCTTGAAAAGTACGATTTCACTGAAGCGCTCAGTGAGATTGAGGTTCCACACCTTGTTATAGTTGGAAAGCTTGACAATATTGTTACTGAAGAGATGGCAAGGAGATTCGAGAAAATACTCCAGGATGTTGAAATCCGTGTGCTTCCTGACTACGGACACAGTGTTATTCTTGAGGACACGGAGTTGTTTGTGAAGATTCTGGAAGATTTCATCGAGCGATAGGCGAAACAGTTCAAATATAAACGGGGCTGAAGAGCCCCGTTTCTGTTTAAATAGGGTTGATCTGATCGTTGTTCGATTTAGTTCTGCTCTTCAAGCAGCTTATCAAGCGATTCGCTAACAAGCCTCTTGAGTTCTTTTGCATTGACTGTGTATTCAACATACTCACCATTATAAACGCTTTCAAGGAGCCTCCCCTTTTTGAGCTTTTCGAGATGATTGCTCAGGTCGCCGGCGGAGATTCGCAATTTTTTCGCAAGGGAAACTGGTCGATGAGGCTCTCTGCTAAGTTCTCTAAGTATTGCAAGCCTTTCTTTGTGGGCCAGAGCGCTAAAGACGTCGATACACTGTAGTTTCTCATCTTTCTCCCTGAAGGGGACTTCTATTCTGTCATATCCGAGAATAAAGAGGTACCTGTCTTTCATAACCATAAGGCCGGCTTGATCTAGGCCCAGGAATGGCGATACACTCAATTCTATAGTTTGAACCGTCTCGAGGATGTCAAAGAAACTCAAGAGGTTCAATTTTTCAATATACGATGTGCCCCCCTTTCGAATGTATTCCTCAAGGTTCTTCAGATGCTTCTCGTTCGACCTCCTAACTTCGTCCCGCATTCTGTTGAAAACATTTTCAAGGAACCATTCAAAGAGATATATCAGATCCTGTTTTGTTTCAGCCGGGTTTTCAAGAAATCCAAGAAGATTTGCCTTTTGAAAAGACGAGAAAATAGTACTCTCAGTTATGAAAAGGAGCATCTCCTTTTCATCTACCGTCAGCCTTTCAACTAATTCCTCGAATTGAGAAGAGTCTCTAGACTTGACATCGGTTCCAAATCCAGTTCTTAGGAAACGCCCTAGTATGCTTTTCTCGGATGTGCTCTTGAGAGCTTTGATGAACTCCTCGGGTTCTCGTAGATTTCTCTCCTGGACAAGAGAAAAGGTTCCTGCGCCGAAGTACGTTTCACAGTCAAAAAATCGCTCGAGAAGCTCTTTTATATCGTCAGGAAGAATCTTCTTTGTTTCCTTTGCCCATTCAAGGAGCTCTGGGTCAGGCACAAACTGATCTTTGAAATCTTGTTCTTTGTAGGCTTCGATTATCATCTCATTACAGTTGACCCTCATAAGACAAAGAAGAAAATCATAAGCAGGCCAATCTATATACTTGATTCGTTCGAGAAGCACAGGCAGGACCTCCTTGTAATAATCCTTGAGACAATTATACTAAAGAACTGCTTGTTGATCATTCAATTCAAAGATAACAAGTAAGACCATTTATGCCAGAAATGAATGACCATAAAACAAACCGCTTTTGAAGAGTCTCGGGTTCGATAATCAAAATAATCGGCAAAAAACCGACAGATTCTGGAAATTCTCGGAACTGGCAGTAACTTTCATCGTTAGCATCATTCATTTAGCTGATAGAATCATACTAGCGATTCAAATCCGTCCAGGCCTCAAGTAAGAATCACTTGTCCGTTATTCTTGAGTTTCGCTGCTTGGTCGGAAAGTTTTTTAGAGTCTGGGCGAAGAAGATTCTTTCAATTGTTTGCGGCAATAAATAAATTAGGAAGAATCATCTTATGGGCGATATTCCCCACCAGCTGTCTCTAAACGGTTCTGTTTAGATTTAATCAAATCTCTTATTAATAGTAAGCTAGAGTAGAAAGGGGGATTTCAGCTTGGTTGGTAAAAAGCTGGATTCAGAGAATATTGGAAGATCAAATAGAAAGCTGATTCTTCAGTTGCTTAGAAAGAATCCCGCTACTACTCGAAGAGATCTTGCAGTAGCATCGGGGTTGAACCCAAGCACGGTGACGAAAATAATCAAGGATTTTCTATCAATGGGTCTTTGCGAGGAAGTGAGAGCAGAAGAGACCGGTCGAATTGGGAGAAAGGCAATCGTCCTTAGACTAAACAGAAAGGCGTTCATGTCTGTAGTCATCGATATTGGTGTCGAAGAGACAATTATAGGTAAGGGATTCTTTGATGGCTCAGTTTCAGTTGTGAGTAGATTTAGAACTCCACGTGACTTTGATCAGTTCATGGATCTCTTAACTAAAAAGACTTCCTTGATTTCGAGAAATATTCCAAAATCCAGATTCCTCGGATACTCGTTGTCAGTTCCGGGAATCGTTGATGTGGAGAATTCCAGAATCGTATACGTGCCTCATCTCGGATGGAAGGATCTCGTACTCAGAGAACGGCTCTCTCGACGGTATCCGGTTTTTCTTGATAATGAAGCAAATCTCTCGTTGATTGCTGAGAAGTGGAACAATCCAGATGTAGTGTCAGTAAGAGATATTGTCTTCGTCTATGTATCTGAGGGAATCGGGTGCGGTGTTATGTTTGACGGCCAGATTTATAGAGGGCGCGATTATTCTGCCGGCGAATTTGGCCACATGACGGTTCAGACTGATGGCAAGAAATGCTACTGCGGAAACTTTGGTTGCTGGGAAACTATCGCCTCTACTGAAGCCATCGTCAATCTAGCAACTGAGTTGGGGCTTGAACTCAAAGGAACCAGTAACAACGAGAAGTATCTCAACTGTCTGCGCTCAACAGATGCAAGTTATGAACCACTTCTTCGTGAGATCGAGAGAAGCCTTGGCGTAGGAATTGTTAACATCGTAAATTCCTTGGATCCGGAAGTTGTTGTTCTTGGCGGAGTTGCTTCGATACTTCCGGAAGTATCATTGCGCAATCTGCTCGATTTTGTCAACTCAAGGGTTCTATACGCTACTGGGCAGAACGTGAAAGTAATAAGGAGCATGCTCCACGAAAAAGGCATGGCAAGCTCGAAAATGATAGGAGCAGCTCTACACATAATTGATCGTAAGACGGTCGATTTAGTATAAAGGAGATTTGTCATGGGTACGTTTTTCGGTATAGACGTAGGAACAAATTCTGTTAAAGGAATCTCGGTTGATAAGAGCGGAAGAATCTTGACTTCTTCTTCGAACCCTATTCCTATGGAAACCCCGAAGCCCGGCTGGTCACAGCAGCATCCAGAGATTTGGTGGGACGCAGTTTGCATTGCTTTGAGAGAACTGGTTGCTAAAGGAGGTGGACCACCATCGGCAATTTCAGTCAGCGGTCAAATGCATTCCCTTGTTGCCGTTGATGCAGAAGGGAAGGTTGTCTATCCGGCAATCCTTTGGTGCGATCAGAGAACTGAAAGCCAGTGTGCAAAAGTTACGGACTTGTTGGGAGGAGAAGAAAAAGTAATAGGAAGTTTCGGAAATCCAGTACTGACAGGATTCACGCTTCCCAAAATCCTCTGGTTGGCAGAGAGTGAGCCTGAGAGGTTCAAGAAGATCAAGAAATGGATGCTTCCAAAAGACTACATCGTAATGAAATTGACGGGACGTGTTGTAACTGACTTCTCCGATGCTTCAGGAACTTCCATGCTGGATATTGAAGGGGAATTCGATGAGAGAATTCCAGAAATAATCGGTATTGATCCTCGTTCATATCCCGAATTGGTCGGGTCAGGTACGATCGTGGGGACAGTAAGTTCGCCCTCCCTTTCGGAGCTAGAAGGCATCCCGGTAGTTAACGGAGGAGCAGATAATGCCTCGTCGGCGTATGGTTGCGGCGTCGAGAAGATTGGAGACGCAATGATAAGCATCGGGACCTCCGGTACAGTGGTAGCCTTGACTAAACGGGGGATACCAGATAGATCTGGCGGAATTCATCTTTTTAGACATGTCACAGGTAGGGATTTCTACCATATGGCGGTAATTCTTTCAGCGACGAATTCGCTAAACTGGTTTAAAGATAGATTTGGAAACGACCTTTCTTTTGAATCACTTGAAGAGATGGTTAAACAGACACCCGCAGGATCAGATGGAGTGGTTTTTTTGCCGTACTTGAATGGGGAGCGAACGCCTCATCGTGATCCCAGCGCAAGAGGAACGCTTTTCGGCTTTTCCTCTTTTCACAGCAGAGGCGATGTATTTCGGAGCATATATGAAGGAGTGGGCTTTGCTCTCAGAGAAGGGGCAGAGCTGATCGAGAGTCTCGGATCAGAGATGAATAACGTCAGAATTGTTGGCGGCGGTTCAAGGAGCGAAACGTGGTGTCAAATCGTTGCCGACAATCTTGGCAAGACGATTTGGCTCCCGGAAGTGGATGAAGGGGCAGCTTACGGTTCGGCTCGCCTGGCTGCAGAAGCTCTTGGCATAGGCACTTCATCATGGATAAGGATGAAGAAAGAATTCAGACCGAACGGGGATGTCAGGGCGGTTTATGACAATGTTTTCTCAATATACAAAGAGTTGTATCCAAAAATAAGAGACAGCTACAAGAAGATAAGTAAATTGCAGGAAAGTATCACGAAATGAAAGGAGGAAGGGGAATGAGCGTCTTCGACAAAATAGAAAAGATTCAGTACAAGGGCCCGGATAACAAAGATCCAATGGCCTTCAGCTTCTACAATCCAGAAGAGGAGTTCATGGGGAAGACCATGAAAGAGTATCTTCGATTCGCGGTTGCCTTCTGGCACACCTTTCAGGGTGATGGGCTTGATATGTTTGGGAAGCCCACAATGAGAAGAAGCTGGGATTCCATCAAGGATCCCATTGATCTAGCAAAATTGAAAGTTGATGCCGTCTTCGAACTTTGTGAGAAGCTGAGTATTGACTTCTTCTGTTTCCACGATCGAGACATAGCTCCTGAAGGAGAGACTCTCAGAGAGACGAACAAGAATCTAGACGAAATTGTGAGACATATTTCCGATCATTTAAGGACGAGTAATGTCGGTATACTGTGGGGAACGGCAAATCTCTTCTCGAGTCCCAGGTTTATGCATGGAGCGGCGACATCATGTGATGCAGACGTCTTTGCGTACGCCGCTGCCCAGGTGAAAAAAGCAATCGAGGTTACGAAGGAACTTGATGGGAAGAACTACGTCTTCTGGGGTGGAAGGGAAGGATATGAGACTCTACTCAACACTGATATGGGTCTAGAACTGGAAAATCTTGCAAGATTCTTCCACATGGCAGCAGATTACGCCAAAGAGATAGGTTTTTCTGGGCAGTTCCTCATAGAGCCCAAGCCTATGGAACCGACCAAGCATCAGTATGATTTTGATGTTGCGAATGCACTGGCCTTCTTAAGAAAATTCGGTCTAGAAGAGAATTTCAAGTTCAATGTTGAAGCAAACCATGCGACCCTCGCAGGTCATACCTTCCAGCATGAACTAAGGTTTGCAAGAATCAACGATTTGCTTGGAAGCGTTGATGCCAATCAGGGTGACCCTCTTCTGGGGTGGGATACAGATCAATTTCCAACCGATCTCTATTCGACGACCCTTGGGATGTACGAGATAATCAAGAACGGAGGATTAAATCCTGGAGGCTTGAATTTCGATGCAAAGGTGAGAAGAGGTTCTTATGATGAGCGGGATCTATTTATCGGACACATTGCCGGTATGGACACATTTGCTCTGGGATTGAAGGCGGCAGCCAAACTAATCGACGAAGGTACCCTGGAAAGTCTCTTGAAAGACAGATACAGGAGTTATCAATCGGGTGTAGGCAAGGAGATCACCGAAGGCATAGCAGACTTCAGGTCGCTTGAAGAATACATAATCGACAAGAAGAACCCTCTTCCAGAACCTTCAAATCAGGAGTATCTTGAAAGGCTGGTGAACTGGGCGATAATTTCGGCGGGAAAGTAATCTTAACCCTCTGAGAGCAAGGCGAGCAATCATAATTGGTTGCTCGCTTCTTTTTGAAGCACGGAGAAATCTATTTGCACTGCTTGAACTTTATTTTCATACTTTCCGATCGATTGTTCCTTTGTTATCGAGTCAAAACAGTTGTATACTGAGCGGCTTTCAGCTCTCCTCTTTAGAGATCATGATTATACGTACTTTTTCTTGGAGTTCTGTCAAAAGTCTTTGAAATGCCTTCGAAACTAACTGCCGAAAAAGACGAAGTCTCCGGTTGTCAGTTAAGGTCCATAGTTCACTGAATTGTGGATTTCAAAATCCGTGAACAACAAAGGAAATTTCAATCAAAATGTCAACAAGTTTGCTTCTTTCTGACGGAATAAATTCACCTCTCGATCGCGGTATATCCATGGAGAATTTACTTTCGACGAATTGATTCGTTCGCTGCAAGGTGGGATGATCTTCTCAGTATGTTTGCGGGAGGTAATACCTTTGATGAGCGGTTTATCGTTTGATGATCTGTATCAAAAGGCTTCTGAGGTTCTAGAGATTTATAACGATGCCTGTAGAACAATTAGAGATATTCAGATAGAGACTGGTTTAAGATGCCTGCCTTCATGTAGAGAGTGTTGTAAGACATCCGGTGACTCCATTCAGGTGACAATTACAGAGTTTCTTCCTCTTTCGCTGAGACTCTGGAACGAGGGTAGAGCAGACGACTTACTTCGAAGGCTAGAAGATGTTCCTGACAGTGATCGCTGCATTCTCTTCGAAGGTTCTGGAGAGATTAGAAATGAAGGTGGTTGCACCGAATATGCTTTTAGGCCACTAATTTGCAGGCTCTTTGGCTTCTCAGGAGTAATCGATAGGTTGGGTCGGGTGGCCCCGGTGATCTGCAAATACGTAAAAACGGGCTATCCGCTTTCTGTTGAAAGGTTCACCGAGAAATTTTCTTCAGGGCTTGAGATTCCAGTCTTCTCAGATTATTTGAAACGGGTACAGGGAATTGATCCTCACATGGGCTCGAGAACTTATTCAATAAACTCGGCCTTGAGAAAGGCGCTTGAGTATGTAGGAATGAGATTCTACTATTCTTCAAAAGGGTTTGACAGGACGGCCTGAATTTCTGGAGAGTCACTCGACAAAAGTATCATAAAGCTTCTCTTGGTAGTACAATTCTTCTGAACCAGTTTCGATATCCGAGTCTAGAAGAATCAGGAGGTGTAATAATGAAGAAACTCTTGCTCATCGCACTGACTGTAATATTTGCTGTCGGACTTTTTGGGCAGCTCGGACTGAGAACCCTGACTCCAGAACCAACTGAGACTGCCGATGCGTCGGAAACGGGAGAAATTGTACCCGATAGTGAGGAGTTGAATACACTTTCTCTGAGAACCATTGATCCTCTGCTTGTTTCCTTCAGAGAAGGATGGACGTCTCCCGACGATCCCTCCTGGAAAGTGGAGATGATAGGGTCTACGGAGATAATGATTCCCCAGGATTTCTCAATCTTTCAGGAGAAGACCGGTCTAAACTACGATGTGCAGATTTTTGACAAGGAAGGGCTTCTTTTTGGAAGGCTATTTTTGTATCAGCTCGAGTCTTACGCCCGGTCAGAGCTGATTAGTGCCGTTGTAGGTTCTCTCTATGGAGAAGGCGCAACAACTGAGAGTAGCTACGAGGAGACTGTTGAACTGCATGACGGACGGATTGCTTACCTTGTTTCTCTCAAAATCAGACCGGAAGTCGATTATCCATTCGTAGTTGTTTACTCTCCATCGGAAGAGGCAGATACAACTGAGCCCGGTGCAGTTACAATGTGTGTTTTTGAGCCCCTTCATTATTCAGGAAGCGAGCTTGACAAAGCTAAGGAGATAATTGCCGGAATCGTGGGGAGCCTTATCTCGGCTGAAGAAGAACCTGAAGAGGAAGAAGAAGTCATTGCATTGCCTTCTGAGAAAGAGGAGCACACAGATATTTTCGTCAGGATGGTTGAATCGTTGCTGAGCGAAGAAGACCTCGATATATATATCGACGACTGGATAGAAGTTGAAGGTGATTACTTCGCGTTCATGATGCCACCGGAGTTTTCCGTGGCCTTCTATCTGGCAGACTACTTTGAAGTGGCCGATCTGGGATTTCAGGGCACAGTCGTAGGCAAGATCTTCGTTGGTGAGTCGGAAGAGTCAGCTTCCACAAGCGACGTGCTAAATCAATACGTCTATCAGTACCTAGGTAGTTTCGGTGACTATGAGCTGGTGGATAGTTATACTGGTTATGTGGATCGCGAGTCCGTAGTGAACGTCTATGCTCTCGACTTTTCGGGACAGCTTTGCTGGATGGCCCTCTATTCTGAATCACATGATGCTGAGTTCTTTGGTCCCGGAGAATACTTTGTCCTTCTGGGATTGGCAGACTACGAAGAGGCGGTTATGTGGGCAGAGTGGTACACCGGGATTCTAGCGACGCTTGATTTCTAGTTTATAGAGAGTATTACCCACAATATTCAGGAGACATTCTAAGCGTCTCCTGAATTTGTTTCACAACGATAATATAATGCGCTACTTTTCTGATTTCTCTTCAACTTTTTCGGCTTCTGCGCCAAATAGCCACTGAAGGAACTGAACAAACCCGCTTCCAGCGGATTTTATTGCAGTTTTGAGTGCTTCTGCGGCAGTCTTTGCCTCTTCCCTGTAAACTGCTATTCCAGATGAACTAGTCTGACCGCCTTCAATAGATTGAATTTTCTCTTCAAGCTGTTTTGTCGCAGCTCTTTCTTTGTCAAGTTCAGCCTTCAGCAATTTGTTTTCTTCTTCAAGACATGCAATTCTCTCTTTAAGCTTCAGAGTCTCGGTAGATGTGCGGCTATCTTTTTGCTCGCCACTAACCGCTCTGTGTGCGGCTTCGACTACTGTGAGCCCTTGAGAAGTGTAGTCAGGCATCTTCTTGACGATCTCGACAACTTCTTCGCTTACTTCGTCGATAAGACCTTCTTCTATTAAGACTTTCACATAGTTTCGTACCGTTTCGTACCTAATACCACTTCGCTCAGACAGTTCTTTGAAAGTCACAGTGATCACCCCGTGAGAAGCTTGTTCATCATCACTCTCAGTATATCAGAAGAATTGACATTTAATAGAAACTTTGCAGGCACTGCCGGTTTTTTCATTCCGGCTAGATCAGTATTTGTTATGATTGTCTTAGATTCTATTTTCGAGTGAGTGAGGCGAGAGTATGAGAAAAGTATTCGTGATTGCACTGTCTTTCTTTGTGCTTCTAAGCTCGCTTTTTGCCGTTTTTATGGAGGAAGATCTGTCTGCTTTACAGTTTGGTTTTTCTGGAAAGGTACATACTGTACAGATAGAGATAGCAAAGTTAGGAGCAGAACTATTGATTTCCGATCCGGAGACGCTGACCTTTAATGAAAAGGGTTTTCTAATCTCGAGGGAGACTGAAGAAGTGAAGATAGAATACTTCTATGACGACTCCGGCAGACTGAGAAGAAAGGACTTCATCAACCGAGACGGTACAGTTTTCCAGAGGGTTGAAGTGCTCTATGAAGATGATCACTACGATGCCGTGGCCTTTGACGATTCAGGTATTGAACTCGAAAGAACTCGCTACTGGATTAACAGCGAAGAAAGAACTCTGATCTTTTCTGTTGAAACCGAAACTGGCGTTTCAACGAATACTCTCTTCTTCGATGAGAACGGAAGAAAATCAGAGAGGTATTCCCTCATTCGAGAAAACGTTTCTGAACTAGATATGGAGGTTAACATAGTAGTGGAAAGCACATTCACTTATGATTCCAATGGACATTTGGTGGGCGAGAAGACAGTAGTTAGGGTTAGAAGGGAAGGCAGGGAACAGGCTTCGGAGTTCAGAAGTCGAATCGATATACTCCTCACGGACGAACAAGGCAACCCTGTTCGGGAACTTAGGAGAATTGAGTTCCTGGATAGCTCAAGCGCTCCCGAAGAATTTATTTACTCAAGGGTGTACACATATTATTGATCGATCTCCTGTGTAACATATGTTACCGATTCTCCCTCTGGGCGTCTGTAAGATAATTACTGTCAGTAAAGGAGGGATTAGATTGTTTTGTTTTCAGTGTTCTGAATCGATGAAGGGTACTGGCTGCACTGTCCAAGGTATCTGCGGAAAGGAACCGGAAGTAGCCGATCTCCAGGATCTTCTGATATGGATTTTGAAAGGGATTTCCTTGTGGGGCGTCAAAGCGCAAGAAATGGGAGTGAAAGATTCTGAAACCGGTCTTTATGTTGCTGAAGGCCTCTTCACAACGATTACAAATGTGGATTTTGATCCCGAGAGTCTGGGTAAGAAGATTGACAGGGCCCTCAATGTAAGAAGACGAATCGAAAGAATCTTCAAAGAGGCTTACAGAAAAGAGAAAGGAAAGGAATTCAGCGAACCGATGCCTGAAGCATGCACTTGGGAGTCATCACGTGGAGTGGAGTCTTATAAGGCCAAAGGTGCTCAAGTGGGTGTTCTTGATACGCAGGATGAAGATATTCGTTCGTTGAGGGAGCTTCTCACCTACGGCCTAAAAGGAATTGCAGCATACACAGATCACGCCTATATCCTAAAGCACTCTGACAATTCTATACTAGACTTTCTTCAGGAGGCGCTCGCTTCCTGTCTTAACGACTCATTGACAGCTGAAGACTACGTTGCGCTAGTTTTGAAAGCGGGCGAGTATGCAGTTAAGGCAATGGCTTTACTGGACGAAGCAAACACCGGCAGCTATGGAAACCCGGAAATCACGTCAGTCTATACCGGCACGTATGAAGGACCGGGGATATTGGTTAGTGGGCACGATCTTCTTGATCTAGAAGAGCTCCTGAAACAGACCGAGGGAAAGGGAATAAATATATATACTCATGGTGAAATGCTTCCTGCGAATGGTTATCCCGGACTGAAAAAGTTCTCTCACCTCAGAGGCAATTTCGGAACGTCCTGGTACAATCAGCAGAAGGAATTCGAAGAATTCAAGGGTCCCATTCTAATGACCACGAATTGTATTCAGAGGCCGAGGGAATCTTATAAGGACAAGATATTTACTACTGGTCTTGTCGGATGGCCCGAGGTATCGCACATCCCAAACAGAGTTGACGGGAAAGAGAAGGATTTCACGCCGATCATCGAAAAGGCTCTTGAAATAGGCGATATCGGAGCTAGACCAGGCAAGAAAATCGTTGTTGGGCTGGCCCACGATCAGCTGTCAAAGGTCTCCGATAAGATAATTGATGCAGTGAAAACAGGTGCAATTAAGAAGTTTGTGGTAATGGGCGGTTGCGATGGACATGCTAAAAAGAGACAGTACTACACGGACCTGGCCGAGAGGCTGCCTAAAGACATGGTAATATTAACCGCGGGTTGTGCAAAATACAGGTATAACATGCTAGATCTGGGCGACATAGGAGGCATTCCCAGAGTAGTAGACGCAGGGCAGTGCAACGATTCATACTCGTTGGTTGTGACTGCCTTGAAGCTTAAAGAGGCTTTCGGTCTGGAGGATATAAATGATCTCCCAATCGAGTATGATATTGCCTGGTACGAGCAAAAGGCGGTAGCTGTACTCCTTGCGCTTCTATATATGGGAGTAAAGGGGATTCGTTTAGGTCCGGTACTGCCAGCTTTCATTTCACCGAATGTTCTGAAAGTTCTTGTGGAAAACTTCGATATAAAGCCTATTAGAACCGTAGAAGAAGATTTATCCGAGATTGTTGGATAATCATTTGCCTTTGAAAGAAGCCGACAACTATTTTTGCGACATCTATAAGTGAAGGTTTGATTTCTCCTCCGTCGGGCACCAACCCGTGCCCGGCGTTTTCTACCACCACCAGTTTGCTATAGCATCCGGCAGCAGTGAGCTCTTCGAAGAAGCGTTTCGATTGATCGACCGGTACGACAAGATCGCTATCACCCTGAACTATCAGAAATGGTGGGGAATCTTTATTTACATAGTTGATTGGACTCGCCTTTCTAAGTATTCCCTCTTCATTCCCAAAGATCAACTCCGCTACCTCTCTCTCAATACCTTCGAATAGGGCTTCAAGATCGGTGGGTCCGTAGAGATCAGCGACACAGAAAAGATTTTCATCCTGACCTGAGTATTTGTCTTCAGAAAACATGCCGGTATTTGCCGTCAATGCAGCAAGCGTTACAAGATGTGCACCGGCGCTTGTTCCGAAGCCTCCGATTGCTTCAGGATCAATCAGTAATTCGGTGGAATTTTCTCTTACAAATCGAATTGCCGTTTTTACGTCAATGACCTGCGATGGGAACTTCCATTTGGGGGCGAGCCGGTAGTCGATGGAGAATACGATGAATCCGGCTCTTATAAGCTCACCGGTAACTACTACGCCGGGTCCACTCCTTTTGTCTCCAGTAATCCAGGCGCCTCCGTGAACATACAGTATTGCAGGTCTTGGAGCAGTAGTTCTGGCAGGATAGTAAACATCCATTGTGAGTATCTCTCCATCAACTTCCGAATAAACGACATCCTCTTTAACCACAAAGTCAACTGCAGGGAATTCTTCGGTATCGACTTTGAGACTCTCAAGAGAGAAATCTCTGGCCGTTCTTGAGGCCAGAAATAATTGCTTAAGAAGCTCTGCAAGTTCTCCAATCTCCGACAATGAATAAGCAGAGAAATTTGTCGGGCATAGCAAGACACAAGAAGTGGCAATAATAAGGATTTCTCTTTTCAGTTTCATTCTCGCGAAACCCTTCCCGTTAAGGAAGGATATTTACCACTCCCAGCACGATAGCTGCCAGAGAGGAAATTACTGCCACAGTCAACCAGATGTTATTTGTTCTTCTCAGTGAAGAGATCTCTTGCGCCGTGGCTTCTCTAGATTGTTTTACTGCTTCTTCAGTTATTGTGATAATTTCCTCCCGGGTGACCAGTGTTTTTTCTAGTTCTTTCGTCAGAGTTGACAGCTGATCTCTGGTCTTTGCAAGATCCTCTTGGGTAAGCAGCAAGTCATTTTCGATCTTTTGAATCGCCTTCAGGTTGCTATCTATTGCTGCAACGGAGCCGTCGAAATTTCCCTTCATGCTGTCAAGACCCACAGATACTCCGACAAGAGAGTCTTCAAGAACCCCTAGTGAAAGTTCCAGCTCAGCTACTGAACTCCTTATTTCGGAGAGGTCTGCGTTGATATTTATGATGGCGTCGGATAACTCATTTATGGAATTTTCGAAGGTTTCGATCGATACTCCTTCGGGAGGAATAGATTCTCTCAAGGTTATCAGCTCGGAGTTGAATTTTACAAAGCCCCGTGACAAACTGTCGGCAATTTCCCTGAGCTGGAGTATCTCAGTTTCAAGTTCATCCATATTTATCTTGCCTGTTCCAAAGACACTGGTTTCGAGATTTCCGACCTTTTCCTCGAGTATTGGGATAATATCTTCTGCTGAAGAATAAAAGGCTTCTAGTGAACTTATTCTGTCAGAGAGAATGCGAGTTGCAGATTCCGAAGCGGAAAGCCTGGCCTTGATCTCTTCAAAATCAGACAGAGAAGTTTCTGCGGCGATTACCCTCTTCTCAATGTCTGAGAAAGCCTCGGATAGTGAGCTAAACTTCTCCATCTGAGAGAGGGCCTGTTCTGACACGTAGTCGGACAGTGCATCTACTTCAGCAGTTATTTCGGCGAGCAGCTCATTGTTTGTGCCGATGCTTTCGCTGCTAGTCTTCGCAGAGAGCTCTACAGAGTTCAAGCGAGCTGTCAGACTGTCAAGTGCATCTCCAAGCTCATTCCTGACTGTGCTGATTTCTTCCGACTGCAACCCGATAAAACTTTTCATTTCTTGCAGTTCGTTTTCAGCAGCTGATAACGACGCAGTAATCTCGCCGATCTTATCGTTGATCGAAACAATATCTTCGGAATCGGATTGTTGAGGTGTGATCTCGCGCAGACTCTTAACCGTGTTCTCTAGATTCTCTATAGATAACTGAAGGCCGGTCTGAGAAGCTTCCAGTGTCTCGATTTTCGAAATCTCGTCGCTCCATTCTGCTAATGATGAGTACAAGCGATCAAGCGATTCGCTTAGTTCTTCAAACTCGATCCTGGTAATGGGATTATCAACAACGCTTTCTTCAAGAGCGGTCAATCTGTTTTCTATAGTCATCGCGAACTCTTCGGTGTCAAAAGCGCCTTCATCAACCG
>Ga0209607_1000645_pt1 | contig 30688 bp, 29 predicted proteins | sample AD_UKC117_MetaG_FD_184413 | JGI IMG/M metagenome (GOLD analysis project Ga0209607, IMG submission 184413) | Active sludge microbial communities of municipal wastewater-treating anaerobic digesters from Hong Kong - AD_UKC117_MetaG (SPAdes)... | ecosystem: Engineered > Bioreactor > Anaerobic >... | reverse complement strand
CCCCGCCATAAAATGCGCCGGCGACTTGCCCACAAATCGCGGCGGTGGTGTCGGCGTCATCGCCCAGGTTAGCGGCCCGCAAAATCGCGTCCTCGAAGCTCTCGGTCGTGGCAAACGTCCACAAGGCGGCTTCCAGGCTCTCCACCACGTAGCCCGAGCCGCGAATGGCGTTTTCCGATTTGTCGCGGTATTTACCATGAGCAATGGCGGCGATTTGCTGACGACCGTCGAAGGTGTCTGCATCGCCAAGCAGCACGGCCTCTTTGGACTGACCACCGAGCGCCCGCACCAGGATACGGGCGAACAGTCGGCAGGCGTCCAGGCATTCAGCAGCGCCATGTGTAGTGCGCGAACTTTCGGCAGCGTAGCGTTCAGCAGCATCGATATCGGCGGCAAAAAACATCGGAATCGGCGCGAGGCGCATCAGGCAGCCATTGCCAGCGCTGTAAGGATCATCGGAGCCAGCTAATGGATTGCCCTCCTGCTTATAGCGGCGCAAGGCGGTGACCGTGGCATTGCCGATATCGAAGCACGCGCCGGTGCTGCTCAGGTAACCCTCACGCCACCAGCGCACATAGCGCTGCATCTGGTCATCAGGGTCAAATCTGCACTGCTCAATCAGGCTGATGGCCAGGCACAACGCCATCGAAGTATCGTCTGTCCATTGACCCGGTTGCAGGCCGAAGGGGCCGCCGCCAACCATGTCAGTTATCGGCGTGAAGCTGCCGCGTGGCTTGAACTCCAACGTGGCGCCGACTGCATCACCGACCGCCAAACCGAGCAGGCATCCTCGAAAGCGGTTTGGGGTATCGATCATTTTTTTCTCCTTACCCGTAGCGGTTGATCATGGCGCTGCCAGGCACCGTCAGAATGAATACTAAAAGACACAAAAAAACCCGCACTTGGCGGGCTTTCGGGACTACACTAGATATCTTTGAATGTTCGATTGGTGGAGCGGAAGGGGATCGAACCCTCGACCTTCGCATTGCGAACGCGACGCTCTCCCAGCTGAGCTACCGCCCCATGATTAACTTAAGATCTTCATCATACAATTCTTCCTCCCAGTTGGCTAGACCTTGCGCTGGAAAAAAAAACGATGCCTGCCATTTCCATCATCCTGCCCACGCTGAATGAAGAAGCGCAGATTGTGGCCGGTTTGCAAGCGCTGCAACCACTACGTGGTCAGAATTGTGAATTGATTGTCGCCGATGGCGGTAGCCGGGATCGAACCGCAGCGCTGGCTAAACCCTTGGTGGATCAAGTCATCATGAGCGCCAGAGGCAGAGCGGCGCAGATGAACGCCGGCGCCAGCAAAGCCCAAGGGGACATCCTCTGGTTTCTGCACGCGGACAGTCTTCCTCCGCCAGATGCCTTAGATCTGATTCACGCCAGTCTGAGCGATCCGCATCGCTGTTGGGGCCGTTTTGATGTACGTCTGTCCGGGCGCCACCCGGCGCTGAGGGTCGTGGAAACCCTGATGAATATCCGCTCCCGTCTGACTGGCATCGCCACCGGCGACCAAGGCATCTTTGTCCGGCGCACGTTGTTTGAACAGATCGGCGGCTATCCGTCCATCGCGCTGATGGAAGACATCGCGCTAAGCCGGTTGTTGAAACGGCACGGACGTCCTGTCTGCCTGCGCCAGCCCCTACAAACCTCCAGCCGGCGCTGGGAACGGGACGGTATTGCCCGCACCATTCTACTAATGTGGCAGTTGCGGCTGGCCTACTTCTTCGGCGCTGATCCCGACCGGCTGGCCCGGAGCTACTACCGATCATGAGCGATTACTACCTCTTCCCTAATGCCCGTCTGCTGATTTTCGCCAAGGCGCCGGTTCCTGGACAAGTCAAAACCCGGTTAACGGGACAGCTCGGTACGCCTGGCGCGGCGCATTTGTATAAAAAGTTGCTGCATCGAACCCTGGCCATCGCGATGTCCGCTCGCCTGTGCCCCGTGGAATTGTGGTGCGCGCCGGGGGTAGGGCATGGCTTTTTTGCTGCATGCCGACGGAAATACGGAGTCCGCCTGCGCCGGCAGGGCGCGGGCGATCTGGGGCGACGGATGAACCATGCGCTGAACCAGGTTCTTTCTCAAGGCCATTATGGCGTGTTAATCGGCGGTGATTGCATTTCGCTGAACGCGCCGGAATTGCGGGATGCCTTGCAGCGCTTGGTGGCTGGAACGGCGGATGTTGTGCTGGGACCGGCGCTGGATGGGGGGTATGTGCTAGTCGGATGGCGGCGGCCCTGTTCGGGAATGTTCCGGGGCATTGCCTGGGGTGGCTCGACGGTCATGGCGGCGACCCGTCGGCGGTTGCGCCGAACGGGTGTGGTTTGGAACGAACTCTCGATAGGCTGGGATGTGGATACGCCCGCCGATCTCAAACGCCTGCGCCGTGTTCAGGCTGAGGAAACCGCCACATCGGCATCGCCGAAATATTCCGTCGTATAGCGTTCAACCCGGATTTCAGGTGCCCAGAAATGGGCGGGCAATCCGGCCTTCTGCTTGAGATGCGCCAGAAAGACCGGCGGTTCGGTCAATTGCTCCCAAACCGACGGCAGAAAGGTTCCTCGGTGATGACCAAAATGAAGAATCAGTCCATCCACGCCGGGACGCAGTTGCGCCAGCAGTTCCTGTTCAGAGCCGAATTGCAAAGGTTCCGGCGGCGACAGCACCGAGATGTGCACTTCCAGCTTGGGAAATTCTTCCTCGCACAACTCGGGAAAACGCGGATCTTCAAATGCAGCGGCGTAAGCATGGACGGCGACATCCTGGACCAGCGGTTGATAAGCGGCCAGCGCGCCAATGCAACCGCGCAACTGACCGCCGATTTCCAGAGTCACGAAGGTTGCCCGCGATACGCGCAAGGCTTCCGGGTAATCATTGGGATTGATCGACAAGGCTCGGCGATAGCGCAAACCCTCCTGAATGGAAGCGCGGGCGACATGCAGCAGCGCCGCCCGATCTTCAAGCGATAACGAGTCAGTGGAACGCATAAGCGCCGTACCCGACTACTTGGTCACGCGATCCCGCAGTATCTCCGGAGTTGCGCAGGTCCAAGGTTTCGCCATGCAGGCCCTTGCGTCGCGCCACCCACAATAAGCCATTCACCGGGTTGCGCCCACAGGCTTGCTCGTAGCCGATATCCTCGAAGCGCAGTGTTTCAATAGCCTTGGAGGTCGCGCTATCGAGTTGTCGGGCGGTCTGATAATCGTGATAGTGGCTCAGGTCGGAGCTGATGACAATCAGCGTTTCCGGGCCGCCCCACAAGGCTTCCAGCACCGCCCCGACTTGCTCGGGACGCGCGTCGCCGACCACCAGCGGCGCGAGTTTGAAATCACCCAACACCTCTTGCAGGAAGGGGAGATGCACTTCCAGACTGTGTTCCTGGGCGTGAGCTTGTTCCAGAAAGCCAACATCTGGCAATTTCCGCGCCTGCTCAACAGCGTCCTGGTCGATGGGGATCGGGCCCAGGGGTGTGGCGAACGCCTGCATAGAACTGACGGCAATCCCACGGAAACCGACGCGGTGGCTGGGTCCTAGCAGCACGACGCGCGTGATAATGCCGCGCGCCGCCTTGAGTTGGGCGTATGCGGAAGCGGCGATGGGGCCGGAATAAATATAGCCGGCGTGCGGTGCAATGATCGCCTTGGGGGGTGATTCGATGGCTGGTGGAGCTTGGTTGAGAAATTTTTGCACTTGCGTGTGCAGTTCAGTACTACTTGCCGGATAAAATAATCCCGCTACTGCGGGTGCGCGTGTGGTTTGCATGACGATGCCCTCCCGGATCAATTTGCCAATACGGTAGTCAGAACATAGTATGCGGATACGATAACTTTTGATTAAGTATAGAGTGTCATTTGACCGGAAAGATCAAAAAAACCTTATCAATAGCCGGTTTTTCGCCGGTTGGAAAACGACGAGAGCCTTTTCGCACAAAGGCCGGGATAACCACCATGAAGATGAATATTCCTACTACTCCTTCCGTGACGGATTTCTTTCCCACCCGGTACTGGCATGTCCTGGACGATGGCAGGGTGCAGTGTGATGTCTGCCCGCGCTATTGCAAGCTGCACGAGGGACAACAGGGTCTGTGTTTCGTGCGTGGGCGCCATGACGGCCAAATCATGCTAACCAGCTACGGTCGCTCCAGTGGTTTTTGCATCGACCCGATTGAGAAGAAACCACTAAACCACTTTCTACCCGGTACGCCGGTCCTGTCGTTTGGCACCGCCGGTTGCAACCTGGCCTGCAAATTTTGCCAGAACTGGGATATGAGCAAGTCGCGTGAGATGGATACTCTAGCGGATGAAGCCGCACCGTCGAAGTTGGCTCGCGTTGCGCATGAACTGGGTTGCCGCAGCATGGCCTACACGTACAATGATCCGGTGATTTTCATGGAATACGCTATCGATACCGCGATCGCCTGCCGGGAATACGGCGTCAAGTCAGTAGCGGTAACCGCGGGTTATATTTGCGAGGAACCACGCCGGGAGTTTTTCAAATACATGGACGCCGCGAATGTAGATTTGAAAGCCTTTACCGAGGAGTTTTATTGGAAAATTTGTGGCGGTCACCTACAACCGGTGCTTGATACCCTGATTTATCTGAAACAGGAAACGCAGGTGTGGTTCGAGATCACCACGCTGCTGATTCCTGGCGAAAATGACTCGGATGCGGAGCTGGAAGCGTTGACGCAGTGGGTGATGGAAAACCTGGGGCCGGACGTGCCGATTCATTTCACGGCCTTTCATCCGGACTGGAAAATGATGAACCACTCGCCGACGCCGCCATCGACCTTGAGCCGGGCGCGTCGGATCGCCATGAAGAACGGCATCCGCTATGCCTATACGGGCAATATCCATGATGAAAAGGGCGACAGCACCTATTGTCATCAGTGTGGTCAAAAATTGATCGGGCGCGACTGGTACACGCTGGGCGTATGGAATCTGACAGCGGACGGTTGTTGCAATGCCTGTGGCGCGCCGTGCGTGGGAGTGTTTGAAGCGGAGCCGGGTGTCTGGGGCGCGCGCCGCCGTCCGGTGCGTCTTCGGCAGTATGCCGATTGATCCGTGGAGAAAGACTCGTATAATGTAAATATTCGCTGGCGTAGCTCAGTCGGTAGAGCAGCTGATTTGTAATCAGCCGGTCGTTGGTTCGATTCCGACCGCCAGCTTCAATTTTTCACCGGTGCTGGAGGTTCGTTCAATCCCGTTCAGTTCGTACCGGTCGGCCAAGACCGCCGGGGTGAAGCCGAGCGGTTGTCGTCACGAATGTTGAGTTCTGCGTCCAGAATACTCGCTTGTTGGGCGTCAAAGCCATCGGTTTCACTGCAGTTCTTTGCAGAAGTTGTCGATCGTTCATTGTTCGATCGCTCCTGAAAATCTCATCGATTAAATCCGCACCGCCAACACATCGCAGGGTGCGCCGTGCAGCACGGCATTGGCGGTCGAACCGAGCAGCAGGGCCAGCCCATGTCGACCGTGGCTGCCGACGACAATCAAATCCATCTGGTGATCCTGGACCGCACCGAGAATACCCTCCTTGGTGGAAATGGCGTTGACCACCCACAGGCCAACATCGCCCATGCCTAGACGTTGCGCCAGTCCGCCCAATTCAGCCCGCGCCTCCTGCAACAGAGCCTCATCCGGCAGATCGGGCAAGACCGGCAGCAGTTCATAACCGCCGCCCAGACTGATATTCACATCCTCCACGACATGAATTAGGCTCAGGCGCGCGCCATACTTCCCAGCGATGTCCCTGGCCCGTTCTGCGACCTTCAGCGCCTCGTCGGAAAAATCGACGGCGCATAAAACGTGTTGGTACGTCATAGTGTTCACTCCTCGGCAATCCTATGGTAATACCGTTTCCAGCAGCGTCCGTAAAAACTCATAAGTTTCCTGGCGCGATGGATCGTCCTTCGGCAGGCGTTGTTGCGATTCACGCAAGGCGCCTACACCCAGTTTGACCTGCGTCAGCCCCAAATTATGCAAGGTTCGCGCATCGTCGCGCCGACGTAGGGCTTCCCGGTAAGCGCGTTCCGCTGATGCCAGCCGACCCTGTTCGGCGTACAGATTACCCAACTCAAACCAGGGCTGGTCATCAGCGGGCTTCAGGCGCATCCATTGTAAATAATAGCCCTCAGCCACATCCCAGCGACCGGTTTCATAGGCTTGCCGCGCCCGTTCCTCGATAAAGCCTGAATCGTTGGAGAGAACCGGCGCAGATGGCCGCGTGCCACCCGTTCCCAAAGCAAGTGCAGGTTCAGCTTCTCCGCTCGCTTGTTCCAGGTGTGCGCAACCGTTGATCAGCATTATGCAGGTCAGCGCCCACGTGATGCGGGATAACCGTTCAGTCCCCCCCTTTGGCAAAGGGGGGTTAGGGGGGATTTGAGTCCCATCGCTCGTGTACAATCCCTCCCGGCCCCCCTTTTTCAAAGGGGGGAGATGAATGCCGACAATTTGGGAGACGCGGGGCATGGAAGCGTTATGAGATCAGCCCATCGCTAACAGCAGTCCATTCAAGCGTTTGACGAAGCTCGCCGGGTCTTCCAGTTGTCCACCCTCGGCCAGCACCGCCTGTTCAAACAGCAGATGCGTCCAGTCGCTGAAGCGGGTCGCATCGGCTTCGTCTTTAAGCCGGGTGATTAGCGAATGACCGGGATTCAGTTCCAAATAGGGCTTGCTCATCGGTACGTTCTGCCCGGCATCACGCAACAGGCGCTCCAGATGCGGACTGAGGCCGTGTTCATCCACGACGAGACAGGCGGGTGAATCCGTCAACCGCGAGGAAATGCGTACTTCATTGATCTTGTCACCCAAGACTTCCTTGACCCGCGTCAATAAATCCTTGTACTGATCCTCGGCCTGCTTCTGTTCCTGCTTCTCTTCTTCTGAGGCGATCTTGTCCAGATCCAGCGCGCCCTTGGCTACCGACTGGAAGTGCTTGCCATCGAATTCAGTCAGGTGGGACATCAGCCATTCATCCACCCGGTCCGTCAACAACAGGACTTCCAGCCCCTTCTTGCGGAAAATTTCCAGATGCGGGCTGTTTTTGGCGGCGGCGAAGCTGTCGGCGCTGATATAGTAAATTTTGTCCTGCCCTTCTTTCATCCGGGCGACGTAATCAGCTAGGGCAACAGTCTGGTCGGTGCTATCGTTATGGGTTGAAGCGAAGCGCAACAACTTGGCGATTTGCTCACGATTGCTGTAATCCTCCGCTGGCCCCTCCTTGAGCACCCGTCCGAATTCCTTCCAGAATTTACCGTATTTCTCGGCGTCATTGGCCGCCATGTCCTCCAGCAGGCTCAGCGCCTTCTTGACTGAACCGCCCCGGATGCTGTCCACCACTTTGCTGCTTTGCAGGATTTCGCGGGAGATATTGAGCGGCAGGTCATTAGAGTCGATCACTCCGCGCACGAAGCGCAGATAGCGCGGCATCAGATGCTCGGCGTCGTCCATGATGAACACCCGCTGCACATACAGCTTGACCCCGTGGCGCTGCTCGCGATCCCAGAGATCGAACGGCGCGCGATTCGGGATGAACAACAGCGAAGTGTATTCCAGCTTGCCCTCGACCCGATTGTGCGTCCAAGCCATCGGCTCTTCAAAGTCATGGCCAACGTGTTTGTAGAATTCCTTGTATTCCTCGTCCTTGATCTCGTTCTTTGGCCGCGCCCACAGCGCCGCCGCCTGGTTAATGCGCTCGTCCTCGAATTTGGGCGGCGCATCCTTGTCTTCGCTGTACTTCTGCACCGGCATGATCACCGGCAAGGTGATATGATCGGAATACTTGGTAATGATTGAGCGCAGTTGCCATTCATTCAGCAAGTCGCTGTCATCTTCATGCAGATGCAATGTGACCTCAGTGCCGCGCGTGGGTTTCTCAATATTCTCAAGCGTATATTCGCCTTCGCCGGTGGATTCCCACAGCACGCCGTGCTCTGGTCCCATGCCCGCGCGGCGAGTGCGCACGGTCACCTGGTCGGCGACGACAAAGCTGGAATAGAAACCCACGCCGAACTGGCCGATGAGATTGGCGTCCTTGGCTTGATCGCCAGTCAGTTTCTGCATGAACTGGCGGGTGCCGGAACGGGCGATGGTGCCAATATTGTCGATCACTTCCTGCCGATCCATGCCGATGCCGTTGTCCGTCACGGTAATCGTGCGCGCATCTTTGTCGAACGTGACGCGAATTTTCAGTTCAGGATCATTTTCGTACAGTGCGCCATCGGTTAGCGCTTCAAAACGTAGCTTGTCGCAGGCGTCAGAGGCGTTGGAAATCAGTTCACGAAGAAAAACTTCCTTGTGGGAATACAGGGAATGCGCGACCAAGCGCAACAATTGCTGCACCTCGGCTTGAAAACCAAGCGTTTCCTTATGGGCTTCGACGGTCATGGGGGACGGTCTCCTGAGTCGTAATGTTTATAGGCCAGGAGCAGATATGCGGACGAATCGCGGGATTTCAAGGAATGCTGTTGATCAACATCACCTTGTCGCGGGTCGAATGCTAACCGCGATGGGTTTGCCGCCACCATAACCGATACCCCAGCAACCCGGCGAGAATTCCAGCGTACAATAACGGTTCGCTGATATCTGCCTTGACCAGCCACAGGTAATGCAGCACGCCGAGTATCCCGATCACATAAACCAGCCGGTGCAGTCGCTGCCAGTTGCGGCCCAGCCGCTTAATCATCCTATTCGTGGAAGTGACCGCCAGGGGAATCAACAGCAGGAAAGCGGCAAAACCGACTGTGATATAGGGCCGTTTGGCAATATCGGCAACGATGGCTGAAATATCGAAAAAATGATCGAAAATCAGATAAACGCTGAAGTGCAGGCAAACATAAAAGAAGGCAAACAATCCCAGCATTCGGCGGAAGCGCTGCAATCCATTCCAGCCGCCTAGGCGACGCAACGGCGTCACCGCCAAGGTCAGCAGCAGGAAACGCAGGCTCCAGTCACCCGTGAAATGCGTCAATGTTTCCACCGGGTTTGCGCCCCATTGACCGCTCCAGCCGAGCCAGAACAGCCAGGTAAGCGGCAACAGGCTGGCGCTAAAGACCATTGGCTTACCGAGGCGTTGCAGCAGACGGGTTCGTTGTGGGGTCATGAAAACGCAACTCGCAAGGGTTGAACAGGTCACAAACAGGAAGTCTATCACCCGGAGCCGCACCATGCTGATTCAGAAACCTGTTAACATTTCTCCGTCAGAGATCACGCCCCCCGAACTGTACGCGCGCCGTCGCGAGTTCATGAAAACTGCTGCGGTATGGGGCGCCGTGGCGTTGTTGCCGCCCGCCTTGCGCAGCCGCCTTGCGCAGGCCGCGGACAATGATCTCCAACTGACTCCCTATAAGGATGTGACCTCCTACAATAACTTTTACGAGTTCGGCACGGGCAAAACCGATCCAGCGGAAAACGCGGGCAGCCTGAAAACCGAACCCTGGACAGTGACGGTAGAAGGGCATTGCGAGAAACCGGGGCAATATACGCTGGAAGACTTTCTGGCACCGCATCAACCGGAAGAGCGCATCTACCGCCTGCGTTGCGTCGAAGCCTGGTCGATGGTCATCCCGTGGCTGGGTATCCCCCTCGCAGAAATCCTGCCGCGCTTTCAGCCCACCTCCAGCGCTCAATATGTCGAATTCACCACTTTGTTCGATCCCGAACAGATGCCGGGCCAACGCACTCGTATCCTGGACTGGCCCTATATTGAGGGGCTGCGAATGGATGAGGCGATGCATCCATTAACGTTGCTGGCGACGGGTCTCTATGGTAAGGAACTGCCCAATCAAAACGGCGCGCCGCTACGACTGGTTGCGCCCTGGAAATACGGCTTCAAGAGCATCAAATCGATAGTGAAAATTCGCTTCACCGAGCAGCAGCCAGCCACTACATGGAACCGTGAGATTCCCAGCGAGTACGGGTTTTACGCCAACGTGAATCCCAACGTGGATCACCCACGCTGGAGTCAGAAGAAAGAGCGGCGCATTGGCGACTTCTTCCGCCGCGATACGCTGATGTTCAATGGCTATGCCGAGCAAGTAGCTGGCCTGTATGCGGGGATGGATCTGCGCAAGGATTTCTGAAGACTATACTCTTTCCCTGGATATGCTTGTTTCGGGGAACCGCAAGCGGATGCCCACTGGGTTCTTTTTTTTATTAAAGTTTCTGAAATTGATAACAAATATAAATCTTGTCAGAGGGTATCATGCCAACATTGCGCAGGTTTGCATGGGGGTTGAGTTTATTGGGCATGGTTGCCACGAACGGTGCCTACAGCAGGATGCTGGTGCTGGATGAACCGGAAGACTTGACGGAACTGAGTCTAGAAGAATTGATGCAAAAAACGGTGACGTCGGTGAGCCGCAAACCCCAGCGGCTTTCCCGGGCGGCGGCGGCGGTATTCGTGATCACCGCCGAGGATATCCGCCGTTCCGGGGCGCTGAGCATCGCCGAAGCTCTGCGTCTGGCCCCTGGCCTGGAGGTGGCGCGCATCAACGCCAATCAGTGGGCGATTACGTCCCGGGGCTTCAATAACCGCCTTGCCAACAAGATGCTGGTGCTCATGGACGGCCGCACGGTGTACACGCCCCTGTTCTCCGGCGTGTATTGGGAAGTCCAGGACACGCTGCTGGAAGACATTGACCGGATTGAAGTGATTCGCGGCCCCGGCGCGGCTCTGTGGGGATCAAACGCCGTCAATGGCGTCATCAATATCATCACTAAAAGCGCCAAAGACACGCAGGGCGGTTTATTGACCGTCGGCGGCGGAACAGAAGAACGCGGCTTTGGGGCAGTGCGCTACGGCGCGCAATGGGGCGAGGACTTCCAGGCCCGCGCCTACGTCAAATCGTGGCGACGCGATGGCCAAGTTGATCCCACCGGGCGCGACACTCCGGACGATAGTCAATCCACCCAGGCCGGTTTTCGCCTTGACGGCGCGCTGTCGAACCAGGATGCGATCACCGTGCAGGGCGATATTTATCAAGGCGACGCCGACCAAACACTCACGTTCAGCACCTTGACGCCGCCCTATACCACGACCTTTGCCGAACAGGCCGATTTTTCCGGCGGCAACCTGCAGGCGCGCTGGCGACATGCCTTTTCGGCCACATCAGAACTGGAGGCGCAGATTTATTACGACCGAATGGAGCGCGATGAGGCGACAGGTAGGCAGACGCAGGATACCTTTGATTTCGATCTGCAACACCGGTTGGCCTGGAGCGAGGACCAGGACATCATCTGGGGACTGGGCTACCGCTTCACCCAGGATCGCATCCGCAATTCACCCTACGTGGGGCTCATTCCCGATCATCGGGATTTGAACCTGTTCAGCGCCTTCATTCACGACGAGATCAAGCTGGAGGAGCAATTATTCCTCACCCTGGGCGCTCGGTTTGAACACAATGATTACACAGGCTTTGAAATCCAGCCGAACGCGCGCCTGGCTTGGACGCCGGATGATCGACACACGATTTGGGGCGCTATTTCGCGAGCCGTGCGGACGCCATCGCGGGCCGATGCGGATCTTTACAACGATTTGTCGGTGATTCCGCCTAACACCCCGGCAAATCCACAACCTTTTCCTGTTCTGGTGACGGTCAATGGCAATCCGGCGATTCTGTCGGAAAGCCTGATCGCTTACGAATTGGGGTATCGATTTAATCCCCATCCCCGCTTTTCCCTGGACCTGGCAGGATTCTTTAATGTCTATGATGACCTGCGCACCGTGCGCGAGGATCAGCCCTACTTCGAAGTCGCCCCGCCGTCGCATCTGGTCTTGCCGCTGACCTTTGTGAATCAGATGAGCGGCCATACCTATGGACTGGAGTTGGCGACGGATTGGCGTCCGCTGGAAAAATGGCGGTTGCGCGCCGCCTATACTTATTTTCAGGCGAATTTGCGGCTGGATGACGGCAGCATTGATGTGTTGAGTCTGAGCGCCGCCGAAGGCTCCAGTCCCCGGCAGCAGTTCTCCCTGTTCTCCACCCTGGATTTGAGCGATCGCCTGGAATTTGACCTGTGGTTTCGCTCGGTCGGCGCTTTGCGTGATCCGCCAGTGGACAGCTACGCTACGCTGGACGTCCGCCTGGGCTGGAAGCCGTATAAGGATGTAGAACTGGCGATTGTGGGACAGAATCTGCTCGACAGCCCCCATCTGGAATATGGTTCGGCTTTCACAAATTCCGCAAGCACGGAAGTGGAGCGCGGCGTTTACGTCAGACTGGATTGGCGGTTTTAGGGTATCGAATGATGCGGAAACTCGCTTTTGACAACAAAACCTGGGGCGCGCTGATCTTGGCCACTGGACTGGCATTAAGCAGTTTGCCACATCCAGTCGCTGCCGCCGCGCCGGATCTGACCGAGCTGGACATTGAAGAGTTAATGCAAGTCAATGTCATCTCTGCCGCCAAGCAATATCAACCCTGGGCCGATAGCGCCGCCGCGGTTTTCGTCATTACGAATGAGGACATCCGTCGCTCTGGCGTCACTACCTTGGCCGAAGCGTTGCGTCTAGCGCCCGGCATGGAGGTCGCCCGCATTGACGCCAATCGCTGGGCGATCAGCATTCGTGGCTTCAATGGGCGCTTCGCTAACAAACTGCTGGTGATGATCGATGGCCGCTCCATTTATACGCCGGCCTTTTCCGGCGTGTATTGGGAAATTCAGGATTTACCGCTGGGTGATATCGACCGCATCGAGGTCATTCGCGGTCCCGGCGGCAGTTTGTGGGGCGCCAATGCAGTCAACGGGGTGATCAATATCATCAACAAACCGGCCCGCGCTACTCAAGGCGGTGTGGTCAGCGTTACTGCCGGAAATGAGGAGCGTTCCATCATCGATGCCCGCTATGGCGGCCAATGGGGGGGAAACGCCCAGTATCGGCTTTATGGCCGCCAGGCGCGCCGCGATGGTTTTGTCGACCCCGAAGGGAGGGATGCCGGCGATGACTGGACCCTCCAGCGCGGCGGGTTCCGCCTGGACTGGCAACCGACAGGCCGCGATTCGGTAAGCGTTATGGGCGATATTTATGACGGCGACTTCGATGAAAACGTGGTGGTTCCCATCCTGACGCCGCCCTATGCCGAGCGCCGGCTGGACTCGACTCACGCACATGGTGGAAGCTTACAAACCACCTGGGAACGCCGCTACTCAGAGCGTGAGCGGATCAACTTGCAGGCGTATTACCAGTATGAAGACCATGACGCCTTGCTGGCCCCCTTCCGGCTGGATACCTTCGACGTGGATTTCCAGCACAATTTCCAGTGGAGCGAAAAGCAGAAGCTGGTGTGGGGGCTGAACTACCGCCGCTATCACGACCGCTTTGATCCTTCCATGCTGATTACGCTGACGCCTTCGAGCCAGACTAGTGAACTGTTCAGCCTGTTCGCCCAGGATCAGATTGCCGTGACCGAGCGCTGGTTATTGACGTTGGGTGCTCGAATGGAGCACAACGACTACACCGGTTGGGAATTCCAGCCCAGCATCCGCTTGTTATGGAAACCCGATGATCGCCAGCGGGTTTGGGCCGCGGTATCGCGGGCGGTGCGCACCCCGTCGCGGGTTGAAGAAGACGCCCGGATTAATGCCATGACGCTGCCGCCGGAAATTACCGGCAGCCTGCCGGGTCTGATCGCGACACTGGGCGATCAGGGTTTTGACTCAGAGAAGCTGACTGCTTACGAACTCGGCTATCGCACCTGGCGGGGTCAGGATTTCTCGCTGGATGTCACGGCCTTTTACAATGATTATGACGAATTGTTCGCCACTGTTCAGGGAGCGCCATTTCCCGAACTAGAGCCATTGCCGCCGCATCTGGTACTGCCGCTCCATTTCCGCAACCTGTTCAATGACGATAATTATGGGTTCGAGGTCGCCGCTGACTGGCGCCCGCTGAAACACTGGCGGTTGCAAATGACCTACACCTATCTCTGGTCACGCCCCGAAGAGCGGCAATGGAGTCCATTGAACCAGGCGTCGCTGCGCTCTTCCTGGGATCTTCGCGATGATCTGGAGCTGGACGCTTGGTTGCTCTATACCAGCAAACTGGGTTCGGTGCCGACGATATCGCCACTAGGCGCGGTTTCGGTCGATCCCTCTCTCAATCTGACCTTGCGTCTGGGCTGGCGTCCTCAGCCTGGGTGGGAACTGTCCCTGGTCGGCGCCAATCTGCTGGATAATCAGCACCTGGAATTTGTCCAGGAAGTATTTTCCTACCCGGTCGAGGTCGAACGCAGCGTTTATGGCCAGATCAAATGGTCGTTCTAGCAGGGCGGATTAGCATTCTGGCGGCGCTGCAAACCCTGTTGCTGGCCATCGCCTGGCTGCCGTTGGCGGCGTCTGCCCTGGCGGCGGACGAATATGCGATCAAGGCGGCCTACCTGTATAACTTCGCCAAATTCGTGGAATGGCCGCCGAGCGCCTTCACAGGAGATGATGCGCCACTGCATATCTGTATCATCAACGACAATCCCTTTGGCGATGCGTTGGCCAGCCTGCGCGGCAAGACGGTGGGGAGTCATGCGGTCAGCGTGCAAGCATTACCGTCCCATTCAGATGGGTCGGGTTGCCATATTGTCTTTATCAGCCGTTCCCAGCAACCACGCTTGAAAAATCTGCTCGCGACGTTCGGCAAGCGTCCGGTGTTGACGGTCAGCGACATCGAAGATTTTGCTCAGGCGGGCGGCATCATTGGTCTGGTGGAAGTGGAGCAGCGGATTCACTTTATCGTCAATCTGGCCGCTATGCGCCACGCGGGTCTCAAGCTCAGCTCCCAGCTGCTCAAATTGGCGATCATCGTAGATGAAGGCAATTGAAGGTCATGACGTATGAAAGCGTTTGGCAATCTGTCGGTTAAATACAAACTGATGGCGATGATGTTGCTGATCAACGCCCTGGCGCTGGCGGCGGTCGCGGTGGCGCTGGTGATTAATGAAACCTACACCCTGCGCCAGGCGACCCGGAATCAGTTGCTGACGCTGGCCGATGTCATCAGCGCCAATACCGCGTCTGCGCTGCTGTTCAACGATCTTAAGGCCGCTGGGGAGAATCTGAGGGTGCTGCGCGCCAAACCAGATATCCGGTACGCAACAATTGATAGCCCCGATGAGCGCATTCTGGCAGATTATTATCTGCCGGACCTGACGGAAAAGGAACGTCAGAAATTACGCCAGGGCGATGACATTCTGAATCGCCAGCTTGAGCAGCAAAGTAGCGATGAAGTGAACCCGTCGTCGGCAGTCATCATGTTCAACGGCGTGGACGGTCAGATAATGATGGTCAAATGGCCGATCAAGCAGGACAACCAGCTGTTGGGGTACCTGGAAATGTACTCCGACATGCGAGATCTTACCGATAACCTGCATCGTTATTACTGGATTATTGCCGCCTTATTCGCAGCGTCGTTATCACTAGCGGCCGTATTGGCTTCAGGCTTCCAGCGAGTGATTTCCGTACCGATCCTGCGGCTGCGGGCGGTCATGGAACAAGTCTCCAATTCGCGCAATTACCACACGCGTGTGCAGCGCGACAGCAATGACGAACTGGGCGCGCTGGTGGACGGCTTCAATGACATGCTGGCGCAAATTCAGCGGCGCGATGCTGATCTGGCCCATTACAACGCGCGGCTGGAAGCACAGGTAGCAGCCCGCACCCAAGAGTTGTCAGATGCCAATCAGGAGTTGCAAACATTGGTGCAGGAACTGAGCGAGGCCAAGGAGTTCGCGGAAGCCGCCAGTCAGGCCAAGTCACAGTTCCTGGCCAATATGAGCCACGAAATCCGCACCCCGATGAACGGTATTCTGGGCATGGCCGAGTTATTGCTCAATACAGAACTCCCTGCCCAGCAACGGCGCTTTGCTGAACTGATCCAGCAGTCCGGTCTCAGCTTGTTGAAAATCATTAATGATATTCTGGACTTTTCCAAGATCGAAGCAGGCAAGCTGGAATTGTCCAACGTGGATTTCGATGCCCGCGTGGTGGTCGAGGAGGTTGCGGCTTTATTCGCGGATAGCGCCCAGCGCAAGAGACTGGAGCTGATTTGCGCGCTGCCGCCGCAACCCCTAGTCGCGCGCGGCGATCCAGTGCGTTTACGTCAGGTGCTGACCAATCTGGTCGGCAACGCCATCAAGTTTACCGAACGGGGTGAAGTGATGGTGTGGGCAGCGCCGCCGCGCGATACCGATGCGGGCCTGGAATTGCGCTTTGAGGTGCGGGATACCGGCGTCGGCATTCCCAAGACTGCGCAAACGCGGATTTTTAATGCCTTCGATCAGGTCGACGGATCCATGACCCGTCAGCACGGCGGCACCGGCCTGGGGTTGGCCATTGCCCGGCAACTTGTAGAGTTGATGGGCGGCGTACTCACTGTACAGAGCACGGAAACCCAAGGTTCGACTTTTGCCTTTAACCTGTTTTTGCAGCGGCCTGTCGAACGCGCTACGGGCCACCTCGGCTCTATCGACCATCTACGCGGCGTGCGCATTCTGGTGGTGGATGACAGCGCGACCAACCGCGAGACTCTGCTCCATCAATTACAAGCGTGGGAGATGCGCTGTGACTGCGTTGCCGACGGACAGGCGACAGTCAATGAGCTGTTGTTAGCCCATACCGCTGGCGATCCCTATGAAATCGCCTTGCTGGACGGCCTGATGCCGGACATGACCGGGGTGGAGCTGGCGTTAGCCATCCATGAACAACCGGAATTATGCAATACCTTGCTGGTTTTACTGACGTCAGCAATGTTTGAAGGCGAGTTTCAGGACAAGGCGCACAAGGCGGGCATAGTCTGTCAATTGCACAAACCCGTGCGTCAATCGCTGTTGTGGAGTTGCCTGCGTCAGTTACTTCAACCGGATGGGAAGAAACTCACGTCATCACAGCAAACGTGCCAACAGACCCTGATTCGTCGCGGAGCGCGCATACTGCTGGTCGAAGACAACGCGGTCAACCAGGAATTGGCGAAAGCGATGCTGACCGAGTCCGGTTGCATCGTCGCGGTGGCTGACCAAGGGCGCCAGGCCGTTGACTGGCTTGAGCAGCAAACCTGCGACCTGGTGCTCATGGATTGCCAAATGCCGGTGATGGACGGATTCCAGGCGACGGCGCTGATCCGCGAACGAGAGCGACAGCAGGCCGATCGTGGCCGGTTACCGATCGTGGCGCTGACCGCCCATGCGGTCAGCGGTGACCGGGAGCGTTGTCTGAAAGCGGGCATGGACGATTATTTGAGTAAACCTTTTTCCCAGGCGAATTTGGTCAAGATATTAAACCGCTGGCTGCCGACGCTCGTGCAGCTGTCCCTGGAACCCTCTCCCTCGACTTCTCACTTGCTAGCGGGCGAAGGGAGTGAGAATCGGTCGTCCGGCGAGTCCGCAGAACCGATCGATCAGCAGGTGCTGGAACAAATCCGTATTCTGGAACGCAGAGGAGCGCCCGGCCTGTTTTCTCGCCTCATTGGATTTTATTTGCGCGATGCGCCAAAGTTAATTGAAAAATTGAAAAAAGCCGTTGCTGATGATGATCATGATGCCTTGTGCATTGCCGCCCACACGTTGAAATCCAGCAGCGCCAATGTAGGTGCGATGCTTTTAGAAGGCTTGTGCAAGAAACTGGAAATGCAGGCGCGTCAACGCCAGGCTGTCGATGCCATGCAACAACTCGTGGAAATTGAAGAGGCGTTTGATGCCGCGCAAGCTATTCTGAGACAAGAGATCGTAAAAGGTAGATATGCGAATTCCGAGTAAGAAGATGCGGAATGTCGGACCAAAATTTATTGGCTAACAAATATCATCATTACATACGCCACTTTTTTCGAAAAAATCCAATCGGTTGAAAAACAAGGTTTCATTACGAACCTCAAATCGCCAAAAACTGTCGCATCAACGTAATCTGTAAATGACGCCACCAAATAGCGCATCAGCGCAGCATCTATGATTATCCTGTCGACCATACGGATTACGGTCGGATTTTCGCTGCGCCCTCGCGCCTGAACCCTTAACCGTATTGTTTGCCAAAAGGCTGGACATTTTCTTTAGAGCCGACTTCATTCACGGAGACTCTCATGCTCACAAACCGCCTTGCCGCTCTCGCGTTCTGGTGCGCCGTCGCTAGTCCAACGGTGGCCGTTGCCGCCAATCCGGTTCACGAATTCACCCTGAACAACGGTATGAAAGTGCTGGTCCGCGAGGACCATCGCGCACCGGTCGTTGTTTCGCAGGTCTGGTACAAGGTCGGCTCCAGTTACGAACCGAGCAGTTTGACCGGCATCTCGCATCTGTTGGAACATCTGATGTTTAAGGGTACGCCCGACGCGCCCGGCGGCGAATTTTCCCGCCTGATCGCTGCGAATGGCGGGGACGAAAACGCCTTTACCAGCCGCGACTATACCGCCTATTTCCAGACCCTGGAAAAGGAAAGACTGGAACTCAGCTTTCGCCTCGAAGCCGACCGCATGCGTCACCTACTGCTGAAACCGGAGGATATCGCCAAGGAGGCTCATGTCGTTGCCGAAGAGCGGCGTTTACGCACTGAGGACCAGCCGGAGGCGCTGACCCACGAACGTTTTCAAGCTGCTGCTTACGTGACCAGTCCCTACCGCAACCCGATCATCGGCTGGATGCAGGATATTCAGTCGATCAGTCCCGATGATCTCAAGCGCTGGTATCAGCAGTGGTATGCGCCGAACAACGCCACGCTGATCGTGGTCGGTGACGTAGACCCGATCAAGGTCCGCGAACTGGCGGAAAAACACTTTGGTCCGCTGCCGCCTGGCGATTTGCAGCCCCCCAAACCGGCGGCGGAAATCCCGCAATTGGGCGAGCGGCGCATCACCGTCAAAACCCCGGCTGAAGTCCCCTATGTGATTATGGGTTACAAGGCTCCGACGTTGAAAACTGCTACCGAGGAATGGGAACCTTACGCGCTGGATGTCCTCGACGGCATTCTCGATGGCGGCAACAGCGGACGAATCAGCCGCAACCTGATTCGCGGCTCCCAAGTCGCCGCCGCCGCCGGAACAGGCTACAGTCCGACTGACCGTCTGGAAGGGTTGTTTGTGTTGGCCGGCAATCCCGGGCCGGAACACGGCAGCGCAGAACTGGAACAAGCGTTGCGAGCTGAAGTCGCCAAACTGCGCGAGGCGCTAATCAGTCCGGAGGAGTTGTCGCGCGTAGTGGCCCAAGTGATTGCCGCTGATGTTTATCAGCAGGATTCGCTGTTCTATCAGGGAATGCGGCTGGGCATTCTCGAAACGGTCGGATTGGGCTGGCGGAAGCTCGATGACTATGTACAACACATCCAGACCGTCACCCCGGAACAAGTGCGCGAAGTCGCCCGTAAATACCTCACCGATGACCAGCTGACTGTGGCGGTGTTGGATCCGTTACCGCTTGAGGAGCGTCGCCCAGCCATGCCCGGTACGGCGATGGATCATGTAGTTCAATGATTTAAAATAAAAAATATGACTTGTAGCATCGGTTACGATTGACAAAGAAGTCTGCAAAGGGAAAGAAAGGAGGCTCTTCGAGGATTCTTGTGGAACCCACGCCGTAGGTCGGGCATAAGCATCGCGTTGCCCGACAGGAGCGCGCATGTCGGGCACGTCCTGTACCCGACCTACCGATTGCAGCATCAATTTCACAAGAACCATTGAAGAACCAGAAAGGATAGATGTCGCCTAATTCTGCGCAATGTCCTTTAATATCTCAGCATACTTTTCAATGTCTGTAGTCCGCAACAGGCGGCGCGCGATTTCCTTCAATTCGCCGACATGGCTATCCTGGATGACCTTCTTGATCTCCAGCAAACCGGTGGGATGCATACTGAATTCAGTTAAACCCAGGCCCAACAGCAACCGGGCGTACCGGGAATCACCCGCCATCTCCCCGCACAGGCTGACTGGGATGCCAACCTTCTGACCAGAGCGAATGGTGTGATGAATGAGCGTCAGGACTGCTGGATGCAGAGGGTCAAACAGATAGTTCACCTCATCATCGACCCGGTCAATTGCCAGCGTGTACTGAATCAGATCGTTAGTGCCGATGGACAGAAAATCCATGTAGCGGGCAAACTGAGCGGCGCACACCGCCGCCGCCGGCACCTCGATCATTCCGCCAATCGGCAAGCGTTCATCGAAAGCCAAGCCGCGCTCCCGCAATTCCTGCTTGGTCTCGTCTACCAACCGCAAGACTTGAAAAACCTCGTGAATATTGGAGAGCATGGGAATCATCATCCGCACCGGCCCATGGGCGGAGGCGCGCAGGATAGCGCGCAACTGCGGGCGAAACATCCCTAAATCTTTCAAGCACATGCGGATCGCCCGCAAGCCCAGGGCTGGATTGGTCGTCACCGGTCCGCCGCGCCCTCCATCCACCTGTTTATCAGCCCCGAGGTCAGCGGTGCGAATGGTGATTGGACTACCTTCCAGGGTCTTGATCACATGCAGATACGACGCCAGATGTTCTTCCTCGTCAGGCGCATCTGCGCGGTTCATGAATAAAAACTCTGTCCGATATAAACCGACGCCGTCCGCCATCACATCCCGCACTGCAGTCGCATCCTCGGGCAATTCAATATTCGCGTACAAACCGATCGTTACTTCGTCACGGGTAATCGCAGGCTTCCCCTTCAGTTTGCTCAATTCACGCTGTTGCCGGCGTTCTTCCCGTTGTTTATGGCGATAGTAACGTAAAATCCGCTCATCCAGTCCGATCAGGATCACGCCTTGGCGGCCATCCACAATCACCGGTTCGTCATGCCCCAGATAGCCTCGGGCATTACGCACGCCCACCACCGCGGGAATACCGAGGCTGCGCGCCAGAATGGCGGTATGGGACAAGGGGCCGCCATACTCGGTCACAAAAGCCTGCACGCCTTGATGTTGCATCAGGATGGTGTCCGCCGGGGTCATGTCGTCAGCGACGATGACCCGACCTTCAAGCCGACTCGACGCCAGATCCGCATAATCAGGATCGCTCAGATAAGCTGGATCTTCGGTGACCAGAACACGCTGCACGCGTCGCACGACATGATCGATATCATCCTTGCGGGTGCGTAGATAGGGATCATCCATTTGCTCGAAGATTTCGATCAGCAAATCCCGCTGGATTTTGAGCGCCCACTCGGCATTGCAATGACGGTCGCGAATCAAATGAATCGGCGCTTCAGTAAACATTGCGTCCTGCAACATCAACAGATGCGCGTCAATAAAAGCGGCAGCATCTCCCGGCGCCGTCGGCGGAACCCGCATCCGGATATCCTGTAATTGTCGCCGGGCGATTTCCAGGCTGTTCAGAAAACGCTGAACTTCGTCTTCGACAATATTGTCGGGAATCGTGTACTCGGTAATTTCCGGCTGATTGCGTTGCAATAGATAGGTCCTGCCAATCGCGTATCCCCGCGAAACTCCGATGCCATGCAGTGAAAAAGGCATGGGAAGACCCTCACTCGTCCTCGTCGAAACGACGCAGAATCAGTTCTTCCAGATGCTCGAGCGCTTGTTCGGCCTCGGGACCGCCCGCGCACAATTCCAGCCGGGTTCCACAGGCCGCCGCCAGCATCATCACCCCCATAATGCTTTTCCCATTCACCTCGCGCCCATTGCGCAGCAGACGGATGTCAGCGTCAAAGCGAGACGCCAACGTCACAAACTTGGCGGCGGCGCGGGCATGCAACCCCAGTTTATTGATGATGACGACTTCCCGTTTCAATACCATTGTCTACCTATGATCATTTGAGTTCCCGGTGACGGACCATGACATGGCGCCGCATCGCGCTGAAATAACGCCCTAGCGTTTCAGCGATGAAAACGGAACGGTGTTGGCCACCGGTACAACCGATGGCGACCGTCAGGTAGCTTCGGTTGCTCTCCTCAAAACGCGGCAGCCATTCGGCAAGAAATTGGCGCAGATCATCAACCATAGTTCTCACTTCAGACTGACCGTCGAGAAAATCAATCACCGGTTGGTCTCGTCCAGTCAGCGGACGCAATTGCGGCTCCCAGTGCGGATTGGGCAGGCAACGCACATCAAAAACGAAATCTGCGTCGGAGGGCACTCCATTTTTAAAACCAAAGGATTCAAACAGCAGCGACATGGCCTCCCCTGGCGTGTCATGCACCCGGCTACGGATCAATTCGCGTAACTGGTAGAGATTGGTGTCGCTGGTGTCGACGATCAGGTCGGCGCAAGCCACCACCGGCTCCAATAACTGCCGCTCGTGACGAATCGCCTCGCGCAACGGGACGCTGCCCAGATCCAGGGGATGACGGCGTCGGGTTTCGCTATAGCGCTTCAGTAACACCTCCTCTTCAGCCTGTAAAAATAGTACGTCGATGCTCAGATCGTTAGCGCGCAGCTCGGCCAGTATGGCGGGAAACCGGCTCAGTTCGTCGAAAAAGTTGCGGGCATCCACGCCGACCGCCACGGTAGGCGGCAACGTTGCGCTGGCGGCGAGAATCTCTTGCGCCAATGGCCGAATCAGCTTGAAGGGGAGATTATCGACGCAGTAACAATCCAGATCCTCAAGGGTCTGCAATGCGATGGTTTTCCCCGACCCCGACAGGCCACTGACGATAATTATGCGCATGGCGCAGCCTCCGCCATGCTCGGTACGGCCTCGGCCATGGCTTCGTTCATTCGCATCATTAGATCCTCATCCGCCTGATAGCCATTCAGGCGCAGGATATGGTCACGCACCGCGCATTCCAGCAGCACCGCCAGGTTGCGGCCGGGCGCAATGGGCAAGGTGATCACCGGAATACCTACGCCCAGGATCACTTGAGTATCGCGCAATCCCCGCAGCCGGGATTCATCCGGTGGAACGATCTCTTCCTGCTTAACCAGATTGACGATCAGTCGAACCCGCTTATTGCGCTTGATGGCGCTGTCGCCAAACATGCGACGAATGTTGAGAATGCCGAGTCCACGCACCTCGAGCAGATCCCGGATGGTGGGTGGACAGACGCCTTCCAGCACATCAGGCGCGATTCGGGTCAGATTCGGTGTGTCGTCGGCGATCAAACGATGACCGCGACTGATCAACTCCAGGGCCAGTTCACTCTTGCCGATCCCGCTACCACCGGTCACTAGGACGCCCATCCCGAAGACTTCCAACAATTCACCATGAATGACGGTAGATGATTCCAGCGTCTGTCGATAGTGGTAAAGCCGCTCCAGCACCACGATTGGCGCGGACGGCGTCGACCAGATCGGTGTTCCGGCGGCGTCAGCGCCAACCCGCAAAACTTCCGCCTGATCAACCAGATTATCGCAAATCAGAATCGCCCCGGTGGCCGGCCCTAGCAGCTGCCGAACCAGTACTTCCCGAACCGTCGATTCCAGTGAATTCAGGAAGGCGCTTTCTTCAGCGCCGAAAATCTGCAAGCGGGGCGGATGGATCCAGTTCAGTAATCCATAAAAGGGTGTACCGACTTCGACCGGTGGCCAAAGAACACGCTCCGCGCCAGACTTACCGCCAATCCAGTGCAAATCCAGCAAGGCGCCCAGTCCCTGGAAAATGGTTTGCGCCGTTGCCGAACGGTTCATGGCAGCGGCGCGGGCGGCTTCCAATCCCGGAGCCGCTCGTATAAATGCTGATCTGAGTCGCTTTCGCGCAACTGCCGGCAAAATTCCCGATCGCTGAACATCTCCGCCAGATAGGCGAGAATCTTGAGATGTTCATCGGTATAGTGATCCGGCACTAACAAGCCAAACACCAAATCCACGGGTTGCTGGTCGATGGCGTCGAAATCCACTCTTTTGCGGAGCTTGACAAAGGCGCCGATCGCGTGCTGAATCAACCCGAATCGGCCATGAGGCAAGGCCACCCCCTGGCCTAGACCGGTGCTTCCTAAACGCTCGCGGCCAATCAGACTGTCGAAGATCGGTCGAACGGTTAGATCTGCTTCTCCTGTCGCCAGCAGCTCGCTCAAAACCTCGATCACCCGCTTTTTACTGGTCACTTCGCTATCGCACACGATCCGCTCATGGCTAATCAAGTCGGTGATATCCAGGCTCATAGCTCCCTCCGCGGTGCAGATTGGAGTAAAAGCGCCGATTGACTCGTACAGCAAATATGCATTGCTGGTTGCGTCCGTGGTGAATTAGCCAGTTCCTGGGTGAGTAGAGAAAGCGCTTGCATCATCATCGCCGTAGTGACGCTCATCCGGGTTGGGAATAATCGCGCGCCTTTTCACCGCGATGTTTCTCAGTCAGTTTTTCCTTATGCTTCTTGATCTGACGATCGATTTTATCGCTCAGGGCGTCAATCGCAGCGTACAAGTCTTCATCGACGGCGTCAGCGAAAATGTCATTACCGGCGACATGAATGGTCGCTTCGGCTTTCTGGCGCAACTTTTCAACGCTGAGAATCACTTGGGCGCTGGTGACGTTGTCAAAATGCCGTTCAATGCGTTCCAGTTTGTCATGCACATAATCGTGCAGCGCTGGGGTGATGTCGATGTGGTGTCCGCTCAGTTTGATTTGCATGGCATGGACTCCTGACTGGCAGGTCTGGTTGCGGTTGATGGGGTCGGGGCAAACCGCTCCGGTAGTTCAGACGAGGCGTTTACGATCCGAAGATGATGGAATAGACATCGCTTCCCGGTATTTTGCCACGGTCCGCCGAGCCACTTGAATCCCTTCAGCGCCGAGCAGTTTGGCGATTTTATCGTCACTCAGCGGTTTACCGGGGTTTTCCGCCTGGATCAATTTGCGGATCATGGCGCGGATGGCGGTGGAAGAGCATTCGCCACCGTCACTGGTGCCGACGTGGCTTGAGAAAAAGTATTTTAACTCATAAATGCCTCGTGGAGTATGCATATATTTCTGAGTAGTGACACGCGAAATCGTCGATTCGTGCATGCCCAACGTTTCGGCCACATCGCGCAGAATCAGCGGCTTCATGTATTCGTCGCCATGTTCGAGAAATTCTCGCTGGCGCTCGACGATGCAGGTCGCAACCTTAAGCAGGGTTTCGTTGCGATTTTGCAAGCTTTTTAAAAACCAGCGCGCCTCTTGCAAGTGATTTTTCAGGTAAGTGGCGTCGCTGCTTTGGCCATTACGTTTGGTCAGCGCCGCATAGCGTGTGTTGATCCGCAATTTGGGGGTATTCTCGGGATTCAGTTCCACACGCCAGGCAGCCTGCTGCCGATAAACCAGCACGTCTGGCGTCACGTATTGGGGTTCTTCACTGGACAGACGAGCGCCTGGATAGGGGTTCAATGACTGGATCAGACTGACAATGCTCTGCAATGCCTCGCGCGAGACCTTGAGCCGCCGTATCAAACCATTAAAATCATGATTAGCGAGCAGATCGAGGTGCTGTTCGACGAGTTGACGGGCCTCGGCCAGCCAAGGCGTCTCATCCGGCAGGGCTTCCAGCTGCAAAAGCAGACATTCCGCTGGGCTTCGCGCAGCAACGCCTTGGGGATCAAAGTGCTGGATTTGTTTGAGCACCGTCCCGGCTTCTTCGAGGGTCACTTCGAACTGATCGCGCAGTCCTTGGCAAATCTCTTCAAGAGATACCGCTAAGTAACCGGATTCGTTGATTGAATCAATAATCGCGGTCGCTATCTCCATTTCCCGGTCGCTAAACGGCGTCAGCCGCATTTGCCAGTACAGATAGTCACGCAAGGATTCGCTAGCGCCGGTATAGCGCTCATAAGGATCCCACTCATCGTCTTCATTTCGCGAGTAGCTGGTCGCGCCGTCATAGGACTCGTAGATGTCTTCCCAGGCGCTGTCGACCGGCAATTCGTCCGGCAGGTTATCGGTGCTGGCTGCGCCGACTTCGGTTTCGGAGCTGGCGTCGGCTGCAGTTTGGGCCGCCAGAGTTTCCGGCTGCACCGGCAGTTCTGGCAGTTCGTCAGCGCGTTCCAACATCAGGTTGGAATCGAGAACGGTTTGAATCTCCGTCTGTAAATCCAGACTGGACAGTTGCAGGAGGCGAATGGCCTGCTGCAATTGAGGGGTCATGGTCAGTTGTTGACCCAGGCGGAGCTGCAATGACTGTCTCATAACAATACGATCTGGCGTCGATCCGTTGAACTGAAGCTACCTATAATCCTAGCCGGTTTTGCGCATTCTGTGCTAGGGAAATGACGAAAGGGAATCTATTCCTAATTTTATCTCGATTCATAACTGGAAAGATTCGCCAAGGTAGACTTGGCGCACCTGCTGGTTAGCAAGGATCGCAGTGGAATCGCCCTCGGCGATCATCCGGCCTTCGCTAAGAATGTAGGCGCGATCGCAAATACCCAGCGTCTCTCGGACATTGTGATCCGTGATCAACACGCCGATCCCACGGTCGGAAAGATGCCGGATAATGCGCTGAATATCCAGAACGGATAAGGGATCGACGCCAGCGAACGGCTCGTCAAGCAAAATAAAGGCGGGATTGGCCGCTAATGCCCGGGCAATTTCCACCCGCCGGCGTTCGCCGCCCGACAGGCTGATGCCCGGGTTACCCTGCAAGTGCCCGACGTGCAATTCATGCAAAAGCTCCTCAGCTCGGGCGCGACGTTCAGCCCGCGTGAGATCGGGACGGGTTTCCAGAATCGCCAGCACATTGTCCAGAACGCTCATGCGTCGGAACACCGACGGCTCCTGTGGCAGATAGCCAACACCCAGGCGAGCACGAGCATGCATGGGCAGATGAGTCAGGTCACGCTCATCGAGCAGCACCCGCCCCTCATCGCAATGAATCAAACCAACGATCATGTAGAAACAGGTGGTCTTACCTGCGCCATTCGGACCTAATAAACCGATGACTTCACCGCTGGCGACGGTCAACGAAGCGGCGTCCACCACCACTCGTTTGCGATAACGCTTGACAATTTCATGGGCGACCAGTTGCGCCATGGTTACGGCTTCCTAGCGGGCGATTCATTGGCGCGCGGCTGGATAGTGAACTGGATGCGTCCCTGTTTGCCCGCGCCACGCGCCCGCACTACGTCGTCCTTGAGATCGTATTCCACCCGGTCGCCGGTGAATACGTCCTGGCCCTGGGTCAACCGGGCGCCGCCGCTCATGATCACCTTGGCGCTGACTACGTCGTACTCGACTCGTGGGCTCACTCCCTGAATTTCCGGTTTGTCTGCCGTTGGCCGATAGCGCAAAGTGACCGGTTTGCCTGTAGCCTCCATACGCTGGAAACCGCCATCCTTGACGTAAATGGTGGCGGTGTCGGAAGTCAGCCGCATGGAACCCTGGCTGATCACGACGTTGCCCTCGTAAGTGCTGACGCCGGTCTTCTGGTCAATCTGGCCGCGACTGGCTTCCAGTTGAATGGGCTGGTTGCGGTCTTCCGGCAGAGCGATCGCCAATAAGGGCGTTAACGCCAATGCCAGCGCCCAGATGAATTTAGGGTTTGGGGGGGTCATAAGTACCTCTTACCTGGGAAAGCAGTTCCAACCGCTCTTGATCCAACCAGGCGCGAACGCCAACGGCGCGTAATTCCCCACCGGGAGTGATTGCCCGCGCCGGCGCGGCGGTTTCAACATAGCGTTCGCCGGGACGAATCAATACATCGCGCGTGGTCACAGTCACCGGCGGCTTGCCACTCGTGGCGAGTCGGGTCATGGTGACCGCACCCTCCAAACGCACGGTCTCATAGTCGGCGGCGACCCAGCCCTGCTCAGACTGCAATCGCCACTCACGGGTCTGGCCGTCAAGCTGATACCAGTCCAGTACAGGCCATTCAATCCGAGCGCCGAGTTTGTCGGGCAATTGGGCCAGTTGCGGCGCTTCAACCACATATTCCCGCACCCCAGCGGTGTTGAGGCGCACTGCCTGAAAGTGGTTGATAATCATTACCGGTTCCTGGCTCTTGGCGCGTTCTGGCTCACGCAAGCCGGATTCTACCCACTGCAACAGGCCATAGCTCAAACCGGCCAATAGCGCCAGTACTGTCAGAGAAAAAATACCGCGTGCGGTGATGCTGGGGGGCACAGTCAAAGATAGCGGCTCCGCGCCGCCGCCAACTGGCCACGCGCTTCCAGCAACAATTCACAGACTTCGCGCGCTGCGCCACGCCCACCTCGGCTAGGAGTTTGCCAGTGTGCATGTTGCCTGACGAAGGGATCGGCGTCCTGCACGGCGATCGCCAAACCCACCTGGGTCATCACCGGCAGATCAATCAAATCATCGCCTACATAGGCGACCTGATCGGCAGTCAAGTTCAACTGCATTAGCAGATTGTTGAATACAACGCGCTTATCGTCTACCCCCAGGCAGGCATGGCGAATGCCCAAATCTTTCATGCGTCGTTCCACTGAGGCGGCATGGCGACCGGAGATAATGGCGATCTCCACACCGACATCAAGCAGCATTTTGATGCCATGACCATCACGGATGTGAAAAGCCTTGAATTCGTTGCCATCATTAGCCAGGTAGAGGCGACCATCAGTGAGGACGCCATCTACATCGAAAATCACCAGTTGAATTCGAGCGGCCTTGTTCAATACATCGCGCATTGCGAATTTCCTGAAAGTGGAGGCTACAGCACACCGGCGCGCAACAGATCATGCATGTTCAGCACCCCAGCCAATTTTCCAGCGGAGTTTACCACGGGTAGCGCATTAATCCGGTATTCCTGCATCATGCGCAGCGCCTCGGCGGCCAAGGCGCCCGGCGCAATAGTTTTACAGGGGTGCGTCATGACTTCAGCGACCCGGGCCGTATGCACGTCCACCTGCCGGTCCAGCGCGCGACGCAGGTCACCATCGGTAAAAACGCCCAGCACACAGTCGTCGGAGTCGACCACCACGGTGGTTCCCAGGCTCTTGCGGCTCATCTCCAGCAGAGCGTCCTTGAGCAGGTCGTCAGGCATACTGCGTGGCATTTGTTCGCCGGTATGCATCACGTCGTCGGTGAGCAGCAGCAGGCGGCGCCCAAGCCGGCCACCGGGATGGGAGCGGGCGAAATCTTCGGCGGTAAAGCCGCGTGCCTCCAGCAACGCCACGGCCAGCGCATCGCCCATCGCCAGCGTAGCGGTGGTGCTGGAGGTTGGAGCCAAACCTAGGGGACAGGCTTCCTGGGGAACGCTGACGTCGATGTGAACCTCAGCGGTTTTCGCCAAAGTAGAGCTGGGGTTACCCGTCAGTGCGATCAGCGGAACGCCCAGACGTTTGAGTAATGGTAACAGCGTCAGAATTTCATCGGTTTCCCCGGAATTCGACAGCGCCAGCACGACATCCTGCGCCGTGATCATGCCCATGTCGCCGTGGCTGGCCTCGGCGGGGTGGACGAAAAAAGCCGGAGTGCCGGTACTGGCCAAAGTAGCAGCGATTTTGCCGCCGATGTGTCCGGATTTGCCAATACCCAAAACCACGATGCGTCCCTGGCAGCGCAACATAAGGCCACAGGCATGGACAAAGCGGTCGTCAATGCGGCTTTTGAGTTGTTCCACGGCCTGGGCTTCAAGGGTCAAAACCTGGCTGGCCAGGCGTTTCAGTTGGTCAGCGTGCATGACGGGTTGGAATTCAGTCATTCAATGCCGTAGCAGAGGTAATAGCGTGAGCGAAAATCCCCAGTATCTTGGCAATCCGGCTGATCAGATATTCATCGAAATCCACCCAGGCAATCCGGCCTTCCAGTCTCAGGAAGCGCCAGTTGCTACCGGTAGTGACTACGCCAAGAATTGAGCGAAGCGGTCGCCGCTGCTGTTCATTGAAAGTTCGGGCGGCGACCATTTCGGCAATGCATTGCGGATAGCCGGCCTTGATGTTTTCGTTTTTGGCTTCCACCACACACACCACCGGCGCTTCGATGAAAACCTGATCCGGGGAAGCGCTGAGAATAAAATCACAATATCCGTTCAAATCCTGGGTTTCATCCACGCTAAAATCAGTACCGGAAAACAGGCTAACTTGCTGCTTGAACAAACGCCGTACTTCCATCAATACCGGTGCGATAATGAATTCCGAACGGGCTTTTTCCGTGTTGATGTTTAAGGCTAAAGGTACGTTTTCTTGTAACAACTGCGTCAGTAACAGACTGGGATTGATGTCTTCCACATCGCTAAACAGCGAATCTGCGGATTTTATGCCGAGATCGAATTTCTGTTTGATAATCTCAAGATTTTTGAAGTTGCTGTAGGACATTAGCTCTGCCCATGACATCAGCGAAAGAACTGACCGCTTCCAGTTTCATAGCAGTCATAGCCTTCGCCAGAAGAACAACAAAACAGGGGCGACTGCAGCCGCCCCTGGTATTCTCAACAACGGCGCTGCTCAAGGGCAACGCCATTCATTTTCAACCGGTCGTGGCGGGCTTGAATTCGCCTTCCAGCAACTTGGCGTGCGACGCCGCCAACCGGGCAATCGGCACCCGGGGCGCGGAGCAGGACACGTAGGTCAGGTTAGCAAAGTGGCAGAACCGCATCGAAGCCGGATGACCGCCTTGTTCGCCGCAAATGCCGACCTTGAGACCATTGCGAGTCTTCCGGCCATTTTCGACCGCAAACTGCATGAGCTGGCCAACACCTGCCGTATCCAGCGCCTCAAACGGGTTGTCCTTGAGAATTGCGGCGGAATTGTAGAACGGCAGGAACTTATTCTCAGCATCCTCGCGCGAGAATGAGAACGTCGCCTGAGTCAGATCGTTGGTGCCGAAGGAGAAGAACTCGGCCACACCGGCGATTTCGCCGGCGCGCAGACAGGCGCGCACCACTTCCATCATCGTGCC
>Ga0209607_1000644_pt1 | contig 30703 bp, 27 predicted proteins | sample AD_UKC117_MetaG_FD_184413 | JGI IMG/M metagenome (GOLD analysis project Ga0209607, IMG submission 184413) | Active sludge microbial communities of municipal wastewater-treating anaerobic digesters from Hong Kong - AD_UKC117_MetaG (SPAdes)... | ecosystem: Engineered > Bioreactor > Anaerobic >... | reverse complement strand
GAACCGCATATCATCAATGATCTCTGCCTGGAATACCCTGGCCACATTATCGTTGGACTCGACGCTAAAGACGGACGTGTGGCCATCAATGGCTGGTCGAAGCTATCTAAACATAATGTTATTGATCTAGCACATATCTTTGAACGCGACGGTGTGGAAGCGATCGTTTACACCGACATTGGCCGCGACGGTATGATGCAAGGCGTCAACGTCGAGGCGACAGTCCGGCTTGCCCAAGCCATCACGGTTCCGGTCATTGCCTCCGGCGGCATCAGCACTCTAGACGACATTCAAGCGCTGTGTGCGGTAGAAAGCGAAGGCATCATGGGTGCGATTATTGGCCGGGCTCTGTACGATGGCGCTATTGATCTAGCCGAGGCTCAGCGGCTGGCCGGAACTTCGGGGAATCCTTGATGGGATTAGCCAAACGTATCATTCCCTGCCTGGATGTCGATCGTGGCCGCGTAGTCAAAGGTGTTAAGTTCGTCGAGATGCGCGACGCCGGCGATCCCGTGGAAATTGCCCGCCGCTATGACGAGCAAGGTGCTGACGAGATCACCTTCCTGGACATCACCGCCAGCTCAGATGATCGCGAAACTATAGTTCACGTTGTCGAACAGGTCGCCAGCGAGGTCTTCATCCCGTTGACAGTGGGTGGCGGCATCCGCACCCTGGATGATGTGCGGCGCATGCTGAACGCCGGCGCAGATAAAGTGTCTATCAACACCGCTGCCATTCATCGCCCGGAGTTTGTCCGCGAAGCCGCCGAACGTTTCGGCAACCAGTGCATCGTAGTCGCTATCGACGCTAAATCAGTCTATCCAGCCAATGAGGCATCGCGCTGGGAAATTTTCACCCACGGTGGCCGCCGGCCTACCGGCATCGACGCGATCGAATGGGCGCAACGCATGGCTAAATATGGGGCTGGCGAAATCCTGCTGACCAGCATGGATCGTGACGGCACCAAGCGCGGCTTCGACCTGGAACTGACCCGCGCGATCAGCGAGGCGGTCAGCATCCCCGTAATCGCCTCCGGCGGCGTCGGCACGCTCGATCATCTGGCAGATGGCATCCTGCTTGGCAAGGCGGATGCGGTGCTGGCCGCCAGTATCTTCCATTTTGCCGAATACACCATCGAACAAGCCAAGCGCCACATGTTGGCGCGGGGTATTGAAGTACGGCTATAAATCACCCTTCTCTCTCGTAAGGGAGAAAGATTAAGGATCGGATGCTTATGACTGACAATTGGCTGGAACGCATTCAATGGACAGCGGACGGACTGGTCCCCGCCATTGCCCAGGACGCCAGCACAGGCCGGGTACTGATGATGGCCTGGATGAACCGGGAATCACTCCAGCGCACCGTGGAATGCGGCGAGGCCGTGTACTGGTCACGCTCGCGGAAACAGCTCTGGCACAAAGGAGAAACCTCCGGCCATACCCAGAAGGTCAAACATATCCGGCTGGATTGCGACGCTGACGTGTTGCTCTTAGACATCGAACAAATCGGCGGTATCGCCTGTCATACTGGACGGCAGAGTTGCTTTTTCGAAGAGCTGCGCGATGGCCAATGGATCACGATCGATCCAGTGCTTAAGGATCCGCGTGAGATGTACGGTTCATGAGTGACGATATCCTGCGTGAACTGGCGGTGACTCTAGAAGCACGTAAACAGGCCGATCCAGACAGCTCCTACGTTGCCCGGTTGTACGCCAAAGGTCTGGACGCCATCCTCAAAAAGGTCGGCGAAGAAGCTGCTGAAACCCTGCTGGCTGCTAAAAACGGCGATCCTGAACCTCTAGTGCGTGAAACCGCCGATTTATGGTTTCATACTTTAGTTATGCTGGCTCATCAAGGTCTTGGCCCGGACGCCGTGTTGAACGAATTACAGCGTCGATTTGGTACGTCCGGTCTGGCTGAAAAAGCCGCTCGCGTTACCGGTTAAAACGCCACCCTCCCCCGTTATTCAGAGGCAGATCTTTATGCATTTCAGTATTTGGGAACTTTTGCTTATTCTCGTTATCGTCCTGGTGCTGTTCGGTGGCAGCCGGTTGCGCAATCTTGGTTCCGACCTTGGTTCCGCCATTCGCGGCTTCCGCGACGCCATGAAAGAGGGCGGCAAACCGGAAACCGCTGAGGAAGACACCAAAAAACTCGAACAATCTACTGCTTCGCACCCTATGGGCGGTGGCGCCACTGCGGGCTTGCCCGATCCGTTGACCAAGGAACGCGACAAGATTTGATTCTGGACCCCTTGACATGTTCGAAATCGGCTTCTGGGAACTTGCATTGATCGGTGTCGTAGCGATGATCGTCGTTGGCCCCGAGCGCCTGCCCGGGCTGGCGCGCACCGCTGGCTTGTGGCTGGGCAAAGCCCGGCGCATGGTGGCCGACATCAAGGCGGAAGTGGATCGTGAACTGCACCTGGAAGAGATCAAGCAGTCGTTACGTGAGCAAGGCCATCTAACTGAGATTAACGATACTAAGAAAGATCTGGCTCACCAGATCAAAGCAATTCAGGAGGATATCCAGGCAGAATTCGATGACCCTGGCCCGCCTCCCGGTTGGCGGCCAGGCGCGGTTTCGGCGCCACCCCCGCCCGGCTGGAAACCACCCGCCGCTGATGCCTCCCCCGCAAAGCCGATGCTGCCTATTGAAATCCCCCAGACTTCGCCATCCCCCTTTGAATTTGAAAAGGAGGAGCAGAAAAAGGGATTAACCCAGTTGCAGAAGCCCGCTCCACTGCCGCAGTCTCCGCAACCGCCTGCCGCGGACTGAAACCTGTGTCCAACACTGATCGCGAACAACCTTTCGTTAGCCATCTGATCGAATTACGCAGCCGCCTTTTGCGTATGGTAGGTGGCGTATTACTCGTGTTTGTGGCGATGTCGCCTTTCTCCAATCCAATTTATAGCGCACTGGCCGGTCCTTTAACCCGGCACATGCCTGCACAAAGCAGCATGATCGCCATCGATGTATTGTCACCGTTCTTGACCCCGCTCAAGTTCACCTTGATTCTGGCAGTGTTCCTCACCATGCCGTGGATTCTCTACCAAATCTGGGCCTTTGTCGCACCGGGTCTATACCAGCGGGAGAAACGGTTGGCGATACCAGTACTACTGTCCAGTACGATTCTGTTCTACTGCGGAATGGCTTTCGCCTACTTCATCATCATGCCGATTTTCTTCGGCTTTATCACCACGACTGCTCCAGAGGGCGTGGCGGTTATGACCGACATCAATCGCTATCTCGATTTCGTGATGACAATTTTCTTTGCCTTCGGGGTGGCCTTTGAGGTGCCGGTCGCTACAGTCATCCTGGCGCTAGCTGGCATTCTCTCACCCGATGCCATGGCGGCCAAACGGCCCTATATTATCGTCGGCGCTTTTGTCGTCGGCATGCTGCTCACCCCGCCGGATGTGATCTCGCAGACGCTGCTGGCGGTACCGATGTGGATGTTGTTCGAGGCTGGCATTTTCATTTCGCGCCTGCTGCTGCGCCGGCAGCGTGAAGCCCAAGCTTCAGTGTCGCCAGCTCAAGAGTAATGAATTTTCCTGGCTTTCTGAATGGCGTCAGTGGAAACCGTATACTTTCGCCTCAATCTGACTGCTGAGCAGATGCGCAGCTACTATCAAGGCGTCGCAAGCCAAGTCATCGTACGCGCCAATGACGGGCGGCGGGTGCAGTTCCCCGCGCAGTGGTTGCGGCGCTTCGTCACCACAGGCGGAGTGAATGGGCAGTTCGAAATGCGCTTCGGCGATGACCGGAAATTGATCGATTTGCGACGGGTTGGGAACTGAATGAACGCGACTGCAAAACCTTGCGCGCGGGTCTTCCGCGATCCTGTGCATTTTCTCGCACTCGGTTTCGGCGCCGGCTGCGCGCCAAAAGCTCCCGGCACTTTCGGGACACTGGCAGCCATCCCGCTTTATTTGCTGATGCAGCCATTGCCGCTCTGGGCTTATCTGCTGATAACTGTAGCGGGTTTCATATTGGGTATTTGGATTTGCGGCCGGACGGCGCATGACTTAGGTGTCCACGATCACCCGGCCATCGTCTGGGATGAGGTGATTGGCTACTGGATCACCATGATTGCCGCACCACCGGGATGGCGGTGGGTCATCGCGGGTTTCATACTGTTTCGACTGTTCGATATCGTCAAACCTTGGCCCATTCGACAAGCCGATCGCGAGGTCGGCGGCGGCTTCGGGATCATGTTTGACGATGTTCTAGCCGCCGGATATGCCTGGCTCATCTTGCAGGGAAGCGTTTATTTACTCCAGAGGATTGGGTATTGAGCGTACGCGGGAAACAGCTTGCCGGTAATTTCAAGCACCAATCACTTGCAAACAAGTTTCTACAAACCGGACAGAATTATTTTTTGCTGTTGTTGTGGCGTTCAACGCCTCGCATAATTTCCGCTTTGGCTTCTTCCACACCCGCCCAACCATCCAGCCGCACCCATTTACCGGTATCAAGATCTTTATAATGCTGGAAAAAGTGGGCGATCTGATTCAATTGTCCACTGGACATCTGCTCAAACGACTCAATGTGATCGTACAGAGTACACTCCTGCTTAATCGGCACAGCCAGCAGTTTGGCGTCTCCACCACCTTCATCGGTCATTTTCAATACCCCCAGCGGACGGCAGCGCACGACGCAACCGCTGATAACCGGTAGCGGCGCAACGACCATCACATCCAGAGGATCACCATCTTCGCCAAGCGTATGGGGAATGTAGCCATAATTACAGGGGTAATGCATAGCGGTGTTCATAAAGCGATCTACAAACAGCGCGCCGGTCTCCTTGTCAACTTCGTATTTGACCGGGTCCGAATGCGCCGGAATTTCAATGATGACATTGAATTCATCGGGAACGTGATGACCGGCGTCCACTCTGTCCAGAATCATAATCTTGTCCTGTGTGCTGCGGTTAATAAGGGAGTGCTTATATTACCATGACTTCACCCTCCCAAATATGCTTTGCGCACCTCGTCATTGGCCAGTAAGTTAGCACCGGTATCGGCCAGCACGATCCGCCCATTTTCCAGCACGTAGCCCCGGTCAGCCAGTTGCAAAGCGCGATGGGCGTTCTGCTCGACCAGGAAGATCGTCACGCCTTCCTCACGGATTTCCTCAAGAATCTGAAAAATTTGAGCAATGATAATCGGCGCTAATCCCAGCGAAGGTTCATCCAGTAGCAATAGATTAGGCCGGCTCATCAACGCCCGGCCAATCGCCAGCATCTGCTGTTCACCGCCGGACAGGGTACCGCCACGTTGATGACGGCGCTCCTTCATGCGCGGGAACAGGGTAAATACCCGCTCCAGATCGATGCCCAACCGGGATTGGCCGGCGAAAAATCCACCCATTTGCAGATTTTCCTGCACGGTCAGACCCGGAAAGATGCGCCGCCCCTCTGGCACGATGGCCAGCCCGCATTGCATGATGATATGGGTAGGCTTATGCGTGATGTCCTGGCCTTCAAAGACGACACGGCCTTCTGTCGCCTGCGGCGATCCGCAAATAGTCATCAGCAGTGTGCTCTTACCAGCGCCGTTAGCACCGATCAGGGTGACAATCTCGCCAGGATGGACATCGAGCGATACATCTTTGAGCGCCTCAATCTGGCCATAGAACGTATGAACGTGATCCAGCTTGAGCATCATCACTCTTCTCCAAGATACGCTTTGATCACCCGAGGATCATTGCGGATTTGATCAGGCGATCCAATGGCAATCGGACGACCATATTCCATGACAAAAATCTCATCGGAAATACCCATGACCAAGCTCATATCATGTTCGATCAGTAGCACTGCGATATCATGCTCAGCGCGCAACTCATTGATTAATTGATCTAGATCGCGCGTTTCCTGCGGATTCAGGCCCGCTGCCGGCTCATCCAGCATCAACAGCTTGGGTTGCGTAATCATGCAACGGGCAATTTCTAAGCGCCGCTGCTGGCCATAAGCAAGATTACCGGCCTCACGATTGGCCACAGACAACAGGTTGACCTTCTCCAGCCAGAATGCCGCTCGCTCCAAGGCTTGGGCCTCGGCACGACGGTACTTGGAGGTTTTAAACAAGCCGTGCAAGAACCGGGTTTCCAATTGCATGTGCTGAGAAATCAGTAGATTCTCAACCACGGTCATGTTCTTGAACAACCGCACGTTTTGAAAAGTGCGCACCAGTCCCAACCGGGCGATGTGATGGCTGGGCAAGCCGTGAATTGAATGGCCGTCCAGTAGAACAGTTCCCGAGGTCGGCCGATAGAAACCACCAATACAATTGAAGACTGTGGTCTTACCTGCGCCATTGGGGCCGATAACGGCAAAGATCTGGTGGCGATGCACATCGAACTGGACATGGTCCACCGCCAGCAATCCGCCGAAACGCATGCTAAGCTCACGAACTTGCAGTAAGGGGCGCTCTATTGGCGCAGTTGACTGAGCCGCGAGAGGATTGGATTCATTCATCATAGCGTTTCCGCGCGCGCCGGCAATTCCAACCGGGGCCGGGTCGCCGGCAACAATCCTTGGGGCCGCCAGATCATCATTAACACCAGTACCAAACCAAAGATCAACATGCGGTACTCGGCAAATTGCCGAGCAATTTCTGGCAATGCCGTCAGGGCAATGGCTGCCAAAATGACGCCAATTTGGGAACCCATGCCGCCCAGCACCACAATAGCCAAAACGATGGCGGATTCAATGAAGGTGAAAGACTCAGGGTTGATAAAACCTTGCCGTGCGGCGAAGAACGCGCCGGCAAAACCGGCAGTCGATGCACCGAAGCCAAACGCGGAGAGTTTGATCGTGGTCGGATTCAAGCCCAGCGAACGGCAGGCGATTTCATCTTCCCGCAAAGCCTCCCAGGCCCGCCCCACCGGCATTCGGATCAACCGGTTGATCACGTAAAGAATCAACAAGGTCATCACGAGCGCGACCAGGTAGAGAAAAACCACGGTGTCAGCCCCGCTGTATTCGAGACCGAAGAACTCATGAAAGGTAGTTCCACCTTCGGTGCTGGACCGGCGGGCGAATTCCAGGCCGAATAGGCTGGGTTTGGGAATATTGCCAATTCCATCAGGGCCGCCCGTCAGCTCATCCAGATTGTTCAACAACAGACGGATGATTTCGCCAAATCCCAGCGTGACGATAGCCAAGTAGTCGCCGCGCAATCGCAACACCGGAAACCCCAGCAAACAACCAGTGATGGCCGCCATCATCACGCACAATGGCAGGCATTCCCAGAAGGACAGGCCGAAGTGCGTGGACAGTAAGGCATACCCGTAAGCACCGACCGCATAGAAAGCAACGTAACCTAAATCCAGCAGGCCCGCAAAGCCTACGACCACATTCAAGCCCAGGCCAAGCATGACATAAATCAGCGCCAAAGTAGCTATGTCGACAGCGCCACGGGAAACAGTGAATGGCCAAATTGCCGCTGCTACGATCACTAGGACAATTAAAATCAGACGGTAAGCCGTTGGCAAATGGATAGGTCGAGGTACCCGGCGGGTTATGTGCATCACGCCAGAAACTGCTTTCAGAGGAACCTGGAGCAACCGCGCCATAAATACCGCTGCCATAGCCAGCAACACCGGCAAGGGATCGCCTTCTAGAGAAACGTTAATACCTTCAACTTGAATCTGAATACCGAGAATCGGTACGGTGAGCAATCCAGCTAACAGCGCAACCAGCATCGCCTCGAAAAAATGCCTGGGCATCGTATTTATACCTTCTCGATCTCGGGCTTGCCCAGTAGTCCGGTCGGGCGGAACAACAGCACCAGCACCAGCAGACTAAACGCGACGACATCTTTATATTCAGTGCGCAGGTAGGCAGAGGCAAAGCTTTCCGACAACCCCAGAATGATACCCCCCAACATTGCACCAGGAATGCTGCCGATGCCGCCCAGCACTGCGGCGGTAAAGGCCTTGATACCGGCATCAAAGCCGATGAAGGGGTTGATCTTGCCAATGTGCAGGCTGATTAACACGCCAGCGACTGCCGCCAAAGCCGCGCCCAGCACGAAAGTCAGGGAAATCACCCGATTCGTATCGATACCCAGCAGATTGGTCATTGTCAGATCTTGGGAGCAAGCGCGACAGGCTCGTCCTAGACGCGAACGGGCGATAAACAAGGTCAGTGCGGTCATAAAGATCACGGTCACGACAGCGATCAACACCTGCATGTAGGATAAATAGATTTGAAACCCTGCATCAGAACCAAACCGCCAACCGCCACTGATCAATGGCTGCATCGACAAATCCCGTGCGCCCTGACCGATCTGTACATAGTTTTGCAGGAAGATGGACATGCCGATGGCCGAGATCAGCGGTATCAAGCGGGGGCTGCTCCGTAACGGGCGGTACGCGATCCGTTCGATGGCCCAGCCATAGGCGCTCGTCGCCAGAATGCTGGCCGCCAGCGTGAACAACAAGATTAAAGGAACATTCTCGACACCGAATTGCACGGTGAGCGCAGTGACGGTGATCAACCCGATGTAGGCGCTGATCATATAAATCTCGCCGTGAGCGAAATTGATCATACCAATGATGCCGTACACCATGGTGTAGCCGATGGCGATCAGGGCATAGATGCTACCCAGGGTCAGGCCGTTGATAACCTGCTGAAAGAATTCAAGCATGAAGGAACCCGATGTTAAACGCTAGGCGGGTAATGCAGGACGGGTATCTTGCCAATTCAGACACGGGCTGGAAGCCCGTGCTGCTTTGAACAGCTATTTGACCGGCGTCTTGGTCGCGTCGGCATGCCACTTGAAGACCACAAACTGGAATTCTTTCAGGTCGCCGTTCCCTTTGAAGGCCACCTTACCGATCGGCGTGTCGAAGCTGTGCTTGCGGATATAATCAGCCAGCTTGACTGGATCCTCGGTTTTAGCGCCCTTGATGGCGTCCACAATAATTTGCACCGCTGAGTAGGCGGGCATTACAAAGGGACCGCTGGGATCCTGGTTTTTATCCTTGAAGGCCTTGACCAGGCTGGCATTGGCCGGGTCGGCGCTGAAATCAGCGGGTAACGTGACCAGCAACCCTTCCGAAGCCGGACCGGCGATGGCACTGATATCTTTGTTGCCAACACCTTCAGGCCCCATGAATCCTGCATCAAACCCCTGTTCCCGGCATTGACGGAGAATCAGACCCAGTTCCGGATGGTAGCCGCCATAATAGACAAAATCGACATTGGCACTTTTCATCTTAGTGCAGAGTGCGGAAAAATCAGTTTGCCCCTTGCTCACACCTTCGAATAAGGCCACCTTGAAACCCTTGGCTTCGATGGTTTTCTTAACTTCTTCCGCAATTCCTTGACCGTACTGCTGCTTATCATGAATCACCGCCACATTTTTGGGTTTGATCTGGTTAGCAATGTAGTCGCCGGCAGTCGGGCCTTGCTGGTCATCAGTGCCAATGGTGCGGAACACCATCTTATAGCCTTGGTGAGTGATGTCCGGGTTGGTAGCCGCCGGGGTGATCATCAGGATGCCTTCATCCTCGTACAGCTTGGAAGCCGGCTGCGTGGAGCCAGAGCATAAGTGGCCAACCACATATTTGATCTTATCATTCACAATCTGATTGGCGACGGCCACCGCCTGCTTGGGTTCACACACATCGTCCATTAACACTGCTTCCAGCTGCTTGCCGTTGACACCGCCTTTGGCATTCAGCTGTTCGACCGCCATTTGGGCGCCCATCATTTGCATGTCACCGTATTGAGCGACCGGACCGGTAATCGGGCCAGCTACGGCAATCTTGATGGTGTTCTCGGCATGAGCCAATCCACCTAAACCTAGGAGGACTGCGCTAACCGCGGCGCTCAGGACATGACGATTGAAGCTGTTCATAAGACATTCTCTCCTCGGAAAAGTGGTTGTGAATCTATAATAATGGACGAAATTTTCCGCAAGTGGGCATTTAACTGCAAGAATTAATTTCCACCTAGAAAGGGATAAACCCCGGCTTTCAGGTCGAGAGACGAACAAAAAATTATTGATCGAAATAAACACTTGCGCGAATTCCACCATGCGGCATCAAGAAAAAGCCGGATGGGACGCAGTCACTCAGCGGTGGCAACGAAGCCCACGCCACCACCAACGCCCGCCGCCAATGCCCCCGTAAGAGCAACAGCGTTTTCCTTTGGTCATGGCTATGGACACAAGCAAATAGCTACATTGCTTTCCATGCTATCAGGCTACTGTGGGAATCAACCATAAATAATGAATGATAACCGGCTTTGGAGCGATAACGTGGTTAACCAAGAATGGATCAGGCTTCCCGGTACCTAAAGCGGCCACCGGATTATATCAGGACCTTGCCGGTACTCCCGGCTTAACTGAAAAATCAGGAAGAGATTGACTTAAATTTTGATGGGTATTTTTTTGATGAGCAGTCGAATAAGCAACAGTGTGATTGGACTATCCTCGCTACCGCATCACCTTGAATTACATTCAGAGGCACAAGATTACTTGCTTTTTCAGGCAATCAATGTAAAACTCTTGTTGCGGTGCAACATACCGACAGAAAGACCAAATTGGATCTAAGCCTCCATGTGTTTTTGAGAAGGAAAATTGTAATGAATACCGTAAGCAACGAGCAGATTCGCGATACGATTCTGCGCACTCTCAGCGATGTCATCCCAAATGCCGATACCCACACGCTTCATCCTGACATCAGCTTTCACGATCAACTTGAGTTAGATTCCATTGATTTTCTCCGGCTAATGATGAGCCTGGAGAAAGAGTTCGATGTCACGATCTTTGACTTTGACTACCCGAAGCTGTCGACGCTGAAAGGATGTGAGCATTACCTAATTGAACGGTTGGGAGGAGCCTAACCGTGTGTGCTTTGCTAATCCCCACAGGTGCTGGGGATAGGCTAGCCTGGTATCAAAAGCAATCCATTTCCACAATTCCGTAGAGGTTGACCGAGGGCGGCACCTCTACCACCAAATCTGCGAACTGAGTGACTAACTGCCAGAAGCATGTATTTTCATAGTGATTTTCCAAAGCTTCCTAGCTGACCTAATGCCCGGCTAGCAGCGATAGGTCACTGTTCGTGGTGTCTTGATAATAACCATACCAAATACAATTGATACCGGTGCGCAAACCTCCAGCCAGCATCAAGATTTCAGCAGCAGTTTCACTCTCATTACTATCCTCAGAACACGTCTGGAATTTAGCAATTATTATTAACAGCAAAGCCCTCTTTAATTAACCCATCAAGCGGCAATCACTCAATTAAGTTACGCTACGTTTATTGCCCTCTCTCTTAAAGCACCAGATACAAGAAGACCCATCCACAGAGATCAGTCTTGAAACCGGGATAATTAGGAGTATTGGCTCTAACCTGAAATCCTGTAACAGGGTACGATGCCACAAGCTTTTGACTTTTTAAGTTCATCGCCGGCCCCTCCTTTGGCGGTTACCGCCGATTTCCAATTAACCTGATAAAGCACAGTTAGTTCCTTAAATCATTCTGTTTACTTCGATCCAAGCTGACACCGTCAACGTGGAAGAATAGGCGGATACTATATGGCGCATATTTAATACCGTAACTTTTTGACTGCTTATCGTTTTTGCCAGTATTTAATGATGGAATAACTCCCATTGCAGCATTCCATGACGTTATCTGAACCGCACTGCCGCCAACCCGGTCACCACCAGCGCAGCAAGAATCATCAGGAGTGAAATCCATGGCTGGCTTAATCCCTGGGGATAAATGAGCAGCATTAATCCCAGCTCAGTCATCATCATTCCCGATAGCAATTTCAACAGCCGTCCTTCCCGTTCCTGAAGTTTCCGCGAACCCAGCGTCCAGGTAAACACCAGAACTATCGCCAGTAAAGGCAACACATAGATCAGGTTATAGAGCGCCAAATAAAAATAATAGACACTGGTAGACAGATCATTCAGTGTCAAGGCCCGGGTATAAACCATCGGAAACCCGGCAGTACAAAGTAATTCATAGCTATTAGCAACGATAGCCAACACCACCGTTCCAATCAGCAGTCCTGGCAATCGATCGCTACCCATCAATTCCCGCATCCGCCTGAATAATTTTGACTTGGCCCAATTGGAAATACTCAATGAAGGTCCTTGCTGGAAGATCAGATAATCCTTGATATTCAGCCCACCAATCACCACTGCCAGCACGCCAGCCAGCAAAGTAATCAATTGCAGCTCGCCCAACCACAGGAACACGTTGAGCCAAGCGGCCATAAATACGAAATAGATGGCCCCTGAGAAAAAAATGAATACTCCTCCAATCAGGAGCATACGCCGCCGGTCGCGAGCGTGGACCAACAGGCTGAGCAGGAAGAGCAATACAAAGAAAGCGCAGGGATTGAAGGCATCAAGACTGGCCAAGACCAGTGTCAAAGCGGGCAACGACCATACGACCGGATCCAGCGTACCAATCAGAGGTAAATGCACAGGCGGCCCAGTTATGGAAGCCGGCAAGTCAGTTGGTTTCTTCAAAGTCTCAGGGGCAACAGGTTGCGCATAGCGCTGGTAACACTCTTCCAGTTGCTGGCGTAATAGATGTCCGGTGGTGTCAGGTTCAAAGCCAGTGAACATTTTTCCGCAAAACAGAAACGCTGGCACCGCTTGAGCGGACTCACCCAACGCCTCAGCCATCCGGCTGTATTGCAGCCCGCCGGCCATATCTTGACTCAGGTTATAACTACGTAAAACCAACCAGGGATAGTCAGCAGGCAGCGCCTCAATAGATGGCCGCGCCTTCCGGCAATGCGCGCAGGTTTGCGTCCAGAAGAAATGAAGATAAATACGTGGCTCGCCTGTCATGGTCCGGGTAACCCACCAGTCTTCCGGGACCGCGGGAGCAGCTCCGGCAAATACCGGCAGACAAAACAACAACAGACTTAGCAGCAGCAGCCTAATCTCAACCCATTGGTTTTCGACTCTCACACCTCACACCTTGATTCTAACCACCACGACCTAATACCTCAGGGCTCCAGCCGCTCCAGCAGCCATTCCCCCTCCTTCTGCAAGCGATAGCGTAACCGGTCGTGCATCCGGCCATGGCGGCCTTGCCAGAATTCAATCATTTCTGGCTTCAACCGGTAGCCGCCCCATTGGTTTGGCATTGGAATGTTGTCATCGGGGTATTGATCCGCCAACTGCTGATAACGCTCCTCAAGCACCTGGCGGTTGGCCACCACCTGGCTTTGCCGCGAGGCTAGCGCACCCAATCGGCTCTCGCGTGGCCGGCTGCGGAAATAGATTTCCGATTCAGCGGGTAAAACCTTACTAACCATTCCCTCAACCCGTACCTGCCGTTCCAGCTCCAACCATACGAACACCAGGGCAGCATGGGGATTTTCCGCAAGTTGTTGGCCTTTGTCGCTGCGATAGTTGGTATAGAACGCGAATCCATCAGTATTGCAATCCTTGAGCAGCACCACACGCGCAAACGGGCGGCCAGTACGATCCGCAGTAGCCAGCGTCAGTGCATTGGGCTCCGGCAACTGAGCATTGATAGCTTCATCCAGCCAGCGCTGAAACTGTCGAATGGGATCGGAATCCACTTTAGCCTTGGTTAAGACGCCCAAGGAATACTCATGACGTAGTTCAGCAAGGGATTGACTCATAACCGCAGGACTCCAGGGCTGATCATTTGGAAGATAGGCATCTTATACTATTTAGTCTTAAGCGTTTATCTACTCTGCCTTTCAATCATCTAGGCGGAGAAAAATTCTTTATTAATATCATCTAGTTATCATGAAATGAGATCATGTCCTCCATCCTGCTCTCGACCCTGAATGCCCGCTACTTCCACTCTTCGTTAGGATTACGTTACCTGTACGCCAACCTTGGGGAATTACAGGCAGATGCAGCCCTGCGCGAGTTCATCATTACTCAGCGGCCATTGGATATCGCCGAGGCGCTGCTAACCGAGCAACCGCGGATTATTGGTTTTGGCGTATACATTTGGAACGTGGTAGAAACCACCCAGGTGATTGCGCTACTCAAGCAGGTGCGCCCGGAAATACAAATTGTGTTAGGCGGCCCAGAGGTCAGTTATGAGTGGGAACAGCAACTCATTGTAAAATTAGCCGATTATTTAATCACGGGTCAAGCCGATCTAGCTTTTTCCCAACTGTGCCGGCGTTTGCTGGCTAATGATCCACCGGATGGCAAGGTTATAACTTCTCAACCACCCCCCCTGAGTGACCTGGCGTTACCATATTCTTTTTACCACGATGAGGACATTGCGCACCGCTTGATCTACGTGGAAGCCTCACGAGGTTGTCCATTTAAGTGCGAATTTTGTCTCTCAGCGCTGGATCAAAATACCCAATCGTTTCCACTGGAGCTGTTCCTAGCTGAGATGGAACGGCTTTATCAACGAGGCGTGCGCCATTTCAAGTTCGTCGATCGTACCTTCAATCTGAATATCAGGATCAGTACGCAAATTCTGGATTTCTTCCTCGCACGAGTCGACAAACAACTATTCCTGCATTTTGAAGTCATTCCCGACCATTTACCGGATCCACTGAAGAACCGGATTGCCCGCTTTCCAGCCGGTTCGCTGCAGCTCGAAATCGGCATACAAACGTTTAATCCTACAGTGCAGGCCCATATCAGCCGTAAGCAGCATGACCGGAAGACTGAGGAAAATTTAACCTGGTTGCGTCAACACACGAACGCTTATCTACATACTGACCTGATCGCGGGTCTGCCCGGAGAGGATCTAGGCAGTTTCGCCGCTAGTTTTGATCGATTGATAGCGCTAGACCCGCATGAAATTCAAGTTGGGATTCTCAAACGCCTGCGTGGCACACCGATTGACCGGCATACTGCGCCATTGGATTGCCGCTACAACCCGCATCCACCCTATAACCTGTTGTGTTCAGAATTATTAGACTTCGCAACTTTGCGGCGCCTAGAACGTTTTGCCCGCTACTGGGATTTGATTGGCAATTCGGGGCGTTTCGCACAAACTCGTCCGCTTTTACTGGATAACGCACCTTTTCGGCGCTTCATGTCGCTAAGCGACTGGCTGTTCACTACGGCCGGCCAGACACATCAGTTCGCCTTAGAGCGGTTGTTCGATTGGCTGTACCGGGGACTGACAGACGTATTGAGCGTCGATGCAGCAATGGCTCGCCATGTATTGGCCGAGGATTATCAAGCCAGCGGCGCGAAGGGCTGTCCGGCGTTCTTGCGGGCCAGCCAGCCAGCCGCTGCAAAAACTGCTAAAGCAGCTAGAAACGCCGCCACGCCCGATCGCCAGGCCCGGCGGCAACAGGAGAAACGCTGAAAATTCAGGTGGTTTGGAAGATAACTGCAATTTCTACGGTTTATAGGCGCTTGGCGCATAAATCAATTAATTAATTGATTTTATAATGCTTTATCGTTTTATAAAATTTTGTTATCTAATTTTAAATCAATGTATTACGTTGAATTATGCACCAGCGCCCGGTTTATATTAAAACGCCTGATATCACCCAGTTGACTCTTGATCGCAAATGGAGTGGTCGACTGGCTGGCTGCCGATCGTGCGCTCCAGCCAGTTTAATAAGACATCTGCTGCCTCACACCAGTTTACCTCCAGCATCATAGCGTGTGCCATGTTCGGGATGATCTGCGCCTCAGTTCGATAGAAACGGGCCGTTTCCCGTACAATTGCCGGCGAAATAAAGACATCATTTTGCGCGCCCATCACTATCAATGGTAACCACAGCTGGCCGGACTTCAGTCTTAACAAGTCAAACCATATCATGTCCATCGCGACCATTTGCGACTCTGCCTGTACTAGACCGAAGTACTCTTGCAATTTTGATCGTGGCGTCTCCCGGGAAAACAGCAGTTGCTGCATCATATCAAGCGATCCGTAACTAGGCCCAAGCAACGAGAACGCGACCATTTGCTGAAACAGGATCGGATGCCGCATCGCCATATGCAAGTTACTCGATAACAAACCTTGCGGCGGTACCGAAGCCATCAGCCCCATGCCAGCAATTCCAACATGTTCCTCTAGGTATTTTTGAATCACCATGCCACCCATCGAATGGCCAATCAACATCGGTGGATTGGGCATGGTTTGAACCGCCTGTTCCAGATCAGCAACATAATCGGCCAACCGCCAACGGTGCAATCGTTCATGACCTTCGCTCAAGCCATGACCTCGCAGGCTCACTGCGTGCGCCTCATAGCCGTGGCAGGCGAAATAAGGCAAGAAGTTTTCGTCCCAAACCCGGGCATCCGAAAATGAACCATGCACGAAGAGCAACGGTGTTGATTTAGGGGTGGCCTCTGGATAGCGGCTGATCATATCCAGCTTCATAAGCATCTTTCCTGTCAGTTTGTCGGAAGAGGGAATTGTAATCGTTCATTCCCCGGCAGCGGGAAGAGGAGCGAGAATATAGTTGGCTCGCCGGCCGGCAATGGCGGTTCGGACAGGGGGTCAAGACGGGTATCTCCGTTGCCAATGGCTATCGATGGACTGTCTAGGATCGTAACGCATGATATTAGCCAACTACACATAGGACAGGCTCTAGGATGGAATATCCGCTCATCAGTGACCAATTTGATTCCAAAAATATCTGTTTCATAAATTTTGGATACCATCCATCGGCGAGGCACATTCCCAAGCACCTTTCGACAAGCTGCTATAATTTTAAAACCTGGCTACAAGTCGCATCATTAGGAAAGCTCATGTCGCAATCGCTTTGGCCTGGCAAACCTTATCCGTTGGGCGCTTTTTGGGATGGCAAGGGCGTTAATTTCGCTCTATTTTCAGAAAACGCCACGCAGGTTGAATTGTGTTTGTTTAATGAAAAAAACCGGGAAACCCGGCTGGAACTTAAAGAGGTCAACAAATTTGTTTGGCACGGTTACATACCCGGAATGGAACCGGGTCAACGCTATGGATTCCGGGTGCATGGTCCATTCACGCCGCATGAAGGCCACCGGTTCAATCCTAACAAACTGCTGATTGATCCCTACGCCAAGGCGCTCGACGATGACGTCCAGCCGGGTGAAGCCATTTTCGGCTATCCGTGGAACCAGCCTGAGGACGATCTAGCCTTTTCCGGAAGCGACAGCGCACCGCTGATGCCAAAGGCTGTGGTGGTCGATCCGCGTTTCGACTGGGAAGGCGATGAATTGCTGCGAACCCCTTGGCACGAGACAGTAATTTACGAAATGCACGTCCGGGGATTTACCCGTTTGCACCCGGACATTCCTCCAGAATTACGCGGCACTTACGCCGGCCTGGCACATCCTGCCGCTATCGCGCATCTGCGATCAATCGATATAACGGCGGTCGAACTGATGCCGGTGCATCACTACCTCGCTTATCCGGGCCACCTCGCAAGCACCAGGTTGTGTAACTATTGGGGTTACGACTCACTGAATTTCTTTGCTCCCTACTCCGGCTATAGCGCCAGTGGCGCTCGGGGCCAACAGGTGCAGGAATTCAAAGAGATGGTCAAGACGCTGCACCGGGCCGGCATCGAAGTCATTCTCGATGTGGTTTACAACCACACCGGCGAAGGCAGCCACATGGGGCCAACCTTGACCCTTCGAGGGGTGGACAATGCCGCCTATTACCGGTTGGTCGAGGATAACCCGCGCTACTACATGGATTTCACCGGTTGTGGCAACTCGCTCAACGTTCGTCATCCGCAAGTGCTCAAGCTCATCATGGACAGTCTGCGCTACTGGGTGCTGGAAATGCATGTTGACGGCTTCCGCTTCGACCTCGCCTCGGCACTGGCGCGGGAACTGTATGCCGTCGACCGGCTGGCCGCATTCTTCGACATCATTCACCAGGACCCGGTACTGTCCGACGTGAAACTGATCGCCGAGCCGTGGGATGTCGGGGAAGGTGGCTATCACGTCGGCGGCTTCCCGTTACTATGGTCAGAATGGAATGGCCGCTACCGCGATACGGTGCGTGACTTCTGGCGCGGCGAGCCAAGCCGGCTGGCCGAATTCGCCTTCCGTTTCACCGGCAGCTCTGATCTGTATCAATCCAATGGCCGCAATCCCAGCGCCAGCATTAACTTCATCATCGCTCACGACGGCTTCACCCTGCGCGATCTGGTCAGCTACAACGAAAAACACAACGAAGCCAATAATGAGAGCAGCCGCGATGGAGAAAGCCACAACCGCTCTTGGAATTGCGGGGTCGAGGGTGAAACCGATGATCCGGCAGTTCTGCAACTGCGTCAGCGCCAGCAGCGCAATTTCCTGGCGACGCTGTTTCTATCACAGGGCGTTCCCATGCTGCTGGCGGGTGATGAAATGGGCCGCACGCAGCATGGCAATAACAATGCTTACTGCCAGGATAACGAGATTTCCTGGCTGAATTGGGACCTGCCAGAGGAAAATGCAGCACTGCTAGAATTCGTGCGTGAGTTGATGGCGTTCCGCTATAAACATCCGGTGCTGCGGCGCCGCAAATGGTTTCAGGGACGCTCAATCCACGGTTCCGGCGTCCATGACATCGTCTGGTTCAACCCGGATGGCGGTGAAATGACTGAGGAACAATGGCACGATGGCTTGACCAAGGCGATTGGCATTTTCCTAAACGGCGAGGAGATCGCCACTCCCAACCGGCGTGGCGAACGGATTATCGACGACAGTTTTATCCTGTTATTCAACGCAGATGATGAGACGATCGAATTCAGCTTGCCTGAGGCTCTGCTGGGCTGGGAATGGCGCACCGTCATGGATACTGCTCAACCCCGTTTTCTGCAACGCGGCCGCTGCTACAGCGCCGAGGCGCCAACCGTACCCGTAGCCAGCCGGGCGCTGGTGGTCTTGCAACAGCTATCCAATTCCAGCATTCAATAGCTGCAGGATACGCATCGCGTACCTTGTCCAGCTTCCAGATTTGTGTTTTGCCGATAAAACAGCAATTCAATCTACTGACTACGATTCGCCACGGAGGCATCATTCTTATGAACCCCATCAAACTGGGCGCTGATTATCGCGGCGGCCACCAATGTATTTTCACTTTATGGGCACCCTTACTGAAACAAGCGGCGGTCCACCTCGTCGCGCCCGAGGACCGGTTGATTCCCATGATCCGCGACGAGCGCGGTTACTGGCATGCCACTGTCACTGGCATCAAACCCGGCGCACTCTACTTCTACCAGTGGGACGGGGAAACCGATCGCCCCGATCCCGCCTCCTACAGCCAGCCGCAAGGCGTGCATGGCCCCTCACGAGTCGTCGATCACAGCTTTTCCTGGACCGATGCCGGTTGGCAACCGCCACCGCTGCAACAATGGGTCATGTACGAGCTGCACGTCGGAACGTTCACTGCCGAGGGTACTTTTGACGCGATCATCCCTCGTTTGCCAGAGCTGCGGGAACTAGGGATCAATGCACTAGAACTGCTGCCGGTTGCTCAGTTTCCCGGCAGCCGCAACTGGGGCTACGATGGCGTTTACCCCTACGCGGCACAGGATTCCTATGGTGGGGTCGAGGGTCTCAAGCGGCTCGTCGATGCCTGCCATCGCGAGGGTTTGGCGGTCATCATGGATGTGGTTTACAACCATCTTGGCCCCGAAGGTAATTACCTGTGGGGATTGGGGACCTATTTTACCAATCAGTACCGTACCCCCTGGGGCGATGCAGTCAATTACGATGGCCCGCACAGCCCCGGCGTCCGTGAATACATGGCGGGAAATGCGCTGTACTGGCTGGAAACCTGCCATTGCGACGCATTGCGCTTGGATGCAGTCCACGCCATTTACGACTTTGGCGCCCGCCATATCATGGCGGAACTGGCCAACGCCGCCGCCGATTGCGGACAACGCCAAGGCCGGCCTTTCTATCTCATCGCCGAAAGCGATCTCAATGATCCACGCATGGTTCGTCCGCCGGACATTGGCGGTTACGGGCTGGACGCGCAATGGAGCGACGATTTCCACCATGCCTTGCACACCGTGCTGACCGGCGAGCGGCATGGCTATTACGAGGATTTCGGCGCCTTGGAACAACTAGCGCAAGCCTATCGCCGGCCATTCGTCTACGCCTGGGATTACTCGCCACACCGCCAGCGTTTCCACGGTGACGATCCTGGCGGCAATTGCCCGGCCTGGCGTTTTGTGGTGTGCAGCCAGAATCATGACCAAGTCGGTAACCGGGCACTGGGTGACCGGTTTTCGGGCCTGCTGCCATTTCCAGCGCTGAAGCTGGCCGCAGCGGCAGTGCTCCTATCGCCCTACCTGCCGCTGTTGTTCATGGGCGAAGAATATGGCGAACCCCGTCCGTTCCTCTACTTCATCAGCCACAGCGACCCGGCGTTGATCGAAGGGGTGCGTGAAGGCCGTAAAAAGGAATTTGCAGCGTTTCATGCCGAAGGCGAAGCGCCAGACCCCCAGTCCGAAGCGGCTTTCCAGGGTTCAAAACTGCAATGGGAACTTAGCAAAACGGGCCGGCATAGCCAATTGCGCGCCTTTTACCGCGAGCTGCTGCGCTTGCGGCGGGAACTGCCAGCGCTGGCCCGGCTGGATAACGCCAGCCTGATTGCAACCGTGATCGCACCGGGTGTATTGGAACTACGGCGCTGGCGCGATAGCAATCAAGTAGTCATCTGGCTGAATTTTGACACCCGCCCGGCAACCATCCCTGTCAAGCTGGACGCTGGGCCATGGGATAAGCAATTGGATGCAGCTGATCCGGTCTGGGGTGGCGAAGGTTCCGCTTTACCAAAGCAATTGACCAATAAAATGGCTTCAAGCGCACTCACCCTCTCGCCTTACGCCGTCGTGGTTTACGCGGCCGGTGTCCCCGCCTGAACGTTTACCACAAGGACTCAATATCCATGATGCGCATTCCTGTCACCACCTATCGCCTGCAATTCACCCCAGACTTTGGCTTCGACGATGCTGCTGCTATCGCGCCCTACCTAGCCGAATTGGGAATCTCCGATATTTATGCCTCACCGATTCTCACGCCGCGACATGGCAGCCAGCATGGTTATGATGTCGTCGATGCGCACACCATCAATCCTGAACTGGGCGGCATAGAGCGGTTCGAGGCGCTCCATCATGTGCTGAAACAGCAAGGAATTGGCTGGGTACAAGATATCGTGCCCAACCATATGGCGTTCGACAGCCAGAATCAGCTATTGGTGGATGTGCTGGAAAATGGTCCGGACTCGCCCTATCGCGAATTTTTTGATATCAACTGGAGCCATCTTTATGAAGGAATCCGCGGCCGGGTACTCGCACCGTTTCTCGGCAAATTCTACGGCGATTGCCTGGAAAGCGGTGAATTACAATTACGCTACAATGAGCAAGGATTGGCTGTTCACTACTACGATTTCCGTTTCCCGATTCGCATCGAATCCTACTACCGGTTATTGACCTATGATCTGGGGCGGTTACGCGCCCGGCTTGAGCGCAACCACCCGCACTTCGTCAAATTCTTGGGGGTGCTTTACCTGCTCAAATATATTCCGTCCGGTGAAGAGGGACGGGAACGCTACGACCAGATTTCCTTCATCAAGCAGATGTTATGGGAACTGTGGAACGGCAGCCCTGAAGTGCGTGAATTCATTGAGGAGAATATTCGTATCTTCAATGGCGAAGTCGGTAAACCCGAAAGCTTCGATCTGCTGGACAGCCTGCTCGATGAGCAATTCTTCCGGCTATCCTACTGGAAGGTCGGTAACGAGGAACTGAATTACCGGCGATTTTTCACCATCAATGACCTGATCTCGCTACGGATCGAGGATGCCAAGGTCTTTGACTTCACGCATGAGTTAATCCTAAAGCTGGTGGCCGAAGGGAAGATCAATGGCCTGCGGATCGATCACATCGATGGTCTCTACGACCCTGCGCAGTATCTGCACCGCCTGCGTGAACAAGCACCTTATGTTTATCTGGTCGTAGAAAAGATTCTGGAGCACGGCGAAGAATTGCCGGTAAATTGGCCATGCCAAGGCACCAGCGGATACGATTTTCTCGGCATGATCAATGGTTTGTTCTGCCAGCCGGCCACCGAAGCAGAATTCACCAGAATTTATCACTCATTTATTGGCAACACCACATCCTGCGAAGCTCTCATTGACCACAACAAGCGCATGATCGTCGACAAGCATCTGGCTGGCGACATTGACAATCTGGCGCATCTTCTTAAGCGCATTTCTGAGCGTTACCGTTACGCCAGCGATTTTACCCTGTATGGGCTTCAGGTAGCGCTGATCGAAATTCTGGTACTGTTCCCGGTTTATCGGACCTATATTGGCCGGACCGGTATCAGCCGGGCCGACCAGGAATATATCCGGCAGGTCATTGCCCAAGCCCGGCTCAACATTCCCAATTTCCGCAATGAGCTGAATTTCATCGAACGGTTCCTGCGCCTGGAATTTGATGAGCACATGGCGGCTGAGGACAAAGACCAGTGGTTGCATTTTATCATGCGGTTGCAGCAGTTCACCGGACCCTTGATGGCCAAGGGCGTCGAGGATACGGTGTTCTATGTCTATAACCGGCTGTTATCGCTCAACGAGGTCGGCGCAGGACCGTTACAGTTTGGTATCGATCTTGATGAATTTCACGCCTTCAATCAGCAACGGGTGGCCTCTTGGCCCCATGCCATGAATGCCAGCGCCACCCATGATACCAAGCGAGGCGAAGATGTCCGCGCCCGATTGAACGTACTGTCAGAAATGCCAGATGTGTGGGAACACCATTTGCGAGAGTGGCACGAGATCAACCACTCACGCAAGGTGCAAACCAATGCTTCGATTGCCCCCGAGAACGACGATGAATATTTGCTATATCAGACCTTGCTGGGTGCATATCCCTTCGATCTAGCCGATTATCCGGGCTTCATCGAGCGGGTCAAAGCCTATTTAATTAAAGCCACCCGTGAAGCGAAGGTTCACACCAACTGGCTGGAGCCAAATAGCCAATACGAAGATGCCTTGCTGACTTTTGCTGAGCGCGTGATGGAACCGGGCAAGGATAACCCTTTTCTGCAAGCGTTCCTGCCATTCCAGCGGCAGATACAGCATTACGGTATTCTCAATTCACTGGGCCAGACTCTTCTCAAACTCACGACGCCTGGCCTGCCTGATTTTTACCAAGGTACCGAGTTATGGGATTTGAGCCTGGTCGATCCTGATAACCGGCGGCCAGTGGATTTCGAGCGGCGCAGTGCGATGCTCAAAGTGCTGCATAACCGTGCCAATGGGAACATTCTGCAATTGATTATGGAACTGCTGGCAGCGCCAGAAGATGGCCGGATCAAGTTGTTTTTGATCTATCGTGCCCTACAAGCGAGGCAGGCCGAACCGGAATTGTTTCAGCACGGCGCTTACCAGAAATTAACGGTGATTGGCAGCCTCAAATCACATGTCGTAGCGTTCGCCCGGGAATTAGGCGAACGGCGGGCACTGATCATCGTGCCACGCTTTCCAAGCAGTTTGGTCAAGGATAGTGAATACCCATTAGGCGAGACAGTTTGGCATGAAACTCGAGTATTGCCGCCAACCGGCTCCCGCCTGAGCTGGCGCAATGCCCTCACTGGGGAGGCCGTGCAGGGCGAGGAGGCATTATGGTTGCGGGAGGCGCTTCAGCATTTCCCAGTGGCGCTGCTGATCAACGAACCGGGCCAAAGCTGACTTTGAGGAACGGTTGAGGAGAGAAGGTCCACTACTTGGTTTCGTGTTCACCCAACCCTTGATTGCGGCGGCGGGCACGCTGCCGCAGTCGTGCCAAGTACATAACCGGACCCGATAAGCCGTATAACAGGAAGCCGAGAAAGAGTATCTTGGGAGGATCGATCGAAGTAAACACGAAGATCAATACGACCAGCAGCGCCGCCATAAAGGGCATGCGTCCGTGCAGATCGAACTGCTTGAAACTGAAATAGAGGACATTGCTGAACATCAGGGCGCCTGCACCGATGGTGACGACCAGCGCCGGCCACAGCATCTGTGGACCCGTCAGTCCCAGATCAGTGCAGAACCAGACCAATCCCGCTACGATCGCTGCCGCTGAGGGGCTGGGCAAGCCGATGAAATAACGTTTATCCGCACTGCCCAGTTGCACGTTGAAACGCGCTAGCCGCAACGCGGCCATCACCGTATAAAAAAATGCCGCCAGCCAGCCAAGTTTGGACAGAAAAGGCCCGGTGTCGGCCATCGTTCCCAGTGCCCATTCATACATGATGAGAGCCGGCGCCAGGCCGAAAGACACCAAATCGGCCATGCTGTCGTACTGAGCGCCGAACTCGCTTTCAGTGTGCGTCATGCGCGCCACCCGGCCATCCAGCCCATCCAGGATCATCGCGATGAACACAGCGATAGCGGCAAGTTCAAAGCGACCACGCAGCGCAGCAATGATCGCGTAGAAACCGCAGAACAGGGCCGCAGTGGTGAACAAGTTAGGCAGCAGATAGACGCCGCGCGAACGGCGGGCTTCAGGGAGTTCGTCTTTGGTCATGAGAGATGGAGGGTTATTTTCCAGGGTTTGGGAATTGTAGTATCCATACCCATCAAGCCGTGCGATAAGAAATTTCTCACCAAATAAAAGCAGGGCGCGAATCAATTAGAAGGCTGCGCCCTGCCGCTGATGTACGACCTCAGTTCTTACTGGCATCCACCAGCCGGTTGGCTTTAATCCATGGCATCATGCCACGCAGCTTGTCGCCGACCTGCTCAATCGGGTGTTCGCGGCTAATGCGGCGATTGGCCTTGAGCACCGGCGCACCGGCCTGATTCTCCAGGATAAACTCGCGGGCAAATTGGCCAGTCTGGATTTCCTTGAGAATCCGGCGCATTTCGGCTTTGGTAGCCTCGGTGATGATACGCGGGCCGCGCGAAAAGTCACCATACTCCGCCGTGTTGGAAATCGAATAGCGCATGTTGGCGATGCCACCCTCATAAATCAAATCGACGATCAATTTGACTTCATGCAAACACTCAAAATAGGCCATTTCCGGGGCATAACCGGCTTCTACCAGCGTCTCGAACCCGGCCTGAATCAGCGCAGTCAAACCACCGCACAGCACCACCTGCTCGCCGAATAGGTCGGTTTCGCATTCCTCGCGGAAACTGGTCTCGATCACCCCGGCGCGACCGCCGCCATTGGCCGAGGCGTAGGACAACGCAATGTCCCGGGCCTGGCCGGAAGCATCCTGCGCAACCGCGATCAGCGAGGGGACACCGCCGCCCTGGGTATACGTGGAGCGCACCAGATGACCCGGTCCCTTGGGGGCAATCATAATCACGTCCAGATCAGCGCGTGGCACGACACCGCCAAAATGAATGTTGAAACCGTGGGCAAAGGCCAATGCGGCCCCTTGCTTGAGCTTGGGCTCAATCTGCCGGTAGATTGCACCCTGATGCTCATCGGGGGCGAGAATCATCACTACATCGGCCATTGCGGCGGCATCCTCGACCGGCTTAACCGTCAGACCGGCAGCTTCCGCTTTGGCTGCTGAGGTGGAGCCTGACCGCAACCCGACGATGACATTTACACCAGAATCACGCAGGTTGAGGGCGTGGGCATGGCCTTGGGAGCCATAGCCAATGATAGTAACGGTTTTACCCTTGATCAGGGACAAGTCGGCGTCTTTGTCGTAATAAACATTCATTGAATAATTTTCCTTGAAACGGGAGATCAAAACGATCAGAAACCCAAAAAACAAACCGCCCCCAACACAAAGCCAGGGACGGAAAAGGAGTGACAACAGGACGTCAGACGTGCAGCGCCTTTTGCCCACGGGCGATGCCGGTTGCACCGGAACGCACCACTTCCAGAATCGCATCCTTCTCGACCGCATTCAGGAAGTTATCTAACTTCCCGCCAGGGCCCGTCAGCTCGATGGTGTAAGTCGACTCGGTCACATCAAGAATGTGGCCGCCAAAAATCTCCGATAAACGCATCATCTCAGCGCGTTGCTCGCCAACAGCCTTGGTCTTGACCAGCATCAGTTCCCGTTCGATGGAATCGGTCTCGCTCAAGTCAATCAACTTGACCACATCGATCAGTTTATTGAGCTGCTTAACGATCTGCTCAATGATCTGTTCATTGCCGGAGGTGACCAGAGTCAGTCGCGACAGGGTCGGATCATCCGTCGGGGCGACGGTCAAACTTTCGATGTTGTAGCCCCGTGCTGAGAACAAGTTAGCCACCCGCGACAGCGCGCCGGCTTCGTTCTCCATCAGAATGGAAATCATATGACGATTGCTATTATCGCTATTGTTCACACCAGCACCATCCCTTCTTCATGAGTCGAAACCATCTCGTCACGTTCAGCCAGCAGCATCTCGTTCTGGCCACCGCCCGAGGGGATCATCGGGAACACGTTCTCGCTTTGATCGGTAATAAAGTCCAAGAACACCGTGCGATCCTTCATAGCAAATGCTTCGCGCAGTGCGCCTTCCACATCGCCCGGCTTCTCGATGCGCATCCCCACATGACCATACGCTTCAGCCAGCATGACAAAATTCGGCAGCGCCTCCATGTAAGTCATGCTATAGCGCTTTTGGTAGAAAAACTCCTGCCACTGCCGCACCATGCCGAGATAGCCATTGTTCAGGTTCACGATCTTGACCGGTGTGTAGTACTGCTTCATGGTCGATAATTCCTGCAGCATCATTTGAATGCTGCCATCGCCGGTCACGCAGGCGACATCTTGATCCGGGAACGCCAGTTTGGCGCCCATCGCCGCTGGCAAGCCAAAGCCCATCGTGCCGAGACCGCCGGAATTGATCCACTGGCGAGGCCGGTCGAAGTGATAATACTGAGCAGCCCACATTTGGTGCTGGCCAACATCAGAAGTGATGATCGCCTTGCCTTCGGTGACTTGGTACAGCTTCTCGATCACATATTGTGGCTTTATCACCTCATCACTTTGCCGGTAACTGAGCGATTTTATCGCCCGCCACTCGTCGATCTGCCGCCACCAGTGTTCTAGCGCTTTGGTATCGGGCTTGAGCTTCTCGTCACGGATGACGCTGATCATTGCCCGCAACACATTCGGCACCGAGCCGACAATGGGAATATCTACCTGCACATTTTTGGAAATCGACGATGGATCGATATCGATATGAACAATTTTGGCTTCCGGGCAGAATTTTTCGATTTTACCTGTCACCCGATCGTCAAAGCGGGCACCGATGGCGATCAGCACATCACAATGATGCATGGCCATGTTGGCTTCATACGTGCCATGCATCCCCAGCATACCGATAAACTGCCTATCGGTCGCTGGATAAGCGCCTAAGCCCATCAGGGTATGGGTAATCGGATAGCCGAGTAATTGCGTGAGTTCCACCAATTCCGTGGAGCCATCGCTCAAAATCACCCCGCCACCCGTATAAATCATTGGTTTTTTGGCAGACATCACCAAATCCACCGCTTTGCGGATCTGGCCCGCGTGGCCTTTAATCGTTGGGTTATAGGAACGCAGTTTGATTTTCTTGGGATAATGAAATTCGGCTTTGCCGATCGTAATATCCTTGGGCAGATCGATAAGTACCGGACCAGGACGGCCAGTGCTAGCGATGTAAAAAGCCTTCTTGACAGTTTCTGCCAGATTCTTGATATCCCTAACCAGGAAGTTATGCTTGACGCAGGGCCGGGTGATACCGACGGCATCGACTTCCTGAAAGGCGTCATTACCAATCAGGGCGGTAGGGACTTGACCGGAAAATATTACGAGCGGAATGGAATCCATGTAAGCATCGGCGATACCGGTAACTGCATTCGTGACACCGGGACCGGAAGTGACCAGCACCACTCCAGTTTTGCCGCTGGCACGGGCATACCCTTCGGCGGCATGGACAGCAGCCTGCTCATGGCGGACCAGAACGTGCTTGATTTTTTCCTGGGCGTACAGCGCATCGTAGATGTGCAGCACAGCGCCGCCCGGATAACCAAACATGCAATCGACGCCTTCTTCGTGAAGGCAGCGAACAAGAATTTCAGCACCAGTGATCGGTTCCACGGTGTGGACTCCTCGTGATAAATCGGGGTTAGTTTATAAGGTTGACAATCAGCAAGATGCTTCTTCGCCAAGGTACGGGGCATCGTGGCGTGGCCATGAGGTAGCTGCCGGGGCCGCGGCTAGGCAGGATCACCGCCGTGCGGCAGGGGTATACCCGGCGGGCACAACCCGCCATGAAAGCCGCCAAGTACACGTCGAGCGCGAGCCTTGCGGACAGGCTATACTACACAACTTTATTTTCTAGCAAAATCCCGATGGTTGACTCAAAGCAAGAGGTTCGCTTGCCAGAGACATAGCAGGGTATCCAGCCTGTGTCCAAGCGGACACGGTGCCCTTTCTACACCAAAACAACGATGTGAGGCTCTTATGTTGAAACGAACACTGTTATGCATGGTGCTAGTAGGCAGTTGCGGGCTGATAACCAATGCCCAAGCGCAGCAATTTATCTATAAATGGATTGACGAAAAGGGCCAGCCGCAGTATTCAGAGCTACCACCGCCGAGCGGCATACCCTATGAAACAGTGCGTAAACCCGGTAGTGCAACGCCAGGCGCTGAGGCTGCCCGCGACCTAACCAAGGAGCAGGAAGAACTGGCTCGAACGCTTGCTGAGGAAGAGGCCAAGACCCAGAAGCAGCAGGAACAGGCAAAAAAGGAAGCCGAGGATCAACGCGCCAAGAACTGTGAAATTGCTAAAAAGAACGTTGCAGCACTTCAAAGTAACCGGCCAGTAGTCAGATCTGATGACAAGGGTAACAAGGTGACTCTTGGTGCTGAGGAACGTGCTGCCGAGTTGCAGAAAGCCCAAAAAGACCAGGATTATTTCTGCAATCCCTGATCATTGATACTTCACAAGGCCGATTCATGCGTGTATCCCGTTTTCCGCTCTTTACCGTCAAGGAAACCCCGGCTGATGCCGAGGTGGTCAGCCACCAACTCATGCTGCGGGCGGGCCTCATCCGCAAATTAGCTGCGGGCATCTACACTTGGCTACCACTGGGCCTGCGCGTGTTGCGCAAGGTCGAAGCGGTGGTGCGAGAGGAGATGAACCGTGCTGGCGCCTTAGAACTGTTCATGCCGGCGGTACAGCCGGCAGAACTGTGGCAGGAATCCGGCCGCTGGCAAAAGTACGGTCCCGAATTGTTGCGGATCAAGGATCGCCATGAACGTGACTTCTGCTTTGGGCCGACCCATGAGGAGGTCATCACCGACTTGTTCCGCCGCGAGATTAAGAGTTACCGGCAATTACCGGTCAACTATTACCAGATTCAGACTAAATTCCGCGATGAAGTTCGTCCGCGATTTGGTGTCATGCGAGCCCGCGAATTTCTAATGAAAGACGCTTATTCCTTCCATATCGATCAGGTTTCGTTGCAAGAAACCTATGACGCAATGTATCAAGCCTATTCATCGATCTTCAACCGGCTCAATCTGAAATTTCGCGCGGTATTGGCCGACACCGGTAGCATCGGCGGTGCACGTTCGCATGAGTTTCACGTCCTAGCTGAATCCGGCGAAGACGCCATCGCCTTTTCCACGGATAGCGATTATGCCGCCAACGTGGAAATGGCTGAGGCGTTAATGCCTGCGGATGGACGACCGGAACCCAATGAGGCCCTGACCCGGGTCCATACGCCTGGAATCAAGACTATTACCGAGCTGTGCGCATTCCTCAAGATCCCCGCTGAGCGCACAGTGAAAGCTGTGGTTGTGGATGGGGAAGATGGAAGACCGGTGTTGCTGCTGGTGCGCGGTGATCATGAAGTGAATCTAATCAAGGCAGCAAAACTGCCTCAAGTCAAAGAACCGCCAGTCTTCACCAGTCCCGAGGCCATTCACACGGCGTTCGGCGCCAATCCCGGTTCACTCGGCCCTGCCGGATTTGCGGGGACCGTCATTGCTGACCGCACAGTAGCGCACATGGCAAATTTTGTGACCGGCGCTAATCAAGACGACTGGCATTTGACCGGTGTCAACTTCGGGCGTGACTGTCCTGAACCGCTGATCACTGACATTCGCAACGTTGTCGAAGGCGACCCCAGTCCGGATGGGCAGGGGACGCTAGCCATCGCCCGTGGCATTGAGGTCGGTCATGTTTTCCAGCTCGGCCGTAAGTACAGTGAGGCTATGAAAGCCGAAGTACTAGGCGAGAAAGGTGAATCATTAACAGTAACGATGGGTTGCTACGGTATCGGCGTATCACGGGTGGTCGCAGCCGCTATCGAACAGAACCACGATGACCGCGGCATTATCTGGCCAACGGCAATGGCACCGTTTCAGGTAGCAATCTTACCGATTGGCGCGGGACGCTCTATTGCAGTGCATGAAGCCACCGAGGCGCTTTATCAAGAACTGCTAGCCGCCGGCATCGACACCTTGCTGGATGATCGCGGCGCCCGGCCTGGCGTGATGTTCGCCGACATGGAATTGATTGGCATTCCGCACAGGATCGTAATCAGCGAACGCAGCCTCGCGGCGGGTCAAGTAGAATATCGCGGCCGGCGTGATGCGGAAAGCACTCAAGTTGCGCAGGAAGCAGTGCTGGGCTGGTTGCGGGAAAGATTGTCTGGAAAGGATTAATCCCTTACCACCTATCAGTTTCTCATCACGGGGCAAACCCGATAGAAGGAAGGTAACGGTTGTTGCATTTGTAGCTTCCGGTGGAGCGCACGCAGACCCCGGGTGAACCAGGAAACGGCGCTACGGGCGAGTTTTCGAAAGGTCCAATGGTGAG
>Ga0209607_1000642_pt1 | contig 30726 bp, 27 predicted proteins | sample AD_UKC117_MetaG_FD_184413 | JGI IMG/M metagenome (GOLD analysis project Ga0209607, IMG submission 184413) | Active sludge microbial communities of municipal wastewater-treating anaerobic digesters from Hong Kong - AD_UKC117_MetaG (SPAdes)... | ecosystem: Engineered > Bioreactor > Anaerobic >... | reverse complement strand
TTTTTGAAGGTCGCTTTGGACAGCGGGCTTTGTTACTCCTGCGGTCTTTGCGTACAGTTCTGCAAGGGCATGGAAAAGCATAACCTTGCCTATAAAAGGCAGGGCTTTGCCGCCGTGAATACGGACGAGTCTGTCCGCCTTAAAAGCTCCTCAGGCGGCGTGTTCTCCGCCTTGGCCGAGGCCGTGATAAGCGACAACGGCGCGGTGTTCGGAGCCGCCTTCGACGAGAGCTTCAGGCTTGCTCATCGCATGGCGGTCGATACGGAGGGCTGTGAAGCGTTTCGCGGCTCGAAGTACCTGCAAAGCCGTGCCGACGGCGCGTATCAAGAGGTCAAAGAGCAGCTTGAATTGGGCAAAGCGGTGCTGTTCTCGGGCACGCCCTGTCAGACGGCCGCGCTTAATGCCTACCTTGGAAGGGATTATGAGAAGCTGCTGACGGTGGATTTAATCTGCCATGGAACTCCGTCTCAAAGGGCGTTGGACGCTTACCTTTGTGAGTTCAAACGCTTAGGCAAGCTCAAGACCGTGTCCTTTCGCGACAAGAGCCGAGGCTGGGCGCGCTTCTCCATGAAGCTCACGGGCGAACGGGCGAGCTATCGAAAGGATTTGGAGACTGACCCCTACCTTACAGCCTTCCTTGCTAACCTCAATCTAAACGAGTCCTGCTACTGCTGCCGCTTCAAGACCTTGGAACGGGCAAGCGATCTTACGCTTGCGGACTACTGGGGCTTTAAGTCGGCGGGCGCGACGGAAAACGACGATAAGGGCGTGTCGCTTGTGATTGCTCAGAGCGAAAAGGGGCTGGAGGCTTTGCGATCGGCGCGGGGGCTGAAGCTTACAAAGGCCGATATCGATAAGGCAGCGGCCGCGAACAGCGCGTTTACCGCTTCCGTGACGCGCCCCATGGACAGGGACGAGTTCTACAAGCGGCTTGACTCGCTTGGCTTTTCGGGGACGGTCAAGTCCCTGCGCCCCATGACCATAAGGCGGCGCGTTTACCGCGCAAAGGACGCGCTTTGGAGAATCAAGCGGAAGCTGCTCGGATAAGGGGCGGTCTTGGGTTCATCGTTCTTCACGGCGGCATTGAATGTTTGAAATGAAAGTTTCGTAGGAGGTTATATGAAAGGTATCATACTTGCGGGCGGCGCCGGCACGCGCCTTTACCCCTTGACCATGGTCACGAGCAAGCAGCTCCTGCCCGTGTACGACAAGCCCATGATTTACTACCCCCTCTCGACACTGATGCTTGCGGGGATAAGGGACATCCTTGTCATCTCAACGCCCGTGGATCTGCCGAACTTTAGACGCTTGCTCGGCAGCGGAGAGCAGTTCGGCATACATCTTTCGTACATGGAGCAGCCGTCTCCGGACGGGCTTGCGCAGGCGTTCATCTTAGGTGAGGACTTCATCGCGGGCGACTGCTGCGCCATGATATTGGGCGACAACATCTTCTACGGGAACGCACTTGGCGATTATCTCAAGGAGGCCGTCCGCGACGCCGAGAACGGCTTTGCCACCGTATTCGGCTATCGCGTCAGCGACCCCGAACGCTTTGGCGTCATGGAGCTTGGCGACGACGGCGCGGTGCTGTCCATAGAAGAAAAGCCCCAACACCCCAAGTCGAATTACTGCGTCACAGGCCTGTATTTCTATGACGGACACGCTTCAAGGCTTGCCAAGTTAGTGCGCCCCTCCGAGCGCGGCGAGCTGGAGATAACCGACCTCAACCGCCTGTATCTGGAGCGCGGGGCGCTGCGGGCGCAGCTTCTAAGGCGCGGCTTTGCGTGGCTTGACACCGGCACAATGGAAGCTCTTGTGGACGCCGCCGACTTCGTGCGCATGATAGAGCAGCGACAGGGCATAAAGATATCCGCGCCCGAGGAGATAGCCTACCGTTTCGGGTGGATAGACCGAGAGCTGCTGCTTATTTCGGCGGCGCGTTACGGAAAATCGCCCTACGGCAAGCATCTTCAGAATGTCGCGGAGGGAAAGCTGCTGTGATAAACGTCATAAAAACCGAATTGGAGGGAGCGCTTTTAGTTGATCCCGTGCTGCACGGGGATCACAGGGGCTACTTTGCCGAGACCTATTCCAAGCGCGACTTTGAGGCCGCGGGCATATGCTGCGATTTCGTTCAGGACAACGAGAGCTTCACCCAAAGGAAGGGGACGCTGAGGGGGCTGCACTTTCAAAACGAGCCTATGGCGCAGGCAAAGCTTGTGCGCGTCATTCGCGGCGCGCTGTACGATGTGTGCGTCGACCTCAGGCGCGGATCGCCAACTTACAGGAGGTGGCTCAAGGTCGAGCTGAGCGGAAGCCGTCATCGTATGCTGTACATTCCGAAGGGCTTCGCGCACGGCTTTGTCACCTTAACGGACGATGTGCTGTTCTGCTACAAGGTGGACAGCTTCTATTCTCCCGAATGCGACAGGAGCGTGCGCTTCGACGACCCCGATATAGGCGTTGATTGGGGAGTTTGTGACCCGATACTGTCCGACAAGGACAGGCAGGCGCCAAATTTTGCGGACAGCGACTGCAATTTTACTTACGGTAAGGAGATTTAGCATGAAGATACTGGTTACGGGCGGCGCGGGCTTTATCGGCTGCAACTTCATAGACTACGAGCTTGAAAAGCACGGCGAGGACGAGATAGTCTGCCTTGACGCGCTCACCTACGCGGGCTATATGGGCAACCTCAACGCTTACATTGGCCTGCCCAACTTCCGATTTGTGAAGGGAAGGATAGAGGACGCGGAGCTTGTGGACAGGCTTTTTGCCGAGGAAGGGTTCGACTTTGTGGCGAACTTCGCGGCGGAGACCCATGTGGACAGATCCCTTATAGACCCCGCGGGCTTTCTTACGACCAACGTTATAGGCACTCAGGTTTTGCTTGACGCCGCGAGGCGTTACGGCGTCTCGCGCTTCCATCAGGTGGGAACGGACGAGGTTTACGGGGATTTGCCGCTTGACCGCCCCGATTTGCGCTTTGTTGAGACGCTTGCGCTAAAGCCCTCAAGCCCCTATTCGGCGTCGAAGGCCTCCGCCGACCTCTTGGCGCTGGCTTATCACAGAAGCTTTGGGCTTGCCGTTACGGTTTCGCGCTGCTCCAACAACTACGGGCCATGTCAGTTCCCGGAGAAGCTCATTCCGCTCATGATTACCCGCGCCTTAAGAGACGAGCCTCTGCCCGTGTACGGCGTGGGCGCGAACGTGCGCGACTGGCTGTATGTAAGGGACCATTGCGCAGCGATTGACCTTATCATGCGAAAGGCGGCGGTAGGCTCCGTGTACAACATCGGCGGCGATGAGGAGCATAACAATCTGAACGTGGTGCGCACCATACTGCGCCTTTTGGACAAGCCGGAAACGCTGATCAGCTTCGTCACCGACCGCCCGGGGCATGACCTCAGGTACGCCATGGACGCGGACAAGCTCAAGACGGAGCTTGGGTGGAGACCCTCCGTGAACTTCGAGGAGGGCATGAAGCACACGGTTGAATGGTATCTTGCCAACAAGGAATGGCTCGCGAACGTCATGAACGCCGATTACCGCCAAAGCTGTGAACGCATATACGGGGAGAAGAAGGTAAGATGAAGCCTAAGCTCTCGGTCATAGTGCCGGTTTACAACCAAGGCGAATACCTGCGACCCTCCGTTGAGTCCGTATTAAGGCAGAGCTTTGCCGACTTGGAGCTGATACTTGTGGACGACGGCTCGACCGACGGGAGCGGCGGGGTGTGCGATGAGTACGCGATAAGGGACGCAAGGGTTCGCGTCATACATAAGCCCAACGGCGGCGTGTCCTCGGCAAGGAACGCGGGGCTTGATGCGGCTTGCGGCGATTTTGTGGCTTTTCTTGACGGCGATGATTGGCTTGAACCCACTCTATATGAGGACGCGATGGCGGCGCTTGCCACAAGCGGCGCGGACGCGTTCATGTTCTGCCACAGTGTGGACTACCCAAGCGGCAGGAGCGAAAAGCGGGCGGCACAGCCCGACAGGGCGGGGCTTTTGACCCGCGAGGAAGCGGTGGGGCTGGTGTACGGCGGCGATCCGTTTCTGGTCACTAAGATTTTTTCAGGCGCTTTGCTGAAGAACCTTCGTCTAAACACCGATATCCACAGGGGCGAGGACAGCATGTTTGCTATCTTGGCGCTTCACAAAGCTAAGAGCGTGTATCGGGTATTGACACCCTATTATCACTATGTCCAAAGCGAGAACAGCGCAGCAAGGGGCGGCGTCAACGCAAGGCAGCTTACGGGCGCGGACGCGCTCAAATGGATGTTCGACTTTGCGGACAGGGAGTACCCAACGCTGCATGGTTCGGCCTTAATCGGGTATCTGAACATACTTATCGAGCTTTGCTACGATATGCATGTCTGCAAATACAGGGACGAGGACTTTGTAAAGCGTGCTGTCATGGAGTGCCGCAGCTATGGCAAGGAGGCTTTGCATACAAGCAAAAGCCGCAAGTTCAAGCTCAAGCTGAGGCTGTTCCGCTTCTCTCCCGCCGTTTTCTGCGCAGTCATAGGCATGTACAGGAGGGGCGAATAATTGAAGCACAGCTATGGAATAGAGCATGGAAGAATTATGCTCAAGCCGATGAGCCTTGAGGAGAGCGAACTCTATCGCAAGGTGAGGAATGATGTTCGCGACTGCTTCATATTTACGGGTGAGATTTCATACGAACAGCAGCAGCGTTGGTTTATGCAGTATGAACTTGAAAAGGATGACTATATGTTTTCCGTTATTCACCGCGACAGCGGAAAATGGATAGGCGGGATAGCCCTTTACGGCTTCAACCCTGACATGAGCTGCTGTGAGTATGGCAGGGTTGTTGCAGCTTCCGCGAGCGTGCGCGAAAAGGGATTGGGTCGGGAAGCGGTTGCGGCAGTCTGCCGCATTGCTTTCGAGAGCTTTGGCGTTTCAAGCGTGGCGGCGTCGGTGCTTTCGGACAACGACAGGGCGCTTGCCTGCGATTATACCGTGGGGTTTCGGCTTATGGGGAACGAACGCCTTGAGGACGGGCGAACGCTTGCGATACTGAGACTGAGCAAAGGCGATTTTTACAACGGCGCGTTTGGCACGCTGTAAGGGAGGATAGGATGTCGATTCAGGTTTTGAAACCTAAGTTTCATGTGGATGAGTGCTTGGAGCAGATCCGTGAGTGCCTTGAAAAGGGCTGGACGGGTTTAGGCTTCAAGACGGTTGAGTTTGAGAGCCGTTGGAAGGAGTATACCGGTCATAAGCACGCCTATTTCCTTAATTCGAATACGGCCGGGCTGTATATGGCTGTGCAGATATTGAAGATGGAGTGCGGATGGGCGGACGACGATGAGATTATCACAACGCCTATCACCTTCATCTCGACCAACCACGCTGTTTTGAAGAACCGTATGCATCCGGTGTTTGCGGATGTTGACGAGTATCTTTGCCTTGATCCCGCGGACGTGGAGCGTAAAGTGACGGAAAAGACCAAGGCTGTTATCTTCGTGGGCTACGGCGGCAGGGTCGGCAGGCTTGAAGAAATAATCGCGCTGTGCAAAGAACATGGGTTGAAGCTCATCCTTGACGCCGCGCACATGACCGGAACACGCATGAACGGGATTTGCCCGGGGACGCTTGACGGCGTTGATGTTGCCGTGTACTCGTTCCAGGCTGTCAAGAACCTCCCTACCGCCGACAGCGGCATGATATGCTTCGACAGCGAAAGGCTTGACGCCATCGCCCGCAAGATAGGGTGGCTCGGCATAAACAAGGATACCTACGCAAGATCCGGGAACAAGGGCAGCTACAAGTGGAATTATGATGTTGAGTACGTGGGACAAAAGGATCACGGCAACTCCGTCATAGCGGCCATTGCCTTGGTACAGCTCAAGTATGTCGATGAGGAGAACCTAAGGCGTCGCGAGATAGTAGCGCGTTATGACGCTGCTTTTGGGGGCAACCCCAAGATTCGCATAGTGGACGCTCCTTTCAAGGACGAATGCTCCTATCATATATACGAGCTTGTCGTTCCCGACAGAGAGGCTTTGCTAAGCGAGCTTGCGCGAAACGATATCTACGGCGGGGTGCATTACAGAGACAACACCGAGTATTCCATGTACGCCTATGCGCACGGCACTTGCCCTAAAGCGCATGAGGTATCACAGCATATAGTCACTTTGCCGCTGCACCTTTGGCTTACGGATGAGGATGTCGAAAGGATTATTACCGTGGTAAACGGCTTTGTCGGCGACTGATGAACACGGCCAAGAAAAGCGTCTATAACATACTGTTTGGGGTTTTGGGGCAGATTGTCACCATCGCGGTGGGCATACTGCTTCCAAGGCTCTTTATCACGAGCTACGGCTCCCAGGTCAACGGCTTTCTGTCCTCCGTCAACCAGTTCTTCGCCTATCTCACGCTCTTGGAAGCGGGGGTGGGTGCGGTCACTGTGCAGGCGCTTTACGCGCCCATCTCACGCGGCGATACCGATAAGATAAACGGAATCATGGCTGCCACAGACAGGCTCTACCGCCGCACAGCCATATTCTATGCCATAGGCGTAGTCGTGCTGGCCGCGATTTTCCCCCTTGTGGTCAAGAGCGAGATAAGCTTACCCTTGCAGGTGGGCTGTATACTGCTCATAGGCGGCAGCGGCGTTGTGAGCTACCTCTTTCAGGCCAAGTATAAGCTGCTCCTTCAGGCGGAGGGCAAGCAGTACGTGCTGTCGAACATAGGCACGGTATCCCACCTAATAATAAGCGTTTCAAAGCTCGTACTCATACTCGTTGGGATGTCCTTTATCTGGCTTCAGGCGGCGCAGCTCTTGGTCACGGGCTGCTTTACGCTCTACTATGCCATATATATAAGCCGCCACTATCCCAAGCTCAGCCTCAAGGTTACCCCCGACGAGAAGGCGTTGGAGCAGAAGAACGCGGCGCTGATACACAACATCGCGAATATGGTGTTCAACCATACCGATGTTCTGCTGCTTACGCTCATATTGCAGGACCTCAAGGTGGTTTCGGTGTATGTGCTGTACAGCGGCTTTGTGGATATGATATCAACGCTTATATCCAACATCAACACGGGCTTTGTGTACCGCTTGGGACAGCTTTACAACACCGAGCGCGAACGCTACCTGGGGATATTCGACTGCTATGAGACCTACTATATGGCCATATCCTTTGGGCTGTACGCGGTCACGCTGATGTTCCTCTACCCGTTCATGGAGCTGTATACGGAAGGGATTACGGACGCCAATTACCTGTTGCCGCTGTTGCCCGTGCTGTTTGTAAGCTATAAGCTGTTGGTGTCGGGCAGAGCCGCCTGCGGAGCCGCAATCAGCTACGCGGGACATTTTAAGAATACGCAGATGCGCTCCGTGATAGAGGCTGTCATTAACCTTACCGTGTCCATAGTTGGCGTCATAGTCTGCGAAAAGCTGTGGGGACGGGGCATATACGGCGTGCTGCTTGGAACCATCGCCGCGCTTATTTACCGAGCCATGGATATGATACTCTACGCAAACAAAAGGGTGCTTTGCAGAAGCTGCTCAATTACGCTAAAGAAGTGGGGCATAAACCTTGTCTTGTTTGTCGGACTCGTGCTTGCATTCAACGCGCTGAAGCTTCCCCTGACAAGGTATCGTTATATCATATTGTTCGCCGCGATCGCCACCGTGGTCACCTTGACCCTGTACATCGCCGTGAACTCGCTGTTCTACCCAAAGGCGTTCCAAATGGTTTGGGGTTATGTAAAGGAGCTGTTCGCAAGGTTCAAAAGCCGCAAAAAGACATAATAGGACTTCGCTAAAAACATGAGGACAGCCTTGTTTAGGTATTTGTAGTTCGGGCGAACCGTGGTTCGCCCGAACTTCTTTGGTTATAGTTGAGGTGGGAGCGCCCCTTGACTTTTGAGATTTGGGCAAGATCCTTCGCTATTGCTCAGGATAACAAGGAAGTTGACAGCTCTATAAGCTTGTTTAGTGCTTGCAATTCACCCCCCACCGTCATCCTGAGCGAAGCGGAGCTTCAGCCACTCTCAATCACATTCCCTGCTCGCCCTTCAACCCCCACTGTCATCCTGAGCGAAGCGGAGCTTCAGCCACTCTCAATCACATTCCCTGTTCGCCCTTCAACCCCCACCGTCATCCTGAGCGAAGTCGAAGGATCTTGAAACAAGCTTGCTCTTGAAAGAAGCGCTCCCCCGTGGGACGAGGGAAACGAGGACGGGTGTTCCGCCGTGAGCGCCCCTTGCCATTGAAGCTGCGCTCACAATAGGCGAAACACTCATTCAGCCCCGCGGCAACAGGGAACGCAACAGGGCGGCGAAGGCGCCGCCCCGTCATATAGGACTGTCAGACCTAAAAAATCGGCACAACAGCGTCGCCATAGGTGCTTGTGATAAATTCGCGCACTTCGTCGGAGCAGAGCGCCGCATACAGCGCCTGTATGTCCTCCCTGTTCTCATTGCCCTCGCGCACCACCAAAATGTTGCCGTAGGTCTGCGCGGCAAGCGAGTTTGCGGACTCCAGCGCCAAGGCGTCGCTTGCGGAGAACCCCGCCTCAATCGCGTAATTGCCGTTGATAACGCCGAAATCAACGTCCAAAAGTGAGCGCGGTATCTGAGCGGACTCAAGCTCGACTATCTGTATGTTCTTGGGGTTATCCACGATGTCCAACACGGTTGCGGACAGCCCCGCGCCCTCGCGTATGGTGATAAGCCCTATCTCGGCAAGCAGCTGCAAGGCCCTTGCTTCATTCGTGGAGTCATTGGGAACAGCGATTTTCGCGCCGTCGGGGATATTGTCCAAGGAATCGCATCGACCCGCGTATATGCCGTATGGCTCATAGTGAACCGCGCCCACCGAAACAAGGTGAGTACCATGTTCGGCGTTGAAATCCTCAAGGTAGGGCAGGTGCTGGAAGTAGTTCGCGTCCAGTTCGCCGCTTTCAACGGCGGTGTTGGGCAGAACATAATCTGTGAACTCCACTATCTCAAGGGTGTAACCCTGTTCGGCAAGGTTGTCCTTGACTACCTCAAGTATCTCGGCGTGGGGCGTAATGGACGCGCCAACGCGAATGACCTTGGCGTCCTCATCTTTGGCGCAGGCGGTGAAAAGGGTGCATAGCAGGGTGATTGCGAGCAGTATTGCGAGTGTCTTTTTCATTTTGTTTTCCTCCGTATAGTTGTATTTAGTCTATATTTTCAAGCGTTCGTTTCAGCGAATGCGCTTGTCGCTTTTTCGGGAAAGTCCGTTGCCAACCGCCTGCATGAGCTGCACTATGACAACGAGCAGAGCGGCGCATATCAGCATGATATCGGTCTCATAGCGGTAATAGCCGTAGCGAATCGCGATATCGCCTATACCACCGCCGCCCGTGAAGCCGCTCATCGCGGAGTAGCCCAGTATAGTTGTGACGGCGATAGCCGAGCCGGTGATAAGCGAGGGGAGCGCTTCCGGCAGGATTACGCGCAGGACTATCTGCAATGGCGTCGCGCCCATTGAACGTGCCGCCTCGATTACTCCATTGTCCACCTCTAAGGCGGAGGACTCCACAAGCCTTGCCACGAAGGGCGCGGCGCCCAAGAACAGCGGTACCAGCATGGCGGTTGAACCCAAGCTCGTTCCAAAGATTATGCGCGAGAGCGGCAGCACCGCCACCATGAGTATGACGAAGGGGACGCTGCGAACCATGTTCACGATGGTACCCAAGACCATGAAAACGGGCTTGTTGGGCTTGACGCCGTTGGGGGCGGACGTCACAAGCAGCAGACCCATGGGCAGCCCCAGAATGTAGGCAAGAAGCGTACCGCCTAAGGTCATGTAGAGGGTTTCAAGTACACCCTTGCCGAGCATCCTCCAGAATTCAAGACTAAGCATCGCTCTCCACCTCCTCGCAGAATATGCCCTGCTCGTCAAGGTATCCCAGTATTTGGGCTCTTGCCGCGGCGCCTTCGGGCAGGTCGAGCAGCATCTGTCCGTAGACCCTGCCGCCAATGGACTTTGTATCGGCAAAGAGTATGTTCACGCTGTTGCCTGTGAGCAGAACCAGCTCCGAAACGACGGGCTTTGTGGCCTCCTCGCCGTTGAATACGATACGAAAGCAGCCCTTAGCGCTGTCGCGTTCGCCGCGTTCACCGCCTGAAAGCACAAGCTTGCGCCCCATCTTGGACTTGGGACGGCGAAAGACCTCCTCAACCGCGCCCAGCTCCACAACTCGGCTGTCGTCCAGTATAGCAACCCGTTGGCAAATCTGCTCAATGACCTTCATCTCATGGGTTATCACGACTATTGTCACGCCAAGCTTGCGGTTCAGCTCGCTCAGGAGCTTCAGCACAGAGGCCGTGTTCGCGGGGTCAAGCGCGCTTGTCGCCTCGTCGCACAGAAGGATTTCGGGGTCTGCGGCAAGGGCGCGGGCTATGGCCACGCGCTGCTTCTGTCCGCCTGAGAGCTGAGCGGGGTAGGCGGAGGCTTTGTCCGCGACGTCCACCAATGCAAGGAGCTTGGACGCTTTCTCGCGGGCCTCGCGCTTGGGCGTTTTGGCAATCAGCAAGGGGAACATCACGTTCTCCAAAGCCGTGCGCTGCGCTAAAAGGTTGAATTGCTGAAAGATCATGCCTATCCTGCGGCGCATAATGCGAAGCTCCGCCTCACTCATCGCCGTAAGCTCATGCCCCAACACACAGACGCTGCCGGAGCTTGGACGCTCCAAAAGGTTGACGCAGCGAACGAGCGTGCTTTTACCCGCGCCCGATAAGCCTATAAGCCCAAAGATTTCCCCGCGCTCTATCTGTAAGTCTACGTCGCTTAAGGCGTGAACGGCCTTGTCGCCCTCGCCAAAAACCTTGCAAAGACCCTTGATGTCGATTATTGTGTCTGCCATGTTACCTCCAATGCAAAATAAAAAAGCGGATGGCCGACGCCACCCGCAACGCTAACGCTAATAGACCTGTCTAAAGTCTATGATTTGCCGCGTGCAAATGCGCCATGCCGCGATACCCGTCGCGCATGGAGCCGCACATCAGCATAGAGGCAAGGAAAAGCTGCTTATACATGTTTTCGGCCTCCTTCATCTCCAAGAATATACTATATGATACTTACTCGGCTCCGCCCTGTCAAGCACTAAACAGAACATTTTACCGCGACTTTACGGAACGGGTGGAGGGGTGTATTTCAAATACCGAACAGGCTTGAGCGCGACAGAAGTCCTTGTCATCCTTCGCTTGTCGAAGGATCTTGCCGAAAACATATAAGTCAAGAGCAACCATGCTGGGATAACCCCCGCTCCCCACGTTCTTCACGGCGGTTCGTGCCATTTTAGGCGGGTTCACAGCCCCGCCGATTCCCGCCTTCTACCGTTTGCGCTCCGTCTTGCTTGACAGGACGGGCGGGTTTTGTTATCATATACACATGGAAAACGGTCAAGCAAAGTCGAGGGAAAACAGCTTTACGCGGATATACGAGGTCGTAAAACGCATACCCCGCGGCAAGGTCGCGACCTACGGGCAGATTGCGCGGCTCTGCGGCAACCCCAAGTGGGCGCGCATCGTTGGCTATGCCCTTCACGTCAACCCCGAACCCATAGTCATACCCTGTCACCGTGTGGTGGATCGCAGCGGCAGGCTTTCCCCCGCCTTCGCTTTTGGCGGCGAGAACGTTCAAGCTATGCTTCTTGAAAAGGAGGGCATTCCCGTACTCGGCGGACACGTCAACATGGAGCTATACCAATGGAGGGATTATGAAGAAAATTGAAACTGAACGCCTTATCTTGCGCCCATGGAACATGGACGACGCTGAGGACATGTACGAGTATGCGAAGGACCCCCGCGTAGGCCCCGCCGCGGGCTGGCCGCCCCACAAGGACATCGAAGCCACCCGCGCCTACCTCACCCTTACCATAGCCGAGAACGACACCTTTGCCTTGCAGCTTAAGGACACGGGCAAGGTCATAGGCGCCGTGGGTCTGCACAAGCGCAGCCGCGCCGCCCTCTGCTATGAGGTAGGCTACGTTCTAAACCCCGCCTACTGGGGTCACGGCTACATGAGCGAGGCGGTAAAGCGTGTAATCGAGTACGCCTTTACCGAGACAGAGACGGAGCTTCTTACGGTCAAGCACCGCAAGAGCAACCTTCGGTCGCGGCGCGTGGTCGAAAAGTGCGGCTTTCGCTATGAGGGCGTTGAGACGCTTTCGGCGAAGAACCCCGACGGCGCCGCGGAGGACACCTTCAGCTACTGCATCAAGCGTGATGATTACCAAAAGCGCGGCTGCACAGTGCTTGCGCCCGCCTATGCCTTCTGTCAGAACCCGCGCTGCGAGTACTTCCCCTGCCACAAGACCGACCGCGTTGAGGATTTCTCCTGCCAGTTCTGCTACTGTCCGCTGTACCTTATCCCCGACTGCGGCGGCAATTTCACCATGCTCAACGGGAAAATCAAGGATTGCAGCACCTGCCTAATCCCCCATTTTCACTACGATTACATCAATAAAAAGTTAGGCGAATACTGCACAAAATGAGTTCACGCCTCAGCGTCTCCAAATTTGAATGCTCACCCATTGGACTTGCCCCCATGCGCATAGCGCAGGTCTCCGATCTGCACAACGCAGGCTTTGGTTCGGGCCAGGAAAAGCTCCTTTCACCCATAGTCGGCTTTGCGCCCGACCTCATAGCCGTGACGGGCGATCTCTTTTCCCGCAAGGACGAGAGCGCGACCGACAACAGCTTTGCCTTCATCGCAGGGGCGCTGAAGATTGCGCCCTTGTTCATGTGCGAGGGAAATCACGAGCTTGTCATGCACAGACGCTTTGAGCTTGAGAGCGCATTGAAAAGGCTTGGCGTGAGAATACTCATTGACGAGGGCGTAAGCTACAAGGGGCTGTACATCTACGGACTCTCCGCCAACCCCGACAAGACCGCCTTAGACCGCATTCCCAACCGTCCCATGCTGCTCTTGGCGCATCGTCCTGAGCTTTTCACAGAGTACGTGAAGCGAGCTTCGGGGCTTACGCTCTCAGGACACGCCCACGGCGGGCAGGCGCGCATATTTGGGCAAGGGCTTTTCGCGCCTGAACAGGGGATTTTCCCACGTTACAGCAAGGGCGGGTACAAAGCCAATAACATGTGTATGTATGTTTCGGCGGGCCTTGGGAACACCGTCCCTGTTCCGAGGGTCTTTGACCCGCCCGAATTGGTATTGATAGAAATCAAACGAAAAGATTAAGGAGTTCGATATGGACAACATCATGGATTATCTCCGCTGGCGAGGCGACCTGTCCTTCACTGCCGCCCCTTTTTGCGTGGTGGACAGCCTTATCATGGCGGAGCTTTCGTACATGGACTTTTCGGGCATAGTCGATGAGAACGATTATGACGCGATAACCGTGTGCGAGGCCGCAGAGCGGTTCTTTTCCAATGAGGGCGCGGAAAAAACCAGTCTTGGCTTGCTCGTCCCAAGTACGATAGTCGGACTGTTCCGCGACATGGCCAAAACGGAGCGCTTCGGCAAGATATTGCTTGGCCGCTACGTCAACATTGTCAACGACGATATGCAGTTTTCGGCTCTCTGCGCCCGCTTGGGCGACGGCACGCGGGCTGTCGTCTACCGCGGCACCGACGACACCATTATCGGGTGGAAGGAAAACTTCGAAATGAGCTATCTTGAGGCCGTCCCCGCGCAGGTGGAGGCGGTGGACTATCTTCAAGAGGCCGCGTTCTCATTCCCGGAGAAGCTGCGCGTCATGGGTCACTCCAAGGGCGGCAACCTTGCGGCCTTCGCGAGCGTGAACGCCTCCGAGGTCGTGCAGAATCAGATATTAGCGGTATGCAATTTCGATGGCCCGGGCTTTGAAAAGAGCGAAACGCTGATGGAGAACTACGCCAGGATCAGGGAGAGACTTCACACCTTCCTGCCGCAAGGCTCGATAGTCGGGCTTCTGTTGGAGCATGACGAGGATTACGCGGTTGTCAGAAGCAAGAACGTCGGCGCGTTTCAGCACGACGGCTTCAGCTGGGAGGTCACGGCGAACGACTTTGGCAGGCTCTCGGAGCTGTCGCTCGAGGCCAAAAAGCGCGACGTCGCCCTGCACGAATGGGTCACAAGCGTTGAACCGCAGCAGCGCAGGCAGTTTACGGAAACGCTGTTCAGCCTGCTGCAATCGACCGGTGCAAAAACATTAACTCAGCTCACGGCGGGCGGGCTGAAAAGCTCCATCACCATGCTGAACAATATGCGCGGGCTGGACAAGGAAAGCCGCGATGTTATGACACATATACTGAAGCTGCTGATACTGGAAACCATGAAGCCCAGAACAAGCGTCTAGGCGAATGGCGAAGGGATTCCGCGATGCACCGCAATGGGGAACGGTGGGACGCCGCCCCACTCACCCACGCTGTCATCCTGAGCCATAGCGAAGGATCTTGCCGAAAACCTAAAAGTCAAGAGGCGTTCGCGGCGGGACGCGCTTATCCCACGGGGGAGCGCATCTATCCCCGCAAGTCTGCTTCAAGATCCTTCGTCACACCGTTCCTCAGGATGACAGCGGGGGCATAATTGCGAATACCGAACAGGTTTGAGAGTGGCTATCACCCCCGTGTCATCCTGAGCGAAGTCGAAGGATCTTGCCGAAAGCTCAAAAGGCAAAAGGCGCTCACGGCGGGACGCGCTTATCCCACGGGGGAGCGCCCCTATCCCCGTAAGCTTCTCTCAAGATCCTTCGTCACTTCGTTCCTCAGGATGACAGCGGGGGTACAACTGCCAATACCAAATAGGCTTTTCGAGCGGCATAACTTCCTTTTCCGCATTGTTATCCACTCTCCATAAACTGCTGCTAAACTTTTGTTGACGCAAGAGCGATTTTGTCGTACAATATAATGTACTATGAATATCTATAACAGGGAACAAAAAAGACGAAATGAAACCACTGTGACCGCAAGGGGCCGCCTATCATGGCTTTGGCTGCTTTTGGCCTTTGTTTCCACCGCCATCTCCCTGTTCGCGCCCATAGCACTTATCATCACGCCCGCCTTCTACGTCCTGGCCTCGCCCAAGGGTCGAACCTGGGTCTTGGGAGCGCTCGCGGCCTTTACCTTCCTCGCGGGCTATCTCATGGGCGGGGATCTGCTGAACGCCTTTGCTTTGACGCTCTTGGTTTCGGGCGCGGGCGTGGCGTACTCGCTTTTGATACGCTTTGGCTTCTCCAACTCGGAATCCATAATCGCGTCCTCAGTACTCATGGCGTTGGGTATGTTCCTCATTCTCTGCCTGCCGGGTATGCGCGAGAACACGGACATCTACGCCCCTGTCAAGGAATACATCGCGGGCGTTTCCGAAAGGTCGCTTGCGGCCTATGACTCCTTGGGAGTGGGCGGAGCAGAGGGACGCCAAGCGCTTGTGGACTATACCAACACCCTGCTGGACGCCGTGCCGGACATCACCGTTCCAACCGTATTTTGTCTGAGCCTTATCGCCTGCTTTATCAACTGCCTGCTTTTGCACCTGCTGAACCGCACGGCCTGTCTGCCCCTGCGTCCCCTGCCGCCCTTCGCCATGTGGCGTATGCCGAGCTATTTCAGCGGTGTTTCACTCGCGCTCATGGTCGCGGGGCTTGTGCTGATGCTCACGGGTACGGACATGGGGCTGATGCTTTTCCTGATAGTCACTATGCTGTGGCTTCTGCCCTCCTGCGGGGTGGGCTTGGGCTACTTCTACGGAGTTACCCGCCGAGGTCGGCGTTTTCTGTTCCCGTTAATGTGCGTGGCCTCCGTGCTTTTCGCGCCTTGGAGCCTGTATGTACTTGCGTTCATGGGCAGCTTCGCCGCCGCAAGGGACAGACAGCAGAAGCAAAAACCTCCCGATAATGAGGACAAATAGCATGAAGAAATACTACGGCTTGTTAATCTTCATAGGGGTTCTGCAGGCCTTGGGCTGCGGGGTGCTGACCTACTTCTACCACTTGGCGGGCATAATCGCTTTCGGCGTGCTGCTCATCACCATGGGCGTGGCGCTGCTGTGGCTCAATTCCATAGCCAAAGCGCAGCAAACCGAAATGGACTCCATATTCGGCGACAACCGTGTCGCCGCCTCCAAGATAGTCGAGAATATAGCCATTCCCACCCTGCTCTGTGACGCAAAGGGGCGTATAGTTTGGAGCAGCAGCTCCTTCAAGGAGCTTTACACAGGCCGCGATATCACGGCGATACTTCCAAGCTACAAGCCCGACAAGCCGCAAACGGTGATACAGACAGTCTACGGCAGCGACAGCTTCGAGGTCACGACCCTAAGCGTGGAGCGCAGAGACAACGCGAAGGCTTTGTTCTTCCAGTATTGGACGAGCCGAACCGAGGCGGCGCACTACCAGCGGCTGTACACCGAACAGATGCCCTATGTCATGCGCATATACGTCGATAACTACGAGGAGCTTGCAAGCGATTTGCAGTTCCACCGTTCAAGCGTACTTGCGGAGGTTGAGAAGCTCGTTTCGGAGATGACCCGCCAGTACAACGGCATATATTGCAGGTACGAGAGCGGCCGCTTCCTCTGCGTTTTTGAGGCGCAGAGCGTAGTAAAGCTTGAGGAGGAGAAATTCCCGCTGATGGAGAAGGCTTTCGCGATAGACACGGGCACAAGCGCGAAGGTGTCGCTGTCGGTTGCCGTCGGCATTGCCCCAAGGATCGCGCAGTCCGAGGAGAGCGGCAGGCTCGCCATGGAGCTTGCGCTGGGGCGCGGCGGCGATCAGGTGGTCATCAGGGACGGCTCGGACTACCGCTTCATCGGCGGCAAGTATCAGCAGAACACGCGTCAGTCCCGCGTCAAGACCCGTCTTTTCTCGAAAGCGTTAAGGCAGCTCCTTGAGAACAGCGGCGACGTATTCATAATGGGGCATCGTGACGAGGACATGGACTCCTTTGGCGCGATGCTCGGCATAGTCACCTGCGTCCAGTTCATCAACCACAGACCGTTCATGGTGATGCACGGGAGCAACCCCACCATTGACAACGCCTTCAAGAAGCTCAAGGCGGATCAGAGTATGTCGCATATGGTGATAAGCGAGGACCAGGCGCGAACCATGATGCGCCCCAACTCCGTGCTTGTCATAGTGGACACGCAAAGACCGTCCATAGTGTCCGCACCGAAGCTGTTGGAACTTTCACCCAAGATAGTCTTGATAGATCATCACCGCAGGAGCGCGGACTATATCGACAACGCCACCCTGCACTATCTTGAATCGCGGGCTTCCTCCGCCTGTGAGATGGTCACGGAGACGATACAGTATTTTGATGACAACCTAAAGCCCACAAGCTTTGTGGCAAGCTGCCTCTTGGCGGGCATAACCGTGGACACAAAGCAGTTCGCTTTCAATGTGGGATCAAGAACCTTCGACGCGGCGGGCTACTTAAGGCGCAACGGAGCGGATCTGTTGACGGTCAAGCTGATGTTCCAGAACGATTTTGACACCTATGTCAACTGTGCCAAAACCGTTGAGGGCGCGAAGATACGCGACAGCGGGATAGCTATTTCCATATGCGAGGTAAAGACCGAGAACAACAAGCTCATCGCGGCGCGCTCGGCGGACGAGCTGTTGGGCATACGCGGGGTCATAGCCGCCTTCGTGTTGGGCGAGGACGGGGACAACGTGTTCATTTCGGGCAGGAGCTACGGCAAGGTGAACGTGCAGCTCATCTTGGAGAAGCTTGGCGGCGGCGGACATCTGACCGTCGCGGGCGCGCAGCTCAAGTCCATGAGCGTAGAACAGGCCAAGGAGGTCTTGACGGAGAGTATCGCCGCCTATGAGGCGGAGAACATGACGACTTCGAAAGGAGAGTAACAATATGCAGGTTTTATTGGAAGCCGATGTAAAGGGAACCGGCAAGAAGGGCGACATCATCAACGTTGCGGACGGCTATGCGAGGAACTTCCTGTTCCCCCGCAAGCTTGCTTCCCCCGCCGACGCCTCGGCGGTTAACGCGATGAACATTCAAAAGAGCGCGGCTCAGCACCGCAAGTTTCAGGCGGGCGTACAGGCGCGTGAGAACGTCAAGAAGCTTGACGGAGCGAACGTCACCATTTCGGCCAAGGTAGGCGCGAATGGGACGCTGTTCGGCGCGGTTACCAACAAGGAGGTCGCGGCGGCAATACAGGAGCAGCTTGGCGTTGAGATCGACCGAAGGAAGATTGTCGTCACCGCTATCAAGCAGGTGGGCAAGTACCCCGCAAAGATTGCTCTGTTCGAGGGAGCAAACGCCGTCATTACGGTAACGGTCAAGGAATAGCTTAATGGAAGCGCTACTTTCGGACGCAATGCCGCACAGCGTGGAAGCCGAGCGCTCGGTTTTGGGCGCGATGCTTATAGACTCCGACGCTTTGGAGCAGATGCTTGAAATTCTGCGACCGCAGGACTTCTATGTCGCCGCGCACGAATGCATATTTACGGCAATACGGGATATACGCGATCAGGGCGGCGCTGTCGACCTTGTGACTTTGCACGCCATGCTGGAAAAGCGCGGGCTTATCGAGCGGGTGGGCGGGGCAGTGTACCTTTCGGAACTGATGCAGTTCGTGCCGACCGCGGCCAACGCTCAGTATTACGCGGGAATAGTCGAGGACAAGAGTGTTCAGCGCGCCCTTATAAAGGCGGGCAGCGAGACCATGCGCGACGGGCGGGACGACGACAGGGATGTAGACGTTTCGCTTGACGCCGCCGAAAGGCGCATATACGATATTTCGATGCGCAAGGGAACGGACAGCCTCACCCCCGCGAGCGAGATCATACCCGATACCATGATTGAGATAGGCGAAATTGTGGCCAACGCGGGCAAGCTTACGGGCGTCGCAACGGGCTTTGTCGAGCTTGACAGGCTCACGCACGGCCTACAGCCGAGCGATCTTATCATAGTCGCGGCGCGTCCCGCGATGGGCAAATCCGCGTTCGCGCTCAACATAGCGCAGTATGCCGCGGTGAGGGACAATCGCTCGGTGGTCTACTTCAGCCTTGAGATGAATAAGCAGCAGCTCATGATAAGGGCGCTTTGCACCGAAGCTGCGGTTGACGCGCAGAAGATGCGCGAGGGCCGCATAAGCGAGGACGATATGGAGGCTCTGCAATCCAAGGCGGGGCCGCTGTCGGACAGCAAGCTTTATATTGACGACAGCAGCGGGCTTACCGTGGCTCAATGCCGTTCTAAGTGCCGCAGGCTTAAGGCGCAAAGGGGACTTGACCTTGTGATTATCGACTATATGCAGCTGATGCAGGGTACGGGGGTAGAGGCAAGGAAGAACGACAACCGCCAGCAGGAGGTTTCCGATATGACAAGGGCGCTGAAGCTCATGGCAAGGGAGTTGGGCGTGCCCGTTATGCTCTTGGCACAGCTCAACCGAGGTCCGGAGCAGAGAGCAACCAACGACCATAGGCCCATGATTGCCGACCTTCGTGAGAGCGGTTCAATTGAGCAGGATGCCGATATCGTTATCCTGCTGTATAGGCAGCAGGTGTACGACGCCACCAAGGACAACACAAGCGAGGTTATCGTGGCAAAGCATAGGCACGGGCCTACGGGTACGGTCAAGCTTGCGTGGCAGGGTGAGTATACAAGATTCGTCAACCCGTTGATTGAGAATTAACACGGCAACAGCAGCGTTTACTAAAGACCGCGTCCTCTTTGGGACGCGGCATTTTTGTGTAAAGAGTAACTCAGCGGTGGTTCATGCCGCGAGCGCCCCTTGACTTTCATGTTTTCCTCAAGATCCTGCGTGATAGCTCAGGATGACAAGTAATTTCTACCGCTCTCAAGCTTACTTGGTATTCGCAGTTACACCCCCACCGTCATCCTGATAAGCTCCGCCAACAAGCCCCCACTGTCATCCTGAGGAGCAACCGCTCCGAAGGATCTTGAAACAAGCTTGCGGCTATACCCCCGCTCCCCCGTGGGATAAGCGTATCCCGCCGCGAGCGCCGAAAATGCGCACCATGGGCTGCACGCCTGCAAGCCCTCGACGCCATGAAACACAAAAACCCGCGGTGCGAACGCGGGTGTTTATCATATCAGCCCACTCTTGGGCATATTCTGTTTTATAGCTCCGCAGCTTAAGCTTACTTATCGCAGTTGAGGCTCTCCGCCACGATATACAGGGGACGCGCCCGCGTTTCGTCGTATATTCTCCCAAGGTACATGCCCTGTATGCCCATGAACATAAAGCCAACGCCCTGAATGAGGAGCAGACCGTCCAACGCCCACAGCCACGCGGGAACCCCGCAAGTGCAGGCCAATACGATAAGCGCTATAAGCCCTAACGCCGCCACCGCCATCAGCCCCACGCCAAAGCCAACGGGCAGGGTGAGCGGCTTGGAGGAGAATCCCGTTATTCCGTCCATGGCAAGCTTGAGCATCTTTTTCAGCGTGTACTTGGTCTTGCCCGCCGCACGCTCGTTTCTAACGTACTCTATGGGGGCGGAGTCGAAGCCCATCCAGGCCGACATGCCGCGAAGGAAGCGTGAATGCTCGCGCATCCTCAAAAAGCAGTCAGCGACCTTGCGGTCGATAAGCCGAAAATCGCCCGTGTCAAGGGGAATGGGGTAGGCGCTCATGGACGAGAGCAGGCGGTAGTAGCACGCTGCTGTGAACTTCTTGAAGAAGGTTTCGCCCTCGCGCTTGGCGCGCTTGCCGTAAACTATGTCTATGCCCGTTTCCCACATCCTGACCATCTCCGGGATAAGCTCAGGCGGGTCTTGAAGGTCAACGTCGATGATGATGAGGGCGTCGCCCTTGGCGGCGTCCATGCCGCAGGTTACGGCAAGCTGATGTCCGAAGTTGCGGGAGAATGACTTCACCTTAACCTGCGAATCGCGCTTTGCTATGCCGCGCAGTATCTTCATGGTGTCGTCTCGGCTGCCGTCGTTGACATAGATGATTTCATAGGGGTGTCCGGTGGATTCCATCGCAGCTTTCATCCTGCCGTAGGACTCCTCCAGGACTTCTTGCTCGAAGTACACGGGAACGATCAGGGATAACAATGAGTTCTGCATTTCATACCTCCGTCTTTGTTAGCTCCATTATACATTACTAAATCTTTTCTTGCAATTGCATTTGTAGGGATATATAATGAAAACGCAAAATAAACGAAAGGAACTGTAAAAAATGCCAATCGTAACTTCAACCGAAATGTTCAGGAAAGCATATGAAGGCGGATACGCCATAGGCGCGTTCAACGTCAACAATATGGAGATTATACAGGGCATCACCCAAGCCGCCCACAAGCTCAACTCACCCCTCATACTTCAGGTGTCCGCGGGCGCAAGAAAGTACGCTAACCATACCTACCTCATGAAGCTCATCGAGGCGGCGGTCATCGAGACGAACCTGCCCATAGTGGTTCACCTTGACCACGGCGACAGCTTTGAGCTGTGCAAGAGCTGCATAGACGGCGGATTCTCCTCCGTCATGATAGACGGCTCCCACCACTCCTATGAGGACAATGTAACCCTTACCCGTCAGGTAGTCGAGTACGCGCATGATCACGGCGTAGTGGTCGAGGGCGAGCTTGGCAGGCTTGAGGGCGTAGAGGATGAGGTCAAGGTCGCGGCGGGCGAAGGCTCGTACACCGACCCGGCGCAGGTACAGGACTTTGTGACCCGTACGGGCGTCGATTCCCTTGCAATCGCCATCGGCACCAGCCACGGCGCGTACAAGTTCAAGCCGGGTACCAAGCCACAGCTTCGCTTTGACATCCTTGAAGAGGTCGAAAAGCGTCTCCCCGGCTTCCCCATTGTGCTGCACGGCGCGTCCAGCGTAATCCCCGAGTTCGTTCAGATGATCAATCAGTATGGCGGTAATATGCCTGACGCAATCGGAGTACCGGAGCCTATGCTGAGGCAGGCCGCGCAAATGGCCGTCTGCAAGATCAACATCGACAGCGATTTGAGGCTTGCCATGACGGGTACCATCCGCAAGTATTTCGCGGAGAATCCGTCCCACTTTGACCCGCGCCAGTACCTCAAGCCCGCAAGACAGGCCATCGAGGACATGGTAGCCCACAAGATTACCGCCGTGTTGGGCAGCGACAACAAGATCTAAGTTCAAGGCAATAACAGAACGCATGAATCGGGAGCATCGATAAGACGCCCCCGATTTTGTTTTTACGGATGGACAGGCGGGTTAATGTGAATTCGGAGTAGGCTTGCGAGCGGCTTTAGCTCCGCGCTGTCATCCGGAGCGAAGTTATGCCACTCAATAAGGCTGCTCGGTATTCGAAATAATACCCCCTTGTCATCATGAGGAGCGGAAGCTCCAAAGGATCTTGGAGCAAGCTTGTGGAGGAAAAACGCTCCCCCTGTGTGACAGGGGAAGCGTGAAGGGGGTGTTCACCCCCCATAATTATAGTTATCTGCAAAATCCTTTGCTATGGTATTGGCTGTTTATGGCGCAAAGCGTTTGATGATGCTCTCGGCGGCCTTCAGGCCGTCCACCGCAGAGCTGACTATGCCGCCCGCGTAGCCCGCGCCCTCGCCCACGGGGTAGACGCTTGGGTGCGACACGGACTGCATATCACAGTCTCGGAGTATGCGCACGGGTGAGCTTGTCCTTGTCTCAACGCCCGTCAACACGGCGTCGGGCATATCGTAGCCCACCAACTCCCGACCAAATGCACGAAGCCCGCGTCCGACGCCCTCCGCCACGAAATCGGGCAGACAATCCCTTAGCAGAACCCCTTTAACGCCCACAGTACAGGAGGGGGTGACGCTGCCGAACGAGCGCGTTTTGCGCCCCTTCAAAAAGTCCTCAACCCTGCACGCGGGGTACGCGCCATCGCCCAAGGCAAACGCCGCCCGCTCCATCCTCTCCACAAACTCAAGGCCGCCCTTTGCCGTATCGCCGAAGTCCTCGGTTCTCACCTGAACTACAACAGCCGCGTTGGAATTGGCGTCGTTCCTCGCGTGCTTGCTCATGCCGTTGACCACCGCCTGACCCTCGGTTGACGCGGCGGCTATGACCTTGCCGCCCGGACACATACAAAAGGTGTACACGCCCCGATCGCCGCTCTTTGCGGTAAGCCTGTACTCGGCGGCGCCAAGCCTTGGATGCCCCGCAAAATCACCCAATTGGGCGCGGTCGATAAACTCCCTCGGATGCTCCGCCCTAACCCCTACCGCGAACGGTTTGGCTGCTGTGGCGAAGCCTCTGTCCATCAGCATATTATAGCTGTCCCTCGCTCCCTGACCTATCGCAAGCACGAGCGCGGCACAGTCCACGTTAATCCTCTCCCCGCCGCGGTTTACGGCAAGCTTATAGCCCTCGCCGCTATGCGGCACTATGTCGTCCAGCCTCGCGGAATACAGTATCTCCCCGCCCAACTCGCATATGCTGTCGGCAAGCCTTCCCACTACGCCCTTCAACAAATCCGTGCCGACATGGGGCTTTGCCATTACACAGATTTCGGCGGGCGCGCCGTTCTCGACCAGCGTTCTCAGCACCATCTCACAGCGGGGATCCTTAATCCTTGTGGTGAGCTTCCCGTCGGAAAACGCACCCGCGCCGCCCTCACCGAAATTGACGTTGCTTTCGGGGTTGACAACTCCGCTTAGCCAATACTCTCTGACGTCCTTTTCGCGCTCGCTCACGCGCTTGCCGCGCTCCACGACCAAGGGCTTGTAGCCCTCCTTTGCCAAGAGGTATGCCGCGAACAGCCCGGCGGGGCCCAGACCCACTACGACCACGCGCCCCTTCATCGGCTGCGCGCCGTGTATCAAAGGCTCGGCTTCCCTTGGAAGCTCCTCCCTTGGCATAAGCTCGCGCTTCCTCAGCAGGTATTCGGCGGCTCTGTCGTCCACACCCACCAAAACCTGCAAAGAAAAGAAAACGTCCCGCTTCTTTCGCGCATCAAGGGCTTGCCGCACCACCCTAAGGCTGCGCACCTGCCCCCGTGTAAGCCCTGTGCAGGACAGCACAAGGCTCATCACGTCGCTTTCGTCGGGACGTTGTTTAATATTCTGAAGCAGTATCAGTCTCTCGTTTTTCACTCTGTATCGGCCTTAATCGCTGTCAGGCTCACCTTGTAGATTTCGGGCGCGGTGCGTGAATCGAAGTCGAAGTCGCGCAGCAGCTCCACATGCAGCTCCACCTCATGTTCGCCCGCCTCAAGACCCGCAAGGTCGATCCACGCGTAGATATCGTCCTCGGTGACGTTCTCGATATCCATAAGGTCGCCCGTGATGGACACGGTAACCGTGAGACTCTCCGCCGACAGCTCAAGACCGTCGGGCATGTTCCTTGTCTCTACTATTACGTTAAAGCTGCGCGTCACCTTGACCTTGCTTATGGAGAAGCTCACCCGCACCTGTGACGACACGCCGTCCGGAAGCTGTACGCCGCCCGGAAGCTGCATCTGAAGGCTGACATTGCTGCCGAGTGAGGTCAAGCTGACCACGGTCGGCTCCAAGTATATCGCGGATATGCCGTCAAGCGTCTCCTTAGCGCCCCAAAGCACAACGGTCTCGGAGCTTAGGGTATACTCGGTAATATAGTAGGTCTCATCGGGGAGCATGGTCTGCGAACTCAGGTAGATCGGAACCTCCTTGTATGAGGTGACCGACAGACGTATCAGCGCTGACGGCACGTTGCCCGATCGCGTTGTGACCTCCAACAGCTCGCCGCTCTCGTCATAGAACTCAAGGTTCACCGAGCTGTAATAGCTGCTTGTCAGACCGCTCACGTCCACATACGCAACGGCATAGGAAATAGGTGAGATGTACTGTGCCGCGCCCTCTACGGTGATGCTCTGCGGAACGCTCGTTCCGGTCAGGACATAGCCGTCGGGCATTTCGCCCACGGTACTCAGGCGTACCGCCACGGGCTTGCTTATAAGGCTGTCCACCGTTATGGTCACGGTCGCGGGCGATATTGACGATACCGTGCCTAAGCCGCCAAGGACGTTCGCGTCCAGATACAGGGTATATTCGCCCGGCTCATTGATTGTGGAAAGACTTGCCGAGCAGGTCAAACGGTCGGCGTTGAGGCTTGAATGATTGGTAATCTCGCTCAAAACGGTGATGTCCGCCGTCCCAAGGTCGGAGTCCACCACTACAAGGTTGCGTGACTGCAAATCGGAATTGCCCTCAAGGGCTATCTTGACGTCCGTGACGACCTTTTCCCTAACGGGCTTTTGATACACCAAAACAAGCCCCCACAGCAGCAGGGCAAACACAAAAGCTACAAGCTTGATAACTATATTCGTTGTGAAGAAGGTCTTAAGCCCGCCCAAGAAACGGGCCCAGAGTTCGGCGCCTTTACCTGAAGCCATTATTTCTTACCTCCGCTCGTTTTCTTTCGCCCAATCCTAAAGCCTGTGTTCTTTGGCTCCAGTATGCCTGTGAGCGTGTCGCGCAGCGCCTTCTCGTCCAAATAACGGATAAGCTTCCCATCCCTTGCGACGGAGATCGCGCCCGTCTCCTCGGAGACCACCAGCACTATCGCGTCGGTCGCGGTGGACATGCCGAGCGCGGCCCTGTGCCTTGTGCCAAGCTCCCTTGAAACCTCGTAGTTGTCCGACAGCGGCAGAAGGCAGCTTGCGGCAATGATAATATCCTTCTTGAGTATCACCGCGCCGTCATGCAGCGGGGTGTTGGGTTCGAATATGTTCTCGATGAGTGCGCCCGAAAGCCTGCCGTCGATACGCACGCCCGTGTCAACTATGTCGCCAAGCCCCGAATCCTGCTCAAACACCAGCAGGGCGCCGACTCTGCGATGGCTAAGGCGCAGCAGGGTCTGAGTCAAATCGCGTATAATATACTGCATGGATGAGGGGTTTGAGTCCGACAGCGTCTGGCCTAACTTCTTGCCGCTCCTGCCAAGCTTTTCAAGTACCCTTCTTATCTCGTTTTGGAACAGTATGAAGATGATGATGAAGATGGAGCCTGATGTTAGTATTGAATTGAGTACCCATGCCAAGGTGTTAAGTTGAAGCCACTCGGCCCCGACCATGCACAGCAAAAGCAGCCCCACGCCCTTGATGACCTCATATGCGCGGGTCTCCTTTGTCCAAACTATAAGCTTGTACATAAGAACCATTATGATAAGTATGTCGGCCGCGTCGTTGACGCCAAACTGCCCGAAGCCGCTTAACAAGGTCTTGAAAATACTGGAAATACTCAATCCTGTCCCTCCTTACGGCGGCAAGTCCGCGAACGGGACGCCGTCTTGTCATCCGCAACACCGTTTATATTATACCCTTTTTGCGTTATAGTTGTCACTAACTTATTACAAATTCAAACGGATTTTTTCAGCTTTCGACCTAAGCCTCAAGCGCAAAATCAGCGAAATTGCGAGAACCACAACGCCAAGCAGCGCGACCGGCAGCACGCTCTTTGTCGCAAACGCCAGCAGCGCGATTAGGCCCACAGCAGCAAAGTCTATCAGTATCCCGAAAAGCACCGGAAGATCCTGCTTTATGCACTCGGTTTCGCTTTTCCAGTCGAAATGCGGCTTCTTGATATTCAGCCACAGCCCGACTACGCATGAAAAGTAGATGAATATAAGCGGCACAAGTATGCAGGCCACGGTCTCCAAGGCGTTGAACCCATACGCCGCCGACAGTATGACGGAGCATATAAGCGCGGCGGGCGCGGTTACGGTCAATCCCACAAGCATCTTCGACCTGAACCAGTCGTCGGCCCGAATCGGAAGCTGCTTTATCATCCAAAGCTGCTTGCCCTCCAACGACACCGACGAACAGGTCGTGGGCGACAGCGTAAAGAGGAAAACCAACACAAAGCAGGCAACACCGACAAAGCCGCTTTCGAGACCCATATCGGAAACGACGCCGCCTATCAGCTCCTTGCCGAAGAACGCCGCGTAAACCACGGCTACTATCCCCAGCGGCACTCCCAAGCCCGTGTTAATAACATAGGTGGGGCAGGACAAATAGCGGCGTATTTCCTTGACATACAGCGCTTTGAGCTGTCCCGAGGCGCGAACTCGCTTGAGCTTGAAGTTCTTCTCCTTATACGAGCCTGACAGCAGCGAGTTCAACCCCTTAAAGCAGCGCGTCACCACCAAAGCGAACACTGCGCCCGCCGCAAGCGACACGAGCAGAAATAGACCAAGGCTTAAAAAATCACCGTTTAGCCCCTTCGCGAACCACATGGCGGGCGGGTATATCGCATTAAGCTTGGCTTCAAGCAGCTGCGCTATCCCCGCGATATTCTGAAAGAAGCTTCCAGAACTGAACGACAGAAACAGCACCCCCAAGACAAGTATGAACGAGGCCACGGTTGAAAGCATATTGCGTCTTTTTGCCCTTGAAACCGCCGCCGAGACGAGTATCCCCAAGAATCCCCCGACACACATTGGTATCATCGGCAAAAACAGCATTACCGCCAGAAACAGCGGGTAATACCACAGCGGCATACTCGTGTATAGACCATACACCACTCCCATGGGCAGCATGAACGCCGCCGTATAGAAAAGGTCAAAGATGTAGTACGAGAAGATACGCGAGGCGGCTACCGTTCTCACCGACAGCGGCAGGGACATCAAGAGGTCATAATCCCCGAAGCTGAACAGCGTTCCGCGTATTCTTGCGATATCCGATACCATCAACAGCACGCAAAGCGACATTGCGAACATGGCGGGCAGCATATACGCTATGCCATATGAGGACAGGGCGTAGACCGACGTCATGCTGTACGTTATCGACATATTCCCAAAGCACACAAGAACGACGACATACATGAATATCGGCTGTCTTGCCTTGCGCTTCTCCTGCTTATCGCGGGCAAGCCTTAGGTCGTCAAGGCGCAGCTGCATACGAAGCTGCAATCCTACCAGCGTCCAGAAGTCCTTCATTTCTCGATCAACTCCAAAAAGCTTTCCTCAAGCGAGATATTGCCTCGCACCTCCTCCATGGAACCGGAGGCAAGGAGCTTGCCGTTCTTGATGATTGCGACCTTGTTGCAGAGCTTCTCCGCCACCTCAAGTATGTGCGTGGAGAAGAATATCGCGGAGCCGTTTTGGGTCATCTCATGCATAATCTCCTTCAAGGCGTGGCTTGCCACGGGGTCAAGCCCCACGAAGGGTTCATCCATGACCAAAAGCCTTGGATTCTGTATGAGCGCGCCAATGATGGCTACCTTCTGCTTCATGCCATGCGACATTGCGCCTATAAGATCGCCAAGTCTGTCGCTCATCTCGAAGACCTTGGCAAAGTGGGATATGCGCTCAAAGCGCATTTCCTCGCTCAGCCCGTATATATCCGCCAAGAACGTAAGATAGCGCATACCCGTCAGATGCTCGTACAGGTCGGGGTTATCGGGAATATAGCGCGTGATGCGCTTGCACTCTAAGGGCTCCGTCTTGATGGACTTGCCGTCTATCAGTATGTCGCCCTGCTCGAAGGCAAGTATGCCCGTGACACACCTTAAGGTGGTCGTCTTGCCCGCGCCGTTATGTCCGATGAAGCCGAAGATATCCCCCGCGTCCACATGGAGCGTGAGATTATCGACAGAGGGTGTGCTCATGGTGTGATATCGTTTTGTTAATCCGTTTATCTCAAGTATCATAGTGCCTCCGCCCTTTTACAGCTTATGTTATTCCTCAGGATTCTGCCTGTACAGCACAAAGCGTCTGCCTATCACGCTGATAACCTCCGCTCCCGTCTCCTCGGCAAGCCGCTCTGCCGCTTCCTTGGCGGAAAGCTCGCTCGTCTCCAGCACCGACATTTTGATAAGCTCGCGCTTGGTCAATGCCTTGTCCACTGCGTCAATGAGGTTCTCGCCTATATCGCCCTTGCCCACCTGAAAGATGGGTTCCAATGAATGCGCGTCCTTGCGAATACGCGCCCTTTCCTTGCCTGTCATATTTCCTCCAAACTTGATGTAGTTTTATCGTACGTCATAGTCAACACTGCCGTCATATTCCTGATGAGCATACGGCTTAGTCCACGAAGTCAAATTCCCACTCGCCTAAGCGTATACTGTCGCCGTCCTTGCAGCCCATCTCACGAAGCGCGGAGATTATGCCCGTCTTGATGAGCATCTGCTGGAACCTGCGCATGGACTCCTCATCGTTGGGATCGGTGCTGTCAAGCAGCCGCTCGACCTGCCCGCCCGACACGACATACACGCCGTCAGAATCGCGTGAAATCGTGAACCTGTCGTCCGTCGGCTCCTGTTCAAGCTGAACCTCGTCAAAGAGCTGGCGTTCCGGAAGCTCGCTAAGCAGGCTCGTCACCGCGTCCAACAGCTCGTCAAAGCCCTGCACTGTTGCGGCTGACACTCCGAACGCCCTGTAACCACGTTCCTTCAGCTCCTCGGTGATAATAGGGAGCATCTGTGCCGCGTCGGGCAAATCCTGCTTGTTGACCGCCGCCAGCTGCGGCAGGGCGGCAAGCTTGGGTGAGTACTTGAACAGCTCCTCGTTTATCTTGTCGAAGTCGTCCACGGGATCTCTGCCCTCGCTGCCCGCGCCGTCTATCACATGAATGAGTATGCGGGTGCGCTCAACATGGCGCAAAAAGTCGTGACCGAGTCCCGCGCCCTCCGCCGCACCCTCGATAAGCCCCGGAATGTCGGCAAGCACGAAGCTCTTGCCCCTATGCACGGCGACGCCCAGGTTTGGGGTAAGCGTAGTGAAATGGTACGCCGCGATCTTGGGCTTGGCTCGCGTCAAAACCGAAAGTATGGTTGACTTGCCAACGCTGGGCATACCGATTATGCCCACATCGGCTATGGTCAAAAGCTCCAATACGACCTCAAACTCTCGCGTCTTGCGCCCGGGCTGGGCGAACCTTGGGGACTGATTCGTCGGCGTTGAAAACCTCGCGTTGCCCTTGCCGCCCTTTCCGCCGTACAGCACGACCTTTTCTACGCCAACCTCGTGTAAGTCGGCTATGACGCTTTCGGTCTCAGGGTCGCGCACCAGCGTGCCAACCGGCACATGCACAACAAGCCTTTCGCCGTCCTTGCCGGTCTGAAGCTCCGCCCTGCCGTTCTCGCCGTTGCCCGCTCTGTAATGCCGCTTATAGCGAAAGTCTATGAGCGTGTTGAGCTGAGGGTCGGCAACGAACACGACGTCTCCGCCCTTGCCGCCGTCGCCGCCGGATGGCCCGCCGTTCATGACGAACTTCTCCCTGTGGAACGCCGCGCAGCCGTCGCCGCCGTCGCCCGCTTTGATGAATATTTTGGTCTTATCTAAGAACTGCATTGTATGAGCATACCTCCCTTAGCGCACACACCCCGCACTTGGGGTTTCGTGCGCTGCAAATCTGTCTGCCGAGGGCTATGAGCCTGTGATGGCTCACGCTCCACAGCTCCTTGGGGATATTCTCCATGAGCTGTTTCTCGGTCTTTTCTACGTCCTTGGCCTGTGCAAGCCCTATGCGGTTCGACACGCGAAATACGTGCGTGTCAACAGCTATCGCAGGCACATTGAAGGCGTTGGACAGCACCACGTTCGCCGTCTTGCGTCCCACCCCGGGCAGGCTCACAAGCTCCTCCATAGTGGAAGGAACCTCGCCGTTGAACCTTGTGACCAAGGCTATACACGCCGCAATGATGTTCCTTGCCTTGTCATGATAGAAGCCGCAGCTCTTGATGAGCGGCTCCAGCTCGGTGGGGGTGAGCGCGGCAAAATCCTTTGGGTGCGGATACTTTTCAAAGAGCGCGGGCGTAACCCTGTTGACCTGCTTGTCCGTGCACTGCGCGGACAGCATGGTTGCCACGAGGAGCGTAAAGGCGTCCTCATGCTCCAAGGC